>Ga0213881_10000271_pt1 | contig 38724 bp, 38 predicted proteins | sample BarmaccoBMER_R08_FD_160104 | JGI IMG/M metagenome (GOLD analysis project Ga0213881, IMG submission 160104) | Barbacenia macrantha exposed rock microbial communities from rupestrian grasslands, the National Park of Serra do Cipo, Brazil - ER_R08 ...
ATCGACACCGTCATCAACGAACAGGAAGCAGCCGCACGTCTCCTACACAAGCAGATCTCCAGCCAGCTGCGCGAACTCGACACAAAGGAGGAGAACTTGATCGACCTCGCCGCCGACGGCACACTTCCACAAACCAAGGTCAAAGCCAAGCTCCGCGACATCCAACGCGAACGACGTCGCCTCACTGAGCGGCTCGACACCGCCAGCGCCGACCTCACCGACAGTGCTCGGCTCATCCACGCCGCTCTCAAGCTCCTGGAAGCCCCCGACGAGCTCTACCGGCGCTGCAACGACCAGCAACGCCGCCTACTCAACCAAGCGATCTTCCACGGCCTCTACATCGAGGACGACCAGGTCATCGACCACCACCTCCACGACCCCTTCGGAGCACTCCACGCACTTCAACACGAACACGTCCATGCGCCCACAAGCGTGACGCCCACCCGGCCGCTGCGTGGAGATAGCAAAAGGGCCACCCGCGCAGCGGGTAGCCCTTCGACTTCCGGCGTTACTCTCCTACTCAAAGGTGTTCACACAGGTCAGGGTTCTAATAAGAACCCTAGGGTGGAGGTGCCGGGAATCGAACCCGGGTCCTCCGTCGCCTCGTCAGGGCTTCTCCGTGCGCAGTCCGCTGTGCCTCTACTCGGATCCACCGGTCTCGCGGACTAGCCGGTGTGACGATCCCAGTCGCTGTGGGTGTCCCGCTCAGGCCCCGCGACCGGTCCTGGCGGTGAGTCCCCTAGCTGATGCCGGAGTCCGGGGCGGGAACACCCCCGGTCCGACAGATCCGCACCTCGCTAGGCAGCGAGGGCGAAATCATTCTGTTGCGCGTTGGCGCTTATTTGTGTGCGATGACGCTTACGGTGGTCTCTCGCCTGCACCGGCACGCTTCCCACTGACTCAACGTTCGGAGTCGAAACCGTTCACCCCCTTGACGGGCTGGACAACCCACACAGGATAACGCCCAGACGCAGGCTCCTCATCCCTGCAGTAACCGAGCTGGAGTGTCGTGCAGGACAGCGCGCAGAAAGCCGATCCCCAGCCGGTCATCAGCAGCCGCCCAGCCCGCGATGGCCCGCAATTGCGTAGCGTAGTCGTAGGGAATGTTCGGGAAGTCCGTGCCGAGCACGACGCGATCCGCCACATCGACCAGACGAGCAGGCCAGTCGGCTGGCAGTGGCGCGAACGCCTCGGTGAACGGCACACCGACCATCGTGGTGTCCAAGTGCACCCGGGGATAACGCCGCACCAATTGCAGAGCTCCGGCGTAGTCGGGTAGCCCGGCGTGCGCCAGTACCGCGACCAGCCGGGGGTGAGCAGCGAGCACTCCGTCGAACACGTCCAGCCCGGTGTAGCGCCCGGGCACTGGCCCGTCCCCGCAGTGCACCACCACCGGTACCCCCGCCTCAGCCAGCAGACCCCATGCCGGGTCCAGCACCGGATCTCGCGGATCGAAGCCACCCACCTGCACATGCACCTTGACGCACTCGGCGCCACCGGCAAGCGCTCGCTCCAGGTACTCGACGACGCCTGGTTCCGGGAAGAACGTCGCGGTCGGTATCGCCGGCTCAACAGCGGTGGCAAAGTCGGCGACCCAGCCGTTGAGCCAGTCCGCCATCCCGGGTTTGTGCGGGTAGACCAGCGGCGCGAAGACCTGCACGTCCAGCGCATGCAACACGGCCAAGCGATCATCCTGGGGCAGCCGGTAGTGCACCGGCCACGGAATCCCATAGTGCTCACTAGCGCGGTCGAAATACGCCCACACCTTGGCCATCACCTGGTCGGGCAGGAAATGCACGTGCAGGTCGATCAGCCCGTCCAGCCCAAGAGCAGCAGTCCACGCCGCGACGTCGGAATCGTCGACCGGTGGCACGGTCAGCGGGTCGCGGCTCACCCCATGCCCTTGGCCCGCCGCCCCATTGCCCGCGCAATCTCGCGGTTCGCGTCACGCTGGGCCAGCGCGGCACGCTTGTCGTAAGACCGCTTGCCGCGGCCCAGGGCGATCTCCACCTTGACCTTGCCATCGGCGAAGTACATCGACAACGGCACCAGCGCCAGCCCCTGTTCTTTGGCTTTGCCGATCAGCCGGAGGATCTCCTTGCGGTGCAGCAACAGCTTGCGGGTCCGCCGGGGCTCGTGATTGGTCCAGCTGCCCTGGGTGTACTCCGGGATGTGCACTCCGCGCAGCCATACTTCGCCGTCGTCCACGCTGGCGTAGGCGTCGGCCAGCGAGGCCCGCCCTGCCCGCAGCGACTTCACCTCCGTGCCGGTCAGGACGATGCCGGCCTCGTAGGTGTCCAGGATCTCGTAATCGTGCCGCGCCCGCCGGTTCGACACGATTACCTTGCGCCCACGCTCTTTCATCGCGCCCGGTGGGCACCGTGTGCAAAGCACACCACCATCACGTCCGCACGTACAGCCGCAGTGTCAGGTAACCGGTCAGCGCCGCAACCGCTGCGCCTACCAGGAGCAGGATTGGCGCGACCGAGAAGATGTCACCGTAACCCAACCGCGGCACGATTGCCGCCTCGAATACCCCGGCGAGCACCCGGTCGACGAACGCGACCTTGCCGACCACCAAGCCGACGACTGCCAGCACGGCACCGACCACGCCGGCCACCACCGCCTCAAGAAGGAACGGCAGCTGGGTGTACCAGCGGGAGGCTCCGGTCAGCCGCATCACGCCAACCTCGGTGCGGCGGGTGAAGGCGGACAGCTGGATGGTGTTGGAGATCAACAGAAGCGCGGCAAGCGCCTGGATCAGGGCAATGACAAAGGTTGCGTTGCGTAGCCCGTTGAGTGCCCGGAACAGCTGCCGGAGGTACTCGCCCTGGTCGGTGACCCGGTCCACGCCCGGCTTACCGGTGAACGCCTTGGCGATGGACGGGAAGCGCGCCGGATCGGAGAGTTGGACCCGCAGCGACGCCGGTAACGCCTCGGGTCTGGCCAGCTGCAGCAACTCGGGCTGGCCCTGGAAGATCCGTTGGAAGCGAGCAAACGCGGCCTGCCTGCTCTCGAAGATCACCGACTGAACGCCAGGGGTGGACTCCAATTGGCCGCGCAGCGCTGAACAGGTACTCGACGTGCAGCCGGTGTCGTTCGCGCTGAGGTCCGCACTGAGGTACACCACGGTCTCCACGCGCTGGTAGTAGTCCTGCTGCATGCGGTCAATGGTGCGAACCACGAGCAGGCCGCTGCCGAGCAGACCGAGCGAAATGGCCGTAGTGAGGATCATCGCCACGGTCATCGTGACATTGCGGCGCAGGCCGGTCGCGACCTCGCCGAACACGAAGCTGGCACGCATAGGCAGTGAACATTCCTCGGTCGGTGGTGAACGGTTCTCGCGCTGATGCTTTGTCGATTAGCGGCCGACGCCGTACACGCCGCGGGCCTCGTCCCGGACCACTTGCCCCAAGTTGAGCTCCACAACCCGGCGCCGCATGGAATCGACGATCGCGTGGTCGTGGGTGGCCATCAGGACCGTGGTACCGGTCCGGTTGATCCTTTCCAGTAGCACCATGATCTCTTGACTGATGTCGGGATCCAGGTTCCCGGTGGGCTCATCGGCCAGCAGCACCAGCGGCCGGTTGACGAACGCCCGGGCGATCGCCACCCGCTGCTGCTCGCCACCGGACAGCTCGTTCGGCATCCGGTCCGACTTGCCCTCCAGTCCCACCAGCTCGAGTACCTCCGGTACCACCTTGCGGATGGTGCGCCGAGGCTTGCCGATCACCTCAAGGGCGAACGCGACGTTCTCGGTGACGGTCTTGTTCGGCAGCAACCTGAAGTCCTGGAAGACGCAACCTACCCGCTGCCGTAGCTGCGGGATGCGGCGCTGGGGAAGCTTGCCGACGTTCCACTCCGCCACATAGACATCACCCGCGGTGGGCACTTCCTCTCGCAACAGCAAGCGCAGAAATGTCGACTTACCGGATCCGGACGGCCCGATCAAAAACGCGAACTCGCCCTTCTCGACATCGACCGTGACATCATCGAGGGCGGGCCTCGTTGAAGTCCGGTAGGACTTACTCACATGATGCAGCCGGATCACGACGGGCGAGTGTACCCATCCGAGGTACCAACCGAACGCCGACGTGCCGGTGGAGCAAAAAAGACGTCAGCTGGCGACTCGCGCCTGTTGCTGGCGGCGCCACCGGATACCAGCTTCCAGGAAGCCGTCAATATCACCGTCAAGCACCGTGGCGGGGTTGCCGACCTCGTACCCGGTCCGCAGGTCCTTGACCATCTGGTACGGATGCAGCACGTAGGACCGCATCTGGTTACCCCACGAACTGCCCTCACCTTTGAGCGCGTCCAGCTCCGCCTGCTGTTCCTGACGCTTGCGCTCCAGCAACCTCGACTGCAAGACCCGCATCGCCGCGGCCCGGTTCTGGATCTGCGACTTCTCGTTCTGGCAGGACACCACGATGCCGGTGGGCAAATGGGTGATCCGCACCGCGGAGTCGGTGGTGTTGACGCTCTGCCCGCCGGGTCCGGATGATCGAAAAACGTCGATCCGGATCTCGTTTTCGGGGATATCCACGTGGTCGGCGGTTTCGGTCACCGGCAGCACTTCGACACCGGCGAACGACGTCTGCCGGCGCGCCTGGTTGTCAAACGGTGAAATTCGCACGAGCCGATGCGTACCTTGCTCAACGGACAGGGTGCCGTAGGCGAAAGGCGCTTTCACCACGAACGTCGCCGACTTGATCCCGGCTTCCTCGGCGAAGGAAATGTCGTAGACCTCGGTGGGGTAGCCGTGCCGCTCGGCCCACCGCAGGTACATCCGCATCAGCATCTCAGCCCAGTCGGCCGCATCCACCCCCCCGGCCTCGGACCGGATCGTCACCAACGCATCGCGCTCGTCGTACTCGCCCGACAGCAGGGTCCGGATTTCCAACGATGCGATCTCCTTGCGCAGCCGGTCGCGTTCCATCTCGGCCTCACTGCGGGCGCTTTCATCAGCGCCTTCCTCAGCCAGCTCGTAGAGGACCGCCACATCTTCCAGCCGCTGGCGCAGACCCTCCACGCGGCGCAGATCGCCTTGCTTGTGGGCGAGTTTGCTGTTGACCTGTTGCGCATGCTCGACGTCGTTCCACAAATCGGGCCGGGCAGCCTGCTCCTGCAGCTGCGCCACCTGAGCCCGCAACTGGTCGATGTCCAGTGCAGCCTCAATCCCAGAAAGGGTGGCGTCGAGATCTTTGAGGTCGGCGGCGACGTCGGCGTTCACGTCCAGCCAGGGTAGTCGCCCCACCGCTGCGGCCGTGGGGCGCTCAGTCCGTGGGGATGGCATCGAGCAACTTGAGCACCGCGCGCCAGTGCGCCACGGTGAACTCCGCGACTGCCTTCGCGTAGGGATTGCCGGCGGCTTTCGCGTCGGCCCTGGCTTCATCGAGATGATCCAGATAATTGGCCCGGGCGCTGTTGACCAGGTTGGCTCGCTGCTTTGCGGTGAGCTGCCCAGCGTGCATCAAGCGCAAGATCAGCGGGCTGCGGAGGTTGTCTGCCCCTGAGGGGGAGTTCAACCAAGACTTGAACGCACGCTTGCCGGCGGCGGTGAGGACATACTGCTGGCTGGACCGGGCTCCCTTCTTGCCGAGCCGGACCAGGCCGGCCTCAGCGAGCACCGGCAGCTCCCGGTACACCTGGCTACGGGTGACGCTGAAAAATGACCCGAACCGCTCACCCGCCGCCGCCACCAGCTGACCGCCCGTCATCGGCCCGGTGTGCAGCAGTCCCAGCAAGGCGGCCGAGGTGGCGTTCAGCTCCCGCACTACCTCACGGTGCCATCCCGCCCCGCCCCTTGTCCACAATGGCCTTCCCAACCCGTCCACAGTGGCCTTTTGGCATAGGGCCCGGTCAAACGGGTGCCAGTAGTCCCCGAAGTCGCTCAATGAGACGGATTCGGTCGGCGGCGGAGTTGGCGAGCGGGGTGATGGTCAGGGTGGTGACGCCGGAGGCGCGTAATACCTCGAGACGTTCCCGGATGTAGCCGGCCGGCCCGATCAGCGAGATACCCCGAAGCAGCTGATCAGGCACCGCAGCGGCAGCAGCGGCCTTGTCGCCCGCCAAGTACCGGTCCTGGATCAAATCGGCGGCTGTCTCCAATCCGAACCGGCAGACAAGATCGTGGTAAAAGTTACGACCCTTGGCGCCCATGCCACCGATGTACAGCGCCAGCGTCGGGCGGATGCCGTCAAGCAACTGTTGGGCGACATGCTCATCTTCGGTGATCGCCAGCGGCGCGCTGATGACCACGTCGAGCTTGCCCAGCGACGGATCTCGCTTGGCGCGGCCAGCCGACAGCGAGTCGCCCCACACCTCAGCGACCAGCTCAGGCACGTAGAAGATCGGCTGCCAGCCCTCAGCGATCTCCGCGGCCAACGCCACGTTCTTCGGCCCGATCGCCGCGAGAACGATCGGAATCCGGTCCCGCACCGGGCGATTGATCAACTTCAGCGGCTTGCCCAGCCCGGTTCCCCGCTCTGCGGGCAGCGGGATCTGATAATGCCTGCCCTGGTAGACCAGCCGCTCCCGGCGCCATACCAGCCGGCAGATCTCCACCAGCTCCCTGGTTCGCCCCAGCGGCGCAGAGTAGGGCACCCCATGGAAACCCTCGATCACCTGCGGTCCTGACGCTCCGATGCCGAGGGTAAACCGGCCGCCGGAGACGAAATCCAGCCCTGCTGCAGTCATCGCCATCAGTGCCGGGGTGCGGGTGTAGATCTGCAAGATGCCCGACGCGATCTCCAGCCGCTCAGTACGAGCAGCGATAAACCCCAGCTGGCTGACGGCATCGAAACTGTAAGCCTCGGGCACGAACACGATGTCGAGCCCGGCCTTCTCGTAATCGGCCAACTCGGCGACGGTCTCGGCGAAGCCACCGCTGTAGTCCAAGGCCAGCCCGATGCGCACGATGCTCCTCCTCGGCTGTTCCGACGACCTAGTGAACTGTCTGACCAGATCATCACTGCCGTTGCAGCCGCGGTCGAAGGTCCGCGGCCGTAACGGCGTTACCTCGGTCGGCCAGCCAGCGGGCATGGCCGGCCAGGCCCGCGATGTCCAACCCGTGCGGGGCTTCGGCGGAGTAGGGATCGAGACGGTCAGCTGCCCTGCGCAACAGCGCCACGGCGCCTTTGTCGTTGCCCCGCTGAAGATGTGTCAGGCCGACCGCGAGCTGCGCCAGGCCTCGCCAGAGCTCCCGGTATGTGCCCGCAGTCGCCTTCCATACCCCTTCAAAGACCTCGTGGGCGTGGAAGGGGTAACCCTCGTCGATCAACTGCTGGGCCTGGCGCACGGCCTCATCCGGGCTGAGCGCAACGTCCTCGGGCACCCGGCCTACGCCGGGCGAACCGTACGGCAATGGCCGTCCCATGGCGTCCCGGGGACGTGCGTTGCGTGGTCGGCCCCCGCTGTCCCGGTCCCGGTCACCCACTCCAGCATGATGCCCGGACATTTACCGATTTCCACCCCGGCACGGAGACAGATCAGGGTTCACGAACCCGTTTTCATCCCGATATGGCTCCATGCCGGGGCAGCGAGGTGACGGCCAGGGCAGGATAGAGACCATGGATCACCATCGCGGTCAGGAGCACACGGGCCGCATCCGGCTGGCCGGCTGCCCGCTACCGATCGTCAGCCCGGCTCGGCTGTACGTCTGCGGCATCACTCCCTACGACGTGACACATCTGGGTCATGCCAGCACGTTCGTCTGGGCGGACGCAGCCGCTGCGGTCTTCCGGCTGGCGGGGGCCGAGACGGTGACTTCCCGCAACGTCACCGATGTCGATGACGTGCTTACTCTCGCCGCCGAGCAACACGGCCGGCGCTACGACGAGTTCGCGCTGGAGCAGGAATTCCTGTTCGGGCGTGATATGGCCGCGCTGCGGGTGCGCCGCCCCGAGCACGAGCCGCGAGCTCGCCATCACGTCGGGCGCGTCGTGCAGCTGGCTTCGGCACTGCTGACCACGGGCCACGGCTACGTGCGCGGCGGTGCGGTGTACTTCCGCGGCGCCGGCGTGCTGGAAAAGAGTGGGTTGACGCTGGAACAGGCCACTGAGCTGGCGACCGAATTCGGGGATCGACTTGACAGTCAGGACCGCGACGACCCGTTCGACGTCCCGGTGTGGCGGCCGTCAGCCGACCAGGCTCCTGGATGGCCCAGCCCATGGGGCCGCGGTAGGCCAGGCTGGCACGCTGAGTGCGCCGCCATCGCGTTGGGCGTGCTCGGTCCCACGGTAGACGTCCTGGGTGGTGGCGCGGATCTGACCTTCCCGCATCACGTGTACCAGGCCGCCATGGTGGAGGCGGCGACCGGCGTCGGCCCCTTCGCGCGCGCTGAGTTCGGCGTCGGGACGGTCACTGTCGGCGACGCAAAGATGGCGAAATCGGCGGGCAACCTCGTGCTGGTCTCTGACCTACTCCAGCGCTACCCTGCCGCGGCAGTGCGGCTGCTACTGCTCAACCGGCCATGGCACCAAAGCTGGGAATTCCAGACGGCAGACATCAACACCCAGACCCAGACACTGGACCGGCTGTACTCAGCCGCGGGGAGGGCCCGGACCTCGCACACCGCGACGGATGCGGTCGTCGCTGCGCTGCTCAACGATCTCGATGTGCCCACGGCCCTGGCGCTCGCAGAGGAGTCCGGTGGTGATGCGGCACGGCTCGTGCTGCGCACGCTCGCTCTGGAGTGACTCCTCGAAGCGACCCCGTGAAATGACCCATTGAAATGACCCATTGAAATGACCCATTGAAATGACCCATTGAAATGACCCGTTGGAATGACCCGTTGGAATGACCCCTAGATCGACACCGACGCGCACGCTGATCCTGCTCAGGCATGCCAAGTCCGCGTGGCCGGCGGACACTCCGGACGCGCGGCGCCCGCTGGCTGCTCGCGGGCGTCGCGATGCCCCAGCCGTCGGTCGCTGGCTGCGTACACACATCCCCGCGATCGACCAGGTGGTGCACTCCCCCGCAGTGCGAGCAGTACAGACGTGGGACCTTGCCGGGGCCCAGCTAGCCACCGCCCCACCGGCGTCTTCTGACGAGCGGCTTTACGGTGCTTCGGCGGCATGCCTACTGGCAGTCACCCGAGAACTTGCGCCCGAGGCGTCGACCGCGTTGCTCGTGGGCCACAATCCCGGGCTCGAGGATTTCTTGACCCTGCTGACCGGTGCTACCGAACCGCTCAAGACGTCTTCCCTCGCCGTGATCGCACTGCCCGGCAGCTGGACAGACACCACTCCCGATGCCGGGAGATTGGAAAAACTGGCAACCCCACGCGGTTGACCAGCGGTGCTGCGCTCTGGGCGCAAGAACCGTACGCTCGGGCTGGAGTCCCTGCGTTTGATCGATGGGGAAAGTGAGCAATGGCCACGGCGAGCAACGGCCACGTAGCGGTACGCGATGCGCTGGTTGCGCTCAGGCCGCCGGGGATCATGTTCAGCTCCCTGACTGAGCAATTGGGCAACGTGCGGCGGTGGAACGCCGAGCGGCGCTGGGAGTTTGGCGCTGCCGATTTTCAGTCTGTTGATCTCACGCCGCGCGCTGCGCGTGATCCGCTCGTCGTTGATGTCGTCGCGGTCTATCTCCCTGACACAGCCGAGTGCAACGGGGTGTTGCGAACCTGCCAGGAACTGTGGGCCGTGGCTGCCGAGCAGCAGCCGAATACCTGGTCGTGGGACTGGTACCGGGACAGTTGGCAGGACATCCCCAAGCCGGTGCGACTGATCGACGGCCTGGTGCATCGTCCTGGCATCCGCCGGGTGACCCTCGATCTCCGCGCAGGCTATGTACCCCGACGCCATGTCCGTCCGATTGCTTTACGTGGTCCGGATTCGGCGCACGCTGAGGTGCTGGCTGCAGCTGCGCACTTCCCGCGGTGGGTGCGGGCCATGGACGGCAATACGGTGCCCTACACCTGGCTGGCGGGCTACGAGGTGATGATGGGAGGCCAGCGGACGCCTTTGCGCCTGCCGGCGCTGAGCTGGAGCCACCTACGACAGACGATGAGCCTGACGGCTGCCTGGATAAACCATTCGTTCAGCGGCTGGTCCGCCCCGGTATGTATAGGCCGGTTGTAACCGCTTTGCTGCGGAAAGTGACATCCGGCGAACACGCAGCGCGACGGGCCCCTATCCTGGCGCGGTGACAGCTTTAGGCGGTACCCGAACATTGTCGGTGTGGTCCGTCACCCCCGTCGCACTGGGCGTAGTGCTCACCGCAGCGTGTACGGCGTCGTCAGGCCCCGGCCAGCAACAACGCCAAGGGCTGCCGTCGCTGCCATCGGACTGTAACCAGACGATCATGCGATCAGAAGATGTGCGTGTGGCATTAAATGCCGCTTCTCCGGGCACTACCGTTTGCTTCACCGGTGGTGACCTCACCGATGCCAACCTGCTGATGAGCAGGTCAGGCACCCCGGACTCCCCGATCAAACTCATCGCCGACGGCGCCAGCGTCGAAAATATCCACGTCACGGCCAACAACGTTGTCGTCGAGGGTTTCACCGTCGCCGGCGGGAGCGGGATAACGCTCGAGGGCAGTGGGCTCACAGCACGGCACAACACGGTTCATGACACCCAGCGAGGCGGGATCGCTTGCGCGCCGTGTACTCACTCGACCATCACTGCCAACACCGTGCAACATGTCTCCACGGTCGGGATCTACATTTCTGGCCAGCAGATTACAGTCAGCGACAACACGGTGAGCAATACCGTTGCCGTCAACGATGGCGACGCCGATGGAATGCGCTTTTTCGGCAACGGCCACCGGATCACCGGCAACACAATCCGCGACATATCAGAGCGCGGTTACCGGGCCCCGCCACACCCCGACTGTTTTCAAACCTTTGACCATAACCTGGCCACTTACGATGTCGTCATCTCCGGCAATACGTGCCAGAACGTTGACGCGCAATGTCTGATCGCCACCGACGACCAGCCCGGCGGTAGCGGCGCGCCCATGGGAGTTCCGTCGATCACGTTCGGCGATAACACGTGCGCGCCCAACGGGGCTCAGGCAATTAATCTGCGTCACTGGCCTAATGTCACAATAACACGCAACAAGTTTTCAGGCCCCAATCTCAAACGAGCCATTCTGATCATCGATGGCTCAACGGGCTGTATCGTGATCGACAACACTACTGCTGGCAAGGTGCCGACCGTGGACGTCGATGGCGCGTCCCGAGCTGGCTTCCGTCAGAACGGCAACAGTCCGGCCTGATCGCCAGACGCCGGTGCGCAGCGCAAGTACGTAAGCTGGTGTCCATGCTGCTCAACGGGGTTAACCATGTCGCACTGCTCACCAACGACACCGATCGCCTGCACGCCTTCTACCGCGAGATCTTCGACGCAACGGTGTCCCATGATAACGAGATCGCGCCGGGTATGCGCCTGTCATTCGTCGACATTGGACCGAACACCGAACTGAACGTATTCCAGGTCGACGGTAACGCTGAGGCACAACGCCAAACACCTATGTTCGGGCGAGGCCGCATCGACCATCTAGGCCTCCAAGCGGCATCGCTGGACGCATTCATCGAGATCCGTCAACGGCTTATCGATGTCGCTGCAAGTGACGGATTCGTCACAGATTTTGGACCAGTGTTGAGCATTTTCTTCCGGGACCCGGACGGCCTGGAAGGTGAGGTCTGCGTAGCTAACCCTGATGCCCGGCCCGGTGTCTTCAACCCACCAGGAACGCGATCTTCCCGCTTTTCTTAGCTATACAGCTCAGGTGAACGAGGGGTTACACACCCTGGCGCAGAACGACTTGCTGGCCCTCCCGCAGTCCAGAGATGACCTGAGTACGGTCATCACCGACCAGGCCGGGTTGGAACCTGACCTGCTGCTGGTTACCGGCTGCATCAATGACGGTCACCGTGCTCTGGTCACCACGCTTGCGGACGGCTGAATTGGGGACGGTCAGCACATCATCGACTTCGTTAGTCGTCACCCGAGCCTGAGCGGTCTGACCATTCTTGAGTCGCGGATCAATCTCGTTGAGAACTACGGTGACATAGTAGTTGATAACGCTAGAAATGTTGCTGCCCGAGGGCGCCACTGACACGACAGTGCCAGCACGGTTAAGATCGGGAATAGCATCGAATGTGACGTTGACCTTTTGGTTCGGGGCGACCTTGGCGGCGTCAGACTCTTCGAAGGGAACCACCACCTGGAAAGTGTTGACGTCATCGAGAACCAAGAACTGCGTCCCACCGGGACGCGCTGCACCGGTCGCGGGGTTACCCAGCGAAGTGCTGCTGTTCGACGTCACGCCGTTAAGTCCAGGAATGGGCGCGGTGCTACCCGGTGCGAGCGGGCTGACACCCGAGCTGGGTTGCAGGAACTCCCCAACCGTACCGTTGATGACCGACACGGTGCCCCCGACCGGCGCGCGGAGCACGGTGTTCTCCACATCTCTCTGCGCATTGGCGACCTGGGCCTGAATGCTCGCTACCAGGGCTACCTGCTGGTCAATGTTGAATGGCCGGTTAGTCGCCGCGGACACCAGAGTGTTCTGCGCGGTGACGACACTTTGGCGGGCGTTCTCGATCGAGACCTGCCCACTGGCACGATCGACGTTGAGCCTCTGCTGGGCAGCGGTCAGCGTCGCCTTATCCGTCAACAGCGTGCGGCGAGCGTTGACAACATTGGTCTGGTCCGTTGCGACCCGATTACATGCCGGATTGCCACCGCCTGCACCACCACCGCTGCCATTTGCACCACCGGTACCTGTAGTACCCGCGTACACCGGGCCAACCCGGGCAGGATCTTCGACCCCAGCCTCCGTTGGCCCAACGCCGACCGAAGATCTAGGCCCACTGCCAGGCCCGGTACGCGCCACCCCACCTGGCGTTGCGGCGGTACCAGGGGTGGCAGGGGTAGCAGGTATACCTCCGGTGGCCGCACAAGACGCCTGGTCGGCACGCAGGGCTTGCTCAGCCTTATCAAGCAAAAAGCTGTCAAAATCGAGCTGCCTATGCGCTTGGTCGACAGCCGTTTCATCGGCCTGCAACTGCGCCTGAACCGACTTCTCCGTGGCAGCCAAGACTTGACGCGCCTGCTCCAAAGTATCGTGCGCTCCTGCGGCTGTCGGGTCGTTTATGGCCTGATCCAACAACGCCTGCTGGGCATTCAATTGGCCCTGCAGCTGGTTCAAGACCTGCCGGAACGCAAAATCATCCTCGCGTGCCACCACCTGGCCAGGGGTGACGCGATCCCCAACCTTGACCAGCAGTTCCTTGAGCTGAGCACCCTTAGGGAAACCCACGTTGAGCTCTTTGATCGCAGACAACGACCCTGATGCCGAGACCCTCGTCACCACAGTGCCGCGCTCCACGCGTCCGGTTGGTGGCGGCGTCGGCTCAGTTCCACACCCAGCCGCCAAACCCAACGCGGCGACCAGCCCAATCGACACCATGACCCGGCCAGTTGAGCACCGGGCCGTGATCAGCGTCGATGGGCTGGTCAGGAAATTGATCACAGTGAGATCCCCCTGTGTCTTCGGCTTCACGCAATGCAACGCCTCAGACGGCAGGGAGTTACGCGGTCTTGTCGAGCGGTCAGCTGACCTTGGTCGCTACTGGTACCGGAGCGCCTCGATGGGCCGAAGTCGCGCCGCACGGTTGGCCGGGTATCCTCCAGCAACCAGCCCGATCGCCAGACTGATGGCGAACGAGAGGATCACCGAGGGGATCGTCACAGATGGCGCGAAGGTGGCGAAAGTGGGTCCGAACGACGGCGCGACGTTCGCACCCAGCACCGACAACCCGACTCCCACCAGGACACCAATCAGACCGCCCAAGCCAGCTAGCAGCAGCGACTCGATAAGGAATTGTTCAAGGATTGCTCGACGAGTCGCTCCGATTGCCTTTCGAATACCGATCTCGCGTGTTCTCTCGGTGACCGAAACCAGCATGATGTTCAGAACCCCGATCGCACCGACAACCAGAGAGATCGCCGCGACCGCCGCCGTGAACAAGGTAAGAATCCGCAAGATTTGGTTGAACGTGTCAAGCCGGCTGCGCAGAGATTGCACTTCGAAGTCCCGGTTCGCGGAATCCTTGATCCGGTGCCGTTCGGATAGGATGCGGATCACATCATTTTCGGCCGCAGGCACAGCGTTGGCATCGCTCGCTTGCACGATCATCTGGTTGATCTTGTCACCGCCGCCGAAGATGTACCGGCGGACCGTTGGCAGCGGCATGGCGACGACACCATCGCCGGGTTCGCCGACGGACTGCATCACGCCGATGACCCGGAAGGTCTGCCGGTTGATCCGAACGGGTTTGCCCAGCGCAGCCGCAGGGTCATCCCCGTAAAGGTAGTTGGCCACCGCAGAACCCAGCACCACCACTCTGGCCGTGCTGCGGACCTGAGCCTCGTCAAAGAACGCGCCGGCCGACATGTCCTGGTTGTTCACCTCGAGCCACTGCTCGGTAGTGCCCACAACATTCGCCCGGTACCGGTAGGCATCCCCGTCTACCAATGCTTTACCGCTGGTGGCGGGAATGACCGCCGCGATGTCGCGGGACAGTGTTTTATCTTGCAGCGCGGCGACGTCTGCGTCGATCAGGTCTTTTGGCGGGGCACCTCCGGGCACGTTCCCGACTGATGGCACCACAGTGATCAAATTGGCCAGCGGTTGGATTTTCTCATTGACCGAGGTCTGCACACCGTTGCCGAGAGCCACCAGCAGGATCACCGACGCAACACCGATGATGATGCCGAGCATGGTCAGCGCAGACCGCAACCGATTGGCGCGCAATCCCCGCAGTGCGACGCGGAGCGCCTCCCCGAGGTTCACGCGCTGACCTCCGTCCGGATCCGCTGTGCCTGATCACTCACGATGCGCCCATCTCGCATCCGCACAATGCGCTTGGCGAACCGGGCGACTTCCTCTTCGTGAGTGATGATCACAACGGTGCGGCCCGCATCGTTAAGCGCACCGAGGATCTTGAGGATCTCTGCACTGGCTGCGGTATCGAGGTTGCCGGTGGGCTCATCGGCCAGCAGCAGCACAGGATCATTGATCAGCGCCCTCGCAATAGCAACCCGCTGTTGCTGGCCACCAGAAAGCTCATTGGGCATGTGCTTAAGACGATCGCCCAATCCCACTTGCTCCAGCGCAACCCTGGCAGCATGACGCCGGATCCGCACGCCCGCGTAGACCAGAGGCAATTCGACATTACGGATGGCGCTGGTACGGGCCACGAGGTTGAACGACTGGAACACGAAGCCGATCTTGCGGCTTCGGATTTTGGCCAGCCGGTTGTCAGACAGCCGGCTGACGTCAGTGCCGTCAAGCAGGTAGCGCCCGCTCGTCGGAACATCCAGACAGCCCACAATATTCATGAGCGTGGTCTTGCCTGATCCGGAAGGGCCCATGATGGCGACGAATTCACCATCGTCAATAGTGAGGTCGACACTTTCCAGTGCCCGCACCTCAACTTTGCCCATCCGATAGACTTTGGTGACGTCTTCAATCTGGATCATGCTAGCCCCCCATCCCCCAATTCCCCCTATCAAGCGGATCGCGTAGGGCCCGGTGTCCGGTAGGCAGCAACGCACCGACCGTCCGATCGGGACCTTGCGGCAGGAGGGGACGTCACCCACCGTACGCGGTCCACGCCAGACGCTACCGCGTTGAGCCCGTCACGGAAAGTGCAGGAGCACGCGAACGGGCGATCTTTAGCCGCCGATATGGATTTTTCACTCAATGGAAGCCGGGCGGATCTGTCCACGGTCAGCGAGCAACGCCAGCAGCGGCCGTAGCGCCTCCGGAATCTCACTTTCGCTTAACATCACCCGCCGTTCGTGGTCATCCCCGGCAGTGACGATCTCGTAGCGGAAACGATCCGGCCCCATGGATCCCTGGCTAAGACGACCCCAAGGTAACGCCCGCAGGGCCGCTTCGACGCGGGGAGCATCGGTCTCGGTGAGCTGACGGGTATCGAGGGTGGCGTGCAGGGAAACCCCGGCCACGCCACCACGGCGGGTCACGTCGACGCGCATGTGTTCAGTGTCCGGCTCGAGCAGCGCATCGCAGCAGCCGTCACAACGAGATTTTGACGGCTTCCCAACCCTGTTGCACAGCGTGCGCCTGGTCGCTGCCCGTGCCGTAGGTCTGTTGCGCCTGGCGCAAGGTGATCCGCGCGAAGTCACGGAACGTCGCGTTGGGACGAAGCTGGGGATCTGCCAGCGCGGCGTACCAGATCGGTCCCGCAGCGTCCCAGGCATACCCACCAAGCGCGCTAGCCATGACGTAGAACGCATGGTTGGGAATACCTGAATTGGTGTGCACGTCGCCGCCGGATACGTAGCCGTCCATATCCGCGGGTTGGTCGTCATAAGCATTGGCGGTACCTGGGCGCTTCATCGACCGCAGCGCCGGACGTAAGGCGGGACCGACAATGTCTGCCCCGATGAGCCAGTCCGAGTTATGTACGTCCTGCCCGAGTACGTATTGCTTGACTTGAATGCCGAAGACATCAGATACCGACTCATTGAGCGCCCCGGACTGCCCTGAGTAGGTCAGATTGGCCTCGTACTGGGTGACGCCGTGGGTCAGCTCATGCCCGATGACATCGATCCCGGCTGTCGTTTGGGTAAGGATTTGCCCATCGCCATCGCCGAAGAACATGTGACCTGCGCCATCCCAGAACGCATTGGCGTAACGCCGCCCGTAGTGCACCAGGCCAAGTAGGGGCATACCCGCCGCGTCGATGGAATCACGCTCGAACACGGTCCAGTAATACGCATAGGTGGCCCCGAGCCCGTCATAGGCCTGATTGGCCGCTTCGTCCTGGCTCGGTGCTTGCCCTTCCACCCGGATGACCACTCCGGGTGTCTGCGACTCGCTACCCTGCTGATCGTAGATCGTCCGCTGCGGTTGGCCACCGGTCCGGCTGAACGTGACCGGCGCCGGCCGGTGGCGCAGCGTCGCCGCGCACTCAGCACGAGCCAGCCGGAAGCGAGCGTCCAGCGCCAGCGCGTTGAGGGCGGCATCGCGTACCGCCTCGTCAGCGGAGCGGGCCAGGCGGTGCAGCACGGACGGTGGCACGATGCAGTGCCGCACACTACTGGCGGTCATGGGTCTGGAGCTCCTGTTCATCCGGGAATACCTCGCGCGGGCGCGGCATCGGGGGCCGCCAAGCGAGGCGAGATCGTAGCTGCCTGCAACGCGGTGACGTCCACTTGAGGTTGTGCCTCCGCGCTGGGAAGTTTCCGCCAGGTGAGGCCGGCGGGGTCGGAGTTTTTTCTTTGCATACCTCGGGTACTTCGCACAGTGTGCTACTTCTGCGGCCCCCTGGCGTCTATCGAGCTGATAGCGACACGTCCTTATTGATTGAGGTCATGTGCGCTGGCCGTTATCCGGCTGGACGCCACGTGCTCGATATCGGCACCGGTACCGGCGCCCTGGCGTTGGCCGCTGCCAGGGCCGGCGCCGCCTCGGTCGCCGCGGTCGATCTCTCGCTGCGATCGATCGTGGCCACCTGGCTCAATTGCCGGATCCGCGGCGTTCGATGCAGGGTCTACCGCGGCGACTTGTTCGAACCAGTAGCCGGCCGGCGCTTCGACCTCATCGTGGCCAACCCGCCTTACGTGCCCGCCGCCACGAACGGGCTCTGCCGGCACCGGATCAGCCGGTGCTGGGATGGCGGCGTCGACGGGCGCGCTGTGCTGGACCGGCTGTGCGCCGGGGCGCGCGAATTGCTCAGTCCGCAAGGGATGATGCTGATCGTCCACTCCGCGGTGTGCGACGACAGTGTCACGCTGCGCCGTCTCGCTGAGGCTGGCCTGCCCGCCAAGGTGCTGGCCCGCTCCACCGTCCCCTTCGGTCCGGTCATGCGGCTACGGGCAGCCATGCTGGAGTCACGCGGACTCATCGAACCCGGCCAACACGACGAAGAGCTGGTTGTCATCGCTGCCCGGGCATCTGCTGGAGGACGAGGTGCCCACTGAGCCCACCCGACGCCGGATCACCGTGACCGAGGACGGGCCAATCCTGGTGCAGGGACCGGTCGAGATTGTGCTTGCCGACGGACAGGAAGTGATCTCTGACCGGGCAGCCACTGCACTATGCACCTGCCGTCGCAGCCGCCGATATCCGTTCTGCGACACCAGCCACCGGCGGCGGGTGCGCACCGATCGGATCCGCGGTGCCGAGGCCGACCGGACGTGTGACCGGTGACGAGCGACACCGCCATGCCGGCTGTGGTGGCGCCGGGCCTTCCAGCTCCGCGGGGTCCGCTATCTGCTGCCGCATTCGATACGTTGCGGGGATCGCCTGGCGAGCAGATCGATGCGGCGGCCGTGGCGCAGGCTGACCCGTACGGGGACGACCTCCAGTTGGCGCTGTACTGCTGCTACGAGCTGCATTACCGCGGTTTCAGCGGAGTAGGCGCGGATCTGGAATGGGACCCGCAACTGCTCGGTCCGCGCCGGCACCTGGAACGGGCTTTTTTGGCCACGTTACGGGCCGACGTGCCCGGCGGGACCGATGTCTCCGCTGAGATCGATGCACTTCTGGTGGAGACGCCAGATGCCAGCGGTGTCTCGCATTACCTGCGCCGGTGCGGGCAGCTGTGGCAACTGCGTGAGTACGTCGCGCACCGTTCGCTCTACCACCTCAAAGAGGCCGATCCGCAAGCATGGGTGATTCCCAGGCTGAGCGGGCCGGCCAAGACCGCGCTGGTGACCGTCGAGCACGACGAATACGGCGCGGGCAACCCACGGCGTATGCATTCGCGGCTGTTCGGCGACATGATGAGCGAGCTTGGGCTATGCCCGCAGTACGGGGCCTACCTCGATGCTGCACCGGCCGCCACCCTGACCGAAGTCAACTTCATGTCGCTGTGCGGGCTGCACCGCGCGCTGCGCGGTGCGCTCATCGGCCAGTTCGCCACCGTGGAGCTGACCTCTTCCCCCGGCTCGGACCGGTTGGTCCGAGCCATGCGCCGGTTGGGTTGCGGACCCGCCGCAATCGAGTTCTACGCCGAACATGTCGAAGCCGACGCGGCACACGAGCAACTCGTCCGGCACGGCGTGATCACCCCACTGCTTGCCAGCGAGCCCGAACTCGCCACCGACGTGGTGTTCGGCATCCAAGCCGCCACCCTGCTCGCTGACCGTTTCTCGGACCTGCTCTTGCGGAACTGGACCGCCAGCCAACCCACGCTGCGCAACCCTTTACCGGACGCACCGAGCCAGGTCGCCACCCGACAAAAGATTGCGCCGTGAACTCGATGGGTTATTGCGGTAATTGCTCGCGGAATTCCCGGACGGCCTCAGCGATGGCGTCTACCTCCAGCACGTCGGCCATCAACCCAACCTGGTCTTCCCACACTTCGGAAGGCACCGCAGCGCGTGCCTCGTCTTCGAGGATGTGATAAACGGGGAGGCCCAACTGGACCCCGGCCAGCGGCCCTGCCCAACTCGGATCACCGAGCACCACCGTCTCGGCGGCGATCCCGGCGCTTTCCGCGTCTGGTGCGCCGAGCAGCACGATCAGCGAATCCGCGCCGTGCTCATCGGCCAGACGCTTGATCGTCTCTTGGGTGGACAGGTCCATGGCTCCAGCAGCCGTTCAAACGAAGCACTCGGTGGCGACATAAGCGACCGGGGCACCTGCCGCCTTGACACAGGTTGCGATCGCCGGGCCGGCGACTCCGTCGCGTTCGCCGATCACGATGACCTGCTTGCCGTCAAACATTCATACCTCCTGATTGGGCGCAGTTTGGAGCTTCTCTCGTGCACGTGACAGCCACGCGTCGACCTGCTCTGCGTTGAGATTGGGGTCGGTGATGCGATCCACCTCCTGACCATCGGAGAACAGCAGCATGGTGGGAAGGCCGCGCACCTGCAGCGACATAACCAGCCGACGAGCCTTGCTGGCGTCCAGCTTGACCACAGTCACATCGGGATTAGCACTGGCGATGCTTTCCATATGCGGGGCCAGCGCAACGCAAGGGCGGCAGCTATCGGCCCACACGTCGACCAGCACCACACCTGATCCGACAAGGTCATGGAACGTCTCTTTGGTCGCATCCACTACAGCCATGCTTAACCTCCGTTGCGTTCCAGCAGCACGCTCATCCCGTCGGAGCGTTGGCTCATCCGTCCTAGAAACAGGCTGCCCTTGGCGAGCAGCAGCACCCGCTCGGCGTCCCCGGCCGTCAGGCGGGTCAGCGCATGCGGCAGGTAACAGATCGCCGAGGCGAGATGTCCCTGAGTAGGGGCATAACCTGGCATACCGCGTTCCGCGACGAACGCATCAATACCCTCACGGCCGATGTCCTTGCGGCGCGCGGCCAGCGCCGCGATGGTGCGGTAGTTGCGGGCCGCGACATCGCCCGAGCCCTGCGGCTCGGTGATCTCCGGGTTGTGCAGTTCGGTGGCGTAGTCGTCGATGTCCAGCAGCCGGGCGCCAATCGCCTCCAGCGGCCGCACCGCCAGGTCATGGATGATCTGCGCCCCGGCGCCACCCGAGGACACCCGGTGGCTCCCGACGGCGTCGAGCCGGATCCGCGGAGAGATCCCGTCGTCGGCGGTGATGAGCAGCGCAACGCCGCCGAGGACGTCTTCCAGCACCGGCAAGCCATGGCGCAGGTGCCCCTCGAACTTCATCCCCAGCTTGGGTTGCGAGCCACCGGCGACAACCACCACCTGCTCGAAGACCCCAGCCACCACCAGGCTGGCAGCGATCACCACGGCAGGGAGCGGCGCGGCGCAGAAGTTCTTCACGTCGGCTCCGGAGGACTCGGTCAGGCCCGCAACGGAGGCGATCGTCTTGCCCATGTTGCCCCCGCCGCGCTGGTACCGATCACCGACAGCTTCCTCGGAGCACGAGATCGTGTAGCCGATTCCGGCTGGATCAAGGCCGTGATCGTGCAGCAGGTGCAGCAACGCCAGCGCGCCGGTGGCCTTGCAGGCCAGGTTCTCCAGCAGCACGTGCGCGGTCAGTGACTCGTCCTCGGCATGCGCTGGGCGCAGCGCGCCGGCGACCGTGTCGGGCGCCAGATGCACCGGCAACGCGCCGCTGGCCAGCGCCGCAGTGACATCGCCGGTGGCTGCCGAGATCCGACCCAGGTCCAGGTACGCCGACAGCGGGTGTGACGCCAGCCGCTTAGCTGCCCGCTCAGCCACGTCAGCGGTGAGTACGAGCAGGTCGAACTCGTCGACCGCGGCCATCAGCCCGAGGAATTCCTCCTCCGGCATGAGCTCGCCGAACGGCGCGAAGCGTTGAGCACCCGCCCAACTCGTGCCGACCCATGGGCGGGCTGGTAACTCACGCGGGTGACAGGCGCCCAGGAACGCCTGGTGCGGCGGGTAGCTGACGGCGTCGTCGAAGCTGCGCAAGCCGCTCAGGAACTTCGACGTCAGCTCGGCGTCTGCGGGTAGCGTCCGCATCGGCTTGGAACCATGCCGGGCCAGTCCCGGGGTGTGCGCCAGCACCAGGCTGGCCGCTCGGACGACCGCCGCATCAGGCATGGACAACACCGGCCTCAAAGATCGTCGGGTGCTCCACCGCGGTGGTCACCGCATCCAGCGCGCACTGCACCAGCTGCCGGCGCCACTGCTGCTCACCGGCTGGCGGCAGGCTCGGGTCGCCGGATGGGTACGGAATACCCCGGCCCGGCACGATGCGCGGCGCGCCCACCTGCTCGGCGATGGTCACCAAGTTGGTGATCAGCGCGGTGGGGATACCGGCGCGCTCCAGCTCCTTGGCAAGCGTTGACCCGCAACGCGTTCCGGTTCCTCAAGTGGCGGTCAGGATCGCGGCTTGCACGCCGGCCTTGCGCAGCTCCGCGGCCCACTCGACGCCGAAGCGGCGGGCGGTGGCCACCGGCGTGCCGTTGCCCACGGTAACCAGGAATTCTTCGTGCAGCCGGCCGATCGTGCCCTCGCGCTCGAGGGTGCGCGCGGCATCCAGGGGCACCAACCGGTTGGGGTCAGCGTTGGCGGCCGTGGTGGCGAACCCGCCAGCCACCGACTCCCACTCCCCGGAGGCGAGGCTGTCAACACCGTCGATCGGGTAGCGCAGCCAGCGGGTGGCCCGGGCCGATTCCAACCGGTCTGGGTTGCCGGCCGGCACGACCGCACCCTCGGTGACCAGCGCGACGGTCACGCTCGCGGCTTTGTCGATCGGCGCGGCTGGTTCCACCACACCGAACCCCCCAACGGGAACCTCGGTGGCCTCCCGATCGCCACCCAGCCGGCGTAGCACAAGTTCGACCGCCCGGGCTGCCGAGCGTTGCGTAACGAGCTGACCGATACGGGCAGCCGGGGTCACCTTGCCGTCAGCCGGGGTCAGCTCCTCACCAGCGGCCACCTTCACGACCGCAGCGGCCAAGCGCTGCACGCTCGGGCGCATTTCGCGCGCGGTGGCCCCCGAGGCGATCACCGGAGCTTCCCCTGCGTCGGATATGCCTGGATTGTCCGGGTGCATCGAGGCCAAGGCTGGTAACCCGGCGGACTGGGCCGCGGCAACCAACCGGGCGCAGGCCAGCCCGTAGCGACCACTGCCAAAGGCCGGGCCGGCGACCAATACTTCGGCACCGGCGTCGCGCGCCATCTCCAGCAGCTCCTGTGCGGCAGTAGCGTTGGAGGCCGCGTGGTCGTCGCCGCAGACGAGCGTCGCCACGATCTCGTGCTCGGCACCGAGCAACTGGGCCAGCAGCCGCCCAGGACCGACCGTTCCCTCGAGCATCCGGGGACCGATTCCTGCCGAATCCTCACCGCCGAGCCCGGCGTAGAACTGGTTGACGTAGTGCAGGACGCGCATCAGGCTGTGCCTCCCAACATCTGACCGACCAACTTCTGATCGGCCAACTCTTGCTCTGCCCGGCAAGTCAGCCACCCGGCGCCGAGCGGGCTCAGGGCGGACAGGATCGCGGCGGTGGGAATCTCGACCGCGGCGGTGGCGTCTGCGTCGGCGATACGCAGCTGGGCGCCGCCGATCGCCCGGTCGACCGCGGGCAGTTTGATTCGTTGGTCGTAGTTGCCCGTGCTGACCACCGCGCCGCTTCGCGGGCCGGCAACCAGTGGTGGGCCAGTGCCGTCAGCGCCGGACAGCTCGGCGTACAGGGCCACCGCGGTCAGACCGTCGGCCTCCAGCGCGTCGACTTTGAGCATCAGGTCGTTGTCAGCGTTGCCAGCGCCTTCCTTGGTCACAATGACGGCGTCGAAGCTGGCGGCCCGGCACAGCCATGCGGCGTGTGTGGAGACCAGTTCCTTGTCGGCCTGCGCCACCGGCTCGGGGCACAACACCATTCCGGCGAAGCACAGATCTTGGCCATCGCGGGCACGCAGCTCGGCGATCACCGGGTGGTTCTGGTGCACGTACGTTGGATTGCGCAACGCTGGGTGCCCGTACTGGCCGCTGACCACGGCGCCGTCCTCGACCTCGACCGGATCGAACAGGGTCGGCAGGCTGCCCGTCATGCTTCGTCCGTAGACAAAGACGTCTTTGAACGCGCCCTGGGTTTGCAGGTTGGTGATCACACCGACACGGGGCAGTCCCCCGGTCGGCGTGCCTGGCCGGTGCGGTGGCGCCAGTTCCTCGATGGTGTCCGGCTCGGCGCTGGTGGCGGCATCGGCCAGGTGCACGGCCAGGCGCAGCAGCCCGCGGCGCAGCGCAACCTCAGCTTCCTGCCAGGTCGCCTCGTCCGCGCGGTCAAACTCGACAACCACGTTGTTCGTCCGGCCGAACGGGGATCGCTCGGCGGCGGGACCGGACATGTCGATCAGGCCCTCCTGGTTGCGCGGCAGGTACCCAGCCGCCAGGACCGCAGCTCCGCGCAGCACATGGGTGTCTCCGCCACGTGGCCGATTCACTGGCGCCATCCAGCCGGGAAACACGCCCCCCGCCGATCCTTTGGTGCGCGGCTCCACGACATCGAGCGGTGCGACGATCCGAGCCCGATCGCCGGGTGCTGCGACATGCACCCGTACCGACGCCAGGGCAGGATCAGCGAACAGCGCCTCGGCTTGGTCGCGGCCCACCATGAGCTGGTGTTGCTCGTACTGCGTGGCGGCACCAATTTCTATGGAGTGAACCTCGTGCACCATGCGCCGCAGTACCGGCACAGCGATCTCCCCTCGAACGGTGTCGGTATCTGCATAGTAACGGTGCTCGGGAATTTCGCCGGATGGCCGATTTTATCGCTTCTCCGGGATCCGGCACGAGCCGTCGCAGCGTCTAACCATTGCCGCACTGCTAGCTGATCTTGGAGCGCCACCATACGGCCGCTGTTGCTCGGCGCTGGGGGACCTCATCATGGGTGTCGAGGGACGTAGCTCGAACCCCGACCACCGACCTTCAGATGGTGTGCGATCGCAAAGCGGCCTGCTCACCACGTGAAGAGGAGTAGCTGTATGCGAACACTGGTGGTAACGGCGCTGCTCACCGGGATGGCCGCGGCCCTACCGGCCGACGGAGCCACCAAGGCGATCGCAGCACCCGAGACGTTCCTCGTGTTAGGCGTTTCAGGGGATGGCCACTCGCAGTTCGTCACCCTGCACTGCGACCCGGCCAGCGGAACCCATCCACATGCCGAAGCTAGCTGTGGAACATTGCTGGCGGCTGGCGGTGACATCAATAAGGTGATCGGCCAACCTGACACCTTGTGCCCGGATATTTACGATCCGGTGACAGCGACCGCTTCCGGTCGCTACCAAGGTGCGCAGCTGATCTTCCACCGCACCTACCCCAATCACTGCCAGCTGGACACCAAGACCGCTCCGCTTTTCCAGTTCTAACCGAGTACCGGGCTATCGCCGCGGATAAGGTGCTGGGGTGTTGAGCCCCGGTAACGACTCTTACCTCCGCTACCCCACCTTGCACGGCAACCAGGTTGCTTTTGTCGCTCAGGACGACGTGTGGCTCGCGCCCGTGACTGGCGGCCGAGCATGGCAGCTGACCGTAGATCAGGCCCCGACCAGGGATCTGCGTTTCTCCCCTGACGGGGCACAGTTGGCTTGCGTCAGCCAGCGCGATGGTGCACCGGAGGTGCACGTTATGGCCACTGCCGGAGGCCCGTCGTTACGCACGACGTGGTGGGGCGACATGCACATTCGCCTGCTGGGATGGGCTGACGCGCACCGGGTACACGTGGCCTCAGCTGTCCGTGAGCCGTTACGCCACCGCACCTGGGCTCGTGCCGTCCCGCTGGACGGCGGCCCAGCCCCGCGCCTGCCGTACGGTCCGGTCACCGCGCTGGACGTCGCGGCAGCGGGCGGCGTAGTCCTCGGCACTGGGTTCGGCGGACGGCGCCGCGACCCCGCGATGTGGAAGCGCTACCGGGGTGGCACCGCAGGGCGGCTGTGGATCGATCCCAGTGGCTCGGGGCTGTTCGTCCGGCTGCTGCCGGAGCTGGACGGCCAACTCACCGCCCCGATGTGGGTGGGTGGCCGGGTGGCGTTTCTGTCCGACCACCAAGGCGTGGGCAACGTGTATTCGGTGCTGCCGGACGGCTCTGATCTGCGCCGGCACACCGATCACGATGCCTACTACGCGCGGCATGCCACCACCGACGGCGAGCGCGTCGTCTACGCCGCCGCTGGCGAGCTGTGGCTACTCGACGATCTGTCCGCCGACTCCCGGCCGCGCCGGTTGGAGCTGCACACCGGGGGACCCCGCGCGGCGCGCATCGCGGCTCCGGTATCCGCTGGCAAGCATCTGGGCGATGTCGCTGTCGACCGCGCCGGCCAGGCCAGTGCTGTCGAGGTGCGGGGCAGCGTGCAGTGGGTGACACACGCAGACGGTCCCGTGCGAACCCTGGCAGCTCAGCCGGGCGTGCGGGCTCGGCTGCCCCGGCTGCTCGGCGAACATGTGGCATGGGTCAGCGACGCCCCGGGCGAAGACGCGCTGGTCGTGTCCGCCCAAGACGGTGCTGGTGCGCGAACGCTGGCAGCCGGCCGGTTGGGGCGGGTACTAGACCTTGCCGCCGCTCCGGACGGGAGCCGGTTGGCGGTGGCCACGCATGACGGTCGGCTGCTGCTGGTCGATCCTGCCACCGGCGCGGACACCACGCTGGCCACCAGCGACAACGGCGCTGTGGGTGACTTAGCCTTCTCGCCCGATTCGCGGTGGTTGGCATGGACCCATCCCGGCCCATACCCGCTGCGCCAGATCAAGTTAGCCCGGCTCGCCGACGGTACCGTGGTCGACGCCACCGCGCTGCGCTTTGCAGACTTCGCCCCGACCTTCACTCTGGACGGCCGCCACCTGGCGTTCCTGTCCAATCGCACGTTCGACCCGGTGTACGACGCGCAGGTGTTCGATCTGTCGTTCCTGCCTGGGATCCGCCCACAACTGCTGCCGCTGGCGGCCGACACACCATCGCCGTTCGCCCCCACAGTGCAGGGCCGCCTCCCCAAGCTCCCCAAAGACGGTGACGGCAGCGGCGGCAATGACGACGTCACCGTCGTGGTCGACCTCGACGGCCTGATCCAGCGTGCTGTGCCAGTACCGGTACCAGCAGCGCGGTATTCGTCACTGCTCGCGGTGAAGGGCGGTCTGGTATGGCTGCGAAAGCCCGTGCATGGCGTGCTCGGCGACGACCTCGCCACTCCTGACGACGAGGTCCCGCGTCCGGTATTGGAACGTCTGAACCTGGCCACTGGCGTGTCAACGGTGCTCGAAGAAGGTGTCAACGAGGTCTGGGTCAGCGGCGACGGCACTCGCCTGGTAATCCGTGACAAGGAGAAGCTGCGGGTGCTGCCCAGCGAGAAGCCGGCCAGCAAGGACGCCCAGCGTGGCGACCCGTCGGCAGCGATCGATGTGGACCTGTCCCGGGTGCGCGTGCAGGTGACGCCGGCCTCGGAGTGGCGCCAGATGTACGACGAAACCGGGCGCCTGATGCGTGACAACTTCTGGGTAGCTGACATGGCCGGGAATGACTGGACTGCCCTACTGGCGCGCTACCGGCCGTTGTTGGATCGGGTCGCCACCCGCGATGACCTGTCTGACGTCCTCTGGGAGCTGCAAGCCGAGCTGGGAACCTCACACGCCTACGAGACACAGCCCGAGCCGCCCAAGCAGAAGGAGCGGCGACTTGGCCACCTTGGTGTCGACCTGGAACGGGACTCCGACGGGCGTTGGCGGATTACCCGGATACTGCCAGGAGAGAGCTCCACGAAAACCGGCCGTTCTCCGTTGCGGGCACCGGGGACCGCGGTGCAGCCGGGCGAAGCGCTAGTTGCGGTCGACGGCCGGTCCGTTGACTCAGTGACCGGGCCGTGGCCGTTGCTGGTGGGCACCGCGGGCAAGCCCGTCGAACTACGGCTGCGCGCGGTGAGCTCTGCTGACGAGCGGACCATCGTCGTGGTCCCCGTGGCCGACGAGATGCCGCTGCGTTACCACGACTGGGTGGCCGGTCGCCGGGCTGCAGTGCATCGAGCCACCGACGGCCGGGTGGGATACCTGCACGTGCCGGACATGATGGCGCTGGGTTGGGCGCAGTTGCACCGTGACCTGCACATCGAGGTCTCGCGCGAGGCGTTGGTACTTGACGTACGCAGCAACGGCGGCGGCCACACCTCGCAGCTGGTGGTGGAGAAGCTGGCCCGGAAACTCACCGGGTGGGTCGTGCCCCGCGGCAAGCAGCCCTACACCTATCCGCGAGACGTGCGGCGGGGCCCGCTGATCACCATTACCGACGAAAACGCGGGCTCCGACGGCGACATCGTCACCGCGATGATCCAGGAAAACGGGCTGGGGCCGGTGGTGGGCATGCGCAGCTGGGGCGGCGTGATCGGCATCGAGCCCGGCACCAAGCTGGTGGACGGGTCCACCGTGACCCAACCCCGCTACCCCATATGGATCATGAACCGGCGCTGGTCGGTCGAAAACCACGGCGTGGACCCGGACGTGGAGGTTCCGGTGCCGCCACAGGCATGGGCCCAAGGGCTGGACCCGCAGCTGGATACCGCGGTGGAGCTGGCGCTGGCTGCGTTAGCTCAGGCACCCCCAGCTACCGCGCCGACCACCCAAGATCGGCCGCCTACCTCGGCACCACCCTTGCCGCCGCGCTGAAAGCGACCGACGGGCAAGCGATCCGATTTGGTGATAGGTGAGCTGCACGATAACACTCTTAGCCGCGTTATCTTAACTTGCCGAACCCGATAAGAGTCACAACAGCTCGTGCTTGATACACGCCAGGACAAATATATGTCGACCCGGCAGCGACTGTACACTACTCTCCTGCGCGACTCGACCCCCGATTGGTACAACGTAGCTGTTTCGTGATTTATATAGGCTTGCGCAGGATACCTCGCCAGGTCATACTAAGCGGACCACAACCACAGCCGTGCGGATCCTCCGATCCGGAGTTATCCGATTCTCATTGTGAGGGTGAATCATGCATTCTGGCGGGATGCGTCGCTGCCTGGGAACGGCCCTTGTCGCGTGCGCAAGCCTGACATTTTTCACCGCATGCAGTAACGACCAGGCAGATAAGAGCGGAACATTCTTCGGTCCGTCTCAGAGCATCGGAAACGGCAGGGTCAAAGCCTATGCCATGCTGGACAAATTTGGAAACCCGACCGAGGTCGGTGTTCGAATGTCGGCAGCAGCACTGGACGGACTCCCAGCAGAAGACGCGGTTCCTCCGCAGATGTTGGTTCTGCCCCTCCCGCACCAAGCCTCGGCGACCGCATTCGACCATGTTATGTTGAACTGGAATAGCCACGGACATCAGCCGGTGGAGCTTTTCGGCAAACCGCACTTCGACATCCACTTTTATATGGTCAACCCGGCCGCAGTAGCTGGGATTGATCCTCGCAAGCCCGACTTCGCGACACGGGCCGCGCACCTACCCGACCAGAAGTACGTTCCACGAGATTACGTGCTTCCTCCAGGTTCACCAGCCGAAAACGCCGTACCTGCTATGGGACTGCACTGGGTTGACGCCACCGACGGGCTCGAGCCGCGCAACTATGACTTCAAACAAATCCTCATCAATGGCTCATGGGACGGCGCATACACCTTTGTCGAACCGATGATGACCCGCGAATGGATGCTAACGAAGCAGGCCGTCCAGGAAAAAGTTAAACAACCGCAGGCCTACCAGAAAAACGGCTACTATCCGACGACATATAGCGTCCATTATGACGACCAGGCGAAGGAGTACTCCGTTGCCCTGGGCGGGATGACCATGCGCCACGCATCCTGAACAGATACGTTGTCAAGGCGGCTCACGACGGCCCGTCATCGACTTGATCGAGGGCCAGCATCCCTGGCGGACTACCTAACTCCCTCACTGGCTACCTAGTCGACACTCGCCCTCACAACTAAGTGGTGCCGCATATATTTTTAGGGGCAGGTGGGTGTTGTCAGAGAACTTCCTCGGCGCCATGGTAGTGGAAGGGGTCCGGACCGGCAGCACCATCGATCGATTGGTGTGCCGTTGCGGCCTGTTCAAGGCCGCTGTGAGGGGGTTTCGCATGCCTGATGTATTGAGCTTTGCGGAGGTCGATGGTCTCCAGGTAGAGCTCCTGCCTATCCGTACCGTTTTGTCGCTGTTCAGCGCGGGTGCGCAGGGCGGCGATGGGGGCCACAACGGCGGCGCCGGGGGGCTGTTCAGCATGATGTCCGAGGCGTTGGGCGGCCAGGTCAATAGCGCTGGAAACGGCGTGGCTGGCACCGGCGGCAGTGCTCATGCTGGCGATGGTGGATGATTAAGTAACCCGCTGCGGTAGATACCGGCCTTGGTGCGACGAGTTCAGCCGTGCGGTAGCTTCCTCGACCGGAGGGGCCTGTCATGGACGAACCAATCAAGATCGCTATCGTCGGCAGCGGCTACGGGAGGAAGGTAGCCCTCCCCGTCTACACCAAGCTGGCGGAATTCGAACCTGTGGCCCTGTGGTCGCGGCGGCCACAGCGAGCTCAGGAGCTGGCCGAGAAGGCCGGCATAGGGCTCGGCACCGCCGATTTCGAGGAGCTGCTGTCGGTGCCGGGCCTCGAAGCGGTGCACATCGCCACCCCCGTGACAACGCACGCGCAGTTTGCCGTTGCTGCGGCTGCGCGGGGACTCCATGTGATGTGCGAGAAGCCTTTGGCCGACAACCTTCGGGATGCTCAGCGCATCGTGGCTGCCATCCAGGCGGCCGGGGTGGTCGGCGTGATCAATTACGGGCGACGGATGCAGCAGACCCGCCAGCGGGTCATCGAGCGTGCCCGGGAGGTCGTGGGACGACCCCGCATGGCGTCGGTTTCACTCGTCTCTTCTGATCACGCCGATCCGGACTCCCGTCCCTACACCTGGGTGCATGACGCCCGGCTCGGCGGTGGACGGCTCCAGGGCTACGGGGTGCACGACCTCGATCTCCTGCTGGAGATCTTCCCTGACGTTGAGGCCGTGGCCGCCGCCACCGAGGTTGGCGTGCCGGTCCGCAGAGCAGAGGACGGTGAGCTGCGGCGGGTAACGGCCGAAGACTCCTACGGGCTGCTCCTGAGGTTCCGTGGCGGGGGGCTCGGCGTGGTGACCCTGGTCGCTACCGCACGGCACGGACGTGGCGACGTCGTCGAGATCTACGGAGACGAGGGCACCGTACGGCTCGACGGTGACCGGCAGGTCTGGTGGGGCCGCAGTGGTGAACAGCTGCGCAGTGAAGGTCCGCTCGACGCCAGCTCAACCGAGGCCTTCACTCAGGTGGCCCGCAACTTCTGGGCGGCAATCCGCAACGGGGCGCCGCCCGAGCCATCGCTGGAGGAAGGGCTGCGCGTGCAAGCTGTTTTCGATGCTCTTCGCACGGCTGACATCGAGCGTCGATGGGTACAGCCCGAGCCTGTCACCTTCTGTCTCTGAGGGTATGTAGGCACGGGCAAGCGCTGTCTGCAGACGTGGGCTCGGGATATCGGTGAAGTACCTGCTCGCCAACTGGAAGATGCACACCACCGTCGAGCAGGCGGTGGCCTTGGTCCAGGAGATACAGCACGGGCTGCGGGAGCGAGTGGCTCGAGGGCAGCAGCTACCCCACGTGATCATCTGCCCTCCATTCGTGTCGCTGGTGCCGCTACGGGCCATGGCTGACGATCATCTGGTGAGCCTCGGCGCGCAGAACTGCCACTGGGAGGTGGAAGGTCCGCACACCGGGGAGATCTCACCGGCGATGCTGACCGGACTGGCGCAGTATGTGCTCGTCGGGCACAGCGAGCGGCGTGCCGCCGGCGAATCCGACGAGCAGATCGCCAGCAAGGTGGCGGCAGCTGCTGGGGCAGGTCTCACTCCTATCTTGTTCGTCGGCGAGGACAAGCCCGGAGCCGGTGCGCGCGAGCAGACCGAGCTCCGGTTGAAACAGGGAATTTCCGGCATCAACGTGGGCCAGCAGGCTCTACTCGTGGTTTACGAACCTGCCTGGGCCATCGGCGCAGACCGTGCGGCCGATGCCAGCCACGTCGAAGAAATGGTCATAGCGATCAAGAACCTGCTGCGCCAGCTCGGCATGTCCAGGCCTCACGTCCTCTACGGCGGGACCGTGACAAAGGAGAACATCAAGCAATTTCGCCGGCTTGACGTGCTCGACGGGGTAGGCGCGACCCGAGCCAGCCTCAATGCAGACGGGTTTTTGGCGATGATCGACCGGATGGCCTTCCGTCGGTAACCGCAGAAGCTGTGGCATAATTGTGTTTCGGTGCATCACTGGCCTTTATCGGTGATGGACGGCCGCTTCCATACATTCCACACCATCTGGTCCCACCGTTGCCGCATGTGGCGTACCAGCCGGAATATCGACGCGCTGGCCGGGATGGAGCACGATGTCCCCCTCCTTTAGATGGAACGTCACTTCCCCTTGCACGCAGTACAGCACCTTATCGTATTCATGCGAATGTTCTGCGTAAAAGTAGTTTGCGCCGTTGCTCCACGAGTGCGGTGACAACCCCTCGTCCGCGAATTTTCTCTTTATCTCCTCGCGCGTCATCTCAGCAGCATAGAACTTGGCTAACCCGTGCCGCAGGTGCCCGGCACGAGCGGCAACCACAGCCCCGCAATCCGGTAAGCCGAGCACTGGATGCTCAGCGCCTGCGTCCAGTCTTGCCTTGTAACCTCTCGATGAGCTCAGACGCCTGAGCCTTGGTCAGATCCGCCGGGATGTCCACCCCGGCCTCCCGCGCCAGCGTCTCGAGGTAGCTGCGCTGTGGTCCAGTCATCGGCTCGTCACCGGTGACCCAGTCTTGAGGATCCTTCTCAGGCGAGCCCAGGGACGTGTCAGCCATGCCGGCGCCATACCCATCCGTCGTACTCACCAAACAGGGCAGCTGACACCGCGGCGCGTCAGGCTCTGCTGCAGCAGGTAGCCGGCTCGCCCTACGCCGAGCCACAGGGACCTGATCCGCATACCGGTGCGCCCAAAGACCGCGGTGCTCCATACCTCGCCAGTAAACGCGCCCACTATTTTGAGGAGCTGTCGACTTCAGCCGCTCAGAGGTGTTTGTAATTGCATCAGTACGTGCATCCATCCCGTACTGCTCACTCAGGTGATAAAAGCGACCGAATGCGCAGCTGCACTTGCATATGCCAGAAACGTCTGCGACGGTACGTCTCTGTCCCTGGTGACCTTTAAAGGAGTCCGACAGTGGCTGAACTAGGTCGGCGTAGCGTCCTTAACGCGCCACACGGGACACTCGCCGGTTACCGGATGGGATGCGGATGCCTGTGGTGCCACGCGGCGTGTCAGGCGCACTTAGAACCCATCGGTCCCGCGGTAAAGCACGACGAGCAAAAAATTCCTACACCGCAGCAACGGCCGCGATCCGTTCATCCGACGGCAAATAGACTTCATCATTCTTAGGTGCCTGGCGAAGCGCCGGCTCACCTTTTAGCCAGCTGACCGCCGGAGAACTGACAAGTGAATTAATCGAAGTCCGTATAAATGTGCTCGCGTACATGTTGATTGATTTAGATTGGCACAGGCACGCACCGGATGTCGGCTGACCGGTCACCGAGAGAACGCCGGCCAGCTAGCGTGGCCCCACAACATCGGCAGGCCATCAGGCCCGCGGAGGTGTACTGCCCACCTGTCCGTGGCTAGGTTCAGGACGGAAACTGATGGCCGCAGTGATCGCGTTGATTAGCGGATTGACCACCTTGCCGATGAACGCTGAGACGACCAACCCAAAAGCCACCCCCTGACACGGCCACCGCGCGTCGACAATGTTGCTCCGTAGCAAGAAATCCTTGAAACCTGGCATTTCTTTTCTTGTGGCTGATTTCAGGACCCCAAAATAGTAGTTCGCCAACAGCGTCAGGCCCGCGGTTTGCCTCAACCGCGCACAGTGGGGAAACGTCAGATTAAAGACTCAATTTAGCGAAGATACCTGCCAAAGCGGTCATAACACGCGAATCGCAACCCTGGCGTACGTACCCTCGGTCAGTTCGTACATCCGCACACGACGGTTAGCAGCGAAATTTCATTCAACGGCAGTTCCGCTTGCGTTAACGTCTGATTACTGCGACCGTGACTGCACGACTGTCCGACCAACCATCCGGCGTGGGGGAGATTTGCATCATGGGGTCTTTACGCACGCGGGCGAGAAAGTCCATCCATGTTCCGCATTCACCGACGGCTGAGCAGGTCCACCGTGGCATAGGCACGGTAGAGGGTGATTGGCGCCCAGGCATCATTGCCTCATCATCGCTGCGGGTCGGCGGTGAGGTGGGCTTGCCCTCGGAGGTGGAGCAGCTGCTGCGGGCCGTGGTCGCTGACGGGTTCGTGCTGTATTGCTGCGGTCCACGGAACGCACCGCGTGCTCTGGTCGCGTCCTACTCCTGGGATGGCTACCTGGATCTGCTGACCATCCGACGCTTCGACCGCATCATTACCGCCCGGGTGCCCGACCCCAAGCACAACCGGGTTGACGCGTTTGCCCCGCACCTCGTGGTGTGGGCCTATGAAGGTCCGCCAGAGCCGGCGCTGCGGGCATTACTTGGCTTGGTGCCTCCCCATCATCCCCACGCTCCGACCAATCCCTACCCCGCACCAGCCGGCTTGCAGATCTCTCGCGCCGAGCAGCGTCCGTTGACCATCCAGCTTCCCCCGCCCGGACGCGCCGGCTATCGCGCCGCCCGCCTGAGCGCCCAGACGACGGAAACATCGCAGAAATAGACAGGCAGCACCACTGGCAATGATCGACATTGCCGATCCTGGGAATGAGGGTCTTCGACGGCTTACGCGGAATTGCTCGAGGTCGGCTCGTCATACAGCTAGGGCGCTGCCTAAGATCAAAATCGCGCCCATCCGGCTGCTCACAGGATTATCACAGCTTACGCACGATCAAAAGCTACCAACCAAGCCAAGTGACAACAAGGTGCCTTCGGGGCGCGGCGAACAGGCTATGTCCTTGAGCAGGCGGCACTGTCCGCCGTGAGGGTTCATCCTATAGGTGTTCCAAGGTTGTCTTCCGACTCAACGGCAACTTATCCTGGAACGCGCGCTCGGGGCAGCACTATGGAGAGGGGTCGAGTATTAGGTCGCAGCCGTGCTGCACCCGTTTGTAATCACGGGCCGGAATCAACTCGGGTTACCGCATTAAATCTTAGCTCAGCTCTGTAACCAACTTCGCTTAGTAGCATTTGCCATTAGTTTTCATGGAGGTCAAGCCGGGGGGCCAAATGGATTTTTACTGGGCGCAGTCTAATAGATTTCTGCTGGCCGTCACGGGGAGCGCCGCAACTCTCGTCGGTGTGTTGACCATTCTCGTCATTGGCCAACAGTACGACCAGAGAACAACAGCCGCGGTGCCCACCGCCAGTGTTCGCGCTGGCGCGGACTGGGTGGCCGGTCCGGACGTGGTTACTCATCCCAACGCGACTACCACATCCGACCCCGCCAACGCACTAGCTGGGTCGGCCCCTCGTCCACCGCAGCTGCCACCCGCACCGCAGGTAACCACAATCCCCCTAGCCCCAGCGCTGGTTGCACCAGCGCCCCAGATCATCACGCCACCTCAGCCGGCCCCCCACAGGCTGCTCAAAGCGAAGACATTGCCGCGTCGCCGAGTGGACCCGGTGCCAGCATCGCCCCCGGTACCGCCGCCACCGCAGCCTAGTCCCGCCAAATCCGTCACTCCGGTGAAGCCAGGCGCACCACCGGAGATCTCCTAACAAACCAACGGTTGCACGTGTGGATGGCTGCGCCAGGAACCGCTGCGACCTTGCCATCACCACCAGGTCCACCTCAACGATCCCGGACAAAGTCGGTATGCACAGCCGCCGGCAGCTCGCGTGTGCTTCTAGCCCACCCGAGTGAAACGACCACATGTGTGCGCGTCACCTAGGTGGCCGGCGGCCCCATGCGATGATGTTGGCAAATGGCGCATCAATGACCGCTGGTTCATCAAGCAGTGCCATGCCAGCCTCGTACTCGGCCTCAGACAACAATCCACGATCTACTAGCCCAGGGCGTGCCTGAGCCATGGTCATCCGGTAGGCCGCGTCATCCGCACCACCATCACCGACTGTCTTTACGGACACGGATATACCCAACTCAACCAGACCTACCTCGGCCAACGCAGCTGGCAGCCGCCGGCGGGCCCAGCGCAAGTCCGCACCATGCGACTCAGCAACCAGTTGCTCCACGGCATCCCCAAACCGCCTCAAGATCGGATGCGGCGAGGCGTCTAACGGCGTCCTATCGGGGTCCTCGATGACCAGCCAGCCGCCGGGGACAAGCCAGGTCACTGCTTTGGCCAGCACCTCCTCGCGCTCGGGCAGGTTCGCCAGCAGCCACCGGGCGTGGATGAGATCAAACGAACCGGCCGGAAAGTCCTCGGTTACTACGTCATGGCGCAACACCTGGAGATTCGGAGCAGACAACTCGGAAAGAAAGCAGGTATCACTGTCAGTAGCTACGACGTGACCATGCGGGCAGTAGCCGGCCAGCCAACGGGCGATCGAACCCGTACCAGCGCCCAGTTCCAAGCAGGCCCAGGAAGGCTGGATGCCACGCTGCTCCAGAATGCGAAAGGTGTCCGGATCGAGCATTTGTCCCAGCAGGTGCAGTCGCTGGCGCTCGGTGGGCAGCTGGTGAGCAATCATGCTCGTGGCATAACGGTCAGCCGTCGAAGACGTCGAATTGCTCAAAGCAGACATGACTGATTCCCCCTCTATGACCGGTGATCTATGTACGGTCACAGGACTACGAGGTCCGTCACTTCTGAGAGATACAAACCAATATCAGCATCACCCGGGTGGGGACTCCGACGGCTCGAGCCCCGCCGGAGCCGCGGCGCGGCCGTCGCTGCCCTGGCCTCCTGGCCTCCGATGAGGATGAGGGGCGCTTGTGTGAGTTCATGAGTGTGAGGACGGTCAAAGTTGGTACTCCGGGGTTCGTGCCAGGGCCTGTTGTGTTGCAGCGCCCGTGGCTGTCCAGTACGCGACCGGAAGGAACCCTGTCTGATGTTTTTGCACAACCCGAAAATGATGTACACCGTGCGGGTTGACCAGCCGAATCCCGCTTTCGCCAAGATGCTGCTGGAGCAGTTTGGCGGCCCCAATGGTGAACTGGCTGCGGCCATGCGCTACTTCACCCAAGGCTGGAACGAGCCCGACGGTCCACGCCGCAGTATGTTGCTCGACATCGCCACCGAGGAGCTGTCGCACCTGGAGATGGTGGCCCAGACCCTTTCGATGCTGCTCAAGGGATCACCCTCCCAGCTTGTCGACCAGGTCGAAGGCACTTACCTCGGTGAGCTGCTAGACGGCGAAATGCCCGACTACCTCACCCTGGCACTAAACAGTGGACCCAACGTGCTAGGCGGCGGAGGTCCGCGGCTGACCGACTCGATGGGTGCCCCATGGACTGCTGCCTACATCGATACGCTGGGCCAGCCGGTGGCTGACCTGTACTCCGACATTGCCGCCGAAGCGCGCGCTAAGATCGTTTACGAGCGACTGATCAAACAGTGTGACGATGCCGGTTGCAAGGACACGTTGAACTTCCTCATGACCCGGGAGATCGCTCACCAAAAGATGTTCCAGGCCGCGCTGGACGCGATCGTGGACAACTTCCCGCCCGGTACCCTGCCAGGCGACCAGAAGCTCGGTCACACCTACATCGCCGACTCGGGTGACTTCAGTGGCGACGGCAAGGCCGATGGCTTCGAGCTATCCCAAGACAATAGCGATTGGGGCTTCGAACTCGACACGCATCCCGTCGATCACGCCGCCAAGCAACAAGTCGGACCTCCATCAGCAACGTAGCGAGAACCAGTCTCGTTCAGCAACGCCAGCGGTATTGCAATAAGGCAACGACGTGTGGGGGTGCCAGAAAAGCGGCACCCCTACTCCTCAATTAATAGCTTGCCGCAATGTCACTGCGCTGGCCTGACGACGCAACAAAGCACAACAGTTGCGTATCCCAGAAACCTGCTGGAATAAGTGTCTCGCTGACGCCTGACAACGTAGATCGGCAGCATCGGGGAAGTCGCAGCCGTACCGCGTTGACTCAGATCGGCCAAATGGTCTAATAAGCTGGACGTCCTTGATTCTGCGCGATCTGGTATGTCAGCTCCGAAGTGGATCCTGGCCAGGTTCCCCGCCCTCAGCTTGCCGCGCCAATTGTCCAAGGCGTTGCCCAAGCTTGCCCACGTTGCCGAGATCCGGATTGTCCCGGTTGCTACCTCAAATGCGCTTTGCTGTGCCGGTTACCGTGGTTGCGACCCAGGTCGCCGCAGTTTCCGTGGTTGTGATGTTTGCCATTGCCACCGTCGTCGCCATCTTTGTCATTATCGCCACCGTTATTGCCGTTTTCCTTGTTGTTGTCGCCATTATCCGCATTGCCGTTGTTATCGTTGACACCCGTGCCGCCATTGTTGTTTCCACCGTCGCTAGCGCCGTTGTCGTTGGCGCTGTTGCCGTTGTCGCCATTATCTACATTGCCGTTGCTGTCGTTGGCACCGTTGTCGTTAGTGCCGTCAGCTCCATTGGTACCGTCAGCTCCATCGGTGCCATCGGTGCCATTGCCGATGTTGGAGGTCGATCCGCTGGAGATGAACATCCTATTTAAGGAATGATCTATGGAGGACAGTGCCCCGGTGGTGGAAACGGTGCCGTTGGTCATGGCGAGCCAATCACCAGGGGTCGCGCTGCCATCGTCGAACTGCACGCCGCCTGCCGCAGTGGCCGGAGGGAGGATCGCGGTGATGACGTCCACCGATCTCGGTAGTGCTGCGGCACTGGCCACTCCCCCAGTAAGCAAAGCTGCCGCGGCCGCGGCGGCGGCCACCAAGGTGCCCGATGCCAACCGAGTCAAAAATCCATTCTTATGCACGATATAACTCACTTTCACTTTGCGATGGATGCACCGAATACAGGTTCATTCCACGAATCCTGACTATGGAAACCCGAGTCGTCAGGGTTGCCGCTGTCAGGAATTTAGCAGCGGAGCCTTGCCCCCAACAGTAAACAATAGCCGGAGACGAGGCTGCAATTAACCCTACGGGGGACAACTACCCGGCGAACAAACGTGGATCATTCCGCGCGGCGGACCAGGAGTCCACAAGCCTTGTCAAGGTTCCTTTTAACTAACGGGAAGCGGCCATCAAGCAATTGTGTAGCGCGTTTCCACGGCCCGCTGGGAGGAGGTCAAAGTGGCAGTCGCACTACCCCGTGAGTTATTCGGTGTTGTCCGTACCTCTGGAAGGCCGGCTCCAAGAACGCTCGCCTGCGAGGATCCGCAATCAGTAATTGCGCGACCATAGGAAGGATGCTAG
>Ga0213881_10000272_pt1 | contig 38475 bp, 49 predicted proteins | sample BarmaccoBMER_R08_FD_160104 | JGI IMG/M metagenome (GOLD analysis project Ga0213881, IMG submission 160104) | Barbacenia macrantha exposed rock microbial communities from rupestrian grasslands, the National Park of Serra do Cipo, Brazil - ER_R08 ...
GCGTGCTGCACTGCTGGATGCGGCCGACGCTGAACATCCGATGAGCGACCGGCTGGTAAAGCAGCGATTTGTACAGTTGAGGCAATTACACAAAGCAGCTTCCAGGGGTGAGGTGGTCTTAACCGACGGCGTCATCGCCGAGGTCGCTTCCGCGCTATGCGACCACCGGGTCCGGGATGCTTGCCTGCACTGGTGTTTAGTTGTGTACCTTGAGGGCTATGCGTCGAGCTGCGATCTACTGCCGTATCAGCGACGATCGTGAAGGCGCTGGCTTGGGTGTTGCGCGTCAGGAAGCAGACTGCCGAGAGCGAGCTACGAGACTGGGCTGGAAAGTTGCTGGCCTGTACGTGGACAACGACCTGTCGGCCTTCTCGGGCAAGACCAGACCTGAGTACCGCCGGATGCTTGATGATCTTAGCTCAGGTGTGATCGACGGAGTCATTGCTTGGCACACTGATCGGCTTCACCGCTCGGCCCGTGAGCTTGAAGAGTTCATCGACATCTGTGAAAAAGCCAGCGTTGCAGTCGAGACTGTCAAGGCTGGACCAGTCGATCTCGTAACCCCGGCAGGCCGAGCGGTTGCGCGAACTTTGGGAGCTTGGGCTCGCTATGAGAGCGAACACAAAGCAGAACGGAATCGTCGGAAGGCGTTGGAGCTGGCGCAGGCAGGCAAGCCCTCAGGTGGCGGTCGACCGTTCGGCTATGAGGAAGATCGCATTACGATCCGTGAAAACGAAGCCAAAGTCGTCAGGGAGTGTGTGCGGCTGCTCCTTCAGGGTGATTCGCTCCGTGGCCTCACACGTGATCTCAACAGTCGCGGAATCCTCACTGCTGCTGGAGGACAGTGGTCAACCCAGACGCTTAAGCGGGTGCTTGTCTCGGGCAGAATTTCAGGGCAACGAGATCATCAACCACGGTCGCAGGCCCAAACGAAACGGCACTTGATTAGGGATATTGTCGGAGATGCGGTCTGGCCACCAATCATCACCAAGGAGGAAACAGCAAGGGTTCGTGCACTGCTGATGGATCCACACCGGCGCTCGATGGGTGTGACAGCCAGGCGATGCCTGCTGAGTGGGATCTTGCGATGTGCGTGTTGTGGTGGAGGTCTGTGTGGCCGGCCAACAAGCGATGGCCGGTTACGTTACCTCTGTAAGAAAGAACCTGGTAGCAACCGGTGTGGCAAAATTTTTATCGTTGCCTCCCCTACCGATGAATGTGTGACAGATATGGTTATGGTGGCGTTGCAGTCACCGAAGCTTGTTGAGATGCTTCAGGCAAAGGGGCGAAGTTCGGGTGATGAGTCGATCCTCCAACAGATCGCAGGCGATGAGCAGAAGCTTGAACAGCTCGCGGGAGACTACGCCACTGATGTGATCACGCGAAAAGAATGGCTTCGTGCACGTGAGTTGCTTGAAGGCCGTTTAGAGGCCGCTCGGAAACGTCTTAGCAGGAACAGTCATATTGCGGCACTTGAGGGGCTCTACGGCGATTCTGTGTCGTTTGGTGAGGTCTGGGAAGACCTTTCTCTTGACCGTCGCCGAGCAGTGATAGCGGCGCTCTTTGATCGGATCACCGTCCATCCGGGAGTGCAGGGTCGTAATAGGTTTGATCCGCAGCGGCTAGAGCCTGTCTGGCGCGTATAACACTGATGCTTTGAGTTCAAGATACAAGCCATAAGGTACCGCAGCTCTTCAGCGGAGGCTTCGGAACTACTGAAGGGGTTTTTCGTTCCGTGTAAAGATCATGCTAACCGTTGCACTGGTCGCTTGACACTCGCAGAAGTCACGCTAGAGTCTCGCCGACTGACTACGCAGTGTGCTCATTGCCTACTGGGGGGTAGCAGCGGTGAAACGACTGAAGATCACCTACAACAACGGTCATGAAGAGACGCTAAATGCTGAACGGTACCGTGCCGATGGCTCGTGGATCATCTTTGAAGACGCAGACAAGCGGGAGGTTTACCGCATCGAAGAGCGTGCCGTGCGAAGCATCCGCCCAGACGCGGCCTAAGGCCTGGCGGGACATGACGACCCTCGCCATAGTGGTCGCCTTGAGCTCTGCCCAGCTGATCAATCGGGCGGCCCGGAGTCGCCGCCGCGCTGGTGCCGCAGGCTCCGTGGTGAGCACCCGACCCGACGACGCGGCCCTCCGCTAGCAAACGTCACTCGGGCCGGGTGCTCCTCGACTGCGAACGGGGAGCAATCGAGGCAGCCGAGAGCGTACAAGCCCGTTTCTAGGCGGATATCCGGGGTGTCTGCTGCAGAACCGCGTGGTGAGAGAGCTACTGAATACCTCAGGCAGTGATGACTGATAGTCCCTGCCACGAAGGTACATCGCTCATAAGTGTGGCTTCGTCACGCTGAAGAGATGATCCAACCAGCGGGAGTGCTGTGGCGAGACCTCAATGATGATGGTATATCATGTCGCATCTTCGAACTTATATTGGGAACTGCGCACCGGACCTGCCCAGGTTCCGTGGGATCGGTGGCGTTGATATCTCACATGAACTTCACAAACCATGATTTGCACCGCCAAGGACGCTGATCCTAAAAAACGCTAGTATAGGGTATTGGCAACTACGAACAGTAATTGGCGTGCCACCGGTACATCTGCGTTCACAGCTTTATCCACAGGCTGTACACACCAGTGGCTGCGGCTCTTGGAGGCTGTGGCCCTACGGTGTCGCCTCGTGCGTGAGACGCCTATTTATGAGCAGTTGCGCGGCGAACGCATCAACGCCGATGTTCCACCGAGCAAGACTGCTCGGCCCAGGGTTGGTCGCCCCGGACGACACCGCCGGCTGACGGAGACGACGGGTCCGGTTGCGGTGTGCGTACCACCAGAGCCAGGAGCTGATCTTGTTCTGCACAAATACCCACCACCGGGGATAGCAGATCAGCCACCCTGCGCCCGCAGCACCCAAACGGCGACTGGCGCATACGACCCAACGGATGCAGCACGCAGTGGCAGTGTTGACCCCGAACCGGTAGTCAGACCGCGCCAGGACCAGCGCACTGACGATCCACCTGCCAGCACGCCACAAAGTGAATTCGCGTGGTTTGGGGTCAAGTGGTGCGCTCAACGAGGTGAGTGTGTTTTGAGGTCGTCATGTCAGTCCTGATCCGGAGGTGAACACCATGAGCATTTCATGGGCTGACGTTGCGGGTCTTTGTCCCAACTGCGCAACCGATGACAACGTCCGCTGGTATGACGGTGCACCCTACGCTGACACGTGGGGCTGTACGCAATGTGGGTCTACCTGGGTGATCAACCTTACCGAGCGAGCCGCTGCAACGATCGTCGCAATGACTGGCGATAATAACGTAATCGGCTACAGATGACGTGATTATGATTGGTCTGGGTTTTACGGCTTTTCCGGCCAGTTGATCGATGCACCGACCTCAAGGTCCATTAGTGCAACAGATGCAACACTTTACCTCTTGACAACGCGACCATAAAAAGGTTATTGTAATAGTTGGCTCGCTATGAAAGCTTATCTTAATGCTTCTGAGGTCGCAAAATTACTCAATGTTGACCGTGCAACAGTTTCTCGTTGGTTGCACAAAGGTCTTATACCTCGCGCCGTTCGTCTTCAGGGGAAACAGCAGTGGCGCATTCCACTAAGCGCTTACGAGGAGCTTATCAAGCAACAAAATCACTATGAGAGTCATTAGCTTTTCGATTTTCAAAGGTGGAACTGGTAAGACGACAAGCAGTGTCAATACGGCTGTTGCGCTGGCACGTAAGGGCAAGAAGGTCTTACTGGTTGATTTGGATCAGCAGGCCAGTGCGACGCGCTATCTTGACCTTGATCCTGAACACGCACCCAGTTTATACGAGGTCTATATGGGCGCTAAACCAGCTGCGTTAGCAGTAAAACGCACGAAATTTGGTGTTGATATGCTTACTTCAAACAGTCTCCTCGCTGCGATTGAGGAGGCACTCGAGCCAGGTGACGAGTTGAAACTGGCAGAGTTTCTGACACCTCTTAAACCTACTTATGACTTTATACTCATCGATACACCGCCGGGCAAAGCTATGTTAGCGTTCAATGGGTTAGCGGCAGCTGATCTGATTATCATACCTGCGTCTGCCGAGCGCATGGCTGTTGATGGCGTTGCCGACCTTATCAGCCATGTCCAGCGGATCATGTGGAACAAGTTTTCCTTAAGCCACCAAGAACTGCGTATCCTCTTTACCATGTACCGGGCAACGACTGCCCACTCACCGGCGATCGTTGCAAACGCTCGGAAAATTTGGCGCGATAACATCTTAACGGTTAAGATACCCCACTCTACTCTCTTTTCCCGATCCTACGACGCCAAAACACCGGTTGCTCTGCTGGAGCCGAAACACAGCGGGGCCATTGCATACGACGTTTTCGCCGACTGGCTTATTAAGTATAACGATGGTCAAGTCGCATCAACTTAAACGATTATGAAGACGCCACGTATTGACGATTTTGATCCTGAAGCTGCCGAACGAAAGCTCGGTTCTCCGCTTGACGGCATGCCGGCTATTCAGAAGCCTCAACCGCCCCCACAACAGCTCGTAGAGCCACCTGCCGCGACTGATGCTGAGCAAAAAACGCCATACGTGTCAAAGACGACCCGACACTATGCGCCCCGAACGTTTAACATTTATCAGGATCAGATTGAGTATCTTACAAAGGCATCGTTAGAGCAGCGGTTGGCAGGACGGGACGTCAGTATCAATGATATGGTTCGAGAAGCGATAGACCTCTATATTGCCCAAAAACACTCCAAGAAATAGCAGCTACTGCTCTAGACGCATGCGCTTACACACGTATACATGCATATACTCATACACCTATACACCTATACACCTATACACCTATACACCTATACACCTATAGACTTATATACGTATACACCTATAGGTGTATAGACGCATACACTATCACACGCATAGACGTATACGTGTATACGTGTCGACACTTTTGCACGTATGCGTGTTTGCACGTATACACTATCACGTGTATACAGATTCATTCTAAAGTGCTTAGATATGTTCTATCGAGCAGACGAGACAGCCGCCGTTTTCCCGCAAAGGGTTTGCTCATAAAAACGGACTAGTCTACCCGTGATCGAGTGATCGAGTGACTGACCGAAGCAAGTTGACTAGGGAACCGCTGCAAGAGCCTAACCTGAGTTACTCACCCGTCTAGAACTTGTCAACCAAAATTTTTTCGGATGCTTGCATCGGGAAGAAAAAGCGAAGGGAAGGAAACGAGAGAACGAAGAGAACGGCAATCGCAAAAACGAGCCCCTGGGGGGTTAAGGGGGGAGGGTTCGTTGTACTAAAAAGTAGAATAGATGATCGAGTAATGCTCTTGGACACCAGCGCTTTGTTACTCGATCAAGCGTTGTACTCGGTGAGCGGTCTGCGGAAGGCGTACCGGTTCAGGCCGGTAGACCAACCGCAGGGGGTCTGAAGGACAAGGAGCCACCGTTCCGGTGGGATCTGAGCTGGAAGGAAGACGGCGCTACCAGCGGAAAGTGGGCGAGTGCACCTTCGGACACGAGGTCGGCTGCACCAGTCTCTTCGATCCCTGAATGTGCCGCATTCTGCGGCCGACCTCGTGTCCTCTTGTCTGCCCCGCATGCTGCTCTGGGTGGTGGGTGGGTAGGAGGAGGAAGAAATGTACTCAGGTGGCAGCGTGACATGGGGGAGCGGGGCAGACAAAAGTCCACTCGCCCACAGGGGTAGCGCCTTAAGCGCGGGAGCCAGGCGACGGCATTCCTTCCAGACCTTCCTTCCGCCGCCCGGCGATAGAGAGTGCTCCGCACAACGATAGTCCACTCAGACAAGACCGGTTCGCTGCGGCGAAGAAACACGCCTCAAAGTTGGTAGCGTGTCCATACCTTGGGCCTCTTTCGCTTTTTCAGTCTGCCACATCGCTTCCGCAGTTCTGTCAAGACTCCGAGCTGACGCTCGGCCCGCTGCGGCGGCTCACTTTGTTCGGTCCTGACAGACCAGCACGCGATGCGTGCGTTGTCATCGTGTCGCGAAAGAGCGTCAGAAAGGAGGTGGGTTACTATGGCAACATTCAAGATCATTCGGGTCTATGAGGTGCCAGGCGAGGATCAAGTCCAGGCGACAAACCGCATGATGGAAGCGTTGATGCTTCGAGTCGAGCGGCACTATCACGTGATGGACTACGTGAGGTTGTCTGATGATCCAGCCGGCAAAGGCACGAAGATCAGCCTTGAGCCGCCGAAGGGGTGGCTGGCTGCCTTCATGGATCAGTTGCTCGGACGGTACGAGAACAGCAAGGCTTGAGACCTTGTCGCTCCCGCCAACCACTACTTGGCGGGAACCGCAAGCACTCAAGATGAGCTGAACGATCCTCCAGTGTGGTGTATTTCGCACCGCCAGGCCTCGCTTCGCTCGGCCTTCGGCCTGCTAATCATTACTATGCCTCGTGACTGAGTTTCGGAGAGAGAATAGCAAATTATATGAGTCGCAACTCCCTCTTGTCAAGATCACAACATTTTATTATAATCCACCCTATAGTTTTATGGCAGAACGACAACGTCCAGAAATCCCGCAACATCTCAAAGATAGCGTTCGAAGTGCTGGTGCATATGAACAGGACGAACGACGCAGTTTTCAGAGTGCCGACAAAGCATGGCGGCTGCGGATCCCGCAAGCCTCACTAGGCAGTTATGAGGGAGTTCGTCGATATGTAGGGGTTCTTCGCGACCTTGCGTTGACGGGAGAGCGCCGAGGCCGTGAGCCGCTTGTCGTTTACGACGCACTTACGGCGAGAGAGCAAGCTCGACATGACATGAAGTGGACGGTGGCCACGTTGCACGGCGCTGCAAGCACTGTCTTAGAAGACGGGTTTCTACCCCATTGGAGAGAGAACACCGTTGCCGACTTACAGAGTCAACTGAATGATGTCGCGAAGCGGTACGGTGCCCAAGTGAAGTACGGCCCTGTTGCCGGCATTCCCGATTCTGAGCCACCAAGGGGTGCTTGGACAACGACGGGGATGGAAGCCATGCCTGACGTGCCATGGCCTGATCGAGAGCGGCGGTGGCCGGGACAGTCGATCTGGTGGTATGAACGTGACGTAGCTGGTGAACGCTACGACCCGGAACAACTGAGCCGAGTTGGCGAGGAAGCGAAGCGACAGGGTCTCCCAGAGCAGGTTGTGCAGACTGATCCGGTTACGCACGCACTTCTTGCTGAACTGGTGCATGCCCGTGACGTCGCTCGTGAAGTGAGTGCTGTTGAAAACCTGTGGTTACCACCTGGTTTAGCGCCAAGCGCCACCAAGCGACTTGCAACCGCGGCACCACTAACGCAGTTGGCGGTTGCGGCGCTTGAAGAGGAATTTCAGCCGGGAACACTTGCTCCGGAGTTGGTCATTGATACCCTCGCCACCGTTGGTGGTGCCTATGGGTTGCTGACACGTCACAATGCGTAAGCGGGTTTTGCTGAAGGGGTATGCTGTGTGAAGGTAGCCGCTTGAGGTCAGGACGCCATGGGTGGGTATGTCTCCGACGAATTCATGAAACGTCTGCTTCATTTCGGGGGCTACCGAGGTAAACTTGGCGACGGAAAATATAAGCTTATACCAAATTCTGGGTTCATCATTAAGCCGGAAGCGCACGTGACGATCGGCGCGGATATCGTAACCAATAAAGAGGTTTATATACCGCATCGAGTACGTGACCAGCATGTCGTTCTGATTGGCAAGACGCGAAGTGGCAAGACTTCGCTGCTTGAACATTTCATTTTCGAGGATCTGCGTAAAGAGCAAGCAGCCTTTGTACTTGACCCCCATGGCGAGTTGACTGATCGAGTGCTTGCCCTAGCGCTGCCGGCATATACCGATCGGATTATCAACCTTGATGTTGATCCATCTTCACCGGAGTCAATATTCGGTCTCAATCTTTTTGCGTGTCCTGACCCTGAAGACGATGCGCAAGTCATCTCGGCGGCGGACAGCGTCGTCGCAGCGGTTAAGAAGGCTTATGGACAAGGCGGGGAATTTCTTCCACGACTAGAGCGATACCTGCATTTGTCTGTCCGAACCCTTATACCGACTCAATTGACTTTGCCGGATGTGCCACGACTTTTGATTGATCCTGATTTTCGTAAACGATGTATACATAACGTCGGTAACAGTGACGTGCAAGCGCAGTTGCGGCAAAGCTGGCTGCATTACGATCAGCTGCGACCCCTCGATCAAGAGAACCACATAGAAGCGGTTGTGAACCGGTTAGAGACGTTGCTTGCGCCGGCTTTCATGCAGAGAATGCTCGGCAGTTCAGAGACGACGATCCCGTTTGATCGAATCTTTACTGGTAAGGCTGTTCTGATTATTACGTTGCGGCCGCGTAAAAACGTCTTAACGACGGAGCGAGCTGATGTGATCGGCGCTCTGCTGCTAATCGAGTTGAAGAGGCAATTGTTTGCGAGAGAAATAAGTCTTACAGAAAAGCCAGAGCGCCTGCATGTGTATGTGGATGAATACCAACGGTTTGCTACCGGGACGACTGCGGAACTGTTGACGCAGGGCGCAAAGTTCGGGGCCGGACTCACGCTTGCCTATCAGAATCTGAGCCAGATTACCGATGAAACGATCCGTGGTTCGGCCCGCGGAACCGGCACGCTTATAGCTCTTCGGGTTTCACGTCCAGATGCGGACGAAATAGCGGGCGAATTTCCGGTAAAGCGCAGACCGGCGAGGACTGAGACGATCGAAGTGCTTGACGGCAAAGAGCCCGTTAAGGTTCCGACACTTAAGCCCGGTGCTCACTTGGCAACAAATGGACACAACGACCCTCAGGTAAGTGCCGCAGCTGAGCGGCTTTTTACGCAAGGCGATAAGAAACTGCATGAGCGCAAACCTGCGGATCCGGTGCCTATCCCGTATGAGCACCCAGGCGTCAATAAGCTTTTTGTTGATATTATGTATGGCCGAGTGCCTGATTTACATGAACGGCTAGTGGATATGCTGTATGGCTTTAGCAGGCAGATCCTTGACCCAGAGTACTACTACTATCCGATGCTGCTTGAACATAATTGGCTATTTCTGGATTGGCAGAAGATGGGCTATGACAAGATGAGAGCCACCTTGAGTACATGGCTCAAGGTATATATCGAACACGATCAAGAATTCCGTTCCGGCGTGTCGCCATGCGCCTTGCCAGACTCCTCTTTACAAGCTAAGGAGTCGCGAGTCAGGTGGCTACTTTCGTACCGTACATCACCCGACGCCTCAGACGCGTTTCGGTTGGCAGATAACAACGTCTTGGCCGTCGCTATTGAGCCCGGAGGATGGAATGATATGCAACGGGGGAGCGATAAGTGGTTTCAAGAGATGACTAACCCGAAGCATTCGCTCAGAAATTCCATTAATATTCTTAGGGATCGTATGCGCTGCCTCTACATCATTTGTACCGCTCTGCGGGAAGAGCCTATTCTCGTTGAATCTGGCCAGGAAAGAGACCGCTATCGGCAAGTAGTCATTAATCATCCCGAACAGACAGAACAGGATGCCATTACCGGATTTGCCGGCAAACTTGTGAATCCGGATGGGAACGAGGAGTGGATCGCGCATGTGAAGCTTCCAGTTGGTTATCATAAAGTAAAGTTGTTGCCGCCCGTTAACGGCGAGCCTAATGAGCAGCAACTCAGTGATATAAGAACGCGGTCTCGGCAACAGTATCAGGCAGCTCCTCGCATACTGCCGGATAATGCGTTTCCAGAGGACCAGCTACCGAAACCCTCACCGTCGCAAGATCCGGGACAGCCGAATACGAAACGCCCTTCCATTCGCCGACGGCCACCAGAGGAGAATGCATGAATCATTGTTTTCTTACGCATTCTTTATAAGCATCTTACGGAAACTTGGTAACGTAGTATTTTTTAAGAATCGATATGAGTAAGCAGCCGTTCACCATTACCGAGGCTGACCGCGCGGTGCTACGCGCTCTGGCACGTTACCACTACTTGACAGCTGCCCAAGGCAGCCGGCTACTGTACCCAAAGCTTATGGACGAGAACCGCGAGATGCAGCGGCGCCTCAAAAAGCTTACCGATGCAGCCTACATCCTTCGATTGCGTGCACTGCCAACACCTCGCTATGGTCAAGCCCCACATGTTTTCACGTTAGCGCGACTTGGTCGGCAATATCTGACCGCTATGGGCGTGAGTGTTCGACCGTATTATCGCCCATCTGAAGAGACACGAGCGACACAGAACAATCCTTTTATGGAGCATCGGCTCGCTGCGATCGATGTGATGATCGCCGTGGACTGCTTGTGTCGGGATTATCCGGTGAGCTGCCCTCGCATGCTGTCTGAGCGGGAACTTAAGCACGACGCCGTGCGCGTCGACGTTCCACAAGGAGAACGGTCCGCAACTAACATCACTCGGCGGGTCGCCGTGATCCCGGATGCCTGGTTTCAACTGAGTGTCGGTAGCCAACCACCCGTGTCGATCGCGCTTGAGTTAGACCGTGGGACTGAGGATCAACTCGCTTGGCGGCGTAAGGTCGCAGCGCTTGCGCTCTGGGCTGAGGGTCCCTACCGAGACGCGTTTGCAACCGACAATCTAACAATCGCGGTTGTCACCCCAAACGAAACCCGCCGAGATACGTTAGCGGGATGGACACTGCGGGAACTTGAGGAGCGTGCGTTATCCCATTTGGCCGATATTTTCCTTTTCACGGCAGAATCACCGGTGACGACAACGCCGCTGCTGTTTTTCTTTGACCCGCACTGGTATTTACCGCATGAGGAGGAACCCATATCGCTCCTTGATACGCCACCTGAGCCTGTCCGAAAGGAGGTTCCTGTGTTTGCTCGATGAGGTGGTGGATCAGGGGACGCACTATCCGATTAGGAACGAGTCGATTTCTGCTCGTTGGTAAACGAACGATATGCATCAGCCTCGATGAAGCGCGAAGCCACATGCATGTCCTGGGCAAGACCGGTTCAGGCAAGTCATATTTTCTCGCCGGCTTATTTCTGCAGTTAGTTGCTGCGGATTTACCGGCAACCCTCATCGATCCGCATGGAGATCTTGCTGAGTTTGTCCTTGCCCACTTAATCCAGCGTGGCTTTTTCGCTGACACGACAGGCTATCAGCGTCTGATGTATCTAGACCTTCCTGCTGCTGCGGCTTCGCAAAAATACCTCCCGTTCAACTATCTTGCTCAGCCATATGACGATCATGCAATGGCTGAGTTGGTCGCTGAGGCATGTCGTCGCGCATGGCCGGAGCTTGCGACCGGTGCGCCGACGTTTGAGAATATTCTGAAGCATTCAGTGATCGCACTCCGGCAGAACAATTTGCCGCTCACCGCTCTTTCTGATCTGTTGACAGACGACAAGTTGCGCGAGCGACTCCTTCAGCAGGTCACTGATCCGCAGGTCGTGCGTTTCTTCCACCTTCGGATGGATCAGTGGGGCAGAGACGGACCCCACATGAAGGAGTCAACCCTGAACAGGGCGGATCTTTTGACCCTCGCACCGGTGCTTCGCTACAGCCTCGGCAGTGATCGCAACGTCTTGTCGTTTCGCAACATCATCGATAGCGGCACGTCGCTAATCGTCAACCTGGCGCTGCCCCACCATGACGCCCGCCGGCTCTTTGGTTGCCTGCTGACTGTTGGAATGGAGAGCGCAGCGCTGGCACGGGCGAGTACTGATCCAACGACCCGCCGGCTGTCGCATCACCTCCTGATCGACGAGTTCAGCCAGTTCACCGCCCAGTCGGAGCAAGCGCTGACCCGGATGCTGTCTGAGACCCGCAAGTACGGCCTGTTCTGCGTGATGGCGCACCAGAACTGGTCACAGGCCAGTGAGCGGCTGCGCGGTGCGCTCCAGAACGCCGGCATCGAGGTCATCCTCAAGGCTGGCCGCATGGATGCGGAGTACTCAGCCCGCATCCTCGGCAGCGTCGAGCCCATGACGATCAAGCACGTCGTTGACGATGAGGACGCGATTGAGCGAACGCATCCGACCTATCTGTCCCTGCCTGAGCAGTGGGAGCGGCAGGTGCAAGCGATCCAGCGCTTACGAACCGGTGAGGCCGTGATCAGGCTTGCTGACGACTCGGTGCACAAGGTGCGGACACCACCGCTACCAGCGATTCAGACGCGGCGTGACGAGCTGGAGGCTGTCAAAGCTACGTACCTGCGGCGCTACTTCGTCCAGCCACCGGCACGATCGACGCCGCAACCGGTCCTAGCAGGGGCAGGGCGGGAACGAATTAGCAGGCGCCCAAATAAGCCTGGCGGAACTGTCTTTCGCAACCGCAGTGGTGCGAGCGGCTCTCGTTCGGAAGAGACGCGGTCGTAATGGATATCGCAGGTTGCATATGGCTTGCGAATTCGTTATAATCACCGCCACGTATGATCCATGAGGGGGAACCACCGCAGTCACGAGTGCCTGCTGTTGATAATTCGGGTAATCGCCCGCCGTTGTCGGACGGGCACGAGGACGGCGGTATTGTTGGGCCGAAATTGGCTGAAACTGATTCGGCTGCGCCAATCGAAACACGAGACGGGGACAGCCTTCCGGCACCAGGGCAGGAGCAAATCATTTTTGAGCCGATGTCCGAGGCCGAACAGCAAGACCAGGCCACGCAAACACGACTTGATCGACTCCGGCAGTTAAACACCGAACGGGTAAGACGCTATCGGAAACGGCACCCCGAGAGAGCTCGGGCGTATAACACTGCCTATCGACGGAAAAAGCGTGCAGAGCAGCGTGAGCAGCGCGGACAGCAGGGGCCAGACGCCAAGTAGGAGATCGGGGTCACGGTAAGTGCCTCGTCGGTGACGATCCGTGACATTGGGCCGAACCTACCACGTGCGAGGCATTTCGGCATGATGTTAGCGGATGCACATTTGAGGGGTTTATCACGCCGCTATGGGCTAGCTCGCGGTCGTATGGTGTCCGTACATGCGCGGATGGGCGCGCAGATTCCCTCAGCAGTGCATGGTGGTGCCCATGTCCGACCTCTCTGTGACTTTCAGTCGTCACTTCTTCACCCTATGCGTTGGTTGCCTGCCACGGCCTAGCGAGTACAGCCGCGCGCCGTGGCAGTGAATCTGCGAGGTTGCGGTGGAAACCTCCAACGCCAGCTCATGAAGCGGGGTAAATACGACCCCAGTCTGGACATATCATGGCAACTGCACGTGACATCCGGTTACAAAGGCAGCTGGAAGAGCTCATTCCCGGACTATTTCGGCCTCGACCACGAGATGGGCGTACTCGTACGGTAAACCAACCACCGTCACGTGCTCGTGAGAGCTCGATCGCTGATGCACAATTCGCTACCGGCTTATGGTGTGAACCGTTTGATGCGATCGTGGACCGTACCGTCACGGTTGCAAGGGCCAAAGCTGATGACACGCTCAGCCTGCATCAGAAAAGTAGGACGATCCTTCGGCAACTTGAGTCCGCTTGTGCGACGCTTGAGCGTGACGGGCAGCTGAGTACTCAAGTGGAAGATGAGCTGAATAAGCTCGCTGGTGTTGCGCTTAACTCGATGGAAGAGTTCTCCAACGAACACGCCACAACGCTGGCGACATTCCTTGCACCTCCACCGCAGGTACGTGGGCTACAGGACGCTTTGCACAACACGCGTGCGTCTGTTCAGGTAAGCAATGAAGAGCTCTATGCGCAAGTGCGCGAGATGAATAAGTTTGTCGGCAAGCTGTATGGACCACCTGCCCCGCTTCGGTGGCTACAACGCCTGAAAGGATAAACACACTATCATGCTCGTGATAGCGACAATGATATTCGGCGACCAGAGGAAGAGGCCACAGCAATGAGCAATGAACCGGTACCTGTGAAAGCCAGTATCCGTCCATTCTCCAACGCCGCGACGGTGCGCTTGCCTTCGCGTACTCGCACAGGGTACGTGCGGACGATCGAGCGGGAATTAGCAGGCGACATTGCTGTCATGCAGGCAATAAAGCAGCGGGTAGCCGTGGCGGGACAATGTGATAGAGAGCTGGTGGCATTCTCTAGTTCGCTGAGTATTGAGTTAGCAGGTTCTCTCTATGAGCGAGAGGATGAGATTACCGATCCGAGACTGAAGGGCTATGCACAAGCCCTCACGAACCACTATCTAGAGCTCCATAGCCGTCACCAGTTTGGGTATTACTCGGTTGGTGCCCAGCAGCTAGCAGAGCAAGTGGGCCGACCGTTTTCGCCGCCGCCAGGGCCAGAGGAGCGACGGTCGTGGTGGAAACGAGCCTTCGGTGGTCCTGATGAGTGATATCAGTCCTTTTCTGTTCTGGGTGAACAACCCGGACTTTCGCCTGTTCAAAGACGAGGAACCCGCAGAAACACAATGGTGCCAGCATGCATTGCCCTTTCTTGCGTGGGCCGAGACACTGCTGGAGAGGCTTACTCACGATCCAGCGCCACTGAAAATCGGTTTTGCGAAATGGAAGATCCTTGATCGGTACTGCCGCTTGTATTGCCGGGTGACGCCAGATCCTCGGGCTGAAACAAATCTCGATAACCATCCCTGTATTCACCAGGCGTTATTAGAAATCTGGCAAAAGCTTGAGGATGTGGAGCTGCAGGCAGCCATCCCTGAGCTTGAGCCACGACCGCAGCCAGCACTTCCTCCTAAGGAAATTCCGCCGGTGCCTGAAGTTGAAGAAATCACGGGCATCATTATCGGTGAGGCAGCAGATGACGACGACAAGCCTGCGGTCAGCAGACAGTAGGAGTGCTGCGTCGTCTACTCCGGCACCGGTAACGATTCCTAAACGGCCGGACAGGAAGCCCTTGGTAGTAATTCCTGATAAGAGCCGGGGAATGGGCCTGTCAGTCTGGGCAACTCGCGGCGCTGGAAAGTCTCGGTTGCTCGGCCGCATTATTGCGTTTCAAGACTTCTCCCGTGGGGTGCCCCTTGTCATCCTTGATCCGATCGGCGGCACGATCGACAATTTTCTCGACAAGGTGAGCCGCCGGCCACTTGCAGAGCGGGTCAAGCTCTGGCAGCGCGTGCGTTACGTCAACATGAACGGCCAGGACGGCCGGATCATCCCGTGGCCGATCTACTATCAAGCGTACAAGGGTGAGCGCTTCAGCGATGTGAGCCAGCGCTACATCGACGTCGTGGCGCGGACTGACCCGGATCTTGCCCGTGCCGCGATTCAGGGCATGAATGCCTTTGTGCCCGTTGCGCATGCTGCAGGCATTGTGCTGGCAGCTCTTGGCCTTGGCATCACAGAAGCTCGCAGTCTGATTGAGGAGCCAACACGCTGGGAGCAGCGCCTGGCGGCAGTCGCCGGAACCTACCCGGAGACTGCTCCGGCAGTTGCCCAGTGCCGGGCTCTTGCGAAGCTGAGCGCCGCTGAACAGACCAACCGGTTGACTGCCTTTAAGAGCAAACTGTCCCTGTTTGAGCTGTCGCCAAACTTTCGTGCCATGTTTGGCGCCACAAAACCTGGCATTAACTGGCACGACGTCATTGACAGTCGCCAGGCAGTCCTTATTGACTTTCGGGATGTCAAGGGGCCGGACAAGAAGTTTTGCTTACTGTGGGTCTATAGCTCCTTGGTAAACTATATTAAGCACCGTGGTCATGGCCGGCATACGCCTCTCAGTTTTATCATCGACGAGTTGTCCTACCTTGTCGGCGCAAGCGGGCCTAACCTGGATCTGTTGACCACGGACATTGACGAGCTGATAAACCGCATTGCCCGCTCGCACCGTGTCTGGCTGACGATTGCCGGGCAAGAGCTGTTTCAACTGCCGGAGCAAATCAAGCAAACTGTGCTGGCAATGGGCAACGTCTTGTTTGGTCAGACGTCTCACCCTGCCACGGCAGAGGAGCTTGCCAAGCGGTACTACCCGTATGATCCGCGCCGCATCAAGAAAACAGAATCGATTCAGGGTGTCGTTTTTCCTGGTCTGTCCGGCGGTCGCTTTGGCAGGAGCATCCCGCCGCGATACGGCACGGTTGGTGTTCGCACGACGGAATACACGGTCGCTGAGCAAATTACACTTGATAGCCGGGTATTTCTCGAATTGCAGCCGTTTCATTTCCTCTTGGGTCAAAGTAGCCGGGAAGGCGAACTACCCATAACGCTCCAGCCGCTGACAATCCAACGCTTGGATCACGGGCAGCATGCAGATACGACAAAGACATCCCTCCTGCGGTCTGAGCTGATGCGGCGGGATGGTACGTCAGAAGCAGCACTGCTCGCAGCCATTGCAAACCGCCTCACAGAGCAGATGACGGTGGTCTCAAAAACACCGGTGACTAGTGGGCCGCCGGCCCAATCTCCGCAAACGCAGGTACGAAAAGACAATAAGGAGGTGCCACCAGCCGTCAGGCCTCGCATTTCGCGTCGTTCTCCCGCACAGACGCCACGAGCGTAACCACGGTCCTCCATCGAGCAGAGCAAATACACAACCCAGGTATTTGCTGTGCGAGTCAACCTTACAAGGTGGTCATCATGCAGTTTCGTTTTACCCGCAAGCTCACCCACAGGGATAATGCCACGGAATCAGTGGAATATACGTTCACAGTGGGACGAACAACGGGAAACGCTGGCCCTTCGTCCCAGTCAGCCGTCGGCGGCGCGGTTGCTGAGGAGGCTCCCGCCATCACATCGCGTCCGACTACGCATCACCTTCCTCGGTCGAGTAGCACCCCTGTCTGGCGTCCTGAGGTGATGCTTGACGATGCGGTCATCGATGACGGTTCGAGGAGTGCCCTAGCACGTGGTGGGCTGGCGGACTCGTTTCCCTCTTTTGCGTCTGCGTATGGCGCCGACTTTCTCAGTTTGCGGGATATCTCTGACCGTATCACCAGCTCAACAGAAGCGTTGATCCCCCTGAGCCACCTTCCAGAGCAGTTGCCAGAGGAATATGTGGGTCTTGGCACGACCCGCCCCTCATCAGCTCGCCCGAACTTTGACTTTCACCGCGTGGAACTCAAAACACCTGACAAGGACTTCAGGGACACGACGATCGCAGGTCTGGACTGGACGGTCAGGGAGACAACGTACCGGACGTATACATAGAAAACAACACTTTTGTGGAGTCAAGGGCCGATTGCCTTCTTCGTCCCAAAGGGGGATAGGTAACCGGCCCTTCCTTGCGACCGTCCATAGCGTCTTTAATCGCAACCTCTGAGGCGCTGAGCCTTTCGCTAAGAAAATCGTTCAATGTTTCCCGGTGTGTTCCTACCTTGCTGCCCGACTGGCCAAATGTTCTTCACCGTTCTCGCCTGTCCAGAGCGAACCCGCGCGGGGACCCCTTCAGCCCCGCACGGAACCGTCGCTTCGCGATCGCTTGCGGCGCCTCTGGACAGCCTGCGGGCGGTGACGACCCAGGCCAAAGCGTCGGGCAGGAGGGGTGAAGAAACCTCCTCAATCCCTCACAGGGACCGACATCGATCGGGCATTGAGGAGGACAAGCCGGTGACTACCACTTATGACGATGAGCAATGCCCTGTCTGCGACGAGCGTCAAAAGGTGCATTGGGAGGACAGCACATCAACTACAGACACCTGGCGGTGCGGGGAATGCGGGCACATCTGGGTTATCACCGTGGCCGCAACCGGAGGTCCCGGAATGAACCGGCGAGTATTGATCACGGGATCACGAAGCTGGACTGATACCACGACCATTGAGCAGGCACTCCGTGCCGTGTGGGGTGACGGGACAGCGGTCCTGGTGACTGGCGCCTGTCCAAGCGGAGCAGACCGGATCGCTGAACGAATTTGGACTGGGTGGGGTGGCAGCGTCGAGTTGCACCCTGCGGACTGGACTCGATACGGCCGGTCAGCCGGCTTCCGGCGAAACGCTGCAATGGTCGCCTCAGGCGCCACGGTCTGTCTGGCGTTCATCAAGGATACCTCCCGAGGGGCGACCCACACCGCCAAGCTAGCCGAGGCCGCCGGCATTCCCACGCATCGATACACGCAGGGATCATCTACTAAGGAATAGGACGAAAGACGATGGCAAACGAGATAACGCTGACCGTGATTGGCAACTTGACCGCCGATCCAGAGCTGCGCTACACCAAGACCGGTACCCCGGTGGCTGATTTCACTGTGGCAAGCACGCCACGCTCGTTCCGGGATGGGCAGTGGCACGAGGGTGATCCGCTGTTTCTCCGGTGCACGATCTGGCGGCAACCTGCCGAGCATGTAGCCGATTCGCTCAAGCGAGGTGACCGAGTAGTCGTGACCGGCAGGCTCCAACAGCGATCCTATGAAACCCGCGAGGGGGAGAAGCGAACCACGTTCGAGCTGCTTGTTGATGAAGTTGGTGCCTCCCTGCGGTACGCCACGGCACAGATCACCAAGAACGATCGGTACCACGCTGCCAATGGGGAAGGCACAGCCGGAGTGACTGGTAATCGTGAGCCGGTGCGTACGACCGAAGGATAAAGCCGGCATGCTACATCCCGACCTGCCTGGGTGATCCCTGTCGTTTGTTGCGGGGGTCACTGCAGGCGTAGGTCTTCACGCAGTTTGTTCGGTAGCGAGGGTGCGGTAGTGACCAGCAAAGTACGCAGGCCCGTGACGCATGAGGAGAGCAGCTAATTTGGTGTCGACTTGTGCACGGGTCCAGTTCGCAGGGAGGTCGATCACGCCAGCGCCGTCTTGTGTCTGAACAAGTTCACGAAAGTCTTGCCCGTTAACCGTTATGACAATTCGACCTTGTGCTATCGCTAGGTCGTAAACTGCCGGGTCAGGATCGCCGCCGTGATTCAGATCATCCCGTATGTGTTTCACGTCAAAGCGTTCGTTCAGGCGAGGGAACAGCTGCCGAGCAGCCATGTTTTCGTCCAAGAGGAGTTTGTGTTTGTAGAAACGTTTAGGCATGGGTGGGGGTCTGATGCACCGGCGCCTCAAGCTGCTTAATAGCCTCCTCCATGGCGCCATGAAGCGCCTCCTCGGACAGCCATGGCCAGCCCTTGAGGATGTACTCAATGGTCATCCCAGCGGCGAGCATCCGAAACACTTGGGAAATACGTATCCGTGTTCCCTTGATCGTCAGATCGCCACCGGCGATATCTGGTACTGATTGTAAGTATTTCATACTCTATATCTATATACCACAATCGCGGGAAAAGAGCAACCGCGAGCACTCCTCTTGCTCTACATACTATTTCGCGGCTTTTGCTTCGCGGAGACCTCCTAGATTACTTCTCGCCGTTCTCGTGAAGGTGACAACATCATGGGCGACTTTTGTAAAGCGCACGATATCCTGTGCGACGATGCGTGCCGCCCCTTCTAAAAACACACGTTTTGGAAGGGCGACCGTACTTTCTCCGGTACCACCCTGTGGCCTCTTGACCGTATAGCCGTGGACGTTAACTACTCGCCGGCCATCGGGAAGTTGCTTTTGGCTCACTGCTGTCTCAGGCGAGTGTCTCTGTCCACTGCGTCGATCACGTGCCGAAGGAGTAGACGTTACTCGTTCTCCTCCCGCCGATCTATTTCTGTGATGACGAGGTTTTTCAGACATTGAGTAATAGTACAGTAGTAATATTACAAAAAAGTAATAGCACGGTAATAATTATGGCAAATTTCTACCATGAATATTTCGGTACCAAAAAATGATACGTTGCCGCCGCCTTGAGACCTTAATACCTGAAGTCGCGGCGTCCGGCGTTTCGATATCCATGAGCCATAGTAACGTCTCATTACTGTCTCTTGAGACCTGCGCCTCGCTTTTCGTAGAACATCTTTCGGACATGGGAAATAAAAAAACATATCATAGTAGTGTGATGAAAAATAAAGCGATGAAAGTGTTTGCATTCTCCACGGTGTCGTCTTGTTCTTGCAAAACTATAAGGTATATGGTATAAGCATTCTATTATTATTGTTATTGTATGGCAAGACCACCGGAATTTCATGAAGGAAGAGAGCACGGTACACCAAGTGGGTCATTGAGCGGGAGCGGTGGTCGGCCCACGCCACTTGCTCCCGATGGTGTGCACTATGTATCAGGAAGAACTAGTACACCGGGAACACCAGCGGATATCCCGAGGGTTTCACAGACAACACCTGACCAGCCACCGACCCGTCCAGGACGAGGCTCGTTACCTGGCCTCACAGCAGGACAGAGTGAACTGTCAGGGACGCAGCATCGTGTGGATGATGCAGCGCCCCGGATGGCAGTGGGGGGAGATGAAACTCAACGTCCGGGGAGCGGCACAGATGGAGCTGCGGAACAACATCCAGCTGATGTCGCTGGCAAAGTTACCAAAGGACAAACACATCATGCTGCTGAGGCCGATGGTGTACCAGGCGAAGGAAGAAGACCTGCAGAACATACTCTTCCGCAAGATAGAACATCAGGAACCATAGATATATCTGGAGCCATAAGTAATGAACGGATGCATGCCGCAAGTGACAGTGACGTACCTCCTAACGTGGCAGGAACTCCTCAACCACAAGATGAGTCAGCTGTTACCAGAGATGCTGAACATACCTTCGCGACGAAAGAGCCAGCAGAGAAACCGCCACAGAGGGGTATAGCGGATGAGTTTGGGATAATATCGTTTCACGATGCGCATGACCCAGTACCACGTGACGAAGAGGATGCAGTACAAAGTGCTTTTGGGCCGCGCGTTAATGATCTTTTTGCGACTCATAAAGATTATATTAATCGCGATGCAGCCCCGAACGGCCGCGTGTATGAATCTCTGTGGTTAACGCACACAACACCTGAGAGCGGGAAACTCAACTTTAGTATGAAGCGTGCATCAGATGCCACGACGCCTGACGCGTTTCGAATGGAGGTCTTACAGCAAGATGGGCAGACAGTGCTCCGCCATACATTGCATCAATACTACCCTGATTCCCAAGGAACCATACGCAGAGAAGATGTTAATCTAGCACAATTGCTCGCTGGAGGAGAACACGTTCCGCTTGTCTTGGGTAATGCTACCGAGCAGGCGGCGGCCGTAACTCACATCAGTGAGCTAGCGCAACAAGCACGGGCGGGTCGGGACGATGAACAACTCCTGGGAATCAATAAGCAGCCAATTGATCTTGCCGAATTTGCATCAGTATTGGGATTTGCCGAACAGGCAAGAATACAGTCGGTTTCTCTTGATGATCTGAGAATGCGGATAGCCCAACGATTGCGAGAACCTGCACCGTCTGCTGAAGAAACACAAGGAGCCGCTGCCGAATTTGGCACCATCGTTGACAATTATTTAAACCGGCATGGCGTGACGGGCGATGATGAAAGTGGCAATAGGGGAATGAGGATCAATGTAGACTCCGGCGATGGGGCGCAACTAACGATTGAAGCGTCGCAAATAGTTGAACCGTCAGGAAACATCGTTCCTCGTGTGAAGATGCAAGAGGTGCGTCCACGGGTACAAACAGAAAGCGGCGATCTGAGGGATGAGACCATAAAACAGCACTACTGGATAGACCCACAAACAGGAAGCTTTGTGGGCACATTAAGTACCGAGGTCGCTGTCTACAGTCCCAACAATTCGTCACTAAGAAATGATAGAGAAGTTGGAGCATATATTGGTAAGGCCGACGCTCGTCATGTCCGCAACTTTTTACCGGAAGCGGAGCGCGATTAAGCACGACGAGATCGAAACCGCTGAGAGGTCACCTCTGCTGGGTACGTTCCCCTATTGTGCCTCTGGTCAAGAAATTGACGGACCTTCGCCCTTTGCTTCTATAATCGCGAAGGGCAACGAGTGCATTCCCGACGTCCGATTACCCTGCCCAAGCGGCGGCTTATTGGAGCTATTTACGGTAGGTCGACTGTCTCTGTTCGAGGCGGTGGCCTGAAGAGCTTGGCAAGCTGTTCTGAAATAGCGTCCGTCACAAGATCCCTTACCAAAGAGTTCACGCAGGTATGAACCAGGCACGGATTCGGTAAGCTAAGGCCGACTCCGATGCCGGTGATATCGATTGCGTACTTAAGGTCTGTCATCCATGAGTCACCAGGGAGCGGATGTTCACTGACAATGCCCTTGAGCGCGGCGGCTGTTACGGGATTGAGCCCGATGAGTTCACCGCCGAGCTGGACCGGCTGCCCGAGGACGCGTTCATGGTACTGATCTTGGAGACCGCCTAATGCACCCAAAATGGAGGCGATATCGTCGCCACCCCAGCGCTTCGTAGATTGTTCCCAGACGGAATCTACGAGCTTTTTCGCGGCCCAGCGATTGAACGCCTCCTGCCATTCCTTTGCGGCCGAGTCGCTCGCCGCCCACTCTTTCCCTGCCCACCCGGGCAAAAGCACTGACCAGTCTGATCTGTCTACTGGGCGATCAAACGTCTTTTCAACAACGAGCCATTCAAGCTGTCCGTCTTGGTGTGATGGTACGACGGAGATCGTAACCGTAACGATAGACACTCTGTCAGCAGCTCGGATGCTGTCAAGTAGTAACTGGTCACCTATCGTGAACGATTGCCAGCGAATCGTGGCATCAGATTTCGCTTCAGTTGGCGCCATGGGAACGCCAGACCGATCACGAACGATGATCACATCCGGTTGCGACAATACGCCGGATTCGGCGAGACCGGCTATCGGTGGGTTGGAACCGTCGTGGCTCTGCACGAACAAACGTTCGGGGGAGCCGATGAAGGCTCTCTCGCGGCCTTCCGAGGACATTTGTGGTGCCTCCAACTTTGGGTCGTGGGCAGCAAGCTCTCATATTCAGACTACGCTGGGTCCCTAGGAACTTCCACGGTGGTCGGAAAGTGCTTTACCCGTGGAATGTGACGGTAGGCTCACTAGACCCTTCTGCGGCACCAAGTCTCTTTAGTGATAAGACTTATCCGATGTACAATATCAGCCTTTCAAGAATCTGCCTTTCTGTATTCGGCGTTCGATTGCTTCGTCAAGCTCCTCTTCGCAGGTTTGAAGAAACTCAGGTGTGGCAAGGTACTGCTCAATCGGACTGGTACCGGTCTTGGCCTTCAAGGCAGCAAGTAGCTGCGTGCCTCGCTCTGAGGGCCGAATCTTAAACTCCGCGCGCGCGATAGGGAAGTCTTGGTTACCAGGGAGCAGGCGCAGATAAGTTCGCATCAGATGAAGCAAGGATGAGGAACCGAAGCTTGACCGTAAGGCGCCGGCGATATGCCTCAGTACCTCCAACTCGTGCGTTACCCGGCGCTCTTGCAACAGGTCGCGCCTGCCCTTAACGAGAGCGTAGAGGGCCACGACGAGCGCGACCAGGCTGAGGCCTACGCTGATGACTTGTGCCCAGTCGACCAGCTCATGAGATGGTGACCACATGCGGGAGAGGCTAGCTATCTGTGGAGCCACCGTGTCTGGCACATCTACCCGTCCGGTACCCGCCCACCCTGCGTCGTCGAACGCGCTGCGCTTGGGAGGGCCGTAAAGGCGTTGGTCGCGAATCAGTAGACCGGGCTGCATGTCCGTGCCGAGATATTTTACGATAGCTCGCTACTCGAAAATCACGCGGAAGGATTGCCGTGCTTAACAGCGAAGACTGGACGTCGTTCTTCTCAACAACCGCGCAGATCGACATTACGGCTTTTGCTATACTTTTCGCAATTTTCCAAATTAGGCCCACGGGCTGGCGGACGAAACCCCTGAAGGCCATCTCAGTAATGGTCACGCTAGCCGAACTACTGGTTCCGCTCGTGGTTGCTCTAGTCTTTCTCATTGCACACCACCCGTGGCGTCTTGCGTGCTGGCTATCAGGGATTTTGGGGCTGAGCTTTGTAGTATATTATTGGATCCAGTATGCAAAGACAAACAAAAACGATCGAGACAACTACGATAAGACAGAGGTGAAAGGACTAGGCCTATCGTTTGTTTTCTACGGCGCCATTGCCGCTATGGGATTTACTTCTCCCGCGGTCGGACTGGTCGTAGTAGCTGCAATCAGCACGTGGCTCGTTCTGTCGGCTGCGGTTCAGTCGTGGCGGCTACTCTCTCAAGGCGTCTTTAATTAGAAACTCGGTTTGTCCCAAAAACCACCCGTTTGCGGAAGATGAACAGTAAGGTTTAGCTATAGAGTTGCGCATGGGTTCCCAGGTGTCGAAAGCGGTAAAGAACTCCCTGTGGGGTTGATACCTTTGTAAAGATAGCGCGCCAGTCCGGGGTAATATCGATACTCCGCTGACCTGCGAAACGGCCTCGAAGTTGGTGATTGCGTAACGACTCGTGGTGTGGATCTGCTTGGAGCAGTTGCAGGGCATCCTTGAATGCTTCTTTGATCTCAGTAGGAGCAGCTCGCAGCTGTTGGACGAAGTAAGTAGTAAACTCAATAGTGTTACTTATTTTGATGCTTGTCATGGTCGATAAGTGACTGCACATAGGTGATGGCATCCTCTGCCGTCTTGAATGAAATGACACGACCGGCCGCCTCGTCAGCATCAGACTGTCGAAGCCCATCAATCATCCACTGGCTTGGTGTCTCGTCGTAAAGGTCCAGCTGCAGTCGCTTGCTTTTACCCACCTGCTTGAGCATGGCGTTCACGAGCGCAGAGAGCGTAAACCCGAATTTCTCGGCCACTTTTTTGGCCTCATCACGCGTCTTGGTATCTGTTTTTATATGAATGGTTGTTAATGCCATAATGTAGCTAGAATGTAGCTAATTGATGTCTAAATGTCAAGGGGGATTGCTGATCCCAAAAACCACCGTTTGACCACTACCTGACTTCCTGCCCGCTTAAGGCAACATATTTCTTTTGGAGTTGCTTAGGTGTTGTGCGGTTAAAAACTGCTGTGAGTTTGGCGTCGAGTTGGGGCGTCGCCCAACTGCCAGGAAGGCCGATGACCCCCGCATCATCTTCGGTACCAACGAGGGGCCGGAAATGCTTGACGTTGAAGGTAACGATGGTTCGGTTCTGCGCCACTGCGAGTTGATAGACAGATAGATCCTCATGACCACCGTGATGGAAATCGTGCTCAATATGCTTGACATCGAAGCGGCTGTTGAGTAACCGAAACGCTGCGCGCGGTGGAAGGTTTTCGTCCAAAAGTACCCTGTGTTTGTGAAAGCGCTTAGGCATGGGCTCCGGTGCTGAGATACTGTGTGGCCTCCTCCACTGCTCCGCTCAGCGTCTCTGTCGAGAGGTGCGGAAACCACTCCGTGTGTATGCGCTTGATCGTGTATCCGTTGGCCAGCATGGAGATCACCTGCGCTATACGAATGCGCGTGTCTTTAATGGTAAGCTCGCCACCTGCAATGCCGGGTTTGGACTGTAGATAATTCATATACCTTGATATATAACAAAATGAGAAGCGAAAGTCAATGCGACGCCGGGTTGTTCCAAAAACCTCCGTTTTTGGAACTACGTCGTCTGCCACGTGCCATGAGGGTTGTAGCCTTGTAAGATTGTTACAAAACTCATATCAAAATCAATGTTTCATTACTTGACAAGATCGATGACTTTTGAGACAATGATCTTGATATGGAAAAATCCACTACTGAGAAGAAGAAGCGACTCCTTAAAGCGAAAATTGCCGTTGCCCTCCGAGACGAGCTTGGCCGGGTGCCGACCGACCAGGAGATTAACGACGTCTTTCTACTGACTCGGGTGATGTATAAGGCAGTCTTGGGTTTGCACTATAGACGGCAGGAGCAGAAGAAGAGCGGCCAACTCGCGATCTTCTGATGCTTTATGCTGATCGGTTATGCTCGTGTCTCAACCACTGACCAGACTCTTGCGCTCCAGCAAGATGCTTTGACGCAGTCAGGCTGCGAGAAGATTTTCACCGAGACTGCCAGCGGTACGACGGCAGATCGAATAGTCCTCAAAGAAGCACTTACTTACGCCCGCAGTGGTGACCTACTGGTCGTCTGGCGACTGGATCGGCTCTGTCGCTCAGCCAAAGATGCGTTGAATATCGCCGATGACCTGCACAAACGCAATATCGGCCTCAAGATTCTTACCGGTAGACTCTCCGGCATCTACACGCCAACAGGGGAAGGCAAATTCTTTTTCACCTTAATGGCGGCCGTCGCAGAGCTTGAGCACAGCCACATCCTGGAGCGAACGCGGGCGGGGCTAGCGGCAGCCCGAGCACGAGGACGGGTTGGTGGTCGGCCGCGGGCCCAAGGCCTCAACACCCCGGAGAAGGTACAGATGGCCAAGGCGCTTCACCAGGACAAGCGCAACTCGATCTCAGATATCTGCCGGATGCTCGGTGTCTCCCGCACGACGTTGTACCGCTCCATCAAGGAGTGAGGTTTTCCCAGGCTAAGAGCCATGAGCCGCTGAGCGGCTTTGTAACAAGATCAACCGCGGGGTGGTGTGGCGGGGGAAAACAACTGGCGATTATCGGCGCTGTTTGGTCCGTGCTTGGGCGCGTGGTCGCCAGAACCGCTCCAAGACTGCAAGCTGCGCGCTCCGTTTTGCGCTGATGCGAGGAACGATTGCTGTTGATTGTTCGCCGTCTGGCGCAGTTCGCTAGTAACAAGTGAGTGGAAGTGCCGCTTAGGATGGGCGAGTCTATAGGCCGCCGCGCGTGTTGGGCCGCTGTCAGTCAGCTGGCGCCGGGCCGGTTGTCCTGTTGCTGGTGTCCCTGCCGTTGGGGGTAACCTTGCCTTTGGCCGTTTCTGTGTCCCTCGTTTTGCGGGTTCTCGCGCCCTTGCTTCTTCGGGTGCTCCTGCTTGCCACTCAGAAGGACGCATCCGCTGTTGGTATCGGTCTCTGGACTGATTCGAATCATGCCGTTGGGGCAGGAGTCATTGCTGCCAGAGCCATTCTGCACCTTCTCTGGTATGCCGTTACACCGACCATGGGTTCCGTGTGTCTGGCCATCTAGACAGTCTTTTTCTGCGTTGTAGCATTGGCCGCCACCACAGCGCTTCTGTTTACTGCCATCGTACGGCGGGATAAACCCTGTACCAGTTTGCGGAACAAGTATCGGCGGAGGAATAACAACGGGACCGAGATTCTTAGGTGGTATAATAATCTTAGGTGGGTCGCTGCTCTGGGGCGTGCTAACGACAGGTGGTTCAGGAGTTAGCACGGGTGTCGGTGGCGACGAGCATTGTCCGAGCGCGTCGGGGTCCTTTGCGAGTTTATCGATCACCGCCTTATCCGCGTTCGGTCGCCACTCAGCAAGTACTGGAAGAACTTTTTGTGCGACTGCTGGATCGGACGGCAAGGCTGAGTGATAGTCTCCTATAACATGTTGAGAGTTCGCCCAGCAGGTAAAACCATTTCCAGCGCATTGAAAAGGCTGTGACGCCCATATTGGTCCCACGGCGTTCGGGTACAGCGCTGAGTCAACCCCAACAAAAGGATCAGCACCTGCACTTGATTCGGAGTCTGTTGCGATAGTCGCTGCCTTCTGATTGTCAAAAACCGAGACCGTCGTGCCCGTAAGGTTGACTTGCTGGCCGGTAGAAAGACCTGACAGGGGGATCGTTTGCGTCTTAAGCTGATCTGATTGAATTGCCGTAACAACGCCGGCGACAGGTAGGACCGGTATACCACTTTTTATGAGAGGAAGACTTTGAATCTGTTCAGAAGGCCTGCCATTGCTATCTAGCTCTAGTGCTTTAAGTGCGCTGCTGTTTTGAATCTGCTTGATGTAGTCTTCAGCATGGTTAGCCAGCCAAGAAGGCAGAGCGCCGCCCCCAAGTTGCAGACCATTCATCGCAAACTTGATCATCGCGTCAATACGCTCTCGCGGCACCCCCTTCCAAGGGGTACCAATCGATACTATGCCAGCTACACTCTCTGCCGCATTAGGGTCTTTCCCCAGGGCTGCTTGAATGGCGAGACCGCCCATGGAGTGGCCAACGGCGATGACCTTTTTACCGGTATTCTTTGCCATGCACTTGATTGCTGCTGCGGTAACTTGTGCGATTGACTTGCCATCTGGTCCGGCGTCGGTGACCCACTTGTCATGAAGATCGCTGTAGTCTAGCCGACCGACGACATAATCAGAGTTGTACTGTTTATTGTTCTCAAGCTCGTCGGCTAGGCCGCCGGTTCCATTCCATTGGGCAGGGGTACCATATGGCAATGCCAATGGCAATCCCGAGTCGGGAAACCCAAAACCGTGCACGAGCAGGACGGGTTGTTTACCGGGAGGAATTATAAGAGGGTTGCCGTTCTTATCAACGACCCTCGGGCAAGAACACGCCTCGGGCGCGATGGCGGCCTCGGCGCGAACATACGGTGGTGTAAAGAGGAAAAGAAGTGGGGAGAGCAGCAGCCCCACTGCTAGCAGTCGAAGGCAGCGGCTGAGTTTCTCGGTCATGCTGGGCTCGTTTCATAGAGCAGCCATTGCGCATTAATATTGATCAAGTGCAGCCTAACCGCTGTTGGTGGCCGACCTGGCCGTGTTAGGGCCGCTTGAATTCGTCCCAGGTGCGGCTGTCCGGTTTGATCAACGCTGATCACTTCCCATGTTGCCGGTATTACAGCAAGGGTCGATCCAGGTGGGAGGATCACCTTTTTCGGCTGTGCGGAGTCTGTATGTAATGCAGGCGCCAAGCTCATCTCCTGATTCGCTGGATCAGAAGAGGTCAGATTGGCAACGAGTAGGGTCAGGTCAGGCGCCGGAAATTTGACGTTGGCTGTTGTGTGTGTCAAAACGGCGCACGAGGAAATTGCAGCCGTTAGCACGATAAGCACACTGAGCCGTCGTATTTGGCGTAGCGTTTGCTTACTAGTGAGTTTTGTGACAATAGTGTTTGCGCGTTCTGGCGCGTTACCCTCGAGTGGCGAGGGTCTGAGGCCGTACCTATGCATTGCAATCACCGGGTCCGAGGCTAACCAAATAGTAAGAAAGCGCCCAATGGGAACCACTGGGTTGGTCTTGAGAGGAAGGTGGTAAGAACCCTCATAGCTACATCCCATCCCCATAGGGGATCGCCTGTTAGTAAATCGTATAGGGTATACATTGCGAGAACTGTGATCGCCGTAGTAAGGCCAAATGCGCCGTGGAGGAGCAGCCTTTTTCCTGAGACAATGCGCTGTTTATTGGTCTTCTCTCCTCTGAACAAAAGGCCGACGCAGACAATGCAAATAATCGATGGGAAAATTATAGGGAAGACGCCGAAAAAACCAAGCAGTAATAAGGTGCCGGAAAATAGTATGAGCATCAAGTCGCCATACGCGCCATACAATTTGCAGGCTCCTCCGAGCAAGAGGGCGATGCCAACAAAGCAAATAAACCACATGAAAGTTACGTAGTATTCGAATATGCCGGTAAGTGCGAGCAACACGAGAAGGGGTAGGGACATACCAAATAAGATGAGGATGAAGTCGCCGTAGAGGTGGCGCAAGTTGTTCATACGTATTAACAATAAGCAATGCCGGATCAAGATGTCAATATGGTATGTTTTTTGGTTGATAAATAACTTCGATCGCGGCGAATGCAGGAAGCCGACTGCGTCCTGTCTCAGCGATCGTGCGGTCCCGAATTGGGTGTCGTGGTCGAGTTCGACGCAGGCGACCTCGCCGGTTGGTGCGATGGCGTTGAATACGCCGACGCGTGTGACGCTGCCTGCCCAGGACACCCCGAGCCAATCACTAGGCGGAAGAGATCTCTTCGAATATCCGGTAGCCATTGACTTCCCTGTGGCAGAGCCGCAGCCACACTCGTTGCGCCATGCACCGTTAGGACGTGGCGTAAACGATAAGCTCATCTCTGGCGCCACCGACCAAGGCGTACAGGCCGTGTTCATCCAACCACCGCCTTGTAGCAACTACGTTGCTGTTTGGTCGTTGTTAACTTTAGCTCAGCAGGGTGACACATACCACGAGTTATCGTGGCCATCTTCACTCGTTTGGCGGTAGAGCGGGCGGTCATCTAAACAGAGAGCAACTGCACGGCCACCCGCTGAGGTACCTCGTTGCTGCTGCCGTCTCTGGCGCAGCCAACAGGCACCTGCACCGGTCGTTAGTGAGGCTGAGACGACCTCACAGGTCTCAAGCGGTACCGGCAGAGCAGCGAAGTACGCTGAAGATGCAAGGCGAAAGAATTAAACCGCGTTCTCCTGTAATTGCCGATCCATCTCTTCGCGGGCGAGCCCGACATAAATGGTCGTTGTCTTCAAACTGGCATGACCGAGGACCTCTTTGATGACCTGCAAGCCCGTGCCAAGCTTGACACTGTGGGTCGCGAAGGTATGGCGTAAGGAGTGCACTGACGCGCCGGTGATCCCGGCGTCTTTGAGGTACTTGGCAACTAACAACTCAATAGAGCGAGGCCCCATGCCTTGGCGGAACTTCGTCTGAAAGACGACATCATCCTCAGCATCAGGCGGACGAACGTCCAGGTAGGCCTTGAGCGCCTTGCAGGCCTTCCAGTTGAGCGTGACGGTCGTTGTCGGCGGCCCTTACCCTGCACCCGGACGCTGCCCACACACCCGGGCTCTCTGGAGACACGCGCCGGCAGCTCAATATCAGCCAGCCGAAGTCTGGAGACCTCAGACAGTCGAAGGCCGGTCTGGAGCAACAGTTCAATGATCGCGCTGTCTCGGACCTCGTGCCGGACTGCTACAAGCAGGCGCTTGTACTCCTACTCGGTGAGGTAGCGCGGCTGGTTCCACTCCCGTTCAGGCGGGATCAGCTTGGCTGCTGGGTTGCCAACGCGGTGCCCTGCATCCTCAAGAAAGAAGAAGAACGAGCGGATCGCTGCCACCTTGCGCCGACGGGTGCTGCCTGTGAGCTGCTGTTGGTCAAGGAAGGCCAGGAAGCCTTCCAAGTGCGTCCGCGTCACTGCCTGGACTGAGGAGACCCCTGCCACCGTTGTTAGGTACGCACACAGCTGGCCAAGGTCGGTGAGGTACTCCTTTTGCGTGCGAGGTGCCAGATTCCGGCCAGCTAAGAAGATATCTTTATAAGCGGTTATGGCATCTTCCAACGTAACAGAGGTACGAACATTATGCATAAAGCTACTTATTTATAACACAAAAAGTGATCTTCGTCAAACTGCCCAATTTTCCGTAGTTAGCACGCGCAAAATAACTGCTTTGGCCGGGGTTTCTTCGACAAATAGTAGTTAGGCGAAGAAAGGATGTAGTCGGTATCGCGGGTACCCGCTTTCGTCGTGAACTGGCAGTACGGCAACTTTTACTGTTCGCGGTGGCGGCTGAGGTCTTATATCGTCCCAGTCACTCGTTTCTGGACGATCTCATGTTATGGTGCAAACAGTGCACGGTCGGTTACTCCTAAAGAATTTACCAGCAGAGAGAAGTAGCGATCGTCCGGAGCCAGGTCGCGATCGAAGCCATCGATTCTGACCCAGCTGCCACAGCCGCCAACAACGAGAGTCGCATGAAGAATAAGGTCAGTCTCGTTAAAAAATCGTAGATCATTCGAAATTGACGTAGGGTTAAACAGGCACAACTTTACGTTGGTATCTTCCTTAGGAAGCCGAAGGGTGGCATTGTACAACCTTTGCACGGCCACTGGATCTTTAATTGTTTTATCAAAAAATTGGAGCCCCGTGGAAGCTGAAGCTGTATGAGTTACCTCTAACCTATCAGGCAACGTGCGTGCGCCGCTTGTAATAGGAGCAGGAGGGGAGGTGGGTGTTCCCGCTGCGAAGTGACGCAGCGCCCACCGCTGCCCGCCGCTACTTTTTATCGCCGCTAAATACCGAATACCAATGCCACAAAAAATAGCCCCGGCGATCAGCAGCATTATGACTCTAGATCGAACAGACATGTTACCTATTATCAAGTATGGCTCAAACACGAAGATGCGTCAAGCTGCAACGTAGCAAGAAGCTCCCGCGAGACAACGAAAGTCATTGAAAAAAAGAATAGAAAAAATTGGTAACCATTCCAGTTGAAGGACGGGCGAGCTTGGCAATTTCACGATGTGAAGTTTCACGTCGTCGCAGCCCTTTGTATGATTTTTTCTGCCGTGTGGCCTCGGGGCAACCATTATGATTGGGGTATTGATACGTTGAACGCTGTACCGGTGTCATCCAACGGGGATGCTCCCGCGTAGATCTGATTAAGATCTGGAGTCATTGTGAATTGATCAATAGTCGGTCCTGCGCTGATTGGTTCGCGGCGCGCAGTGTTTAACTCCTGCCTAGCCTTGCATTTGGTGAAATATACTCTGTCGAAAAATGTCAGCTTGCCTGGTTTTTTGTCAGGAGTGACACTTGGCGCTTCAGCAATCCAGAGAGCAGCATTATGTGCACCGGCTGTGGCGCTCCCAGACAGCACTGGGCTTACAAACGACCAGTGACCTGTATTAGTTAGCACAAGTCTGTAGTGTCCCTTGCCCAAGTAGCGCACTTCGGCAAAAAGTTGATCGTTCGGACTTACCTCTTGTTTAATAAACACAGGACGCCCAGTAGGACCATCCTTTCCTGGAACAAGTATCTCATAAACGGCATTATAGCGCAGAGTGCTGTTATCGCACTGAATGATTGCACCAATTTGCTCAAGTGCCGTAGCGCCGCCTAAGCCTACCCAGAAGGCTGCGTTTGAGTGTTCGGTTGCGCCACAGCTTGCTTCGGGCATTGTCCACCCGCCTACTACGTCATCGTATAATACTTCTATTGGCTGGGACGGTTTTGGAAATGGTGAACCGCTGACACCGTACCCAGCCCACCCTCCACTCGGAATAGGGGCTATGGTCGCTGCAAATGCCGTGCCGGGTGTCAACGGTAAGGTAAGAATCCCTACTGTTGTGCACGCAATAATGCTAGAGGTGAGTTTAGTTCGGAAGTCTTTCGTCATCGTAGTTCTCCTACCTAGCCGCTGTCGCGGGTTCCTTGAGAGGACGCTGCTTCCTGGGCTTGAACAACAGAAGTCCGGCAGTCGAAGAGAGGATGGCGGCAAACCCCACGGGGGACGGCTATCTGAGCGAACGGGTGAGGTTTGACCCGAAGATTACGCGGTATTTGGTAGTAGATGCCATTCGGAAGTTGTTCAAAGTTTTATAGAGTTTCACTAGTTTTCTCGATACGCGAATGATGCGATCTATGAGTGATCATCTCGCGTGATTCGACTCTCCACTGGTGGCAGCAGCTATCGCAGTACAGACATCCCCATCAACAGTGCTGAACGCCCTGTAGATGTTGTTACCTGTCGCGCTTGCTGCTTCCCCCCGACATCCGAACTCGGGGGGAAGCAGCAAGCGTTCAACGGTAGAAAACAGCCGGCTCATAGAGCGCGTGCCGCATGAGTTTTTGCCAGTCAGACCAGTGAGGGTTCGCGCGCCTCCGGCTCGACCTATTCCTTAACGCAGGTGAGGATTAAGAATGGACCAATGATGGACTCGTCTGTGCCGACGAAGGAGTCTCGCGACGAAATAGGCGTGTCCGCTGCGCGCACCTCAAATCCCACACTCTGTAGTACATCGTAGTAATCATCTTGAGTCCAATAATGGTCTTCTACTTCCACTGGACCTTCCGGTGTGTTGATGACACATAGCACCCGAGAGCCACTGGAAAGGTGTTCAATTGACCCGGTGCGTGGGAAGCTCTTATACACATGTCCAATTGACTCTGGATTCGCGGTCATGATAAAAAACCGTGCACTTGGTTTCAACACCCGATAGATCTCGGCCGTAGCGACTTCCATATCGCGCTTACTTGGTATCTCGGTATAGACGTTACAGCTGATTGCACCGTCTATAGCCTCATTCGCGACCGGTAGGGTCCGACCAATAAGTGCGTACGCTACTCTAGAAACATTCTGCTGCTTTGCCCGTTTCACCATCGTGAAATTGTGGTCGACGCCTACTACAAAAGCTGCGCCCAGGTTGCGAAGGAAAAGGGAGCTTCGTCCCGCGCCGGCTCCGAAGTCCAGCCACCGTGTACCGGTGAGATCTCCCAACTTCTCGGCAAGAGCATCGAATCCGATTTCATAGGTAGTGCCTGCAATTTCCAGACTACCGTATGCATCAGCATCTTCTGTGGAGTATGTGAACGCGTCACTACCTTGAGGGTCATTTTGCTGCATCATGGGAGACCGCCGCATGCAACTAGTTTACATCTTCACCCAACTTACCTCTATGGTTAAAAGGCTGAACGCTAAACGGCGCCGTAAAAGAAACCTTGTGCGACACGGTTGACGGGAATAGCTGTCCCTAGCCCGAGTCACGAGGACCTTGATCTGCTTGGCTGACAGCCTGGGTCACGCAGACATACAGACTTGGTACCGGCTGGCGGCCGACGCCGATCCGTGAAGACGTCGTCGGGACTGCAGATAACCGGCATCATTGTTCTATTCTTTGGGGCTGAACCAGGTTCCATTCACTGACGTGAACGAGTGGAACTCGACCGCAAGCAAGAAGGTTATCGAGAACTGGAAGCAGGCGTTCATCGGTAATAGCGTCGCTCGATGTAATGCCCGCTGCTTGAAGAAGCGGCACCGCTGGAGATACGGTGTCCATCAGCAAATGCCAGAGCTTGTCGAGAGCGAACTCACTCAGATGTGCTCGCAACTCTGGCATGGCCGTTGTCAGTTGTCGCCCAGGAGCGGCCCATGTTCGACGAAATGTCTCACCAGCAGAGAAATGAACAGAACGACTGGTCGCTGAATGGAGGTAGCGGTACACATCTTTCTTACCTACCTGATCCGCGATCCAGTCAAGTGACGGCAACACTCCACTAGTCCAGCCTAGCTTTTGGCGGAGCTGCACAAGTTCCTTCTTGGCTTCGGGAAGCTTCGCCTCTACTGTATCCATAAACGTAATGGGAAATCCGAGCAACACCATATGGCTGTCTCCAATGAACTCCCGCTGAGCCGAGAGTGATCGAATGTGATCGTACTGAGCCATGGCTAGTAGCAACCGCTGAGAATCGTCGAGTTGCAGCGAGGTCAGGTACGCAACCCACAGCATCTCTTCGAGTGCTGTCCGCACGAACGCAACCGCGTGGTGACCGAGATTCTGTGACGCCAACAAGAGTGTTGAGTTGAGAGCTTCGAATTGTCTCCTGAGTGCGCCATTTATGACGATCAGACGGAAGTCTTTAGCGGCTTGGTCGGCTCGCAAGTTGCAGACTCGAATGAGTTCCTTGATTATTGGCAGAAACTCAGCAACTGCTTTAGCTCGTTGACTTTCATGTTGGCCAAGCGGCCCTGGCTCCAATGGTGTAGAGCCGGACCCAGGCTGGTCGGTTGCCGTCACGCCTGAGCACTCTACCTGCGACGCTGTAGGGTCCGCGAGGGATAGTTAGTGAGTATGATGGAGTACCGCATAAACAATATTGTGCGACATGGCAGTTCAAAGTCGTCTTGCTCGTACATATCTACCATCCCCTAGAACAAGTCTTATCGCGAGACGTCGCCTGAGATCGGATGGTGGCGGTGAAATATGGCCGCCGATAACAGCAAAATCGAACTCTCTGGTGGTTAGCGGGGAAAGCGCTGCGTCTTGCCATTCCTCCGCATAGGGGGGCTCGAGTCGCTGTTGGTCGGACATTAAGAATCCGTAGCGAACTATCACACAAATTGTTAAGACTGGCACGGCGGTGAGGCCTCTATTTGTGATCTTTATTCTAACCGTTGGTGTCACCGAATTCGATTCCCGCATGTAGTATAATGCCACAATATCTGCTCCTTGGCGTTTATACGATGCGCGCGCAAGGAAGAAGGAGGCCGCGGAGATGATCAACGCCAGTAAAGCAATTGCGATTGAGCCGTAGCTAAGCCATATGTTAGCAGTGTCGCTTTTCAAATGTATCCTCGCGTGGTGTGGATACCCGTGATTATTTTCTTCTTGCAATTCTATCATAAATGTGCGATGATAGACACATAGTATGACACACGTAGTAAGAACACATTTTATAGCACCGAAAAAGCTTATTGAAGAAGTTGATCGCCTTGTTGGTCCTCGCCGCCGTAGTGAGTTCCTAATCGAAGCAGCTGCTGAGAAATTGCGGCGTGAAAAGTTGCTGCAACTGACACGACGGGTCATGACCCTGCCACCTGTTGATATGCCTGGCTGGGAAACAGCCGAGTCAACCTCGCAGTGGGTGCGTGATCTCCGTGCGGAGTCAGACCGTCAGCGCAACATATGAAGTATTTGCTCGACACCGACACTTTGATTGACTTCCTGCAAGACCGAGGTGAGACTCGCCAGCGCATCACTGCCATGATTGAAGCTGGCGACGAGGTTGCGGTGTCGGCTATCGCTGTAGCGGAGCTGTACAGCGGGTTGAGTGAGTCGAAGCGAACACAATGGGGTGAATGGATCACCTCCCTGCCCTACTGGCAGATCAGTCGAGAGGTAGCCAAGCATGCGGGTATGGATCGGAAGGCTGCATCAGTTGCCGGCAAGACGCTGTCAGTGACCGACTCCCTCGTCGCAGCTGTCGCCCGTGAACACCAGGCGGCAGTGCTGACAAGCAACATCAAGCACTATCCGATGAAAGACGTTCGGGTGTTGTCTCTCAGAGAAGATGCAGCGTAGTAGAGACGTCCTATTTCTGCCGGTCAGAGCCGGTGAGCCGCTGAGAGCCTTCCTAACAAGATCAGCCGATTTCGCTGATGTGATCCCCTGCTCCGTTTCTATGTGTCCCCTTGATCATCTCGCTTATTTCGACGGTCCACTGGTGCCCACAGCTACCGCAGTACCAGACATCACCATCTACGGTGCTGAATGCCCAGTAGGTAGAACCGCTGTCGCAGGCTGGGCAGAACGGATGAGAAGTTTCGATCATGACATGCTCTCTTAGCGTCGTCATCGTGATCTCTTGGTCTTGCTCGCATGGACGACTGCTGCGCGTGTGAACAGCTCGCCTTGATCTGCACAGCCTTGGCACTCCTCGCCTGCCGGCATCTGATGCTCCTTACATCCCCACACGACAACCCGTCCCTGTTGCTGCCGGACATGCCAGTTGGGGTGTGTACTGCCGGTGGGCCGAGATGGTTCGGTGGTCATGGTGTCCTCCACCACCATCAGGCCTGGGTTTGAGATGTGTGATTCGGCTGTCCGCTACTGCTCCTAGTGGTCTTCGTTACAGCCACCGTGGCGTAGCGCAGGGAAACTCCGATCTCATCGACAACCAGCTCAACATTTGTCCGCTTCTCGCCATCCCGAGTCTCGAAGGAATGCTGCCTAAGCCTGCCTAAAACAATCACTCGGGTACCCTTAGTAAGACTGTCTGCAAGATTTTCTGCGCTCTGCTGCCATACTGTGCACCGCATAAACAATGTGTCACCATCGCGCCACTGGCCGGCATCTCTATCGAATACCCGAGAACTGGAAGCAATCGTGAAGTTTGCGACCGCAGTGCCATTGGATGTGAAGCGAACCTCTGGATCATCAGTCAAATTGCCAATCAAGGTCACTGTGTTGTCTTGCATCGTGATCGTCTCCCTTAGTTGTTGCTGACCCCAGAGGGCGGGCGGCGGTGCTCCCCGCCGCCGTAAGAGCGCCAGGCAGCAGCCATAGAGGCTCAGTACCAAGGGATGAGCAGGAAACATCTTGGACGAGCAGAGCGATCCCGAAGGGACGGACAAGATGTTTGCTGCCCCTTGGTACTGAGGGATGGCTGATGCGAAGCTGGGGTCAGCAACTGCCCGCTGAAGGCGGGTCGATCAAAACTCTTGGCCTCGCGGCCTTGAGCTTGCGATTATATGTGCGGTGCGTTCATCGACTAAGGGAGCTTATGTGAGCGATCCGGTTCATCCGAGACACGCTATCTCGTCGCCAGATGACGCAGGCGATTTTGAGCGCACGGACTTCCTCAAACAAGAGGATGTCGATGAATTTAGCAAAATAACCATTTCCAGCGGATTAATCACTACGACGATAACGGTTTCCCCGCACTGGCCCGGCGCTGAGCCACAATTCTTTAGTGCCACCGCCCTCTCACGTCCACGGTTAGACGATGATGAGATAAGGGCACTGATAGATGAAGCAGGATTAGAGATCGTGAGGGAGCTGCAAACGCCTACAGATCTAGTTGCCGGCGTTGCTGCATTGATTGGAACGAATCCCCGTCGGCCGGGTAGAAAAAAGTCGACACCCGTAGAGTCTGCCAGGTTGGATATAGCGAACTTTATGAGGAGTTGGCGCAACCGTCCGCCTGATGACAACATTAAACTAATTAGCGAATATATCACTTTCGGAGAAACTGTACTAGTTGAGGAATCTCCGCCACGTAGAACGAGTCCGGCGGCGATAGCTGCAACAAAGGTAGCTTCACGTATGCTTACTGCAGGAGGTGGTGGTACTTCAATTACGGCCGTCCTGGTTCATGGAGATGTTTCATTCTATATCATAGTGGCAGGGTCTGCCGTGACTTTAGTGATGTCCACCGCAAGCGCGGGTTTGGTTCTTGCCACCCATTGGCTCGGTAAAAGACTTAAGGTCTAACATTTCGGAACGAACGATTATACGTTCGAATCAGGTTTAACGATATGGCGTGAGATGGCGGGTGATGAAGTGTTCATAACTTCACCCTCGACGACTAGTGTCTTATGAGATGTAGATCTTTACATTGCACCTTGATACTGAGATGATTTGGCCCATGGAACTCTCTGAACAGGATCGTGCCGAGCTTGTTACTGTGATTAAGTCGGATGCGTATGACGG
>Ga0213881_10000275_pt1 | contig 38242 bp, 34 predicted proteins | sample BarmaccoBMER_R08_FD_160104 | JGI IMG/M metagenome (GOLD analysis project Ga0213881, IMG submission 160104) | Barbacenia macrantha exposed rock microbial communities from rupestrian grasslands, the National Park of Serra do Cipo, Brazil - ER_R08 ...
CGGGGGTGCTCTGGGCCGAGGCGCGGGAGCCGTCGGGTGCGTAGAGGCTGACGCCGGGCGCGCCGTCGTCGGTCGGCATGCCCCAGGTGACCTCCGGCAGGTGCCACTGCGCGATGAAGGCGAACAGGCTGCTGGTGTGCAGCAGGGTCGGGTCCACGTTGGTGACCGAGTGCACCGGCCCGCCCTCGGGTTCCCAGATCACGGGGGGGGTAGAAAGTCCATCGTGTGCCGTAGCCACATGAACCCGGTGCCCAGCGGCAGGAACCGTCCGCTCGCCCTCCCGTCGCCGTCGATGCTCAGCCGGACCAGGGTGCCCCCGATCTTGCCGCGCACATCGACCAGGATCACCGCGTCTGGCGCGGCCTGCTCCAGCCACGCCGGGGGGATGGCTTGCACACTGCAGGTGGCGATGATCCGGTCGTAGGGGGCGCCGGGCGGGTAGCCACCGGCGCCGTCCACGGCGGCCAGGGTCGGGGTATAGCCGTTGGCGGCCAGCCGCTCGGTGGCCAGCTCCACTAGCTCTGGGTCGATATCCACGCTGGTCACGCACTCGCTGCCGAGCCGTTCGCACAGCAGCGCGGCGTTGTAGCCGCTGCCGGTGCCGATCTCCAGCACCCGGTGCCCGTCGGTGACGTCCAGCTCCTCCAGCATGAGGAGCACCAGCGACGGCAGGGTCGAGGAGCTGGTCAGCAGCGGTGCGGTGCCTGGCCGCAGCGTCGGGGACAGCGGCACCTGCACCACCTTGGTGAGCAACGTCTGGTCGCTGTACACCGCTTCCAGCCACTCCCCACGCCGCTGCGGGTCGATCGACAGCAGGCACCGGCCTCCCGGATCGGGGTAGTAGATGGGAATGTAGGGGTGCCGCCAGGTCCGCTGGAACACCTCCCGCCATGCCGGGGTACGCAGCGCGCCGGCCTCGGTGAACTTCTCGGCCAGCTCACCCAGCCGGGCCTGGGCTAGGCGCTGCTCGTCGGGGTCGAGGTCGGTGGGGTAGGGCGGCATGCCACGGCTCCATTCTCGAGCAGGTCGGCGAGCGCCGAGGTGATGGGCAGGTCCAACGCATCCTCCAGCCAGCCGTAGGCGCCGAAGGGATTGCACTCAAGCATGATCCACTCTTGGTCTGGGGTCACCGCGAAATCAAACGCGCCAAACGACAACCCGAAAGCCCGCATGAACCGGTGGATGCCGGTGACAACGGGCTCGGGTGGCTCGACGATCTCGTAGTCGAGGCTGGCGTAGTCCGATCTCCAGTCCACCCGGGCGGCGTCCGAACCGGCGTGGATCGCCGCCGCGAAGACCCGCTCGCCGACGACGGCCACCCGGGCCTCCCAGGCCTTGGCTAAAAACGGCTGGAAGAAATGCAATGTGGTCTCGATCCCGGCCAGGTCGTCCAGCTCGGCCAGCTCGATGCGGCGGGTGTAGGCGATCTGGATCCGGCCCGACTCGACCAGCAGCACCCCGGTCAGGGTCTTGCCGGCTAGCGGCTCGCCGAGGCTGCGGGCGAACTCGCGTACCCCCTCCGGTGTGTTGGTCACCACCGAGTCGGGCACCGCCAGCCCGCAGCGGCGGGCCACGTGCAGCTGCCGCGGCTTGAGGGCATCGGACTTCCGCGCGGGATAGTTCACCCACAGTACGTCCTCCAAGCTGGACAGCACCCCAGCGAACCCGCACCGGGCCTCGGCGGCGGCGTGCCGGCGCTCCGCTACGGACAGGCCCTCCGGCAGCTCGAAGTGCGAGGGGTGGCGGTACCACACCGAGCGGATCTCGCTCAGGCGCACCTCGCGGTGTGGGGTGGCCAGCACCCCGTCCCAGCCCTCCGGACCAAGCCGGGCATCCAGCGTCAGCGCCTGCGGGAAGGCCACCAGGTCGGTGCGGAACACCGGCACCCCGCGCCCGCCCAGCTCCTCGACAAGCCGGTCCACCGAGGGATCGATGTCTCGAGCCAGCACCAGAACGGTCATCTTAATCGGACTGGTAGTCCGGATTCGTGAACTCCTCCGGAGGAGGGTTGTTCGGGTCCTGGTCGGGAATGTAGGTGGTGTCGACGGGTGGGGTGGCGCCGGGCTTGGTGTGCCGCAGCAGCGGGACCAGCGAGCCGTCCTCGTCGTGTACCAGCGCGATCTGCCGCTCGTGACAATAGGTGTAGCGCCAGGTCGGCGGGGTGTCGAGCCGCGCGCCGGGCACCACGTGGCGCAGCGAGAACGGCCGGATGCCCGAAGGGCTCGGCCCCTCCTGGCAGTCCTCCAGGATCCCGCGCGGCGGTCCCAGCGGGAACCGGTCGCCGGGGCTAAACAGCGGGTCACGCCACAACGGAGCGGGGCGCTCGGACACGGGGATTCTCCTCTGACGAGGAAGACATCTCTCGCATCATGCCGTGCCGCTGTTCCGGCAAGCAACACATCACGAGCCCGCCCGGAGATCACCGCTGATGGGTGGAGCCGACCGGCCGCCGGGAGCTGAAGGGGGTGAGTGCTCAACCGGCGGCCGGCCGGGGCTAGTGGGGGTCGATCGACAGCCTGCCGGGCGCGGGGCCTGGCGGGAACGTCCTACCGGTGTCTCGGTGGTGCACATTGGGCGTAACTGTCCGGTACTGCGGCTACGCTGCGCGTGGTCGTCGTGATCGAGGGGGTGTGGCGCCGGTGAGCACTGTGGATCACTGGACCGGTCGTGAGGCGAAGCTGTTGCGGCAGGCGTTGCGGCTGAGCATCCGTGATTTCGCGGCCCGGCTTGGGGTGGGGGCGCGAACGGTCAACAAGTGGGAAGCCCGGCAGGCGGGCATCACTCAGCGGCCCTACATGCAACAGATACTGGACACCGCCCTGGCGCAAGCTTCCGAGGAGGCGAAAGCCCGGTTCACCGAGGGTGTGGCGCTGACGCGGCGTGATCAGCTGGTCCTTGCCGAGCGCCAGCCCAGTGAAGCCGACGCGCCTGGTGAGCCGGCCGAGGACGCTGAAGGTGACCCGGTACTTGCCGCGCCGTGGAACCAGCGAGGTACCGTCGAGGCATCAGTCACGCTAAGCGGTGGTGGTAGCTCAGTGAAGCGTCGGCATTTTAACCTGCTAACCGGAGCGGGCTTGACGGTCCCGGCACATCGCTGGTTGATTCGCGAGCCGGAGCCCCTGGTGTCCGGGCTATCCGGTGCTCGGATCTCAGGAACGCTTGTCGATCAGATGTCATCCATGATCACCACGCTTCGGGCGATGGATGATACGGCAGGTGGCGGCAGGGTGCTCGCGCTGGCGCAGCACGCTTTCGGGTGGGTCGCGGAGCTGCTCGACCAGGCCTCCTACGACGATCACACTGGCCGACGGCTACACATCGCGCTGGCCGAGCTGGGCCAGCTGACCGGCGTGGCTGCCGCCGACGCGGGGCGAGTCGGGTTGGCGCAGCGGTACCACATCGCCGCCTTGCATGCGGCCCACACTGCCGACGACCGTCCCCTGGGCGCCCACATTCTCGCGTGCATGGCCGATCAGGCAGCTTGTCACGGTCGGCCGGCTGAGGCGGTCACCCTCATTGAGACCGCCGTGGCCGGGATCCGCGGTCGGGAGAGCCCCCGGCTGCTGGTCGAGTTGTCCATTCGGAAGGCCGCTGCGCTGGCGACCCTGCAGGAGGGATCGGCGTGCATGGCGGCCCTCGCCCAGGCGGACAGGCAGATCGAGCAGTTTGAGCCGGATAGCGATCCACGCTGGTTGTACTGGGTGACTCCAGCGGTGACCATGGTTGAGGCGGGCTGGTGCCTGCTGCGGCTGGGGCAGCCTGATCGGGCGACGCCGCTGCTCGATAGGGGAACCGCGCTGTTCGATGAGTCCTTCGCGCGGGACCGCCAGATATACTTGATCCACTTCGCTACTGCTCTTGCTCAACCCGGCCCGCAGCGTGACCTGGAGGCAGCCGCGGACCGCGGGTTGGTGGCGGTGCGCCTGGCCGAGAGTGTGACCTCCACCTACGGTATCGACCGCCTCCGTGATCTCTTTATGCGGATGCAGCCGCACGCGTCGGTCCCCGCCGTAGGGAACTTCCTGGAACAGGCGCGGGGGGTTCTGGCAACGTAACCCGCCCCGGTGCCGCTCCCCTGCAACCCAGAGCGTGCACAGCTTCACTCGTTCGAGTCGAGACAACAGAGCGGATGCAGTGTTCGGTGGGGCGTCAAAAGTGCACTACCTGTCAGACCTGGATCCCTCGCGACGGCTCACACCGGCCCGCGCAGCGGACAAGCCAGGGGCTGCCCGCTGCGCGGGCCAAATTACGAGCCGTCGCCCCAGGTTAAGCAGGTGGTGCACGCACTGTCTGAGATCAATACGCCGAGCGCTGCCAGACGGTACCCGTTCTGCGACGACACGCAAGCCGATCACGCCGCAGGTTGTCGGTGCCAGGCCGTAGAGTACGGCCATGCGTGGTCTCGTCCAGTTCGGGGAACGACATGTCAGATGAGCTGAATCCTCATTTGGCGGCTACCCTCGAAGTCCTCGGGTATGACGACTCCGAGGGGCTCTTGACCGTTGCAGGCCCGAGCGAACCTGGATCCCGTGACTACTACTGGCGAGAGTTGCGAGATAAAATTGGCCTTGACGCCGTGTTCTTTAATGATGGCGTACCCCTTGTGGGATTCAGCTCCGAAGAGGAGCGCGAAGGTCTTCACGGAATCCGCAAGAGGCTGTGGAACTATGGTCGCGTTCCACTTCTACTGAACGCCAACTCGGACTCAATTATCGCTTATAATGCATCCACCGACGCTCCAAGTTATCCACAAGAACGGGATTCCGGATCTATATTTTCCACACGTCGCGACGCAATCGCTTCAGACCTGATCCAGGCTTTTACTCGCAGCGCGATCGAGTCCGGACAATTTAAGTTTGAGACTTCCCCAAATCGCCAGAAAGGGCGGGTCGATCGGACGCTGCTTCGCAACCTGGCGCATTTGCGAAGGAGCCTTTCTCAATCGAACCACGAACGACGAGAAGCTGTTGATAAACTGATTGGAGGGTGCTTGGTTGCCTCTTACCTTCGCGATCGGGGAATTCTGAACCCAGAACACATTTCGTCCTTAACTGGACGCGAGGAGCTAGGCGAGGTGTTCACGTCGGGTGTCACCACAACCAACAGACTCTTCGAAGGCTTGACAGCCCGCTTTAACGGCGATGTCTTTGGCTCGATACCTCCTGTCTTGCCCGCCGTTGAACCCGCCGACCTGACTCAGATAGCGTCGCTTCTTCGCGGCGACGATCTCCTCACCGGTCACCAAAGTCTTTGGCCGTACGACTTCTCTGTTTTGCCCGCCGACCTCGTTAGCAGTGTTTACGAGGAGCTACTGGCCCCAAGCCGAAAAAAAGATTCTGCATACTATACTCCGCGATTCCTTGTAGACCTACTGCTAGACGAGGTCCTTCCTTGGGAATCAGAAAAATCTTCGTTCAGCCCGCCCAAGTTGGCCGACATAGCCTGCGGCAGCGGCGCATTCATGATCGAAGCATTCCGCAGAATAGTCTATCTTGTACAATCTCGGCTAAGGCGCCGATTGGAGTACCCAGAACTCACTCGCCTACTTCTGAATAACATTCACGGGATTGACCACAACGCCTCAGCCGCTAGAGTAGCCGCCTTCGGTCTCTATCTATCTGTTTTAGAGGAAGTAGATCCTCCGGATATTTGGGATAGTGTATTACTCCCATCATTGGTAGGACGAAATATCATCGTCTCGGATGCGTTCGCCAACCATTCGCTGCGAGACGGTCAGTTCGACCTCGTTGTCAGCAACCCTCCCTGGAGCAGTCTTCTCACCCCACAAGCTTCAAAATATGTCCGTACAAGTGGCGTGCCGGTAGCAGATCAACAACTTGCGCAAGCCTTTGTCTGGCTGGCTAGAGACATGCTCAAGCCCGGTGGCCAGCTTGGCTTAATTATGCCGGCGAAGGGACTACTTCATAATCGCAGCAACACGGCACAGGCGTTTCGCGCTACACTGTTTGCGGAACTCGATGTTACTGCCATCGTAGACCTTTCTGCTGTTCGTCGGAGCGTCTTCGCGACCGCTATCGCGCCGTCAGCTGTATTTGTAGCTCGCCGACCAGGACCTGTTAACGATAAGGCGTCATCATCGGCCGATACGCTTTTGCATGTTGCAGCGCATCCTCGCGCCTTGGGTAACCCGGTCGACGCATTGATTGTAGCTCCTGAGGAGATTCGTTCGGTCAGTAAAAGGCAGGCGGCGTCAAGGCCCGATCTGTGGAAGGTTCTCCTCTGGGGATCTACTCATGACCTCGAACTGATTGAGCGCCTCCGCAGATCGACTCCTTCGCTTGGTGAAATCGCTCGCGAGCGCGGCTGGTACTGGGGGCCAGGTTTTCAGGTTAAAGGGGACCACAACGACGCGTCCCAGCTGATTGGCTTGCCCGTAGTCAAAACTGAGTCCGTCGAGTTTCTCCGATCGATTCAGCAGCAGTACGAACTCTTTGATCAGGAGACGCTTCACCGGCCACGAAATAGAAGGCTTTACTCTGCACCTCTCGTTTTGATTCGCCGAGGGATACACGCCGAGGGAATTGCTGCTGTTTACGTGGAGCGCGATGTAGTCTTTCCCCATGGCTTAATTGGGATCGCTGGAAGAGATGCGGATCGGGCGGCGTTGGCGGCGTTGGCGGTTACAGCGGTCTCCTCGCTAGGTCGTTACTGGCATTTTATGACTTCGGCTTCCTGGGGTGTTGAACGAGACTTCGTGGAGTTGAATGAACACCTCTCGCTTCCACTAGCTTCCCCTGATCAAAAGATGAGTAGTAAGCTCTTCGAACTTATTGATCGGGCGAGTCTTGGACCAGACAGCAGCCTTCGCGAGGCCGTCGATGAACTGGTGTTCGAAATGTACGGACTATCAATCACCGACCAAACGAGAATCATTGACAGAATGCGAACGGCGATCGGGCGATTCTATGGAGAAAACTATACGATTAGTTCTCGATTGCGTGATTTTGTAGACTACGAGCGCGAGCTGCAAAAAGCACTTAACGTTACACTTTCCGAGCTATCCGTCTCAACTCAGATGTACGGTAATGGGCCATACCGCGCAGTTGCAGTCACGTTCTCTGAGGACGGCCCATCCAATATCACTACCAGACCCGAGGTGCCCGTTCCAGCGGTGGACATCGACTTCCTAGTGAAGCAGATTTCGCGTTCGGCCGCCAAGTCAACGGCAGTAATCGCTCAACCATCCGGCTTCTTCGTCGACGAAAACACCGTCTACCTAGTGAAAACAAGTGAGCCCGACCGTTGGTCTAGTGACTCAGCATTGGACGACGCCGATCGGATCCTTGCGGCACTAACTGCGGGATTATGACGATGCTGGAATCTCTCCAGTGGCGGGCTGTGGGGAAAGTTTCTATAGAACTTCAAGCAATAGTCGCGCGGGAAGCTGAGCACCTAGTAGCAAAGCTGCTTGTGAGCGGGGTGTCTCTATGGCGGGATGAGCAGTACCATCGGTGGGACGCACATGAATTGTCGTGCAGTGTGAGACTAGTCTATTTCTGCGACCGCGTACTACAAATGGATCAAGCCGCGTGGCCCTTAGTTCATATTGAGTATGATACGGTACAGCTTACCCGAGAAATACTGCTTGGCAATCAGGATCCCTCTCGTGCGCCTCGACCTGATTTTAGCGTCTTGTTTGGCAACGCAAAAATTCGCGTAGAGGCTAAACGGCTGCGCTCATCAGGTCGATTTCCGGCTTTGTATGTACGCCACGGAATGGCAAGATTCATCGACGGCAGGTACGTATCAACTCCTCCACACCCAGGCGTAATGATCGGCTATGTTGAGGAGGGCGACCCAGTAGCCATCGTTGATCAGATAAATTCGATTGTGCAGAAGGAGCCGACACTCGGTCGGACGCATGTGCTTAACCCGCACGGCATTACGAACGCGTCCTTCGTCTTATCATGTCATAGTGAGCACGGCGACGGTTTACGCTTGCTACACTTTGAAATCAATCTACAGGACGTCTGACAGCGAGCGGACCGAATGACAAAACGCGCGTAAACCATCGTCGGCACGGTGTTCGTTTGTCAGCCGTCCGCGTACGGTTTTGGGCGAGCGTCATACGGGCTGAACCTGGGGTGCAACTATGACTGTGAGCACTGTTATCTCGGCTTGAAGCGGTTCGAGGGGCTCGATTGGCCGGAACGGGAACGACTGTTGCACATCCTACGCGACGCCAATGTTCTGTGGTTGCAGCTAACCGGCGGCGAGCCCACGATCGACCGCCTTTTCCCCGAAGTCTACGAGCTCGCGTGGGATCTCGGCACGTTGATCACTGTTTCATCCAACGGTTCCCACCCGCACAATCCGCGCATCTTGGAGACGCTCACCGGCGAGCGAAGCGTGACGGCCTGACCCGTTTGCCACAGCTCACTTTCGACGATCACCAGTGGGTCCCGGTAGGGCAAACCGAATGATTAACCGAAGCGCCGTTGCACCCACCCAGGGCGGTAGGCGCGGCACGAGCGTCAATTGTTTGCCTCTGTGCCACCATACCTCCGCCACCGTCCGCTCGGGCGAACCAGCGCCCTGCTCTGGGCGAGATCGACAGCGGCCCACTGATGATCCGTTGGCGGCGGGGCACTGGTACCCAGAGCAGCCAGGGCGTTACAGGCAGCTTGGGGAGAATCGGCGCAGCGCCCTCGCGGAGTCGCGATCATGGCACTCACGGTAAGGGAGAGGCAATCCGCCTGAGGAAATCGGGATATCCGATCGACTGATGGCGGGTTGTGGACGTACCTTGACCGCATCCCGCTCTCTGCGATACCGCGGTACCGCGCAGGAGGTGAGCTGTGTCAACACCGCGCCGAGGAAGCCGAGGGATTCGCCCGCACCGCAGCCACCACCTGGACCTGACCCACGGTCTGCGGGAGCGCCTGGTCTCCGTCGCTGGGTTGGTCCGCCGCCCGGTGCGCAACCCGGGAGGCGAGGGGGTCGGGTACGTCAGCGACGCGGTGGCCCGGTGGGACACGGGTGAGCCGCACCCACCGCTGGCCGGGTTGGTGGTCCGGGTGGGTTCACGCCAGGCGTTCGTCCCGGTCAACCTGGTGGCGCAGGTACGCCCGGACGGGGTGAGCCTGAGCACGGCACGCCTGACGCTGCAGGAGTTCACGCCCCACGAGGGCGAGGTGTGCCTGGTGCGCGACATCCTCGACCGGCAGCTGCTGGATGTGGACGGGGTGCGGGTGGTGCGCGCCGCCGACCTGTATCTGGCCACCGTCACCGACCGGATACGCCTGGTCGGGGTGGAGGTGGGGCTGCGCACCCTGCTGCGGCGGCTGGGTCCGGCACGGTGGCGGGCCAAGGCCCGCCCGGATGCGGTCATCGACTGGGCGTCGGTGCATTCCTTCGGCTCAGTGGCCCTCACCGAGACGTCGGGACGGGGCGCGATCCGGCTAGATCGCCACCGCAACGAGCTGAACCGGCTGCTTCCCGCCGACCTGGCCGCCCTGCTGGAGGACCTGGGCCGCCAGGAGCGGCGTGAGCTGCTGGACGTGGTCGAGCCCGCCGCCGCGGCCGATGCCCTGGAAAGCATGCACCCGGACAAGCGGCGGCAGCTGCTCACCGAGACGGGGCCACCCCGCGCCGCTGACCTGGTCGCGCTGATGGAACCCGATGAGGCGGCCCGGGCCTTGCGCGGGCTGCCTCGCCAGCAACGCGACCAGCTGCTGGCAGCGATGTTCGCCGACAAGGCTGAGGCGCTGCGCAGCGTGATGGCCTTCGGCCCGGACACCGCCGGGGGCGTGATGAACACCGAGCTAGTCATCGCCTCGGTGGCCGACACGGTGGAGCACGTGCGCATCCTGCTGCGGATCAAGCGTCATGTCGCGGACCTGGACGCCGTCGTGGTCGTGGACGAGCAGGGTCATCTGGTGGACGACGTGTCCTTGGAGGAGCTGCTCCTGGCCGAGCACACCACACCCCTGGAGGAACTGATCGGGCCGCCCTGGCCGGTGTCGGTCACCCCGGACACTCCGGTCCGGCGGGTGGCCGACCGGATGCTCGACGCCCGCCGGCTCTCCGCCGTGGTCGTGGACGACCAGCTCCGCCCGATCGGGCGCATCCTCGCCGACGATGTCCTGCAGGCGCTGCTGCCTGGCCTTGGCCTCTCGCGACTGCCGCGCCCCCGCTGGCCGACCTGAGTGGGCTCCTCGTCCCGCAGCACCCCCACCCGCACGGCCCGGCGGGGGTGGCGGGTGCGCCTGCTGGCCCTGGTGGCGATCACTGGTCCGGGGCTGGTGGCCGCGGCAGCGGGCAACGATGCGGGTGGTATCGCCGCTTACGCCTCGGCCGGTGCCCAGTTCGGCTACCACACCCTGTTCCTCATGGTGTTCATCACCGGGTGCCTGGCCCTGGTGCAGGAGATGTGCGCCCGGCTCGGCTCCTACACGGGGGAGGGCCTGGGCTCGCTGTTCCGCGAGCAGTTCTCGCTGCGGGTGACCGCGATCGTGCTGGTGGCGTTCCTGGTGGCCAACCTGGGGGCGATGGCCTCGGAGTTCGCCGGCGTCGGCGTCTCCTTCGAGCTGGTGGGGGTGCACCGGTTCGTGTCGGTCCCCCTCGCGGCGGGCATCATCTGGGTGCTGGTGGTCTTCGGCTCCTACCAGCGCGCCGAGCGCGTCTTCCGGACTGCGGCCCTGATTTTCCTGGTCTACCCGATCGCCGCCATCCTGGCCCACCCCAACGTGGGAGAGGTGCTCCACCAGACGTTGCTACCCAGCTTTGTGCCCAGCCAGGCGTTCCTGCTCCTGTCGGTGGGGCTGGTCGGGGCCACAATCAGCCCCTACGTCCAGTTCTACGTGGCCAGCGCGGTCGCGGACAAAGGCGTGCGCCCGCTGGACTACCCCCGCCAGCGGGTGGACGCGATCCTGGGCGCTGTCTTCGCCAACGTCATCAACATGTTCATCATCATCGCCGCTGCCGCGGCCATCACCACCCGTGCTCCCCTGCAGTCAGCCCAGGACGCCGGGCAGGCGCTGCGTCCGGTGGCCGGGCCCTTCGCCGCCGAGCTATTCGTCATCGGCCTGCTCGGCGCCTCCGCGCTGGCCGCGGCGGTGGTGCCACTGTCTACCGCCTACGTGGTGAGTGAGGCGATCGGTGCCGAGCGCTCGGTGGGCAAGTCCTTCCGCGAGGCACCCCTGTTCCGGTGGTTGTTCACCGTGCAGATCGTGATCGGGGCCGTGGTCGCGCTGCTCCCCGGCAACCTGATCGACCTGTTGATCCGGACTCAGATTCTCAACGGCGTGATCGCCCCGATCCTGCTCACCTGCATCCTGGTGCTCACCAACCGGCGCTCCCTGCTGGGCGAGGCCGCCAACGGTCCGCTGCTGCGCGCCCTCGGGGGTGGCCTCATCGGGATCATCGCCCTGCTGGCCGTGGCGGCCATGGGGATCAGCGCCGCCCGATGGCTTGGTGTGACCGGATGAACACTCGGTAGAGCGCACGAGCACCTGCGATCTTCCCGTAGCTGCGACAGACTGGCGTGAGCGTGTTACGGAGAGACAGATCCGGGTGCGGGAGGCCAACGGGATGACGGATCGCGGGGATGCGGTGGACCGGCTGATGCGTTCGGCACAACACTTTTTCCCCGGTGAGCAGTCACCCGACCGACGCATGTTGTTCCGTGAAGGGGGCCGGGGCGCGGAGGAGTTCTACCGCGAACGCTGGCGGCACGACCGCGAGGTCCGCTCCACGCACGGGGTGAACTGCACGGGCTCGTGTTCGTGGAAGGTCTTCGTCAAGGACGGGATCATCACCTGGGAGACCCAGGCAACCGACTACCCCTCGGTGGGGCCGGATTCGCCGGAGTACGAGCCGCGCGGCTGCCCTCGGGGCGCCTCGTTCTCCTGGTACACCTACTCCCCCACCCGAGTCCGCTACCCCTACGTCCGCGCTCCGTTGCTGGAGTTGTGGCGGGCGGCCCGGGCCCGTCACGCCGACCCGGTGCACGCGTGGGCGTCCCTCGTGGACGACCAGGACCGGGCACAGGCATACAAGCGGGCCCGCGGCAAGGGCGGGTTCGTGCGCTCTTCGTGGCATGAGGTCACCGAGTTGATCGCCGCCGCCTACGTGCACACCACCAAACAGTTCGGCCCTGACCGGATCGTGGGGTTCTCCCCGATCCCCGCGATGTCGATGACCTCTTACGCGATCGGGACCCGTTTCCTGTCGATGATCGGCGCCACCATCTCCTCGTTCTACGACTGGTACGCCGACCTGCCGCTGGCCTCGCCGCAGGTCTTCGGCGACCAGACCGACGTGCCGGAATCCGGGGACTGGTGGAACGCCGGCTACCTGATCGTGTGGGGCACGAACCTGCCGATCACCCGGACCCCAGACGCGCATTTCATGACCGAGGCCCGTTACCGGGGCCAGAAGGTGGTGGTGGTCTCCCCGGATTTCTCCGATCACACCAAGTTCGCCGACGACTGGTTGGCCGCCGCGCCGGGCACTGACGGGGCGCTGGCGATGGCCATGGGGCAGGTGATCCTCACCGAGTTCTACCGCGACCGGCAGGTCCCGCGCTTCACCCACTACGTCAAGACCTACACGGACCTGCCGTTCCTGGTCACCCTGACCGAGCGCGGGGAGGCCTGGGTGCCGGGCAAGTTCCTGACCGCGGCCGATCTCGGCCAGGACAGGGAGCACGCCGAGTTCAAGACCGTCTTATGGGACGGGGAGAGCGATCGACCCGTGGTGCCGGATGGCTCGGTGGGTTTCCGCTGGGGCACCCAACCGGGCCGGTGGAACCTCCGGCTGGGCGAGATCGACCCGCTGCTGACCCTGCACGGGCACGCCAGCGCCGAAGCGGTGCCGGTAGACCTGCCGCGCTTTGACCTCCTCGGCCCTGAGTGCCCACAGGGCAGCGGAAGCGACGTGCTGCACCGGGGCGTACCCGCGATCCGCCTCGGTGAGCACCTGGTGACCACGGTGTTTGACCTGGTGATGGCCCAGTACGGGGTGGCCCGCGACGGGCTGCCCGGCGACTGGCCGAGTGGTTACGACGACGCGGCAGCGCCCTACACGCCCGGCTGGCAGGAGGCGATCACCTCGGTGCCGGCGAAGGCGGCGGCACGGGTGGCGCGGGAGTTCGCCCGCAACGCCGAGCGCACCGGCGGCCGGTCGATGATCGCGATGGGGGCGGGCACCAACCACTGGTTTCACTCCGACCAGGTCTACCGCACGTTCCTGTCCCTGGTGCAGCTGTGCGGTTGCCAGGGCGTCAACGGCGGCGGGTGGGCCCACTATGTGGGCCAGGAGAAGGTGCGGCCGCTGACCGGCTGGTTTCACCTGGCGTTCGGGATGGACTGGCAGCGCCCGACCCGGCACATGGTGGGGACCCCGCTGTGGTGGCTGGCCACCGACCAGTGGCGCTACGAGGCGTTCAGCACCGACGTGCTGGCCAGCCCGCTGGGTGCGGGGTCCCTGGCCGGGCGCAGCCTGCCGGACTGCAACGCGCTGGCCGCGCGGCTGGGATGGATGCCCTCGCACCCGGCGTTCAACCGCAACCCCCTGGATCTGTGCGACGAGGCCGAGCGCGCCGGGAGGGACGTGCCGGAGTATGTGGTCGAGCAGCTGAAGGCGGGCGCCCTGGCCTTCGCCGCGCAGGACCCGGACGATCCGGCGAACTTCCCCCGGGTGTTGACGGTGTGGCGGGCCAACCTGTTCGCCTCCTCGATGAAGGGGCACGAGTACCTGCTGCGCCATCTGCTGGGCACCGACGACGCGGTCACCGCGGCCGAAACCCCACCGCAGCTGCGACCCACCGAGGTGACCTGGCGGGATCCGGCGCCGGTCGGCAAGCTGGACCTATCGGTGGCGGTGGACTTCCGGATGACCAGTACCTGCCTGTTCTCCGACATCGTGCTGCCCGCGGCCACCTGGTATGAGAAATACGATCTGTCCTCCACGGACATGCATCCCTTCGTGCACGCGTTCAACCCGGCGATCGCCCCACCCTGGGAGGCGCGCACCGACTTCGACATCTTCCACACCCTCGCCAAGGAGTTCTCCCGGCTGGCCGCCACGCACCTGGGCACCCGTCGCGACGTGATCGCCGCGCCCCTGGCCCATGACACCCCCGACGAGCTGGCCCAACCGCGCGGGCGGGTGGCCGACTGGTTGGCCGGTGAGTGCGAGCCGATCCCGGGCAAGACCATGCCGAAGCTGATCGTCGTGGAGCGCGACTACGCCGCGGTGGCCGAGAAGCTGGCCGCGGTCGGCCCGCTGCTAGACACCCTGGGCACCAGCACCAAGGGCATGACGTGGGTGCCGACTACGGAGATCGACTATCTGCGCCACCGCAACGGGACCGTGCACTCCGGTGTGGCCGCTGGCCGGCCCACCATCGCCCGCGACGAGCAGTTCTGTGAGGCGATTCTGGCCCTGTCGGGCACCACCAACGGGCGGATCGCCCTTGCGGCGTTCCAGGTGCTGGAGGGCCAGACCGGGATGGAGCTGGCCGACCTGGCCCACGACCGTGCCGACGACCGGATCACCTTCACCGACACTCAGGTCCAGCCGCGCGCCGTCCTCACCTCCCCAGAGTGGTCGGGCTCGGAGAACGGTGGTCGCCGGTACTCGGCGTTCACCATCAACGTGGAGCGGCTCAAGCCCTGGCACACGCTGACCGGGCGGCAGCACTTCTTCCTCGACCACGACTGGATGGCGGAGTTCGGGGAGCAGTTGCCGACCTACCGGCCGCCGTTGAACATGCTCGCCCAGTTCGGTGATCCGACCCGACCCGACGGTCGAGCGGAAGTGGTGGTGCGCTATTTGACCCCGCACTCGAAGTGGTCCATTCACTCCGAGTACCAGGAGAACCTGCGCATGCTCACGCTGTTTCGCGGCGGACCGGTGATCTGGATGAGCCCGGCCGACGCGGCGAAGATCGGCGTGGCCGACAACGACTGGATCGAGGCGTACAACCGCAACGGCGTGGTGGCCTGCCGCGCGGTGGTCACCCACCGCATGCCCGAGGGCACCGTGTTCATGTACCACACCATGGATCGGCATCTGAACGTGCCGCGCACCGAGATCTCCGGCCACCACGGCGGCGCGGACAACTCGCTCACCCGGTTGGTCATCAAGCCGACCCACCTCATCGGCGGGTATGCCCAGTTCTCCTACGGCTTCAACTACATCGGCCCCAGCGGCAGCCAGCGCGATGAGATCACCGTGATCCGGCGGCGTAGTCAGGAGGTGCAGTTCTGATGCGGGTTATGGCGCAAGTGGCAATGGTGATGAACCTCGACAAGTGCATTGGCTGCCATACCTGCTCGGTGACGTGCAAGCAGACCTGGACTAGCCGGCCGGGTAGCGACTACATGTGGTTCAACAACGTCGAGACCAAACCCGGTGTGGGCTACCCGCACCGCTACGAGGACCAGCAACACTGGAAGGGCGGCTGGACCCTGAACCGGCGGGGCAAACTGAAGCTGAAGGCCGGCAGCCGGCTACGCAAACTGCTCACCATCTTCTACAACCCCGACCTGCCCTCGCTGGATGACTTCTACGAGCCCTGGACCTACGACTACGAGCACCTCACCACCGCACCGTTGTCCGACTCCTTTCCCAGCGCCCATCCGAAATCCCAACTGACCGGCCGGGACATGACGCTGACCCGGGGTCCGAACTGGGACGACGATTTGGCCGGCGCGCCCGAGCACGCCAGCGCCGACCCGAACCTGCAGGGTCTGGCCGAGCACGTGCGGATGGAGTTCGAGCAGGCATTCATGTTCTACCTGCCCCGCATTTGCGAGCACTGCCTCAACCCCAGTTGCGTGGCCTCCTGCCCGTCCGGCGCGATGTACAAACGAGCCGAGGACGGCATCGTCCTGGTCGACCAGGACCGGTGCCGCGGTTGGCGGTTCTGCGTGTCTGGCTGCCCGTACAAGAAGGTGTACTTCAACCATCGCACCGGGAAAGCCGAGAAGTGCACGTTCTGCTATCCCCGCATCGAAAGCGGTCAGCCCACCATCTGCTCGGAGACCTGTGTGGGCCGGATACGCCACCTCGGCGTCATGCTCTATGACGCCGAGGCCGTCCTGCCCGCAGCCTCCGCCCCCAACGTCCAGGACCTGTACGAGGCCCAGCTGTCGGTGTTCCTGGACCCCGCGGACCCCCAGGTGCAGGCCGAGGCCGAGCGCGCCGGGATCGCGCATGACTGGATCCAGGCCGCCCAGCGCTCCCCGGTCTACGCGCTGATCAAGCGGCACCGGGTCGCGTTGCCGCTGCACCCGGAATACCGCACCCTGCCGATGGTCTGGTACGTCCCGCCGCTGTCCCCGGTGACCGACGCCGTGCACGCCACCGGCTACCACGACGACGACCCGGACCGAGTGTTCGCCGCGATCGAATCCCTGCGCATCCCGCTGGCTTACCTGGCCAACCTGTTCACCGCTGGGGAGGTCGGTGTGGTCGAACGCGTGCTGCGCAAGCTCACCGTGCTGCGCACCCACATGCGTCGCCAGCAGTTGGGTGACCCGGTGGATGCGGACCTGTTGGCCTCGGTGGACATGACCGCCGAGGACGTCGAGGACCTCTACCGGATCCTGGCGATCGCCAAGTACGACGAGCGCTACGTCATTCCGCGGGTGCACGCCGAGGACACCGGTCGGCTGCAGGCGCAACATTGCGCCGTCGGCTACCCCGGCTCTGGCGCCGATGGCGCCGAGCACTTCCACGACACCCTCGCGGGTGTGGTCCCTACCCCAAGTCCCCTTACCACAGGCGGTGGCAGCCAGTTCCGGGACAACAACGGCCGGGTGCGCTTCAACCTGTTGGGCTGGAACGGATCGTCTCCGGCCCCCAACCTGTTCGGTGAGGAAACCGGCCGATGAGCTGGCGCCGTGCCTCCCGCCTCGCTGACCCGGCCCTCCTGTACAAGATCACCTCGATTCTGTTGCGCTACCCGGATGACCAGGTGTTGGCCTACCTGGACGACGTGGCCGCCGCACTGCCCGCGGTCAGTAGCTCCCGGGCGCGAGAGCGCCTGGCGCAGGTCGTGGACTGGCTGGGCGCGGTGGGCAGCACCGAGGCCGCCGCGCACTACGTGAGCACCTTCGACCACACCCGCCGCCGCAGCCTGTACCTGACCTACTACCGCCACGGCGACACCCGGGCCCGTGGCATGGCGCTGCTGGTCCTCAAACACACCTACCGCAGTGCCGGATACCCGCCACCCGAGCGCGAGCTGCCGGACTTTCTGCCATTGATCCTGGAGTTCGCCGCGTTAGCACCCGACGCTGGTACCCGTGTTCTCATCCAGTGCCAGGCTGGTCTGGAACTGCTGGCCCGGGCGCTGCACGAGGTGGCCAGCCCCTACCGTCATCTCCTGGACGTGCTCTGCGGCCAGCTTCCCGCGCTGGCCCCCCGACACCTCACCGAGCTGCGCCGCCTGGCCGCTGAAGGGCCGCCCACTGAGGAGGTCGGCCTGGAGCCGTTTGCCCCGCCGGACTACGTCACAGGAGAACGCCGATGAGGCTGAGTTGGTGGGATCTGTGGTGGTGGGTGATCCTGCCCTACATTGCCCTGTCCGTTTTCGTCGTCGGTCACGTGTGGCGTTGGCGCTACGACCAGTTCGGCTGGACCAGCCGCTCCACCGAACTGCAGGAGCGCGTGCTGCTGAAATGGGGTAGCCCGCTGTTTCACTACGCCACCTTCGCGGCGATCGGCGGGCACGTGGTCGGCATTCTCATCCCGGAGTCGTTCACGAACTGGTTGGGCATCCCCGACGCCATCTATCGGTGGTTTTCCGCTGGCGCGGGTACCCTCGCGGCGGTTGGTGTGATCATCGGTGTGGCCATGCTGTCCTACCGGCGCACCCTCATTCCCCGGGTGCGGGCCACCACCAGCCCGGTCGACTGGGTCGCGCTCGGGCTGCTGGGGATCGTGATCACGCTGGGCATCATCCCCACCGTGGGGATCAACCTGCTCGGCGGCGGCTACGACTACCGGGAGAGCGTGGCGCTGTGGTTCCGCGGGCTGTTCGTCGGTGATCCCGATGTCGCCGCCATCACGCACGCCCCGCTGATCTACCAGGTCCACGCCACCGCTGCCTGGGTGATCCTCGGGGTGTGGCCGTTCACCCGGCTGGTGCACGCCTGGAGCTACCCGCTGTGGTACCTGTGGCGACCGTTCATCGTCTACCGCACCCGGGTCCCCACCCACCCCACCGAACCGGGCACCAGCGGGCGCCGCTGGCGCCGCATCGGCGTCCGCTACTGACACCCATCAGTGTCACTGCCGCCATGGCTGCGCTTCTGGGAGAATACGTGCCTATGGGTGGAGGATTCTGGACACAACGTAAGCCTTATGCTGTGCTGGTCGGGCTCTGTGCCCTGACGCTGGTGCTGGGGGGGTGCGGCGGACACGCCGCTGCCCCACCGCTGGGTTCTGCGGGGTCGGCGGCCTGCCCCCAGACACCGAGCGGGCATTTCGACAAGACCAAGTTCGCCGCCCACGCGGGGCTGGGATTCGGCGCGTTTCACCACTTCATCTACCGACCGTTCAAATCCGGCGAGCTCTCCTCGGGCACTCCGGGTCGGGTGGGCCGCCTGGCTAAGGCGGGTCTAGCCACCGCGTTCACGGTGCACGAGCTGAAGGTGGCCAAGCGGGACGCCGAGGACGACCCGACGCTGTGCCGGGCCGTGGCCGCTCCGTTGAGCCAGGCCGCAGCAAGCCTGCAGCGCCTCAGCGGCTCGGTCCGCTCCGGTAATGTCAGCGGCGGCGACCTCGACCAGGTCAACGGCACTCTCGGTCAGGCCCAGCAAGGCTCAGCTCGGGAAGGAGACCCGGCCCCTGACCAGGTCCCCTCCTCGGACCAGCTGACCCATCCGACCTGAGCACGACGCGCCAGCGCCCGCGCGCCATGAATGATGGACGCGTGGGTACGACCGATGAGAAGGAACTGCGGGTTATCCTGCCTGTCACCTCCCGGCTGACGGCAGCCGAGATCTATGCCAGTGCGGTGCGAATCGGAGAGGACGAGCTCAAGCGCTCCTCGACAGGGCTTGCGCTCTCGGGGCTGGCAGCTGGTCTCGGCATGGGCCTGACGGGCCTAGGCTCGGCGGCCATCCTCGCCAAAGTAGGCGGCGGAGTAGGCCATCAGCTGCTCGTCGATCTGCTCTACCCGCTGGGTTTCATTGTGGTGGTCGTGGGTCGCGCCCAACTGTTCACCGAGAACACGCTGTTCCCGGTGATCCTCGTGCTCGACCGGCGCCGGCATTTGCGCAACACCCTGCGCCTGTGGGCCGTCGTGTTCATCGCCAACGTGGTGGGCGCCCTGCTGTTCGCAGTGCTTATGATCAAGTGTGGGGCGGTGCCCTCCGAGGTCGCCCACGCCCTGGGCCACCTCGGGAACATGACGGTTCAGGGCAGCTTCGCGCACCTGTTCTGGGCGGGCGTGGCGGGTGGCTGGATCATCGCGTTGATGGCCTGGTTGGTCACCGCCAGCCGGTTCACTATCGGCCAGATCGCGCTGATCTACCTGATGACCTTCGTGGTGAGTGCGGCGGGGTTGGCGCACTGCATCGCAGGCAGCACCGAGGCGCTATCAGCCGTGCTGGCCGGGCAGGTCTCGGCGGGCACCTTCCTGGTATGGCTGCTGGCCGCCACGACAGGAAACACCGTTGGCGGGGTGATCATCGTCAGCCTGCTCAACTACGGTCAGGTGGTAGGCTCAGGACGCGACTTGCAGCAGGCCGGACGTCCCCTGGCCGATATTGAGGCCGACGCGATCGATGCCTTTGCGGCCCGGGTACGCCGCCGGCAGCGACGCGAGGACACGCTCCCGTGAGCGAGCACGGGTCGTTGATCCCGCGGCGAACCCCTACGAGCGGGAAAGGACCTGGTAGCGGGCCTGCATGCCGGCAGTGAGGTGGTCGCTGACATGGCAGTGAAACAGCCAGATCCCCGGATTGTCCGGGACCATGTCGGCCACCACCATGGCTGCTGGCAGCAGGCTGATGGTATCGGTACGCATGCCAGCGGCTATCACCGTGTTGCCGTGCCAGTGCGGCGTGTGCACGTCCACCTCGTTGCCGATGCTCATCACATACCAGCGCACCCGCTGACCCAGACGCATGGTCATCATCGGCCCATTGCCGTACACGAACCCATTGATCGCGTGCATCTTGTTGCTGTCCTGGAACCCCTTGTCGGTGGCGGTGGGAGGCTTGGCAAGCTTGGTCCGCTCGGCTTCCAGGTAGTGTGAGGAGTTTTCGTCCATCACCACGTACAGCACAAAGATTTCGCGGTCGACGTCATTCGGGCTGCCATCGGGGCGGGCCTTGCCGCGGGCGGTGATCTCTATAGGTCCCGCCAAGCCGGAGTAGACGTCGGACACCTCGTTGGTGTGGGAGTGGTACATCCACATCACCGAACTGCCGTCCATTGGCCCCGGGCCGGCGCGCTCGGGTACCTGCCAGGTGTAAACGTATTGCTGGTGGGGGGCTATCGCGTCGCCGGCCTTGTCTGGGCCAGGCACGCCGTCGTTGTAGGGGGCGCCCTCGTTTTTCTTGTCGTAGAAGACGCCGTGCGGGTGTACACTGGCCGGAAACGAGCAGTTATTCCGGAACGTCACCTTGATCGTGTCACCGACCTGTGCCCTGATCACTGGCCCCAGCAGCCCCAGGTACTGCTCATCGGCCGGCCGCGGGAGCTGGTGGGTGAAGGTGGCGTCGGTGTAGCCGTGGTAGAGGCATTTCGGGTAAGTCGCCCCAATCCGGTCCGGCCCAGCCTTGACGTAGGTGTTCGCTGTGGCGTCGAACGGTTGTCCGGTGATCACGTTAGTGCCCAACGGCGCGTAGTTCCAGGCCACCTCGTCGGCGGCGATGAAGTAGTTCCTGGTCTGCGGAACGGCGCCAGCACTGCCAACGGAGCCGCAGCCGGCCGACAGCAGCCCGACTGCGACCGCGGCGGCAGCGAAGACCCGCTGGGTCAGCGGCTGCACCCCACTCATCACCGACTCCTGTGGTCCAGGCCGAAACACTCGCAATTACCCCATGTAGGTGATGGCACTATAGCTAGGCGAGGGAGGGATGCCTAGGCCCACGCGACGCGGTGATCTGTCGTGATTACGGTACGGAGGCCCAGAGCCGTGAACTGCACCGCATCCGGCGAACGATCTCAGCGTTGATCGGAGCCCTTAGCGCCAAACAGCGCTAGTCGGGTAGTGAGTTGACCCGGCGTAGCGCAACCCATTCGGAGACCTCGGCGCCGGCTAGCATGGCCGGCGCCGGCCTGCCGGCACCGCGGCGCACTGCTCACAGGGTGGGGCGGCGATGGCGACCCGGGGTGCGGGCAGCATGAAGTGGTAGCCGCAGATCGCCCAGTACTGCCGGTTACCGGAGCGGCGCCCGGCGGCCACATCTTCCTCGGTGATCTCGTGTGCCCGGCGATGCCGACAACATCGCGCAAGGAAATGGAACCGAGTTCAGTCAAGCCCTGTTCACGTGTGACGTGGTGACCTGGGCGGCCATGACGGGGACCGGCCTTGATGGTCATGATCCTGGTTCCCAGGTCAGCACCTCGTTGAGCACATCGAGTGCGCCGCCCTCCACCCGACGTTGCATCAGTGCATCTTCGGAAACGATCAGTGATGATATCCGCTTTCGCCAGGCGAAGCAGTCGCGACTGAATCCCTCAATGTGGATCATGTCAATCCAGTCATCGCCGACTCGGTATCCCACCAGCGGAGCATCCACGCCCGACGCCGTACGCTGGAACGTAAAGCCACCCAGTTTGGCCTGATCCACGAGTTGTTTCGCCATCACCACATCCGGGCTATCAGTAGCATCCATGGCCCATCACCCCCGCTCCCGCTTCGGCGGGGAGATGCTGTGTGACGTACCGGGGGTCTCGTTGCATGCGGACTCGCCGCCGCTGGGTTATCCCAGCCAACCAGTTGCGTAACCCCATCGCCGGTCACCTCCTCTGTCTGGCCGTGTCGGGTGTCGGGCGCTTAGCCCAGCCATTCCGTCAGGGTGTCGCGCAGCGTCGTAGCACCCTCCTCGTCGAGGACGGTCAGGCAGGCGCCCGTGACGTGAGGATCAAAAACAACTGATCCGCCCTGCATGCTCACCAGGAGGTTGGCGAAACCGATCGGACCCCGATGCAACGAACACGTCGCCGGTAACGCCTTACGACGGCGCCTATCCGGGCCGTGGGCATGGTAGCCGTCCCAGTCCATCGCGATCCCCTTTCTTGATCGTGTGAAAAAGAATTCCGCACGTCTCTTTCTTGCTCAGGCGCCCGGCCATCCATCCCACAGGATCGTGATCGTGCGCGGTCGGTCAGCCACGAACACCGCCGCCCAGTGGCAAGCCAGTGCGGCTTCCGGGAGTACGAGGAGGGCGACGTCAGGCTGATGTGGGGAGAAGTTCGGGCTCGCGTTGGTCGTCACGGTTCCCGTCTCCTCGGTGGCCTATCTCGCGGTAGGTCGTGGTGTGTGACCGCTTGACTGGGGTAAGGGTAGGGTGGCAAGTCTCCGGGAGGGACTGGCTGCCAGTACGAGTATTCGCAGCTCAGAAACGGTGAATGGGGATATCCGATGGTCAGCAGTCGAGGAACGTTGCGTAGCGGTCAGGGCTTGCCGCGGTGCCTCGGCGCGGTGTCAGGCTTCCTGCTGAAGCTGATCCGGGAATCGGCTGGCCTCACGCAGGTTCAGCTGGCTGAGAGACTTGGTGTGGACGTGGCGAGCGTGCAGGGTTGGGAGAGCGGTCGCCGGCCGCTGACAGCCCTGCGCGCTGCAGATTTGGCTTGGTTGCGATCGCGGCTGGTGCGATACGCTGCGCAGCCTGGCTTGCTCGCGATGCTGGAGGACGCCATCCAGGCTGACCTAGTCATCACTCACGTGGTGCGGGCTGGCGGCCACCCCGTCACGGCCGATGAGCACCCGCTCGGCGTGGCAGTCCACCGGCGTCGGCTGACCAACCTGATTACGTGGCCGCTCACCGGGCTAGCCCCCGCCTCGCTGCGAGATCTCGTGACCGCACGGGTACGACGGGGCCCGGTCCCCGACCAGCCGACGCTCACCCAGGAGGAGCGGACCCGCTTTTTCGATCACCTCCTGGTGACCGCGGACACAAAACCCCAGGACGACACCGCGCTGGCCCATCGCCAGGCAATCTACCTGCTCAGTTTCGACACCCGAGCGGACACGGCCGACTGGCTGCGCACCGAGCGGCGGCGCACCCTGCGCACCGCCTGGCGCACCGATCACGTTCCGTCCTGGGTGGCCCTCCGGGACTCCGCTAGCGGAGTCGCCCAGGGTGGCGATCGCGACCCGTTGCGGGCATTCCTGCGGCACGCCCTGACCACCGACCAACTGGAGCAAGCGAACCTCAACTACTGGGCCTACTGGGTGGGCGAGATCGGGAATGTCCAGGTCGATCACAAGTTCATCGTCCGCGTCGACCCACGAGACTGGAACGGAACCCGACTCCTGAGGCACCTTGTGGACCGTCTGGATCCCGGCTGCGGCCACGCCGAACTCCGCATCCACGCGGTGTGGGCGCTGCTGCTTGCCCATCCCGGCCTGCTCAGCAGCCATTCCGGCCTGAGATCCTCGGTGGCCAGTGCGGTGGAACAGATGGCTGCGGATCACGATCTGAGCCCCGAGGCGCGACGGGAGTTGTCCGACATCGGCTACGCCGTCCGTCTGGCGGATCGGTAGGGAGGGTCACCGTCGTGGAGGATCCAGACGAGAATCACGCTGTCGCCGTGGCGAGTTTCGCGTTTGAGCTGGGCGTGCTCAAGCGGATCCGGCGGGCTGGCTGGTGGCATGCCGGGGTCCGGGACCCGGAGTCGGTCGCGGAGCACAGCTTGCGGGTCGCTCAGCTTGCCGCGCTTATCGCCGCGATCGAGGGTGCCGAGCCGGCTCGGGCGGCGCTGCTGGCCATCTGGCACGACTCGCAGGAGACCCGCACCGGTGACCTCCCGCACACCGCCCGCCCCTACCTGGAGCAATGTTCGCCCGAAGTGATCACCGCTGACCAGACCGCCACGTTGCCCGACACCGCTCGCAAGACCGTGCAGGACGCCGTCGCCGAGTACGAAGCACAGCAGACTTCCGAAGCACGCTGCGCCAAAGACGCCGACAAGCTCGAATGCCTCCTCCAAGCGATCGAGTACCAGCATGCCGGCTACACCAGGGTGCAGGGCTGGATCGACTCCACGCGCACCAGCCTGCGCACCGACACCGCACGCCGTATCGCCACCGCCGCCCTGCACACCTCCCCCCTCGCGTGGCGAGGCCGCTGACCAGCCAACCAGGGCCACTCATCACCCCGTGTCTAGTGGCCGCGCGGTCAGGAACGTTCGATCTCCGTCATCAGCATCCGCAGTGTGAGAGAGTGCTTGTCTGCCGGGAGCGCGTCAAGCGCCGCGCGCGCCTGGGCGACTCCGCCCTCACGGTCTCCGGCGCGGACAAGCATCAAGCCTCGGTGCATCTGAAGGTGAGTACGACAACTCAGCGGCGAGCCGGGACTGCGAGGCGCCCAACGACTGCCGCAACGTGCGGATCAGCGCACCGAGCAGGACCGCCCGAGCACATGACCCGCTCCTCTCACCGACAGGCATGAGGACGCCTACCTCCCTGCCACACTTGTCATGCACCCTACGGCAGCGCACTTGCACCGGATGGCTTCGTCGGGCGCTCGTGGGATACTTGCGGGCGACACGAGGAGTCGTTGTGACCGCCCTTCCTGAGCCGTTCGGCCAGCTGCTGACCGTTGCGGAGTATGCCGCCCTTGGTGAGGACGACCGTTACCGCTGGGAGCTCCAGGAGGGCAGTCTCGTCATGTCGCCGAGCCCGACGCCGCGCCACATGATTGCCTCTGGAGAGCTGCGCGATCAGATTAAGCCGCAACTGCCGCCTCACCTGCGGGTGATCCAGGACGTTGATATCGATCTGCAGCTCGCCCCTGCCGACCAACCCGGCGTCTCCCGCCGGCCAAACCTGATCATTGTCGACCGGACGGCGGTCGACCGGGTTGACGCCGAGGGCGGGCTGCTGCGCGCCTGCGAGGTGCGCCTCGTGGTCGAGATCGTCTCGGTCGGCTCCCGGCGGATGGACCATGTCATCAAGCGTGCTGAGTACGCCGACGCCGACATCCCGCACTACTGGATCGTCGATCTTGGCCCGCCGGTGACCCTGCTGGCCTGCCATCTCGCTGGCGAGTTCGGCTATCAGGACGCTGGCGCCGTCACTGGCGAGTTCATCACCGGCGAGCCATATGGACTCAAGATTAGCCTCGACCAGCTGACCTAGCGCCCGGTATGGCTGGACGGTTCCGCGGAACCGCGTCCGAACTGGGACATGTCTCGTAGATCTCGCAGTCTGTGATCGACTCTCTTGTTGCCGCATTGGGAGCACCCAAGATCGGGTCTGTCCCTCGTTCAGCTGGCGCGAGCCCCCTCGCGGAACGTCATCCGGCATGATCCAGACTGGGCACCATGAGAGCTGCCATCGCCGTCGTTGTGCTTGCCACCGTGGCCGGGTGCTCGGCCCCTGCCCTGCCCCCGGCGCCACCACCGATGAGCAGTGCCCGACCCCCGGCGGAGGGCGCGCCGACCGTGGTCGGTCCCGCCGACTGGCCGACCTACCACCACGACAATGCTCGTACCGGCGTCGCCGGTCAGCTCGCCCCGCTGGGAACGCTGCACCGCGCGTGGCAGGCCCGGTTGGACGGCGCGGTGTACGGCCAGCCGCTGGTGATCGGCGACAAGGTGATCGCGGCGACCGAGCACAACACGGTCTACGCGCTGGCCGCCGGGGACGGGCACGTGCTGTGGTCGGCCTCGCTGGGCAGTCCCGCACCTGGATCGGAGCTGCCCTGCGGCGACATCGATCCGCTGGGGATCACTGGCACGCCAGCCTATGACCAGAGTAGTGGGCTGGTCTTCGTCGTCGCCGAGACGGCCGGCGGTCGGCACACCCTGGCCGGTGTGGACCTGGCCAGCGGCGCGGTGGGGCTGCGCCGAGCGCTGCCGCCACCGAGGGGCGACGAGGTCGCCCACCAGCAACGCGCCGCGCTGACGGTGCTCGACGGCTGGGTGTACGTCGCCTACGGCGGTCTGAACGGCGACTGTGCCAACTACATCGGCTCGGTGGTCGCCGCACCGACCACCGGCACCGGAGGGCTGCGCAGCTACGCCGTGCCGACCCCCCGGGAAGGCGGGATCTGGGCACCGGGCGGCGCCGTCGTCCACCACGGACAGTTGCTGTACTCAGTGGGTAACGGCGAGTCGACCCAGAACTACGACCACAGCGACTCGGTCCTCGCGCTGACCCCGGCGTTGACCCTGGCGGACAGCTTCAGCCCCCGGCAGTGGATCACCGACAACGAAAACGACCTCGACCTCGGGTCGATGGGCCCAGCGCTGATCGACAACAGGGTGCTCGCCGTCGGCAAGCGCGGTACCGGCTACCTGCTGGACGCCGCCCGGCTCGGCGGTATCGGCGGCCAGCTCACCAGTCAACCGCTCTGCCCGGCGTTCGGCGGCAGCGCGGTGGCTGGCTCCACGGTCTATCTCCCCTGCCCCGAGGGCACCCTCGCCCTAGACGTCGACCCAGCCGGCAGCATGCGGGTGCGCTGGAAGGCACCGGTACCGGCCGACGGCTCCCCGGTCGTCGGCGGCGGCGCGGTTTGGGTGGCCGACACCCAGGGTGGCGTGCTCTACGCGCTCGACCCGGCGACCGGCGCCCCCCGCCAGCAGATCGACGTCGGCGCGCTGCCGCGTTTCGTCTCCCCCACCCTCTCCGGCGCCCACGTCTACCTGGGCACCACCACCGGTGTGGTGGCGGTCACTGTGCGGTAATGGGCGGGTCGGGGCCGCGGGAGTCAGGGCTGCGGGAGGCCGCCGCGTCGAGGAAGCGGAGCAGCTCGACCGGGAAGGGGACGATCAGCATGGAGTTCTTCTCCGAGGCGACCTGCATGATGGTCTCCAGCATCCGCAGCTGCAGGGCCGCCGGGGTCTCCGCCATTACCGCAGCGGCTTGGGACAGCTTCTCCGACGCTTGCAGCTCACCATCGGCGCTGATCACCCGGGCCCGCCGCTCGCGTTCGGCCTCCGCCTGGCGCGACATCGACCGTTTCATCGACTCCGGCAGCGCGACGTCCTTGATCTCCACCCGGTCGATCTGCAGGCCCCAGCCCAGCGCGGGGCTGTCGATCATGAGTTCCAAGCCCTCATTGAGCCGCTCCCGGTTGGACAGCAGGTCATCCAGGTCGCTCTTGCCGATGACGGAACGCAGTGAGGTCTGCGCGACCTGCGAGACGGCCTGCAGGTAGTCCTGCACGTCGACCACGACCTTAACCGGGTCGAGGACCCTGAAGTAGACCACCGCGTCCACCCGCACCGACACGTTGTCCCGGGTGATGCCGTCCTGCGCGGGCACCGGCATGGTGATGATCTGCATATTGACCTTGCGGAGTTTCTCCACCCCCGGCGTGACCCAGGTCAACCCCGGCGACCGAGGTGTCGGGCTCACCCGCCCGAACCGGAACACCACACCCCGCTCGAACTGGCTGACGACCCGGACCCCCGACATCAGCCACAACGCCCCCGTAGCCACGATCACAATCAGCGCCGCAACGATGATACCGACCATAGCGCGCCTTCCTCGCCTGCTAAACGACCTCACGGTACGCCGTTTCTCGGCGCTGGGGGGTGGACACGCGGCTCGGAGTGTCGCAGTGTGGTGTGATGCAGGCGATATGGAAGGGCACCCTGGCCTTCGGGATGGTCAGCATCCCGATCCGGTTGTATTCGGCCATCGAGGACCGCGACGTGTCCTTCCATCAGGTGCACGACGAGGACGCCGGGCGGGTGCGCTACCACCGGGTGTGCACGGTGTGCGGCAAGGAGGTCGCCTACACCGATCTCGCCAAGAGCTTCGAGCTGCCCTCCGGCGAGACGGTGATGCTGACCGACGAGGATTTCGCGAACCTGCCGCTGCCCACCACCAAGACCGTGGAACTGGTCGCCTTCGTGCCTGCCGGCCAGATCGATCCGCTCGCGCTGGCTCGCGGGTACTACCTGGAACCCGAGGCGGCCGGGCGCAAGCCCTACGAACTGCTCCGAGCCGCGCTGGAGCGCACCAAGCGGGTGGGCCTGGCCAAGGTCGCGGTGCGCAACAAGGAGTCGCTGGCCGTGCTGCGGCCGCGGAGGGATGCTCTGGCGCTGCAGACGATGGTCTGGCCGGATGAGGTCCGCACGGCCCAGTTCGACGTGTTGGAGCGGGAGGTCTCGGTCAGCGACACGGAGCTGAGGATGGCCAACACCCTCATTGAGGCGATGGCCAGTGACTTTGCCCCCGAGACCTACCACGACGGGTACCGCGAGGCGCTGCTGTCGGTCATCGAGGCCAAGACCGCCGGCAGAGACGTCGCCGCCCAGCCGGCGCCCGCCGAGCCCACCCCCCCGTTGGACCTGATCACCGCCCTGCAAGCTTCGGTCGAAGCCGCCCAGGCCGCCCGCAGCGAGTCGGTGGACGTGCCCACCCAGCGCACCTCACCCAGCCCTTCCACCAAGCGCACTCGCCGGCCCCGGTGAGTGCGCTCGCTCCTCCGGTGACGACGATCCCGCCTCTGGTGGCTCCGATGCTGCCGGTAGCAGGGCCGCTGCCGGGCGGGCCGGGTTGGGCCTTCGAGTTCAGATGGGACGGGATCCGCTGCCTGGCCAGCGCGGCACCGGAGCGGGTGAGCCTGTTCAGCGGCAGCCACCGCAGCATCAGCGCCGCCTACCCCGAGCTCACCGCACTCGCTGGGCGACACCGGGTGCTGCTGGACGGCAAGATCGTCGCCCTGGACTCCTGCGGACGGCCCAGCCTCACGCGGCTCGCGCGGCGGATGAACCTGCACCGCCCCACCTCGGTGATGCTGCGCCGGATACCGGTGAGCTACTACGTGTTCGATCTGCTGAGCTTGGATGGCACCTCCACGACCGAGCTGCCCTACCAGCGCCGCCGGGAGCTGCTGGCCGAACTGGAACTCACCGGGGGACCGATCGTGGCACCGCCCTGCTTCCTGAACACCCCCGGTGAGGTGGTGCTGCAGACCGCCGCCGGGCACGGCTTGCCCGGCGTGATCGCCAAGCGCGTCGACTCGACCTACCAGCCCGGCCGTTCCCACAGCTGGGTGCAGACCACGCTGCGGCAGACCCAAGAAGTGATCATCGGTGGGTGGGTTCCCGAACGCCGGGCCGCCGCCACCGTCGGCGCGCTGCTGGTGGGGGTGCCGACCGCAGAAGGGCTGCGCTACGTGGGCCAGGTCGGTACCGGTTTCAGCGACACGACCCGCCAGGAGCTGTACGGTCGGTTGACCGAACTGGCCGTGCCGGTCAGCCCCTTCGCCGATGAGGTGGCGCCCGAATCCGGTCGGGTGGTGCACTGGGTGGCTCCGACCCTGCTGGGTGAGGTGTCCTACCGGCAATGGACCGCTCGCGGCCGGCTCGCGCACCCCACCTGGCGTGGTCTGCGCCCGGCCAAGCATGTGGCGAGCATCCAGGCACCGGTCGTCCTGTGCGCGCGGGAAAGCGGCCAGCAGGACTCTGACCAGCCCTTGATCGCCGAGCTGGAGAGCGCCGTCGCGCAAGTCCGCATTGAACTACGCACCCTGCGGGACCAGATCTCCCCGCACTTTGTGCACAACACGATCAGCACCATCGTCGCCCTGGTCAGCACCAACCCATCCCGAGCCCGTGACCTGCTGATCGTCTTTGCCGAGTTCGCCCGGTACTCGCTGCGCTCTGCCACGCAGACCACGCTGGATGCGGAGCTGGAAAACATCGAGCGTTACCTGACGCTGCAACAGGCCCGCTTCGGTGCCCGGCTTCAGGTGCAGCTGCAGGTAGTGCCCGGCGCGCTGCCGGTCGCGCTGCCCTTCCTGGCGCTGCAGCAGCTGGTGGACAACGCGGTTCGCAACGGCATCGAGCCCAAGCAGCTCGGGGGCACCGTCACGCTCTCGGCTCGCCTCGAGGGCCCCGACTGCCTGATCACCGTGCAGGACGATGGACCCGGCGAGGGGGACGCTGAGCTGCCGGCTACCCTCCGTACGATCGACAACCAGCTGCGGGAGATGTTCGGTGAGCGCTACGGCTTGGTCGCGGACGTCATCCCGGGCACCGGCACCACGATCTCCCTTAGGGTGCCCGCCAGCTGCTGACAACGCGGAATTCACCACGTTATCGGCCGTAATCTGGCTCGATTGCGGAACAAAAGAGTGGTTCAGCGGCGCAAATGCGGATATCGACACTCGAAAGAGTGGTTAAAGAGTGGTGGTCTGACGTGCTGGCCTGACGTGCTGTAGCAGAGGAATGCTGCACGGTCCGGTTACGTTGGACTGAGATGGCGAACCAGCGCAGCCGTACCAACGAATTGAGAGGACGAACGGGGTACTCACCTCGAATGGACGCTATGACCACCCTCAACGACCAGTTCCGGCGCGAGCTGCGGGATCTGCGGATCTCGGTCACCGACCGATGCAACTTCCGCTGCTGCTACTGCATGCCGCGCGACGTCTTCGGCACCGACTACCCATTCATGAAGTCCGCGGAGCTGCTCACGTTCGAGGAGATCGCTCGGTTGGCACGGGTATTCGCCGGCTTGGGTGTGCGGAAAGTGCGACTCACCGGTGGTGAGCCCTTGCTCCGGCACGGCATTGAATGGCTTGTCGAACAGCTTGTCGCCATCGAGGGCGTGGACGAGGTGGCCCTGACCACGAACGGGTCGCTGCTGGCCGGCAAGGCGGCCGCGCTGCACGACGCCGGGCTCACCCGGGTGACCGTGAGCCTGGACTCCCTCGATGCGCAGACGTTCCGGGCGATGAGCGACGTGAAGATCCCCGTTTCCCGGGTCGTGGAGGGGATCGCCGCCGCCGCGGACGCCGGCCTGACCCCAGTGAAGATCAACACGGTGGTCAAGCGCGGGGTGAACGACGGGCAGGACATTCTCGATCTCGCCGCCTTCGGACGCCAGCACGGCTACATCGTGCGCTTCATCGAGTTCATGGACGTCGGCAACGCCAACGGCTGGCGGATGGACGAGGTCGTCCCGGCGACGGAGATCGTCGAGGCGATCAACGCCGTGTGGCCCCTGCAGCCCGCGGATCCCACCTACGTCGGCGAGGTGGCTACCCGGTACCGCTACCTCGACGGGGCTGGTGAGGTCGGCGTGATCACCTCCATCACCCAGCCGTTCTGCGGCACGTGCACCCGGGCCCGGCTGTCGGCCAAGGGTGAGCTGTACACCTGCCTGTTTTCCAATCTCGGCCATGACCTGCGGGCGCTCCTGCGCGGCGGTGCCAGCGATGCCGAGATCGAAGAGCGGATCACCGGCATCTGGCAGGGCCGAACGGACCGCTACTCAGCCGAACGCACCACCGTAACTCTCGGCCTGCCAAAGGTCGAGATGAGCTACATCGGGGGGTGAGTCCCTCCACTCCCGGGCCACGCCCGGGCCACAGCCAGCAGCGCGTCGTTCTCGCTAGCCTCGCCGATGGTGATGCGGGCGCCCTCGCCGGAGAACGGGCGGATCACGATCTTGTGCTGGAGGCAGTGCTCGGTGAAGGCGGTGGTCTGCTCCCCCAGCGGCAACCAGACGAAGTTGGCCTGCGAGTCCGGTACCGGATAGCCCATCGCGAGCAGCTCGGCACGGACCCGGTCCCGCTCGGCGGCCACTGCCCGGCAGCGGGCCAGCAACTCATCCTTGACCTCGAGGCTGGCCAGGGCGGCGACCTGGGCCAGCGAGTTGACGCTGAACGGCACGAACACCCGATGCAGGGCGTTGACCACTGGCTCGTGCGCCACGCAGTACCCGACTCGCAGGCCAGCTAGCCCGTAGGCCTTGGAGAAGGTCCGCAGCACCGCGAGGTTGTCCCAGCGGCGAAACAGTGCCATGCCGTCGCCCACCGCGGGATCGGTGACGAACTCGTGGTAGGCCTCGTCGAGCGCGACCAGGACACCGTCGGGTACCGCGTCGAGGAACGCGACCAGCTCCTCGGCCCGCACGGCCGTGCCGGTGGGGTTGTTGGGATTGCAGACAAAGACCAGCCGGGTCGCCGGAGTGATCGCGCTGAGCATCGCCGTGAGGTCGTGGCGGGCATCGGCGCGCAAGGGCACCGTGCGCTGCCGGACCCCGCAGATCTGGGTGAAGATCGGGTAAGCCTCAAACGAGCGCCAGGCGAAGAGCACCTCATCAGCCGGCCCGCAGGTGGCCTGTACCAGCTGCAGGCACAACATCGAGGACCCGCAGCCAAGGGCGAGCTGGGAGGGCGTCACATCCAGCTCGAGCGCGAGGCGCTCACCCAGCGCGGTGGCCCGGTTATCCGGGTAGCGGTTGAGTCCCGCGGCGGCGTCGGAGATCGCGACGATGACGCTGGGCAGCGGGCCTGCGGGCACCTCGTTACTGGCCAGTTTCACCGCTCCCGGAAGGCTACGACCAGGGACGTAGTACGGCAACGAGCTGAGGTCAGCCCGTAGGCGAGCGGTCATCGCGTCTCCTCCGCAGCGGATGCCACGCCAGCGCCCGCCCCAGTAGCTGCTCGAACAGGTGAATTTTCAAAGTTATCGCTGTTGAACCGGTACGCTTCCCGCTCACCCTGGGGGTTCACCGCCGACGAATGGTGGGTCCATGACGCAACGTAGCCTTGAGCAGATCCTCTTGGCCGACGGTACCAGGTTGGCCCTGGCCGTCGCCGCCCCGGAATCCGCGGTACGCGGCGGCATCGTCGTCGGGCCTGAGGCCCGTGGCGTTACCGACGCCGTCTGGAAGCTCGCCGCAGGGCTGGCCGGTGAGGGCTGGCTGGCCGTGGTCCCGTACCTCTACCACCGGGACGGTGCCGGTGAGCTGCCTAGGGACGCCGACACCGTACGCAGCCAGGTCGAGCGGTTGACCGCGGAGTCCGTGCGCGCCGACACCGGCGCCGCCTTCGACTGGTTGGCGCGGCGTGGGGTGAGCGCCGACCGGATCGGCATGGTGGGCTTCGGGCTGGGCGGCACCGTGGCGCTCATCGTCGCTACCCAGTGCGATCTCGGGGCCGCGGTGACCATCGGCGGGATCGGCGTGGTGGTGCCCGTGGCGGCGACCTTGCCGGCACTGGCGGACGTCGCGCCGCAGCTGCGCTGCCCGTGGCTGGGCATCTACGACCAGGGTGGTGAGGTACCCGAGGAAGAGGTGCACAAGCTGCGGGATGCCGCTCATTCCGCCCAGGTAGCCACCGACCTGGTGCACTGTCGCTTCGACACCGACCGGTCCCTCGCGCCGGAGGCCTGGGCGCGCACGCTCAACTGGTTTGGCAGCCACCTGCGCTAAGGTGCGCTACAAACGGGACATGAGCGAACCCCGGATTCTCTGGCAGCCTGACCCAGGTACGCTCGCCCGCTCACAGATAGTGGCCTTTCGAGAGTGGTTGGCCACCACCCGGGGGGTTGTCCTGGCCGACTACCCCGCGCTGTGGCGCTGGTCGGTGGCCGATCTGGAGGGGTTCTGGGGGGCGTTCGCCGAGTTCGCCGGGGTCCGTTTCCACACTGGGCCCACGCGGGTGCTCACCGGCGAATCGATGCCCGGGGCGCGGTGGTTTCCGGGCGCGACGCTGAACTACGCCGAGCATGCCCTGGCCGCCGGCCCTGGCAAGGGCGACGACGACCTGGCGGTGATCTTCCGTCGCGAGGATGGTTTTCGGGATCAGCTCAGCTTCGGGCTGCTCCGGCAGCGGGTGGGTGCGGCACGCGCGGCGCTAGCCTCGCTCGGCGTGCGCCGGGGGGACCGGGTGGCGGCGCTGGCGCCGAACTCGCCGGACACCTTGGTGGCCTTTCTCGCCACCGCCAGCCTGGGTGCCATCTGGTCGTCCTGCTCGCCCGAGTTCGGGACCCGGGCGGTTGCCGACCGGTTCACCCCGCTGGCCCCCACCGTGCTGATCACGGTGGACAGCTACCGCTACGGGGGTGCGTCCTTCGACGTCCGACCGCCGGGGGTGCCCTGCGGGCAGGTCGTGCCCCCGCGACGGTGGGCCGAGCTGCTCGCCACGCACTCCGGTGCGCCGCTGGCGTTCGAGGCGGTGGACTTCGACCACCCGCTGTGGGTGCTCTACTCCTCGGGCACCACCGGGCTGCCCAAGGGCATCGTGCAGGGCCACGGCGGGATCGTCCTGGAACACCTCAAGGCGCTGAGGCTGCAGGCCGACCTCGGGCCGACGTCGCGGTTCTTCTGGTTCACCACCACCGGCTGGATGATGTGGAACTTCTTGGTCAGCGGCTTGCTGGTGGGTGCGGCGATCGTGCTCTACGACGGCAGCCCGGCCCACCCCGACCTCGGCGCGCTGTGGCGGCTGACCGCCGAGGAGCGCGTCAGCTATTTTGGCACCTCCGCGCCGTTCATCCAGTCCTGCCGCAAGGCCGGCCTGCGGCCCGGCACCCGATACGACCTCACCGCGCTGCGGGCGATCGGCTCGACCGGCGCGCCACTGCCCCCGGCAGGGTTCCGCTGGATCGCTGCGGCGCTCGGCGCGCAGGTGCAGATCTGCTCGGTGTCCGGGGGGACCGACCTGTGCACGGCCTTCGTGGGCGCCGCGCCGGACGTGCCGGTCTGGGAGGGTGAGATCTCCTGCCGCGCGCTGGGGGCGGCGGTGGTGGCCCTGGATGAGACCGGGGTGCCGGTGCACGACAAGGTGGGCGAACTGGTGATCACCAAGCCGATGCCCTCGATGCCGATCTGTTTCTGGGCCGATCCGGACGGCATCCGGCTGCGGGAGGCGTACTTCGACACCTACCCCGGTCTGTGGCGGCACGGTGACTGGATCAAGATCACCCCGCGGGGCTCGTGCGTGATCTACGGCCGGTCGGACGCCACGCTCAACCGCGGTGGGGTGCGGATGGGCACCGCCGAGTTCTACGCGGTGCTCGAGAGCCTGGAGCAGGTGCTCGACTCACTGGTCATCGACACCTCCGGGGCTGGCCAGGACGGCGAGCTGCTCTGTTTCCTGGTGCTCGCCCCCGGGGTGTCGCTGGCGGAGGTCGAGCCGGCCCTGCGGGCGGTGCTGCGGGAGAGCCTGTCGCCACGGCACGTGCCCGACCGGTTCATCGTGATCGACGAGGTGCCCCGCACCCTCAACGGCAAGAAATGCGAGGTACCGGTGAAGAGGATCCTCACCGGGCTCGATCCGGCGCGCGCGGTCAGCCCCGGGGCGTTGCGTAACCCGGACTCGCTGGCGCCCTTTGTGGCGTATTCTCAGCCTTCGGCAACCGGTTTTGGAGCCGCGCGTTCCTGAATTGATATACCGGGCCGACGGTGCGCAGGACCTGGCGTTGCCGGGCACCGTCAAGGAACGACAGCAGGCGTGCCGGAGCCTGGCCCCGGCGCCGCAGCTGGGCGCTGGTCAGCATCGTTGCCCAGGCGGCGGAGGACACCAACGCGGAACCGATCCCGGCCACGATCTCGGCCGTCAGCCCGAAGACGAGCCCTTCGGTGCGCCCGGATGCGAACCCGTCGGTGAGCCCGTACACCAACCCGATCGCCAGCCCGTACACCAGCCCGGCCACGAGCCCGGTGAGCAGTGTGACTGGAGTAGTAGTTCTGCTCCACCGCAGCTGGCTCTGCTGCAGCGGAGATCGTCCACCGAGTGTGACGACCACAATGTAGACGATTCCGTAGCCGGTCGTGCTGACGATGATGATGACAAACCCGAGGAGCAGCGTTGCGGTGATGGTGGTCCGGCTCCCCCGGAGCTGACTGTGTTGCCGAGAACCTCGCCCGCCGAGGACGATCACCAGCAGGTAGATGATCCCGACGGCGAATCCGTACTGGAGCCCGTACTGGAGCTTCCAGTAGCCGAATCCGTACGCGAGTCCGGCCACCAGTCCGGACGCCAAGCCGATCACCAGCCCGGTGCGGAGGTTGGTGCGGGTATCAGTACTGCTCCAGCGCAGCCGACCCAGCCGCTGCGGTGGCCCGCCGCCGAGCACAAACCCCAGCCCTACCACAGAGTGTGCGCCCGATCTCGAATCCGGATACGACCCCGATCCCGGCTACGGAGAAAAGATGCAGGTGGGCAATTGGTCTGGCGAGGGACCCGACGAGGAGCGCCGCGAGGCCGCTCATGACGGCGACCGTGGGGTCCATGCCGGTGCCCAGCGGGGGATTCGCCACCAGGCCAGGTCGCGGGTCTGGTCCTGGTTCATCCGGGAAGCCAGTTGTGCTAGCCAGTGTCGTGCCTGGTCCACGGGGTAGGGCGGGACCGCCCGGCCCGGGTGTTGGGTGTAGGCGGCGGTCAGCACCCGGTCCAGGAGGTGATCCTCCACCGCCTTCCGAGTGGGGCACCGGTCAGCGTCGAGGAGCTCGTCCACCGCCTCCCCGGGGCGGTAGGTGTCGCGAAGCAGGGTCAGCATCAGGGGCGTGGTCAGTGCCTGGGCCAGCTCGCCCTCGGGGTTCTGGCCCAGGTGGTTGATCACGTGCTGCCAGGGGGCGGGTGGGGGGTCGGTCTGGGTGCTGGCGAGGTACTGTGCGGCCTGGTCAGCGCCAATGGGCAGGAGTTCCAGCGCCGCCGCTCCCCGCAGGTGACCGCCGATGCTGACCGCGTCCCTCAGCTCCTGGGTGCGGGTAAACAGGATGAGTCGAAGGCTGGTTTGTTCGTCTAAGGCGCGCAGTGCCACGGGGCGCAGTGCCTCGGGCATCTCATCGAATCCATCGAGGATCACGGCGAGGTGGCCACCGTGGATGAGGCGTGTTGCGGTGTCGGTGCCGTATTCCGGGGCTCGGAGCAGAGGGTAGTCCTGGGTCAGGGTGGTGGCCAGCCAGGTGGTGAAGGGTTCGGTGGTGGGGTCTCAGCCGTGGGGAGTGAGCAGGATGGGTACTGGGGCCCGGTCCGTGGTCGGCACTGCGCTCCGGTGGGTCAGCGCATCCAGGAGGAGCCGTATCCCGGCGGCGGTTTTGCCCGCGCCGCCCTGCCCGAGGATGATGATCCGTCCTGAGCCGAGGCCTGCGTAGAGCCTGTAAAGGTCCCGTACCGCACCGGAGCTCAGGTCCTCCGCGGTGACCGGCTCCATCCCGGGCAACGGCGCGAACGGCCCCGCCACCGCCTCCGCTCTCGGGCCGGTCACCTGTCGAGGTGACCATTGCCACCGCAGAAAAGTCGGCGCCGGGCGGGTCAGCCCCCGCTCGGTGGCGGTCTGCTCCCATTCCTGCCGTAGTTGCTCGGCCAGTTCGTCCGCCGCCCGGTGCAGCGGTAATGGTGCCCGCCCCGGGCGTGTCGCCAGGTTCCATAACCCAGCGGCGGCACTAGTCCCCGTAGTGACCACGGTGATAAGCGTCTCAACCAGATTATTAGACGAGTGGTAGAGGCGGAAGACTACGGCCACACCCCCGGCCGTCGCCACAACGATCAGAAACAATCCTATCCAGAACCAGAGAGGTCGCCGGCTCAGCATCTATGCCTGGGCGGTTTAGAAGGGTTGCGGGCTTGGGTTCGGGTGTGGTTGCCCGATGGCGAGAATAGTCAACACGGCCACGATGAGCAGTGCCCCGCCCACGCCACTACCAGCGCAGAGACCCCATACGGTGACTTGGTTAAGAAATTTCCGCCCGAACGAGATGACCGCACGTGCACGCTTGTTTGGTAACATGTCACGATACTCCTCGTTACTACTGCTCGTTACTCCCGATTGTCGGATTAGTCCGGAAATGCTTACAGCAACCCCTGGGTTTCGTCGCCAACAAGGCCATACGGATGGTACGGGACGTTGGGTTGCGGGGTGCTTCATTTACATACTGTGATCAGCTTATCGTCGGCCCGCCGCCGGGGGCGTCAGGCCGTTGCCGGACGGTCTGGGTCGGCACGTCGTCCGGCTCGGGGCGCCCGTCGGCCCCGGTGCTCGCCGGACCCGGCGACTCGACGGGGACGCTGGCCTGATCGCGGGCGGGAACGAGGCTACGGCGCAGGTCTGGCGCTTCACCGCAGCCGCCGCTGTGACCAGCGACGTTCGCGGCGCCGGCTAGTCGGCCACCCGCTTTGCCTGATCAAGGGTACGCTGTGTACGCTGCTCGTCTGGCGGCCTCGAAAGGCCCCGGGAGGCTTCGCCTAGTCTGGTCTATGGCGCCGCACTGCTAATGCGGTTGGGGTTACTCCCCTCCCGGGTTCAAATCCCGGAGCCTCCGCGGAGAGTCGCAGTCGAATGCTGACCAACAACAGAACAGGCGCCCGTAGCTCAACGGATAGAGCAT
>Ga0213881_10000276_pt1 | contig 38221 bp, 30 predicted proteins | sample BarmaccoBMER_R08_FD_160104 | JGI IMG/M metagenome (GOLD analysis project Ga0213881, IMG submission 160104) | Barbacenia macrantha exposed rock microbial communities from rupestrian grasslands, the National Park of Serra do Cipo, Brazil - ER_R08 ...
CCCCGCACACCACCGCCACCGCCCCCGGAACCCGCGCAGCATGCTCCTCAAACAACTCATGCACACAACCAGACACCGGCACCACCACCGCCGGCCCCCCCACCAGCACCTCACGCTCGGCCTTGTCGAAGAGATCGAGTTGCGAGATGCGAGCGCCGGGCCGATCGGCTGCCTGCGACAGCAACAGGACCAGATGGCGTGCCATCTGTTCGGCGGTTGCCTGTTCGAACAGCGATGTCGCGTACTCGAGCCGGCCGCCGATCCCGTCTGGCGTCTGCTCGATGTGCAAGGTGAGGTCCACCTTGGACACGCGCCAGGGCGTGCGGAATGGCTCGACCTGGACTCCGTTCAGCAGGTCCGGGTTGAGAGTGGTCTGGTGCATGTTGAGCGCGACCTGGTACAGCGGGGTGCGTGACATGTCCCGTTCTGGCTGCAGCTCGTCAACGAGCCGCGCGAACGGGAACTCCTGGTGATCGAACGCGTCAAGGACGGCGACCCGGTTGGCGGCGAGCAGGTCCGTGAACACCGGGTCACCGGTCCACCGGCCGCGCAGCACCAGGCTGTTGATCCCGTAGCCGATCAGCCGCCGGAACTCGGGCTGACTGCGGCCAGAGACAACGGTGCCGACGGGGATGTCCGTGCTGCCGGTGTACCGGTGCAGCAGAACCTGGAAAGCGGACAGGACGAAGGTGAAGACCGTCACTCCACATGCGGCAGCCAGCTTGGGTATACCGCGCGCAAGCTCAGCGGGAAGCGTGAGCGGTACCGATGCGCCGCGCCAGTCCCGCACCGGCGGCCGTGGCCGGTCGACAGGCATTTGCAGCGCGGCCAGGCCGTCTAGCTCGCTGCGCCAGTACCTGAGGTGCCGGTCCAGGACGTCGCCCGAGATCCGGCTCCGCTCCCACGCGGCGTAGTCGGCATACTGGATGGGCAACGGGGGCAGCCGGGGCCGCTCGCCGGAGCTGAGCGCCGTGTAAAGCTCACCCATCTCTTCCGCGAACACGCCAACGGACCACTGGTCACAGGCGATGTGGTGGAACACCACGACGAGAACATGCTCGTCGGCCGTCAGCCGGAGCAGCCTGGCGCGGACGGGCCACTCCCGTTCCAGGTCGAAACCGCGCATCGAATCATGCTCGACCAGTTCTGCGGCGCGGGCGGACATTCCGGCACCTGGAGGTCCTGGCACCTCCGTGATGGTCAGCGCCTGTTCCCCCGGCGGGTCGATGACCTGGACCGGTTCGGCACCGTCAAGGCGGTAGCGGGTGCGCAGTATCTCGTGCCTGGCGAGGATGGCGTTCCAGGCGCCGGACAGCGCGCCAATATCCAGCATGCCGCTCAGCCGCAGCGCGAACGGCACGAGGTATTCGCCGCTGTCCGGCGCCAGCCGGTTGAGGAACCACATCTGGCGCTGGCCAGAGGACAGCGGCAGCGCCACGGACCGGTCGGCGGCCGGAATGACCGGCCGGCGTCCGGCGTGCTGCCCGGCCAGTCGCCGCTGGATCAGGTCCTCGCGCGGGTCCTGGCCGATGCGGGCCGCTACGTTGCTGTCATTCATGGGACTTATTCCTCCTGCACCGTCAATTCCGCGGCCACGGCGGCGCCATCAAGTGCGGCGACAGCAGCCCTGATCAATTCCTCGACCGCCATGGCCTGCCCAGCGATCGTCGGCCGCTCGAACACGGTTCGCACCGGCACGTCGACGCCGAATTCTTCTTGCAGCCGCGCGATCAGCCGGACCGCCAGTACGGAGTGACCGCCCAGCTCGAAGAAGTTCTGCATCACTCCAGCCTCGACGCCGAGCAAGTCCGTCCAGACAGCCGCGATCCGCTCCTCCGCCGCGGTCATGGCGCCGGTCTCGACCGGCCCGCTCTGGCCGTCCGGGTCGGGCAGCCGGGCGCGGTCCACCTTGCCGTTGGCGGTCAGCGGGATCGTCGGCACCGCCTGGAACTGGGCCGGCAGCATGTAGTCGGGGAGCAGGCCGGCGCAGAAGCCGGGTAGGCCGGCGGCGGACGCACCGGAATCCGCGGGCACGTAGTAGGCGACGAGCCGGGTTTGGCCGACCGCCGACTGCCTGGCGATGACGGCGGCGGCCCGGACCCCTGGGTGCCGCAGTATCGCGGCAGTGACCTCGCCGGGCTCGACGCGATAGCCGCGGATCTTGACCTGGTCATCCACGCGGCCGACGAAGCTGACGGTGCCGTCCCGGCTTTGACGTACCAGGTCGCCGGTGCGGTAGAGGCGACTGCCCGGCTGCCCGAACGGATCAGGGACGAACCTCTCCGCGGTCAGCTCCGGCCGGCCCGCGTAGCCGCGGGCGATGCCGACGCCGCCGACATACAGCTCGCCGGTTACTCCGAAGGGGACAGGCATGCCCTCCGCGTCCAGCACCACCATCGTCATGTTGGGCAGGGGGCGGCCGATGGGCACTGTGCCATCCGGCACCTGTTCATCGACCGCATGGGTGCAGGTACCCACGGATGCCTCGGTAGGCCCGTATTCATTGAGCAACCGCCCGCGGCCGAGCAGCCGAGACCACCTGTTCGCCACCCCGGCCGGCAGCGCCTCGCCTGCCACGACGATGATCTGGGCGAGCTGTGCCGCCTGCTCATCCTGGAGCTCGGAGAGGATCTCCAGGTGGCCGGGGGTGAGCTTGATGAAGCTGAATGGTCCCGCGGCGGCCAGCTCGCTGCCCAGCTCGGTCGTGTCGAGGTCGTGACGCAGCAAAGTAACCGGCTGGCCACTGACCAGCGGCGCCCAGAGGTTGGGCACCACCAGGTCGAACGCGACCGACGAGAAGAGTGGCGCACCGTCCGTGCCCCGTGCGCACAGCTCTCCGGCAGCCCAGCACACGTGATTGGCTAGCCCGCGATGGGTGACAAGCACACCCTTTGGCCGACCGGTCGATCCGGACGTGAAGATCACATAGGCGAGCCGCTCCGGATCGACAGTTCGCGCCAGGGCGGTGTCCGGCGCCTCCGCTATCTGCTCCGCGTCCAGGTCGATGCGCAGGCAGTCGACACTGAACCTGTCGCTGCGCTCCGCGTCGGTGACGGCGCAACGGGCGCCGGCGTCGGCCAGAATGCGGCCGATACGGTCCGCCGGCTGCGCCGGGTCGATCGGCAGATAGGCGGCGCCGGCCTTCCAGATCCCTAGCATGCAGGCGACCAGCTCGGGGCCGCGATCCAGGCACACGGCGATTACGGTCTCCGGGCCGGCGCCGCGCCGGCAGAGCACGTGCGCGAACTGGTTGGCCCGCTGGTCCAATTCCGCGTACGACACCGTGTTGCCGCACCAGCGCAGGGCCGGAGCCGCTGGCACCGCCGCGGCCTGCCGCTCGAAAAGCTCGGGCACGCCGAGGTCATCTCGCTCCACGGCGGAGTCGTTCCAGCGGGTGATCTGCTGCCGTTCGGAGTCGGCGAGAAATTCCGCGGTCCGCAACTGCACCGCGGCATCGTCGGTCAGTGCCCGCAGCAGCGCCACGAAGTGGTCGGCCAGCTGCTGCACGGTTTCCCGGTCGAAGATGGCGGTCGCATACTCAAACGCGCCGGTGAGCCCGCCGTCAGGCTGGCGCCACATGAACAGCGTGAGGTCCGTCTTGGCCACCTGCCAAGCCCGCTGGAAAGCATCCCTTGCGGTGTCATCAGCAGTGACGACACTGGTCTGGCCTTCCTCTTGCAGGTCGAAGGCAACCTGGTAGAGGGGTGTTCTTGACAGGTCCCGCTCGAATGCCAGCTCGTTCACGAGGCGCTCGAACGGCAGGTCCTTGTGGGCGAACGCGGCCGTCGCGGTCGCCCGGACCCGGTCGATCGCCTGCTCGAATGTCAGGCATGGGGCCAGCCTGCAGCGCAGCACCACCGAGTTGAGGAAGAACCCGGCAACGTTGGCCAGCTCCGGCCGGCCGCGGTCGGCGATCGGAACGCCAACCGGGACGTCCCACTGCCCGCTGTACCTGGCGAGCACGACCGCGAATCCAGCGAGCAGCGTCATGAACGGCGTTGCGCGCCTGTTCCGCCCCAGCTCGGTGACCGCCTCGGTCAGTTCCGGCGGCAGGATCACATGCACGCCGGCTCCGCGCGCGTCCCTTTGCGGCGGCCGCGGACGATCAAGCGGAAGCCGCAGTGCCGTCATTCCCGCCAGCTCCTGGCGCCAGAAACCAAGCTCGCTTTCCATCACCTCGGCGGTTAGCCGCTCCCGTTGCCAGATCGCGTAATCTGCGTACTGCACGGTCAGTGCGGGCAGTTGCGGGCCGCGGTCGGCCATCATGGCGGCGCACAACTCCCTGATCTCCCGGTCGAGCAGGACGGTCGTCCAGCCGTCGGAGGCTATGTGGTGCAGGGTCACCAACAGCAGCTGCGGCTGATCGGGGAGCCGTATGAGGAGTGCTCGCCAGAGCGGGCCGTGCGACAGGTCGAATCCACGCTCGAATTGCTCTCCGAACAGATTCGTGAGGTCGTTGCCTGCAGACTCGGTTACCCGCAGTTCCACCGGCCGCGGCTCGCCGATAAGCTGCCGCGGCTCGCCGCTTTCGTCGATCAGGTACCGGGTCCTGAGCGCCTCGTGCCGGGCCTCAATGGCATCCAGAGCACGCTGAACGAGATCGGGCGCTATGTCAGCGGGCAGCCGGAGGAACAGCGGCGCGACCCACTCGGGGCTGCCCGGGTGCAACCTGTCGAGGAACCACAGCCGGTGCTGCCCGAAGGACAGCGGCAGCGGTCCGGTGCGCGCTACGGGCCGCACCGGCACTTCCTCGGCTGCCTGCCCGGCGATGAGGCGGGCCTGCTCCGCCACGGTTGTGGCGCTGAATAGGCCGTCCAGCCTGATCTCGCTGCCGCAGAAGGAACGGAGCTGGCCTGCGAGCCGGGCCAGCATCAGCGACGTGCCACCGAGTTCGAAAAAGTCGTCATGCATGCCAACCTGCTGCACATCCAGCAAGGACTGCCACGCCCGGGCAACGCTTTCCTCTGCCGGGGTGCGCGGCGGCACGAACCGTGCTCGCCTGTCGCCGGTTCCCGCTGCCGCGAGTGCGATCCGGTCCACCTTGCCGCTCGCGGTCAGCGGGAAGTCCTCGACGTCGGCGAATGCGGCCGGTAGTAGCGCCGCGGGCAGCCGGTCGAGCAGGAAGGCGCGCAGCTCCGAGCCGGTGACCCTCGGCTCCGCGCGCACGTGTGCCATGAGCCTGGTGACGCCGACCGCGTCGGTAGCCGCGGTAACGACGGCATCACGCACGGCGGGATGCGCGGCGATGGCGGCCTCCACCTCGCCCGGCTCGACCCGTACCCCGTTGACCTTCACCTGATGATCGAGCCTGCCCAGGTACTCCAGAGTGCCGTTCTCGGTCCACCGCACCCGGTCGCCGGTGCGGTAGAGCCGTGCGCCTGGCGGCCCGTACGGGTCGGGTACGAAGCTGCCCGCGGTCAGGTCGGGCCTGCCCAGATAGCAGCGGCCCGGTGCGACGCCGCCCACATACAGTTCCCCGGGTATCCCGACACCTGTCGCCTCGGCCTCGGTGTCGAGCACGAGTATCCGGACGTTGTCGATGGGACGGCCGATCGGCACCGGGCCTGTCGCCTGGCCTGGATCGTAACGGTGCGCCGTGACGTCGATCGAGCATTCCGTCGGCCCGTAGGTGTTCCAGAGTTCGGCCGACAGCGGTTCGCTCAGCCGCCGGGCGAGCTCGGCACGCAGCGGCTCGCCGGCCGAGAAGATGAGCCGCAGCGACGTGCAGGCCGGCCAGTCCGGCTCGTCGGCAAGCCGGCTCAGCAGCGAGGGCACCCCCTGCAGGACGGTGACCTGTTGCTCGATGACCGTGCTCACCAGCATGGCCGGGTCGAGATCTGCCTCGGGTGGCGCCAGGACGAGCGTCCCGCCGCTCGCCAGTGGGGCGAAGAACTCCCAGCACGCCGCGTCGAAGCTCAGCGAGGTCTTCTGCAGCACCCGGTCCGCGGCGGTGAAGTCATGCGTGCCGATGGTCCAGCGGACCCGGTTGGCGATGCCCTGATGGGTGATCACGACCCCTTTCGGGCGGCCGGTCGATCCCGAGGTGTAGATGGCATATGCCGCCGCGGCTGGGGCGACATCGGCCTCCGGGCTGGTATCCGGCCAGTCAGTGAGCTGCTCCCACAGTGAATCCACGCAGACCGCGTGCGCTTGTCCGGTGTGCTGGTCATCGAGCAACGATTCCTGGGTAAGCAGGATGGCGGCGCCGCTATCCTTGAGGATCCAGCTCCGGCGGTCTGCCGGATGCCGGGGGTCGATTGGCAGGTAAGCCGCTCCCGCTCGCCATACCCCGAGCAATGCGATCGGGAGGTCAACGTGGCGCGTCAGGCTGACGGCCACTGGTATTCGCGGTCCCGCGCCGAGGTCAAGAAGGTAACGGGCCAGCTGGTTCGCCTTTGCGTCCAGCTCGGCATAGCAGACGGCCTGCCCCTGGCCGATGATCGCGGTGGCGTCCGGCGTCGCCGCAGCCTGACGCGCGACGAGCACCGGCAGCAGCACGGCGCCCGGGTCATCCTGCGGCATCGGCCGTTCCTCCGGCTGCCGCTGCCATCCGCTGGCGCAGGCTCAGCGGGCGCATGTCGGTCCAGACCTCGGTGATCCGGGCCAGGCACTCGTCCCGGGTGCCTTCTGTCCCCTCGGCCCGCCAGCCCGCGGGCAGGTCGCGGTCAGCCCACCAGATCGAGTACTGCTCCTCATCGTTCAGCACCACAAGGTACGTGCGGCCGTCGGTCTGCTCATCAGTCATCGGATGCTCCTAGGTTCAGCTCGGCGCGGCGATGTCGTCTGCTCTTGCGCCGCCGTCATGCTGGGTTATGGGCATTGGCATGTGCCCGGGGGATATTGATTGCGCCGGTGCCCATGGCCAGCGTCTGCTGCTGGTCCGTGTCGTCCGTCAGCCGGATCTGGGTGACCCGCCAGCCGGGTCGTCCGCAGCCTGCCGCTATCACGCGCATGAAGCGGTCCGTCAGCCGCTCAATGGTCGAGGCTTGGAACAGCTCGGTGTCGTACCTGAACACCGCGGTCAGGGCGCTCGTCGTATTCGTTATCTCGACGGACAGGTCAAACTGACCTTCCAGGTGCGGTGTATCGAGGAAGGTGACCTGGTGGCCGCAGATCTCTATCGCGGTCCCCGCCGTGACCAGGTCGGGTAGCGGGTTATTGCGATCTGGGCTGATCATGGTGAATGCGATGCGGAAGAGGGGGGTCCGGTCGGCCGGGATTCCGTTGAGCAGCGCCGACGGATAGCTGATCCGTGCGAGGCCCCCGGTGAGCTGCTGGCCGGCCGATCGCACCGCATCGACGAAGGTGGTGCGCGGAGTGAACTGCGCCCGGAGCGGGATCGGGTTCACGAACAGACCCACCACGTCGCGCATGGCACGGGAACGCCTGGTTGATGCGGGGCAGCCGATGATGAGGTCAGGCTGCCCGGTATACCGGTAGAGCAGCGTCTGGAAGGCCCCCAGCAGATATCCGAAGGGTGTTACCCCCAGCGCCAGGGAGGTGGCGCGCAGTTGGGTGGTGAGCTCGTCGGTCAGCTGGCGCCGGCACGTCGCCCCGGTGAACGCCGGGCTTTGCGGCCGTGGCCGGTCGAGAGGCAGTTCGGCCGCTGTCCCGCCGGCACACGCACCGCGCCAGTACTGTGCCATGCGCAATCCAGCTGGCGAGTCGAGCAGGCGGCGCTCACGGGCCACATAGTCGTCGTAGCCCGCGGGCAGAGCCGGCCAGTCCGGCTCACGGCCGGTCGCGAAGGCCTGGTAGGCGTCGAATATGTCACGCCAGATCAGGTACTGCGACGCGGCGTCGGTAGCGATATGGTGCGCCGCGATGACAAGAACGGCATCGCGGCCGCGATGCAGCAGGACGACCCGGAATGGCCCGGACTCGGCAAGCCGGAATGGGGCCGCGACCGCCTGCCGTGCCAGCGCATAAAGCTCATCGTCGGTGACGGCAGGGACCTCCCTGACATCGAGCTCAACCAAGTCGGGGTCGCACACTAGCCGGACTGGAGCGCCGCTGGCGTCGGTGAACAGCGATCGGAGCATGTCATGCCTGGCCGCCACTGCCCGCACGGCCTGACGCAGTGCCGCCTCGTCCGGCGCCGGGCTGATCCTTGCCGCGTCGCCGTCGTTGTAGGCGGCACTGGCAGGTGCCAACTTGTGCAGGAGCCACAACGACTGCTGGCATGCGGACAACTCGCGCGCTACCGGCATGCCGGGCTCCCTTCGGCTGCCCGGCGACGAAATGCTTGCGGCCACGCCGTCTCTTTCCTGGCCATCTGCTAACCGCGTTGCATCGAGGCGACGAATTCGGTCAGATCCTGAACCCGGGCAAGCTTGGCCACCTCGTCGTCAGGGACCTCGATGCCGAACGCGATCTCGGCATTGGCCAGCAGGTCTACCCGGTTCAGCGAGTCCAGGCCGAGTTCCTCGAAACTCGCTGTGGGCGTGACCTCGCCTTCCGCGCCGTCCATGAGGGCGCGGACGAGGCGCTCGACTTCAGCGCTGATTTCGTCAAGCGTCATGTGTGGATTCCTCCAATTCAGGGGTCAGGGCATCCGGACAATTCAGGGGTCAGGGCATCCGGACAACTTGCCCGGCATAGGTGAGTCCGGCGCCGAAGCCCAGCAGGAGGGCCAGATCGCCGTGGTTCACCCGGCCGCTCTCCGCTAGGCGCGTCATTGCCAGCGGCACGGAAGCGGCAGAGGTGTTACCGGTATCCACGACGTCGCGTGCCACCCGGTCGGGCGGGAATCCCAGGGTCCTGGTAAGGGTGTCGATGATCCGCAGATTGGCCTGGTGCGGAACGAACCAGGCAATGTCTGACAGCTCAACGCCCGCGAGCTCACAGGCCCGGCGCGCCGCTCGCGGCATGGTGGCAGTTGACCACTTGTACACCAGCGGACCATCCATCACCACGTAGTCGTTCTTGTCGTCGAACGTCTCCATCTTCAGGACGGCGCTTCTGTTGCCGTCGCTTCCCCAGACCACCGGCCCGATGTCATCCCGTTCGGAACGGGAAACGACGACGGCACCCGCTCCGTCGCCGAAGATGACGTAAGTGTCCGGGGTCCTGGGATGAATAAAGTCGGTGGTCCGCTCGGCTGCGATCACCAGTACGTTGCGCGCGCTGCCGAGCCGCACGGCGCTGGACGCCATTGCCAGCGAGTAGGTGAACCCCGCGCAGACGGCGTTGATGTCGAACGCTCCCGCGGCGGGAATGCCGATCCGGCTGGCGATCTCCGGCGCTGCGCCCGGGATCCGCCGACGGCGGGTCGCGGTCGCGAGGATCACCAGGTCCACCTCGGCGATATCCACCTCCGCTGCAGCCAGTGCCTTACGGCCGGCCTCAGACCCCATCGTGACCAGGTCCTCTTCCTCAGAGGCATGATGCCTTGTTTTAATGCCGGTACGTTCCTCTATCCACTCCGGGCTGACACTCGTTTGGCGCGCCAATTCAGCACTGGTCACATTACGCGTGGGACGATAGGCGGCCAGGCCGGTAATCGCGGAGCCGTTAATCTGCGTCGTCATCGTTGCCCTTCATTGCTTCTCATAGCCTGCGCACAAGCAGAAGTGTCTGGGCCGCTGCTATACCTCTCCTATAACGGGCGGGCGTTTGCGGCGCTGCCCACGGCGGCAGGTGGCCGGGGAGAACCGGATTTCGCTGGCCTGTGGCTGGTCAGTGCGCTGGGGCGGGCACGAACGGCAGCACCTCTGAGCACCGCTATACCGCGACCAGGAGCGGCGGCAAGGATGCCTTGTTCGCGTCATATAGGGCTGATATAGGGGATAGGGTCCAGGATAGTAGCGTGGTAGCGGATAGTAGGTCCGAGCCGGATATGCTAGCGCCCGATTTTTACCGGCGGCTGGCGAACAGCTACGGCACGCCGTATTTTATTTACGACGCACGTGTGCTAGCCGACTCGCTGCGCGAGTTGCGTGGTGCGCTGCCCGCGGAAATGGAAGTCTTTTACTCGCTCAAGGCAAACCCCAACATAAGCATTTTCGCCTTGCTGAGGTCATACGGCGCGCGCGCGGAGGTATCCTCGCTGGTTGAGCTGGAGACCGCGCTACGCGCGGGCGCTAAGGCCCGCGACATCATCTTCCTCGGGCCGGGCAAGAGCCGGCAGGAACTGGCCGCCTGCGTGGGGGCGGGTATCTACGCGGTGGTGGTCGAATCCCTGCCGGAGCTCGACGAGCTGAATCGGTGCGCGGCCGCGACAGGGATACGCCAGCGAGTGTTGCTGCGGATCAATCCCGCTACGGCCGCACCGGGTTCGAGGCTGACGATGGGCGGCAAGCCGCGGCAGTTCGGCATCGATGAGAGCCAGCTGCTCGCTGCTGGCCAGCTGCCTTGCCAGTACCCGTCGCTGCACCTTGCCGGGGTGCATGCTTACCTCGGAACCCGCATTCTGGACGTCGCGGCGGTAGTAGATAACACGGCCCGCGTGCTCGAGATGGCCGAGCGGGTCTGCGCGGCTACAGCCATGGACCTTGAAGCGGTCGATGTGGGCGGCGGCCTGGGTGTGGCGTACTTCGACGGGGAAAGCGACCCGGATCTTGATCAGCTGCGCACCGGTCTGCACGCGGTCGTCCAGCCCTTCCTGCGGCGGCATCCGCAGACCCGGCTGCTGTTCGAGTCCGGCAGGTACCTGGCTGCCAGGGCGGGCACCTACGTGATCGCGATCCGCTACGTAAAGGAGTCGATGGGCCAGCACTTCGCGGTAACCGATGGCGGCACCCACCACCACATGGCGGCTGTCGGGGTAGGGTCAGCCTTCCGCCGCAACTTCCCGGTCAAGCTGCTGGGCCGGGCTTCTGACCCTTCCACTGTCGACTGGCACCTGACGGGCCCGCTGTGCACTCCGGGTGACACGATCGCCAGCCACGTACCGCTTCCCGCGCTGAGGCCGGGCGATCTGATCGGGATTCTCCGCTCCGGCGCATACGGGCCAACGGCGTCGCCCGTGTACTTCCTCAGCCACGGCTACCCGGCGGAAATCCTGGTCCATGACGGGCAGCCCTATCTGGTGCGCGACCGTGACACCCCGGATGACCTGCTGCGCAAGCAGCACCACCATTCGTTTGCCCGAATGGCCCAGCTAGTTGACTGACACGTTCAAGCAGGGAGCATATCGATGGATCGTATCGAGGCGGTCGAGCTGATCGGGACCGTGATAGCTAAGGTGCTCGGCCGGACAGTACCTGGTGATCTCAGCGAAGATACCCGGCTGCTTGAAGGACTCGGCATGGATTCCACCGCGGTACTGGAAATGCTCATGGAGCTTGAAGACTGCGGTGGTTTCCAGGTCGAGGTTGACGAGCTCGACCCGAGAGTGTTCCAGACCATGGGCACTCTGGCGGACTACGTGTGTGAGATGACGGCGGCGGCAGGCAGATGACCGCGGTCCGGCCTGAGGTGGCCGACTGCGCGGAGCTCGCGCGTACCACTGCCCGGTCGGCCGGGCTGGCCGCCGGACTGCGGGTCATCGTCGGCGCCGGGCTACCGGTGCCATGCTCCCGGAACGGAATCACCCTGGTCCCTGCTGGTTGCCTCGGTGACGTCAGGGGGTGGCAACTGGGCGGGATCATCGTCCCGCATGGTTCGGTGACGGCCAGCGCCCGCAGTCACCCGCTCGCGGCAACCGAGGGACTGGAGATGGTCAGGGTAGCGACGACCGGACTTGATCACCGGCCCGCACCAGGTGATCGGACCGGGCAGCAGGCCGCGAGCGACATCGCCGTCCTGCTGCTCGCTATCCGCCTCGGGCTGGTCGCCCGGATGCTCGCCAGAGCGACAAAGCATCTGTCCGGCCGACAGGCCGACGGCCAGCGGTTGGTCGAACTGCAGCTGATGCGAGGGGCGATCGCCGATGCCGCCGCTGCGCTCGAGGCCGGCGCGGACGAACTGTGTGCCGTGCTGGCATCGCCGGCCGCGGAAGCACCGGTGGTACATGGCATGCACGCTCGGCTGGACCGTGTGGACTGGTCGGTGATCACGATGTTCGGCGCGAGCGGGTACCTGCGCGAGCACGATGTCCGCTGCCTGTACGTGGGACATCTCGTCCATGATGCCTGGGTAGGCCCGCCGCCGCCGGACGCGCCCGTACAGTTCGAGGAGCCGTGATGGAGCTGGACGGCGATCTGCTGGCAACTCAGGCCATCGCCCGAGAGAACGCGGCGGACCTGCGCAGCAGGGCGCTTGCCGTCGACGCCGAGCCGGACCGGATGGAACCCCACGTCGGGTCTCCTGGCTTGCAGGCGATCCAGAAGGTGGCCCAGCCGGGCATGCGCTGCCTGGAGACCACCGTCGCCCTTATCGAGTTGGCGCGCGGGGACGCAGGACTTGTCCTGGCCTGCCCGGGGCCTGCCCTGGCCGGTGTCATCGTCGCCGTACTGGGGACTGCCGCCCAGCAGGAACAGCTGGCGGCCGCGGTCGCCAACGGTTCCAGCTGGGCGTTCTTCGCGGTCACCGAGCCGCATGCCGGCAGTGACGTCGCGCGTATGCGCACCGAGCTGCGGCCGGACGGATGCGGCGGATATCTGCTGCACGGCGCCAAGCGTTACATCGGCAACGGCTCGCGTGCTTCCGCCGGGGTGGTCTTCGCCAGGACGGGACCTGGGCCGCTGTCCCTGCGTGCAGCGCTGATCGAAGTGCCGGCGGCGAACCTGCGCGCTGAACCGCTGGACATGATCGGCCTGCGCGGCGCCCGGATAAGCCATCTCAGCTTCGACGGTGTCCAGGTGCCCGCCAGCGCGCTACTCGGCGCGCACCTCCCTCCGGTTCGCCGTGGCATGTGGGGCGCGATCCAGGCGTTCAACCGGGTCCGGGTCCAGGTAGCCGCGATGGCGGCGGGAACGGCCCTGGCGGTGTACGACTACGTACGTGCCGAGCGGACCCGGCCAGGTGCGGACGATGCCGCGATCCTGGACGCCACGGGGATCAGGATCGAAACGGTGCGCCGGCTTATCTACCGGGCCGCCGTCGATATCGACGCCGGCCCGCGGCGCGGCTACCTCGCCTCGATCGCGAAGCTGGAGGCCGTCTCACTGGCGGTCGAGGTGTGCGGCCGGCTGCCCGCGCTGCTTGGCAGGGGGGCGCTGCTCGAGCATCCGCTGCTTGAGAAGTGGTGGCGCGACTGCGCGGCGTTCGAGTTCATGGAGGGCACCAGCACCATCCAGAGGCTGAACGTTGCCCAGGGATACTTGAAAGGCCAGGAGACCTATGGCTGACAGGACATCATCAGCGGGCCAGGGCTGGGACGCGATCGTTGTGGGGGCGGGCCTGGGCGGGCTCACGGTTGCTGCCTGCCTCGCCATACGGGCCCTTCGCGTCCTCGTCCTGGAGCAGCACACCGTGGCCGGCGGAAACAGCCAGGTGTTCCGCCGCCTGGGTGCGTACGAGTTTGATGTCGGCACCCACTACATCGGCGACTGCGGGCCATCAGGAGCCCTTCCTGCCATCTACCGGGGTCTGGGCCTGGAAGGGCGGATCACGTTCCGCGAGATCGACCCGGACGGCTTCGACCGGATCGTGCTGCCGAGCGTCGACGTCCGCGTGCCGCGCGGCTGGCGCGCCTACCGGGAGCGGATGGCCCAGGCGTTGCCCGCCGAGGCCGAGGCGGTGCGAACATACGTCGACAGGTGCGCCGCCATCTACGCCACGGCCAGCCAGGCGCAAGGCGCGTCCCCCGGCGGTCAGCTGTCCGCCGCCGACGGCTCCGGCACCGGGCTGCGGACGGCCACCGTGACGCTGGGCGCCCTGATGCGCAAGTGCGGGCTCTCGGCCCGCGCCCGGACCGTGCTCGCCGCCCAGATCGGCAATCTCGGTGTCGCCCCCGATCAGGTCTCGGTGCTCAGCTATGTCGGCATGCTCGGCGACTACCTGGAAGGCGCCTACTACCCGGAGGGCGGGGGGCAGATGCTGGCCGCCACGCTCGTCGAGGCGCTGCAAGCGCATGGCGGCGAGTTGCGCACCCGCAGCCTGGTCACCGAGATCCTGACCGAGCGCGGCCGGGTCGCCGGGATCCGGCTGGCCGATAGCACCGTGCTCCGTGCGCCCGTGGTCATCTCCAATGCCGACTACCGGCGAACTGTGCTCGAACTGCTTGGCAGCGAGCAGTTGCCTGCTGCGGTGGCCGCCCGGGCGCAGCGGTCGGTCATGGCATTCCCGTTGGTCACCCTTTACCTGGCGATCGACGAGGCGGCGCCCTCCCCGCCCGCGGCGAATCTCTGGTGGTACGAGAGCGAGGATGTCGATGCCCTATTCCACGAGCTGATGGCCGGCATGCTCGATGCGCCCCGGTTCGCGTTCATCAGCTCGGGCTCGGCCAAGGACCCGCGCCCGCGGCCGACCCGCGCGCGCGGGGCCGGCCGCGGGCGTTTGCTGACGGCCCATCACACCGTAGAGGTGATGACCCTGTGCCCGGTCACCGGGGCCTGGGCCGTTGACGAGGACGCCCGGGGCTACGGGTATCGCGCTGATCCCTGCTATGACTCACGCAAGCGGCAGGCGGGCGCTGCCCTGCTGGCCGTGGCCGAACGCGCTCTCGGGCCGCTTCGCGATCACATACTGCACAGCGAGGTGGCCATGCCGGAAACCCAGGTCCGGTTTGCCTGCTCCACCGGGGGCACCGCCTACGGGCTGGCCTCAACGCCGCGTCAGTTCGGGCCGCTGCGCCCGGATCACCAGACACCGCTACCCGGGCTGTTCCTTGCCGGGGCCAGTACTAGGTCAGGGATGGGCATCCGAGGGGTCATCATAGGCGGTGTCCACTGCGCCGAAGCGGTCCTGGGCGAGTCCATCCTGGCGGAGATGTACGCGGGTAAGGTCCTCGGCGACCCGGCGCTGCTGGCACCACGGCCACCTGGCTGGGATCCGCTGCTCGCATCCAGGGGAACCCGGCCCGGCAGAGGCACGCTCCGTGTGACGGCGGGCGCTGCGCGGAGGAGCGGATGACGGGGCCTGCCGGACAGCCGGGTCCCACCTCGCTCGCCGCGGTAGCCGCGTACCTGCCGGAGACCAGCCTCGGCCTGGAGAAGGCGGGCGAGGTGCTCGGCCTGACCGATGGCGAGATCCGCAAGTACCGGCGTTTTTTCGGGCTGGACCGCGTGCGCTGGGACCCCGCGGCGAGGCAGATGGACCTGCTGGTCGCGGCCGCAGGCCGGCTAGCCGCGCTGCGCGGCAGCGAACACCGCGTTCGGTATGTCATACACGCGCGCACCATCGAGCCGGCCGGTCCGTACTCCGCCAACCCCGTCCGGCAGGCGGCCCTGGATCTCGGCCTTGAGCACGCCACGTCGTTTACGCTGAGCCAGCATGCCTGTGCTTCTGGCCTGCTGGCAGTCGTGCTGGCCGGCCGCATGCTGGCCGCGGAGCGCGACCAGGACTCGCTGGCCCTCGTGCTGACCGGTGAGAAAACGTACCCCCACGTCGCGAAGTACATGCCGCCGGCAATGGTGATGGGTGAGGCGGCCGCGGCGTGCCTGGTCGGCCGGGGCACGGAGCGGGATAGGCTACTGGCCTACGTCTCTCGGACATACGGCGATTACCATGTGGTGACCACACGGTCCGGGGAGCTGGCCACCCGGTTCGAGCATGAATACCCGCAGGCGCTTGCCGAGCTGATCCGCTCCGCCGTGGAGCAGGCCGGGATCGGGCTCGCTGACCTGCGGCTGGTTCTTCCGCACAACGTTAACCGGATCTCCTGGACGCGGGTTTGCCGGCTGATGGATCTCCCCGTGGAGCGGATCTTCCTCGACTACGTGCCTGTGACCGGTCATTGCTTCTGCGCCGACCCGTTCATCAACTATGCCCGCGCCTGCGAGCTGGGCCTGCTGCGGCCGGGCGACCACTACCTCATGGCGAGCGTGGGTCTCGGCGCGACGTTCTCTGCGCTGGTCTTCAGGCACTGAACCGCCGACATGACAGGAGGGACCGCGGTGTGGACTTCGGATCGTGCCGCTCCGCTCAGGCTGACCGCCATCCGGCATCAGGCGTTCGGGATAAACCAGCTGCACCCGGAGCTGGCCGAGGCGGGCGAGCTGTTCTCGGAACGCTGCGCGCCGTATCAGGTGACCGTCGATCCGGACCGGCCGCTACCCGGCAACCGCAACAGCTTCTCCCAGATGAGCGCCGACATGATCGAGCTGCTGCGCGATCAAGGGGACCCCGGCTTGATCGTCATCGCCCACGCGACGCCTGACAGCGACCCCAGCATCTCCATCGCTGGGTACCTGCAGCACCGGCTGGGCGGAGACCCGTTGGTCTTCGCCATCTCCGATCAAGGACGGGTAGCGCCGTTCACCGCGCTGCGGATCGCGCAGGACTGGGCCCGGAACGGCGCTTGCCGCGCGACCGCGGTTATCGCCGCGGACCAGGCGACACTGGCCTATGCCGACCCGGCGCTCGGCCACCTTGACACTGCCGCCGATCACGCCGTCGGCCTGCTGCTGACCACCGACGGCACGGTGCCGCTGCTCGCTGTCAGGCAGCTGCCGGCCACCGCACCCAGCCAGGTCGGCGCGGTCGTCGCGGACGCGGTCGCCGAGTTCGGCAGCGTTGTCCCGCTCATCGTGGTGACGGGCCAGGCCGTCGGGCCGGGAGTCGTGCCGGCCTGGACCAATGCCCAGGCTCGGCGAGTCCCTGGCGACCAGCACTGCACCGCCCTCTGGAGCGTGGTCGCCGACGAACTGACCGGTGTCGGCCAGCACCGCGAAGGCCGGCCGAATCTCCGTCCGCGTGGGAGAGTGCTCGCCGTCGACTATGAGCCGGCGCTGCGGCTGCTGTCCCTGGCTGTGTTTGATCCGCCGCCAGTGGTCCGCTGAGCCATCCGCCGGTCGAGGAGGGTCATCATGCAGGTATCCCTGTTGCATCAGCTGCTCGACCAGGCGGCGAGCCGCTTCGCGGCCGAGCAGGCCATCACCCTGGACGGGCGCAGCCTGACATACGAGCAGCTCACCTGCGCCAGCATGAAGGCTGCCGCATGGTTGCGCCGCCAGGGCGTCAGGCGTGGTGATCGCGTCGTCCTCGCTGCGCCACCGCGGGCGGTCAGTGTCCCGCTGATATACGGCTGCTCACGTCTTGGTGCGGTCTTTGTGATCCTGCACGAGCAGGTGCGCGGGCAGGGTCTGGTGCACGTGCTTGACGACGCGCAACCACGGCTGCTCATCACCGACGATGAGGCCGGGCGGCAGCAGGCCGCGAACCGGAACATCGACACGCTCGCCACTGGCGACGCGGCGATGAGCATCGATCGCTGCGCGGCCAGGCCGGACGCAGGGGACGAGGGCACAGGACCGTTGCCTGTGGATCCCGCATGCTTCATCTATACATCAGGCAGCACCGGGATGCCGAAGGCCGTGGTATCAACGCATAGCCAGATGGTGTTCGCGGCCCAGGCGATCCAGAGCCAGCTGCGCTATTGCGCCGCGGACGTTGTGTTCGCGGCACCGCCGCTGTCCTTTGATTACGGCCTCTACCAGGTGTTCCTTGCCGCGCAGGCCGGAGCGCACGTGTGGCTGGCTACCGCCGCCGACGTCGGTCCGTCACTGGTGCGGAATCTGCGCCAGTCAGGTGCCACCATCTTGCCCGCGCTGCCGTCGCTGGCCGACAACCTGGCACGGATGCTTGACCGCTACGGCGGGACGCTGCCGCTGCGGCTTCTCACCAACACCGGGGCGGCCATGCAGGAGCAGACACTGGCCAGGCTGCGTTCCCATATTCCAGGGTTGCGGGTCCAGCTCATGTTCGGGCTCACGGAGTGCAAGCGGGTGTCGATCATGCCGCCTGATGAGGATCTCCGCCGTCCGGGAGCATGCGGCCGTGCGCTTCCAGGGACCGAGATCATGGTGATTGACGATGAGAAACGGCCGCTTCCACCCGGTGAGCCAGGCGAGATCGTGGTCCGCGGACCGCACGTGATGGCGGGCTACTGGCGCAGGCCCGAGCTGACCAGCAAGCGGTTCCCTCGCCGTGACGGCCTCTTTCCCGAGCTGCACACCGGCGATTACGGCTGGCTGGACGCCGACGGTTACCTGTACTTCAGCGGCAGGCGCGACGACATCTACAAGTCGCGAGGGTTCCGGGTCAGCGGGACAGAGATCGAGTCAGCGGCGGCGCGGCTCGCCGATGTGGAAGCGGCGGCGCTCGTCCCGCCGGGCCCCGGGCGTGCGCAGCCAGTGCTCTTCGTGGTCACCGCCATGCTCGCTGACGAGGTCCTCGCCAGGCTCCGCATGCAGATCGAGCCGTACAAGGTACCGGATCGCTGCCTGGTGATACAGGAAATGCCGCTGACCGGCAACGGGAAGGTCGACAGGACCGCATTGTTGTCGGCCTTGCTCACGGTCTCGCAGGAGCCGGAGGAAGACCCCGCGTTACCCGCCGATGGTCATGTCGTCCGGCTCAGCGCCACGCCAGGTCCGGGCTACGGAGCGCTCGCTTACTCTGGCGCGCCGGCCAGCGCAGCCGCGGGATCGCGCATTGCCCGCGCGGCGGTACTCACTGAGGCGAGCACCCCGATCGCGGCGCTGGCGGCGGCTACCACGCCGACCGGCAGCCACGGCAGGTACGGCGGGAAGTTCCCCGCCGCGCCGGCCAGTACGATGCGCTGCACCGCGATGAGGGCGAGGCCCGCCACTAGCGCGGCGACCGTGCCGATGGCGGCGCTGACCGCCGACTCGGCGGCGGCGAGTCGGAGAACCTGGGACCGTGTCGCACCAGCCAGTCGCAATGCGAGGAATTCGAAGCGCCGGCCGGAGCTAGCGATCGCCATCGCGTTGGCGACCGCGATCACCGAGTAGATCAGGGCAAGGCCGGTCACGAGCAGGACGCTCGCCTGATCCGCAGTGTTCGCCTGCTGTCCTGGAGTCCGTATGGTCACGGGCAGGTCCGCCAGCGCGGCACGGATCGTTCCGGCTGCCGCTGGGCTGACGATGTCCACGCGGCTATCGGGTACGGCCGGGAACGTGGTGTTGCTGACGTAGCCGTCGATGCCGGCCAGGCTGGTGCGGACGATGGCGGTGACGGTCACGTCCCGTCGGCTCCCATCCGGGCCCCAGGCCGCAAGCGGTGTTCCGACGCTGAGCCCGTCGGCCGCCGCGATCTGCTGATCAACGATCAGGCCCCCCGCACCGAAGTCGCGCAGCGTCCCCGATAGCACAGCGGGGTCTACGGCAGACGGCACCGCGGCTGGCGGAAGCAGCTCGACGTTCAGCACATCCACCCAGTCGCCCGCCCTGGTGCCGATGTTCACGGTCCCCTGTTCTATGGGAACGGCCTGCGTCCCCGGCACCGCGTGCAGTGCCGTGACAGCGGCCGGCGGTACCGTACCGTCAGGCGCGGTGATGTAGTAGCTCGCCTTGTCGGTCGTGGCCGCCTGGTAGGCCGTCGCCTGAGTCGCGTTGCCCTGCAGGGCGAAGATGGCGGCCGCCACGCCTGCGGCAACCACCACCGCACCCGCGGTGGCCGCCGTGCGCCGTCCCGCGTACGCCACGTTGGCCACAACGACCTCGACGCTGGCGCCACGCCGTCGCAGCGGCGAGATCAGCGCTCGCGCCACCGCTGCTAGCGGAACCGGCAGCAGCAGCGCAAACCCCGCGACGAATAGCAGTGGTATCTCGATGGTCTTGCGAAGGCTGGTCAGCTGCAGCGGTGTAGTCATGATCGTGTAGACCGACAAGGCCAGCGCGCAGGCCAGCACCGTCAGACCAGCCAGCCAGCGCGACCGGGTCATCACCCGCGCGCCTCCAGCCGCCTCGCCGAGCGCGGCGATGGGCCCGATACGGCCCGCCTGCCAGGCAGTCAACGACGAGCCCGCCAGCGCGCAGCAGACCCCGGCGCCGAATCCGGCAAGCAGCGGCCACAAGGACCAGCCGACGGTGAACCACGCCGGAGCGATTCCGGCGTGGACAAGAGTCTGTCCGGCCAGACTTCCGCCGGCCGCGCCCGTCACGCTGCCGATCAGTGCGCCGGCGGCGCCGGTCACTGCTGCCTCGGTCACGACGAGCCGCCGCACCTGCCCGGCTGTCATACCCGCCAGCCGCAGCAGCGCCAGTTCCCTGTGGCGCAACTCGGCGATGAACGCGAACGTGCCGAACACGACGCAGGCCGCGACGAAACTCACGATGGCCACGGTGATTCCGGCGGTTGCGACAGTGCCGACGATGAGGTGGCCGCCGTCGCTGGGATCCGGGTCAGCCTGGGAGCGGGCCGAACCTGTCAGTACCGTCGCCTGCCCGGCGGCAGCGTGCTGCACCGCGCCGAGCGGGCCGAAGGCCGCAACCGCATCCGGTACCGGATCCATCCGCGCCGCGTCCGCGTCGCTGAAGAACATCGCATCCTCGAACCACTGCGACCGGACGATCCCGGACACCACAAACAACCGCCTGCCCAGCGGGGTCCTGATCGATATCCGGTGGCCGAGCACCGCCGGGGTCCCGCTGTTAAGGACCACCTGGCCCGATTCCGGCGCGTGTCCCGCGACGAGCTGATACCGGCCGAGCGCTGCCGATGACCATCCGTGCCCCACCTGGTCCGTCGGCCCGTTACCCGCCTGGACCGGGAGGGTCCAGTCCACTACTATCCGCCCGGTCGCGGCGAGCCTCGAGACCAGCGCGGGCTGCAGCGGCCGCGGGTTGCTGACCGGCAGGGTGACCGTATCGCCGTCGGAGGGCAGCGACAGAGTCTCACCGGGCACCACCACGGCGGGGGCCGCGGCAAACCGCTGCGGGCCTGGCGGCTGGGCGCCGCCCGCGGCCGCAAGCACCAGCAGCATCGGCACGACGATGGCGACCCCGCCAGCAACCGCGAGGAAGGACCCGGCAAGGCTTACCCACCGTTGCCTCACCGTAGCCGCGGCGAGCCCGATCATCATACGGTCGTCTCCAGTGCCACCAGACGCTCGGCTACAGCCGCGGCGTCGAGCTGGTCCGCCTCGGCCACGACGCGGCCGTCAGCCAGGAACAGCGCCCGGTCGGCCCGGGACGCCGCCCTCGGATCGTGGGTCACCATCACCACAGTGATTCCGGACTCGTCCACCAGACGGCGCAGCAGGTTCAGCACCTCACGGGAAGCGGCCAGGTCGAGGGCGCCCGTCGGCTCGTCAGCGAACACTACGCCCGGCCTGGTTACCAGCGCCCTTGCGATGGCGACTCGCTGCTGCTGGCCGCCGGACAACTCGGCAGGGCGATGCCCGGCGCGATCGGCCAGGCCGACCGCGTTCAGCACCTCATCCACTTCCGCGGCCGACGCGGGCCGTCCGGCCAGCCGCCTGGGCAGCTCGACGTTCTGCCGCGCCGTCAGCGCCGGGATCAAGTTGAAAGCCTGGAAAACAAATCCGATGGTGTTCCGCCGAAGGCACGTCAGTTGGCGATCGGACATCCGGGTGAGGCTCACCCCCCCGATGCGCACATCGCCGCTGGTCACCTGGTCGAGCCCGGCAGCGCAATGCAGCAGCGTCGACTTGCCGGAGCCGGATGGCCCCATCACCGCCGTGAACGTGCCAGCGGCGAACGAGGCGCTGACTCCGGCCAGAGCGTCAACCTCTCCCGCAGCCGTGCGATACTTCTTGCGCACGTCTATCAGGTCGACGCGGCTTCCAACGTCACTGATCACACTGCCAACGCTATGCGGCGCACGGCGACCGGGATATCCCCCTAGCATCCGGTTTCCCGCTGCAGCTGACTCCACCTGCGTGCGGCAGAACGACGGGACTTCCTGCGCTGCAGCCTCCCGGCGTCGCGATGGTCACCGCGCATATTCTGGCATCCCCGGCAACGGCAAGAAGTCTTGGACGGCCAGCCCCATCCCTCGCCGCAATGCCTCGCCGTGCACGAACTGCGCCACCGCGATATCGAGAACACCCAAGCCGAAAGGCGAGAAAGTGACCACCTTACCGGGCTCGCGGCGGAAGTCCTCCGGCCTCGACAGGATCTCGCCGAGAGAGGCGTCAATGAACCCCCGGCCATTGGTGACCTGCTCTGCGAGGTGCAGCGAGGTGCGTTCGCGGCACACGTGTTCGGCATCGTCCACCACATTCTGGCAACCCAGGATGGAGTTGACGTGAAGGTCGCGGAGCGAGATGTGCAGTACGGTCGCCCCCGGGCGGCACGCGCCCAGTCCCATGTGCGGCTCGCTCGCGGTGGTGGCGATGGAGACAAGATCGTAAGCCGCCACGGCCGTATCAAGATCATCTACCGCGATCACTGTGACATTGGGTATCGACTCACGGCACTTCCTCACGAACGCATCCGCCCGCTCGGCGCTGGCGTCGAAGGCGACCGCCCCGCGCAGCGAGGGCTGCGTGGCAGCGAGGAAGCGCAGGATCTCGGCGTTAATGACCCCGCATCCGATCAGGGCAACGCCGTCGTGACCTTGGCCGCCACAGAGCGTGGCGGCGGCCACCGCAGCGCTGGCCGCGGTGCGCTTGGCTGAGATCAGCGATGCCTCGATGAGTGCCTCGGGGTGGCCCGTCCGCGTCGAATTCAACAGCATGACCGCGCTGGCTCGCTCCATCCCGGCGGCTATATTCGACGGGAACGAGGCGATCCACTTCAGCCCTGCGACACCGACGTCGCCACCCAGGTACGCGGGAAGCGCGATGATACGGTTGGGCGTCCCGTCCGGCAGGCGCAGGAAGCAGGAGTGCGGCAGTGCCGACTTTCCGGCGTGGTGCAACCGGTAGGCCGAGGTCACCAAGCCGACGATCTCCCGCTCACGCCCGCTGACGATGTCGTTTACCTCTCCGTGACGCAAAATTAGCACGTACCCTCCGCAGTCAGCTCTGAGTCCTTCCACAGTTGCGAGACCTCACCGAAATGCTCCGTCACCCAGGTGTCGGAATAGATGGTGTCCAGGTAGCGGTCGCCCCCGTCGGGGAAGATCAGCACGCAGTTCGCCCCGTCGGGGATTGAGCAGCTCAGCCGCTCAAGAGCTGCGATAACCGCGCCGGACGACCCGCCCGCAAGGATGGCCTCCCGCAGCGTCAAGCGCCGGCACCCGACGACACACTCAAGGTCCGTGACATGGACCACCTCATCCACGGCGGTCCGGTCGAGCAGTTTGGGCAGCACAGACGCGCCATGGCCGGGTATGAGCCTGGCCCCGGCGGGCGCGGACCCGAAGAGCACGCTGCCAACGGCGTCCACCGCCACGAGCCTGGTCGGCATGTGATGCTGCCGCAGGTAGTTGGCGCAGCCTCGTAGCGTTCCCGTCGTGCTCGTCGCGCAGAACAGATTGTCGACGTGCCCGTCTAGCTCCGTGCTGATCTCTCGCATCGTCTGCTCGTGCGCGCGAGGATTCAGTGTGTTGGCGTACTGGTTGGGCCAGAAGGCGTGCGGGACGGTCTGCACGAGTTCTTGTACGCGCCGCAGCCGCACCGGCAGATACTCGCCGGTCTGCGGGTCCGGGTCGGTCACCATCTCCACTTCGGCACCGTACGCCCGAAGAATTGCGAGGTTGTGGTTCGCGGTCTTCGGATCGACCACACAGACGAAGCGTATCCCGAAGTATCTGCAGATCTGCGCGATGCCAATCGCCAAATTGCCAGAACTCGACTCAATGACGACCGACCGCACGGGGTCGAGTTCACCGCTGTTGATCTTTCCGAGCAGCATGCTGGCCGCGGTCCGGTCCTTTATGCTGCCGCCGGGGTTGAACCGTTCAAGCTTGGCAAAGATCCGCGCACCGAATCCTGGCATCAGGTTGCATAGCTCAACAAGCGGGGTTTGCCCGATGGTCGAGAGGATTCCGCTCAACGGTTTATGCTTCATTGCTCCCCCTTCACGAGCACGCCGGCTATGCGGAGGCATGAATACCGCACCCACTGGGAACAATGCTGGGCTCGTCCACCATAACCCTTCTATATCCGCCCGCCTATGTCTGTGCTGTGCTGCAGCGGTGCTGGTCCGCGGTCGCTCCAGCTCAACTCACCTCCACATCGGTCGGCGAGCGGCGGGAACGCCTGCGCGCCACTATGCGCCCGCGCCCTATATTTGAGCAATGCTGGTAGTCGCCGTGATGGCCGCTTCCCCCTATCGCGCAGGTCCGAGAGTTCCTAGCCTGCGACGACGAGGGCCCGGCCGGCGGTGAACGGACCCAGCGCCAGATCCACTCCTAAGGCTTTCGAGTTCCGAGCCAGCCCACCTCTGCTGCTCGCATGCCGATCTGAAAGCGGCTGCGGGCGTCGAGCCGGTCGGCCAACTCGGCGATCAAACGCCGGGTAGTCCGCACTGAGATGCCGAGTTTCCGGGATATCGCAGCGTCGGTATCGCCGGCGGCGAGAAGCCAGAGAATCGCATGCTGCTGCCTCGTGGGGCCCCCGAGGTCACGATGGTGCTGAGCGCCCCATTCCTCGGCCACAGCCCAGATCTGATCGAAAAAAGTATGAAGAAGGGATGCGATCCCCGTGCAGTCTAGACGGACCGCTCCTTTACCGCTCTGAGCTGGGTCAATAGCTACGAGTGCTATTCTCGCATCATATAGTGCCATGCGAGCTGGCAAGCTCGGAACCGTCCGAACCTCGGCTCCCATTTCTTTCAGCCACCCAGCGTATGCCGTGGTCATGGGGTCATTTACGATGCTCTCCAGGAAAATAGTGCGCATACGAACACCGCGTTCGAGCAGCGATCTGTCCAATGGCTTGCTTGCGGCCAGATTCTCCTGGGTCTGTGGACCGCCTGTAACGAATGCGGCGAGTTCTGTGGTGCAGTCTTTGGCCAGTTCCTCTATGGTGAGGCGGATCCTGTCAAGTCCGATGAGCTGATCGGCGCGCAAGTAAGGCTGCGCTTCATGCAGCTTACGATACTCGCTAGTAAGGTCGGCAGTCAGCGCCCGGCATTCCGCGACCGTCTGCTCGTGCTGCGACAGGTCAGCCTCGCACCGAGCGATAAGCGCCCCCAAGCCGACAACGGGATTGACCAGCCGCACTTCTCCTGGCTGCTCATATGACCGGCGGACGAGGGATCGCTGTTCGATTTCGCGCAACGCGCGGCGCGCGCGTGCTTCAGCCCACCCGAGACTCTCAGCTATATAAAGATCATCCGCATGGGGGTGCCTGATCATGAACTGATAGATGATTGCGGCGTCAGGTCCCAGTCCTAGGAACTGTAGCATTTCAATGGCATGAGATGATTGCCGTGGTTCCTGGCCGGGATCGCTCTGAGCGATCTCCTGCACCACGCGCGGTTCACTGCACCCTTGCTTTCCTTGCATCCCACTTGGCCTTCCCCGTTCAGCCACTGGATCTATTCGGCAGACTACGAGAGTCTGTCCGGCCTGTCCACCAGTTACTGATCAGGAACCTTCTGGCTCCAGCACAGATTGCGCGCCACTAAAGGTAATCGTTCCGATACAAATGACGACAACAGGCCCGCTAGGTGGCGTTTTACACAGGCGAAGCGGTGGAACAAAAGTGAGGCGTCCGGGCCATGTGCTGCCAATGCAGGATGCTGCACGCTTGCTTTGCCGGAATCGCGATCCACTCGCGGCAAGCTTGCCTTGGCCGATACTAGATGTGCTGGTTAAGGGGGTAGGCCGATGTGGTTTCGGCTACTCGGACCTGTGGAAGCGTGGAACGGCGGGACCAGGATCGAGGTACGGGGTTCAAAAATGCGCACCATGCTGGCTTCGCTATTGCTCGCGGATGACCAGGTAGTTTCCGACTTCAGGCTTGTTCAGATGCTCTGGGGAGTGGAGCCTCCCTCCACTACTCAGGCGCAGCTTCATACCTACGCATCCCGGCTACGCAGTCTGCTCGGTGCGGAAGTCCAGATTGAGCGGCAGCCGCCGGGCTACCGGTTGATGGTCACGCCCGGGGGGGTAAACGTCGATCTCTCCGAGTTCGAGCGCCTAGCCGGCGAGGGGCGCCTGGCGTTGACGGCAGGTCGCATGCGAGTGGCAACGGGGATGCTTGGCGCGGCGCTGGCGCTGTGGCGGGGTCAGCCGCTAGCCGGAGTCACCGAACATATGGCTGAGGCAGAGCAACCCCGGCTGGAGGAGGCCAGGATGGGGGCGTTGGAGGATCGCATCGACGCCGATCTCGCCCTCGGCGGACATGACGCGCTGATTACCGAGCTCATCGCGTTGGTGGCTGCCCACCCGCTGCGCGAGCGCCTGCGTGCCCAGTTGATGCTCAGCCTGTGCCGCTCCGGCCGGACGCCAGATGCGCTCGCCGCATACCATGCATTCCGGAGGCTCCTCGCTGAGGAGCTAGGCCTCGATCCTTCGGCACAACTCCAGGAGCTTCACCAGTCAATCCTGGCCGATGACCCCGCCTTGCTATCACCAGCCGGTCGCAGGCATCACGTTGCGCTCGCGCACGTTCCGGTGCTGCCGCCAGAAACCAGCGACTTCACGGCACGAGATGCCGAGGTCGCTCGCGTCTGTACAGTTCTTACCGCGCCAGCGCAGCGAGACCGCGTCCCGGACGTGTGCGCCATCACCGGCATGTGCGGTATCGGCAAGACCACGCTCGCATTGCACGTGGCGAGGAAGCTGCGCGAGCGTTTCATCGGCGGGCAGCTCCTTGCCACCCTTGGAGGAAGCACGGGCCGGCCACTAGACACCGCCACCATCTTGACGAAGCTGCTGAAGTCACTAGGCATGGAAGAAGATGCCATTCCCTCAGGGATTGAGGACCTGATTGCGCTGTACCGGCACACTCTCGCCGGTACCCGAACGCTCATCCTGCTCGATGACGCGGCGGACGAGCGGCAGGTACGGCCGCTGGTGCCTGGTGTGGCGGGTTGCGGGTTGCTGGTCACCAGCCGTTCACACCTTGCCGCGCTTGGGGGAGTACAACGTGTGGAGCTCGACGTCTTCACTCGTGAGCAGTCGATAGAACTGCTCTCCAAAATCGTAGGCGCGGACCGGGTGGCCGCCGAGGAAGTGGCGGTCCGCCGGATCGTGGAACTATGCGGGAACAACCCGCTGGCCGTGCGGATCAGCGCGGCCCGCCTTGCCGCCCGGCCACACTGGAAAATAGCCAGGCTAGCCCGGCGGCTGGCAGAAGAGAATAACCTTCTCGATGAGCTCCGGCTTGCCGATCTCGACATGGGAACGGAACTGGCATCGACTTACCGGTCGATGGGTACGGACGCGCGGAAGGCACTTCTCGTTCTTTCTCGTATGGGATCGGCATGCTTCTCGGCGAGCGATGCCGCCGTGCGCCTCAATATGCCGCCTTCCGAAGCCGAGGATCTGGTAGAAGAAATTATCGGTGTCCACATGATCAAGATCGTATCGACTGATCCCGATTACTATCAGATGCCGTCCCTTGTGAGTGCGTTCGCGGCGCAGGAAATGGCAAGAAATTAAAAGCTTCCCGCAGTCACCACAAGATCGGTTATCGGGGCGCAGAGAGGAAGTTTAATGTCTAGAAGCTCGACAAAGGATCGTCGCAAGAAAAAATGTATCTCGGCGAGGACAACGGGCTGGCAGTAGCCAATCGGCACCGGCGGCAGGCCTGCCAGCGACATCTTCACCCTGGGCCCGCCACTACGCCGACGCTGGTACGAGACAACGGCCATCCCGGAAATCCGCGACCAGGCCGCCGCAACTCGCCCGCCACCTAGTGGCCGCACAGGAGCACGCAAGACCACCGAAGAGCGTCAGGGCAGGCTAACCGGCGTATTAGCGGACAGGTCCCGCAGCTGTTCTTGGCCTTGCCGCGGCTTTGACTGCTTTGTCCCGGCGGTGCCATTCCTCGGCGAGCAGGCGGTAGGAGCGGACCCTGTCGGCGTGGTCGTGGGTGATCGTGGTGATGATCAGCTCGTCGGCGCCGGTGGCGCTGGCGAGCCGTTCGAGCTGGCCGGCTACCTGCCCGGGGGAACCCGTGAACTGGGTGCCGACACGGTCGGCGACAAGCTCAAGGTCGGCGTCGGTCCAGCGGTGTGCGCGGGCCTGCTCAGGGGTAGGGAACGGGATCGCTCCCTCGCCCGTGCGGATGCTGCGTACCCACATGCCGTAACCGCTCGCCAGTTCCCGCGCGGTAGCTTCATCCGGGGCGACGACCACATCGGCGGACACGCTCACGTAGGGCCGGTCCAGGTCGGCAGAAGGCTTGAACGCCGTCCGGTATCCGTCGACGGCCTCCAGCACCGTGGCCGGGCTGACGTGGTAATTGGCGGCGAACCGCAGCCCGTTCGCGCCGGCTACCTGGGCGCTTTCCCCGCCGCTGCTGCCCAGGATCCACACCTGCACGTCGGCGCCTTCCCCGGGAACGGCGTGTCCCTCGACGCCGTCGACCGACTTGTACGTGCCGCGGAGCAGAGCGAGGATGTCTGCGACCTGCTCGGTGTAGTCCTGCGGCTGCGCGCCGGGAAGCTGCAGCAGCGCCTTCTGCATGGCGGACCGCGGGCTCTTCAGCAGGTGCGCGGGTGAGAACCGCCGCGGGATGAGCAGGCCGTTGTCCGTCCGGTACGGCCCGGGGTCTTCTGGCGAGGCCGCTGTACCGCGGGGACGCCCGCCAGAGCGGCCGAGGCCCAGGTCAAGCCGCCCGGGGTGCATGGCGTCGATGAGGCCGAACTCCTCGACCGTGGACAGCGCGGTGCGGTGGCCCATCTGTACCGCGCCGGATCCGATCCGGATCGTCGAGGTCGCGGCGGCGGTCAGCGCGAGCAGGACCGCCGGGGAGGTCCCGGCCACGCCGGGGTTGAGGTGGTGCTCGGCGAACCAGTACCGGGCGTAGCCGGACCGTTCGCAGGCCTGAGCCAGGTCGATGCTGTTCCGCAGCGCCTGTGCGGCGGTGGAGCCGGAGCTGACCGGCACCAGGTCGAGGACGGCAAGCGGGATCATAGCGGGGCCAGGCCGAGGTGCTCGCGTAGCGTGCTGCCGGCGAATTCGTCGAGGCCGCCGGGGGTGATGTGGGGGACGAGGATGAACCCGTCGCTGGCATCGGCCTGTACCAGGTCGTTGATCGCCGCAGCGACGGTGGCCGGCGAGCCCACGAATGTCTGGCGGCCGGTGACCTCGATGATCAGCTCGCGGATCGACAGCCGCCGTTCCGCTGCCAGCGCCCGCCACTGCGCCGCGACGTTGAACCGGCCATTGATGTCAAAGAAAAGATCCTTATGGAACGAACGGCCGGCCGAGGCGTCGGCCAGGAAGACGCCAGACGCCTTGTCGGCCACGATCTCATCGCCGTGCCAGGAATCGAACAGCTCGAACGCGGTGGCCAGGAACGTCCGGGCCCGGTCGTACCTGGCGGCCAGCACCGTGAACGTGTCGGGACGGCCCATCACGTCGAGGTCGTAGATCTTGCCGTTCTGCTCGCGCAGCCGAAGCCCCTCGGCGAGGAACAGGAAGTCGAACTTGGCCCGTTCCGCGGTCTGGGCCATGTGCGCGAAGGAACTGAACTCGATATGGCTGCCGGCGGGATGCCAGCCCGTGTCATCGAGCGCGACCGCCAGGTGCATGCCGGTAGCTCCGTTCCGCAGACGTAGAACCACAGCCGTTCCATATATCGATCTTTAAGATCGGAATACTGGCACAATATCATGCTTTATCGGTAGGTTTTATTGACAACAAGGGTGTGCGCCCCGCACGATGGATGCGTGATCAGCTGTGTCAAACCGATGCGACGACTCGGGTCGGCGTCGTTAATGGTCCGCCTAGGCCGGGCGTGATGCGAGGAAGCGCGCGAGAGCCTGAGCTTTGGGGACGAGTGTGGCCACCTCGATCCGCTCCTGCTTGGTGTGGAACCCGGCGCCGCGCGGACCGAGCCCGTCGATCGACGCGATCCCCATCGCCGACGATGTGCTCGCGTCACTCCCTCCGCCGATGAGCGGCGCTTCGTCTCCGCCGAGACCGGACGCGCGGGCGCAGGCAGCATACGCGCGCATCAGCTCACCGCTCGCCTCGGTCCGCTCGAGCGGCAACCGCGCGACCCCTCCTCCGATCGTGATGCGCGACCCGGGCACGGAGGTCGCCGCCTCGTCCGCCGCGCGGCCAATCGCGGCGACCAAGGCGTCCGCGTCGGCACGCGTGCAGAAGCGGATGTCGATCACGGCTTCGGCCTCGTCCGGGACCGTGTTCTTCCCCTGACCCCCGGTGATCTTCCCGACATTTACCGTCACCCCCCGGTCGTAATCGCTGAGCTGCTGGATGCGGTCAGTGAAGCGCGCGATGGCCCACAGCGCGTTCACCCCGTCCTTATGGTTGTTCCCGGCGTGAGCAGCCTTGCCGGACGCGCGCGCGGTCATCCCTCCGGTCCCCTTCCGGCGCGTGATGATCGCGTCAGGCGGCTCGGTCCGGCCTGCCTCGAAGACGAGCGCGGAGCCGGCCCCCGCGATCCAGTCACGGATGACGCCCTGCCCTTCTGGCGACCCGACCTCCTCATCGGCCACGATCGCGATCCGCAGCGGCGCCACGGCGTCGAGTCCGGCGGTCTCCGCTAGCGCTTGCACGGCGAACGCGACGACTACGAGCCCTCCCTTCATGTCCAGGACACCGGGCCCGCGCGCGAGATCTCCGTCACGCCGGAACCCCTCGAACGAGCCGGGCGGGAACACGGTGTCGAGATGGCCGACCAGCGCGACGGGACGGGGCCCGGCCGACGCCGCTGAGCGTGAGGCGAACAGGAGGTGATCGGCGTAGCGCGCGCTCGGCTTCAGACGCGACGTGAGCCCGCTGATCGCGAACAGCTCGCGGAGCATGCTCCCCACCCGCCTCCCCCCGTCCACGTTATCGGTGAACGAGTTCACCTCGACCAGGCTCGCGATCCGCTCTTCCATCACACGCTGCTTGCCGTCGAGCCAGCGGGCCGCGCTCTCGCCGTGCGGGGAGGAAGACATACCGGTAATCTAGCGAAATTCCGCACAGCGGCACATAAGGAGCAACCCACGATCATGCGCACCCTGCCGGAACGCTACGCCAAGCGCCGATAAAGCGGGCCAGATCAGAAAGCTCCCGCGATAGGACTCGAACCTATAACCTGCCGGTTAACAGCCGGACGCTCTGCCGATTGAGCTACGCGGGATCGACCCGCATAAGGGTAGCGCACCCAGGGGCCAGACGTGACATCCGCCGGCCGGCTCCATCTCTCAGCGCTCGCCGGAAAATGAGTACGCTCGCCTACAGGGGGAAAGTTCATGCAAGCAGATGACATGGACGCGCATCTGAGAGGAGTGCCATATGCGATATCGTGTCGCGTTCCTGACGGGGTTCGCTCTCGGCCTGCTGGCTGGCGCACGAGCTGGGCGTGAGCGTTACGATCAGTTCGTTAAATATGCACAGAAGGTAGCCGAGAATCCCGCCGTGCGGAAGGCCGCGCGGACCGCCGGGCAGAAGGCTGGTGAGCTGACCAAGGCAGCGGCTCAGCAGGCCACGCAGCAGGCGACGCAACGGCTGCCGAAGCTCACCGAGACCGCCAGGAACAGCGCGGACAAGGTGAAGAACAGCGCCGAGAAGGTCCGCAGCCAGCTCGCCAGGGGCCACAACGGGAACTACGACGCCGAGCATGTCACAGTGAACGGCACGCGACCGGGCGGAGCGGGAACCATGGGAACTTAGTCGAGGAACTCCCGCAGCATCTGGGCACGGGACGGATGGCGGAGCTTGGCCAGGGTCTTGGACTCGATCTGCCGGATCCTCTCCCGGGTCACGCCGAACTCCCGGCCTACTTCCTCCAGTGTCCTCGGGTGCCCGTCGGTCAGCCCGAACCGCAACTGGATGATCCGCTGCTCACGTTCGGCCAGTTCGCAGAGCACCCGCTCGAGCTGGTCTTGCAACATGATGAACGCCGCGGCCTCGATGGGCACCACGGCATCCGCGTCTTCGATGAAGTCCCCGAGATCGGACTCTTCTTCGCCGATCGGGGACTGCAGGGATACCGGCTCCTGGGCGATCCGCTGGATCTCCGCGACCCTCTCGGGCTCCAGTCCCATCTCCGCGGCGATCTCGTCGACCGACGCCTCGCGCCCCAGTTCCTGGTGCAGTTGCCGCTGCACCCGGGCCAGCTTGTTGATCGTCTCGACCATGTGCACCGGCACGCGGATGGTCCGCGCCTGGTCGGCGATCGCCCGCGTGATCGCCTGCCGGATCCACCACGTCGCGTACGTGGAGAACTTGTAGCCGCGCGTGTAGTCGAACTTCTCCACCGCGCGGATGAGGCCGAGATTGCCTTCCTGGATAAGGTCGAGGAATACCAGCCCGCGGCCGATATATCGCTTGGCGATGGACACGACCAGCCGGAGGTTGGCCTCGATCAGCCGCTGCTTGGCGCGGACCCCCTCCTCGATCAGCAACTCGAGCTCGGCACGCACGCACCGGCCGGGGAACTCGAAGCCGCCGGACAGTATGTCGTCGGCGAACAGGCCCGCCTCGATGCACTTGGCCAGCTCGACCTCGTCCTCGGCGGTGAGCAGCGGGACGCGCCCGATCTCCCTGAGGTATATCCGCACCAGGTCGCTGGTGGTGGCTCGTCTACTGGTGTCGATCTCGCCGCGCCGCTGGACCTCGACCTCGACCTCGTCCTCCTGCGGCACGTCAAGTACTTCGACGCCCTCGTCAGCGAGAGCCCGTACCGCCGCCTCCAGAGCCTCTGGAGGCAGGTCGGCATTATCAAGGGCGACCATGACGTCGGCCATGGTCACCGAACCCCGTTCCCGTCCCTTTGACACGAGATCTGTTAGCTGATCCGCCGTCTTAGCCGCTTTGCTCGTCAGTACGGTGAGGGTCACGCTCACCAGTCTGCGTCACCGACGGTATGTTACGGGGGACCTAATTTTGTTACCCCGCCGCTACTTAACCAGACCAGCGCAGGCTGCTATAGTCACGCGCCAGTGGCTCGTTCCAGTAGCGCCTTCCTCCGTCGCTCCAGTCCCACCAGATCACCGAACAGCCGGTTGTACGCCGCCTGCTCCTCGACGGGGTTCATCCGCTGCAGCCGCGCCTTCACCGCGGCGATCTCCCGGCTGACCGCGAGTTCGCCCACTCGCGCCAGGACGACGTCCGCGTACTTGGCGTCCGGCTCTCCCGGGATCTGCAACGCCTCCACGGCGAGCCCGGTGACGAAGGCCCGCGCTCGCTCGTTCGGCGTCGCTTCCAGCAGCCGCGCGGCCCAGTCGCGCGGACTGCCCGCGGCCGCGGTCCCGCCGCACCCCATGATCATCGCGAACATGGCGCCGTGCGCGGGAGCGGTGAACGCCTCCGCGCCCAGTGCGTCGAACTCGGGCCCGCACAGGCCGGGCCGCTGCACAGCCAGCTTCAGCGCTTCCCGCTCAACCCTCACCACAGGATCAGAACCATTTTGCACGAACGTACTGTGGTTACTCCCCACCGCCTCGTGCTCCGGCCCAGGCCCGGCGTCCCAGGCAGTGCCTCCCCCGGGGGGGCGTCCCCCCCGCTTCCGGGGGGACGCCGTCCCCCCGAGTCCCCCCCGGTCGCCGGCGTGCTCACGGACCCGGGCCAGCACGAAGTCCTCGTCCATCATGCCGAGCCAGCGATCGAGGTTGGCCGCGTACCTGATACGGAGCCCTTTGTCCTTGATCTTCGCCACGATCTGGGCGGCCTCGTCGAGCGCGGCGAGCTGCCCCTCGGTGGTGTCCAGGTTGTGCCTGGTCAGCACGCCGCGGATGGCGAACTCGAACAGCGGGACCCGGCGGGCGATGAGATCACGGACCGCCGCGTCGCCGTGCGCGAGCCGCACGTCGCACGGGTCGAGCCCGTCGGGCTGGACTGTGACGAAGGTCTGGGTGACGAACTTCTCTTCCATGCTGAACGCCCGCAGCGCCGCGCGCTGTCCGGCCGCGTCACCGTCGAAGGTGAAGATCACCTCCCCCGTCGACCCCTCGGTGTCCATGATCAGCCTGCGCAGGACCTTGATGTGGTCTTCGCCGAACGACGTGCCGCACGTCGCCACGGCGGTCGGCACCCCGGCCAGGTGGCAGGCCATCACGTCGGTGTAACCCTCGACGATGACCGCCTGCCGCCGGTGCGCGATCTCTCGTTTGGCCAGGTCGGCGCCGTACAGCACGGTCGACTTCCGGAACAGCGGGGTTTCTGGCGTGTTGAGGTATTTGGGGCCGTCGTCGTCCGGGTTGAGCTTGCGCGCGCCGAACGCGATGACGTCTCCGGACAGATCCCTGATCGGCCACATCAGCCGGCCGCGGAACCGGTCCATCGCGCCGCGCCGCCCCTGGGTGGCCAGGCCGGAGGCGAGCAGTTCCGCGTCGGTGAAGCCGCGCCCCCGCAGGTGCCTGGTCAGGTCCTCCCACGAGGCCGGCGAGTAACCGACCCCGAACCGCTCCGCGTCCGCGTCCTCGAATCCGCGCTCGGCGAGGAACTTGCGTGCCTGCTCGGCGGCCGGGCCGCGCAGCTGTTCGGTGAAGAAGACGGTAGCGATGCGATGGGCGTCGATCAGCCGGCGGCGCTGGCTCTGTTCCTGCCCAGGCACGTAGCCGCCCTGCTCGTATCGCAGCTCGATACCGGCCCGCGCGGCCAGCTTTTCCACCGCCTCGATAAAGCTCAGCGCGTCGATCTTCTGCACGAACTTGATGACGTCACCGCCCTCGCCGCAGCCGTGGCAGTACCACAGGCCGCGCGACGGTGTGACGTTGAACGAGGGTGTCTTCTCGTCGTGGAACGGGCAGAGGCCCTTGACCGAGCCGCCGCCCGCGCTCCTCAGATGCAGGTATTCCCCGATGACTTCGTCGACCGGAGACCGCTCCCGGACTGCGGCAATGTCCTCGTCGCGGATACGCCCAGCCATGATCACCTCCGCGCTCAGACTCATTCATCGGGGGGTGCGGGGGGTCGTCCCCCCGCGAGCCAGCAGAGCCTCCCGTCCTCGGGAGTCTAGTCCTCTCGTAGCCTTGGCCCGTGCCGGAACTGCTGGTCCTGTGGGACGTCGACTATACGCTCGTCAACGCCAACGGGCTGGGGACGCAGCTGTACCGCGACGTGTTCCTCGAGCTGTACGGACGCGAGCTGACCACGGTGGCGCCAAAGGCGGGCAGGACCGATCGTGCTATCGCGCTGGACACGCTGGCTCTGGCCGGCATCGCTGAGCCACGCGCTCACGTGGACGCCTTCCTGGCCGGACTTGCCCGGCACGTCGCTGCGCTCCGCCGATCGCCACCGGCCCAGGTACTTGCGCTGCCCGGCGCATCCGATGCACTCGCGGCGCTCGCGTCGGCTCGCCTGCATCAATCCGCGCTTACCGGAAATATCAGGATTCTGGCAGAGCTGAAGTTGCGAGCTGCCGGGCTGGACGCGTATCTGGACTTCGACGCCGGCGCCTACGGGGACGTGCACGAGGTGCGCGCGGAGCTGGTGGATGTGGCCAGGCGTGCCGCTAAAGGGGTGTACGGGCGGGATTTTTCCGGGGAGGCTACGGTGCTGGTCGGGGATACGCCGCTGGATGTGGAGGCGGCGCTGGCCACCGGCGCGCGGGTGGTGGGTGTCGCGACCGGGAGCTACCCGGCGGTCGCGCTGGCCGAGGCCGGCGCGCATGTGGTGCTCGCCGACCTGACCGACACCGACCGCGGCCTAGCGGCCATCACTTCGCGGACAGCGCGCTCAGGAACCGCTCGTAACGACGCAGCCAGAACAGACCGCCCGTGAACACCGCGACGGGAACGAGGGCCAGCGCCGTCCACTGCGCCTCGTTCAGTGCCACCGGATTGACGAAGCGCGGGCTGGACGCGAGGAACCCGCCGAACGTCCAGGTCACAAGCGCAGCCGTTGCCGCGGTCGGCAGCAGCAGAACCACGACCCGGCGACGCACCTCCGGACGGCAGCGGCCGATCGCCATCAGCATCGCGCCCCAGCCGACGCGGCCCCTGCGATCGCGACCGCCGTGATCAGCCGCCACGACGGCTGCCTGCCTTCGCCACGCACCGCAATGACGGCCGACGCGGCTATGACCAGCGCGAAAACCAGACCGCGCCAGCGCGACGCCCAGCATCTCGTCGGCGTAGGCGGCCCGGTAGTCGGACGGATAAAGGGCGAGCAGCCGACGATAACGCCGCTCGAGGATCTCCCCGGCCAGCCGCTGGTTCCGCGGCCCTCGCCACCTCATATTGTGCCTGCCTCTGGTCGCAGCCGGCGCAGACGCAGCGTCGCCGCGCTGGCGTTGCGCTGCATCCGGTCGGCCTCGGCGGCCAGCCGTTCCGCTCCGGCCGTGCTCAGCCGGTAGTAACGGCGCAGCCGGGAGTCCACGATCTCTTCGCGCTCGACCTCGATCAGCCCTGCCTCACGCAGGCGGTCGAGCACCGCGTACAGCGTGCCGGTGTGCAGCTTGACCCGCCCGTCCGAGATCCGCAGCACGTCTTCCACGATGCTGTACCCGTGCAGCGGGCCTCCGGCCAGTGCGGTGAGCACCAGGAAGGCCGGTTCCCGCAACGGTTGATCGCTCATGCATGAACTATATACGGGTTACGCGTATATAAGCCAGTGAATTAGCCGCCCACGGGCGGGAGGATCCCGCGTTCCAGGGCGATGGTGACCGCCGCCGTGCGATCGGAGACCCCGAGCTTGCCGAACGCACGGAGCAGGTGAGTCTTCACCGTGGCCTCACTGATGTGGAGCCGACGGCCGATCTCGGCGTTGGTGGCGCCGCGCGCCACGTGGGCCAGGACCTCGGTTTCCCGGACGGACAGCGATTCGCGCTGCGGGCGGCGCACGTGTGACACCAGGCGCTCGGCGACCGACGGCGCGAGCGCGGTCTCGCCGCGCGCGGCGGCGCGTATCGCGTTGGCCAGTTCGCCCGGGGTGGCGTCCTTGAGCAGGTAACCGGTGGCGCCCGCTTCCACGGCCCGGAGGATGTCGGCATCGGTCTCGTAGGTGGTCAGCACGAGCACCCGGGCGGCGGATCCGGCCGAGAGGATGTCTCTGGTCGCGGTCACGCCGTCCCCGCCTGGCATCCGCAGATCCATCAGGATGACGTCGTATCCCCCTGTCCGGGCCACCGCGACGGCCTCTGGCCCCGAGCCCGCCTCGCCCGAGACCTCGATATCGCCTTCCGTGGCGAGCATGCCCCGCAGGCCGGCCCGGACCACCGGATGATCGTCGGCGAGCAGCACCCGGATCATGCGGGCAACTCCACGAGCACCGTCGTGCCCCCGCCGACGGCGGATCGCACCTGCACCGTTCCGGCGGCCGCCGCCACCCGGTCACGCATGCCGCGCAGTCCATAGCCGCCGTTGACCGTCTCCGCATCGAAGCCGGTCCCGTCATCGGCCACCTCGAGCTGTACGGCGTCATCCCGGTAACACAGCCGGACGTCCACCTGATGCGCGGCCGCGTGCTTGCGCACGTTGGCCAGGGCCTCCTGGCATACCCGCAGCAGCACCACCTCCGCCGCGGTTGGCAGCGGCCGGACCGCGCCCGCGATCTCGGCTCGGGCCCGGATTCCGGTTTCCGCGCCGATCGCCTCGGCGACCCGGTACAGGGCATCGCCCAGGCTGCTGTCCTCCAACCGGGCCGGGCTGAGCGCGCCGACCAGGGCCCGCGCCTCGGCCAGGTTGTCCCGCGCGGTGGCGAGCGCCATGTCGAGGTGCCGGCGGACCTCGATGGCCGCCGGATCCAGGCCCGCCTCGGCTGCCTGCACCAGCGTCACGATGCTGGTGAAGCCCTGCGCCAGCGTGTCGTGGATCTCGCCGGCCAGCCGGTGCCGCTCCGCGAGCATCCCCGCCTCGTGGTGTGCGGCGGCCAGTTCGTGCCGGATCGAGGAAAGCTCCTCGATGAGCGCCGCGTGTTCCAGGTTCTTCTCGATGATCTGCATCATGAATCGGCTGTACACGTAGGAGAATCCAATCGCGAACACCACGATTCCTATGGCGGTCATCGCGTTCTCAAGCCCGTGCCCCCGCACGATGACGATCAGGCCGGCGACGCCGTTCAACGCGACGACGAACCACATGCCGCGGCGCGTCGTCGTCACATGGAAGCACTGCGGGCTGATCGCAAGGCGAGGAACCAGGCGTTGAGGTTCTGGCTCTGCACCGCGGCGAACAGCACCACGATCCCGCTCAGGTACACCCAGCTCCGCCAGGTCGTCTGCGCCTTCTCCCAGCTGGCCTCGTCAGACGTAAATATCGCCCGGCCGGCCAGCAGATACCACGGCACCATCGCGGCCAGCGCCACGGTGGCGATGACCCGGCCCGTCGGGCCGAGCGGACCCACCTCCACGATCGCGCGCAGATGGCGTAAACCCCTCCAGGATCTCCATCGTCGTGGTCTTGCCCGCGCCGTTGGGCCCGAGTAGGGCGAACACCTCGCCCGC
>Ga0213881_10000278_pt1 | contig 38148 bp, 34 predicted proteins | sample BarmaccoBMER_R08_FD_160104 | JGI IMG/M metagenome (GOLD analysis project Ga0213881, IMG submission 160104) | Barbacenia macrantha exposed rock microbial communities from rupestrian grasslands, the National Park of Serra do Cipo, Brazil - ER_R08 ...
TCGCGCCTACACGTATGGGCCACACATTCGCCGTTCGCGTTCGCGTTCGCAAACGGCGTCTGGGCAGGTCAGAGCCATTGCTACGAAAGTAGCTTGACTGACGTCACGATCGTGAACGTCGCGATGCCGACCATCGGCCGGTCGCTGCATGCGTCGGGGGCCGAACTCCAGCTCGTCGTGTCCGGCTACACGGTGAGCTACGCGATGATGCTGATCACGGGGGCACGGCTGGGTGACCTCTACGGGCGGCGGCGGATGTTCGTGGCCGGCGTGGGAATCTTCACGCTGGCCTCGCTGGTCTGCGGGCTCGCGCCAGGCATCGGCGTGCTTATCGCCGCCAGGTTCGTCCAGGGTGCGGGGGCGGCGGCGATGATGCCGCAGATCATGAGCGTCATCCAGGTGCGGTTCGACGGGGCCGAACGGGCGCGGGCGCTGAGCGCGTATACGGCCGTGCTGTCCTCCGGCTTCGTGGCCGGGCAGGTGATCGGGGGCGTGCTCGTGACCGCGAACCTGGGCGGCCAGACCTGGCGCCCGGTGTTCCTGGTCAACGTGCCGATCGGGCTGGCCGTGCTGGCCATGGTGCCGCGGCTGGTTCCGGCCGACCAGCCGGCGGGCACGCGGCGGCTGGACCTCGCCGGGCTGGCCATCGCCGTGCCGGCGGTGTTCCTCATCGTGCTGCCGCTGATGCTCGGTCACCAGGAGAACTGGCCCGGCTGGGTGTTCGCGTGCATGGCCGGCGGTCTGTTGCTGGGCGCCGTCTTCGTGGCGGTGGAGCGCCGGATCGCGGCACGAGGCGGCGACCCGCTGCTGAACCTCGCGGTGCTGCGCGCGCCGGGCCTGGTGCCCGGGCTCGGCGCCGTCGCGGTGCTCATGCTCACCTACGGCGGCTTCCTGTTCGCGTTCGCGCTGCACCTCCAGGCCGGGCTGGGCGACAGCGCGATGCGGGCCGGGCTGACCTTCGCGCCATGCGCGCTGGTGTTCGGCTTGTGCGGGTACTTCTGGCGGCGGCTGCCGGACCGGGCGCACCATCTGCTGCCGGTGCTCGGCTGCCTGGCGGCGGTCGGCGGTTACCTGGCCGTGGCCTGGGATCTGCGGTCGGGCACGTCCGGGGGGGACCTGCTGCAGGTGCTGCTGGTCATCACCGGGGCGGCGCTGGCGCTGGGATTCAGCCCGCTGGTCACGCACGCGCTGGTGCGGGTGCCGCTGCGGCACGCGGCGGACGCCAGCGGGCTGCTGACCACGACGATCCAGCTCGGCCAGGCCGTCGGGGTGGCGACGTTCGGCAGCTTGTTCCTCACGCTGGACGCGGAGCGTTCTCCGGGCTCGGCGGTATCGCTGGCCTCTGGGCACGCGCTGGCCTCTGGGCACGCGCTGGCCTCTGGCAACGCACTGGCCTCTGGGCACGCGCTGGGGGTGACTATGGCGTGGGTGGCGGTCGCGATGGTGTTCAGCGTGGCGGCCGGGATTCCGCTGGCCCGGACGGTGGCCGCGGCTCGGCGGCCGGCGTGAGCCGGTGGCGGAGGGCCAGCGCGGCCAGGACGGTGGCGAGGCCAGCCAGTGCCATGCCTGGTCCGGCGCCGACACCCATTGCCACGGCGCCGGCGATTGACGGCAGCAGGCCCTGCCCCGACATCAACCCGGTGGAGTTCAGGCCGAATGCCTGGCCGCGCAGCGAGGACGGCACGCTGTCCAGGAACGCCTGCTGGATCCCGAGCATGTAACCGAAGCCCAGCGCGCTGACGAACAGCAGGCCGGCGACGATCGGGAGCGGCAGCCGGAAGGCAAAGGCGAGCATCGGCACGCCGAGCAGCACGGCCAGCGGGAAGGCCAGCCGCTCCCGCGTCGCGGCTCGGCAGAACCGGCCGACGACCATGTCGCTGACAAGCATCCCGGTCGGCATCGCGGCGAGCAGCGGACCCGCGGTGCTGGCCGGATGGCCCAGTGCGTGCGTGTACGGGACGATCAGCGACTCGGCGCCGACCACACACGAGCAGGGCAGCCACTGGGCCAGCAGCAGGCCGCGGATGACCGGATCGGCGAACAGCCGGGCGTTGCCGGCCAGCGTGGCGTGCACGGTTCCGCGCGCTTTCTTCCCTCCCGGCCGCCCCGCGTCGCGGGCGACGGCGGCGCGGGGCGGGCGGGAGCGAAGGCCGAGACGGATCAGGGAAGACAGCACCAGGGCGCAGCCCGCGACCAGCAGCAGCCGGCGGGCCGGGAGCAGCGCCAGGATCGCCCCGCTGATGCCGAGCCCCAGGATCTGGCCGCCGGCGGAGGTGAGGCTCATGATCGAGCGGCCGACAATGAAGCGGTCGCCGTCCAGCACGTCCGCCAGCAAGGCGGAGATCGCGGCGTTGAACACCGGGGCGGCCATGGCCGCCACCGCGACAAGCCCCAGCATCACCGCGACGGGCAGGCCGGGCGCCAGACCGATCAGCAGGCCGGGGGCGGCCCTGATGAGCAGGCCCGTGGTGATGACGGTGCGCGGCGGCAGCCGGTCCGCCAGCGAGGTGAACAGCATCCCGCCCACGACCTGCGGCGCGAAGCCCATGCTGAACGCGAGAGCGGCCAGCAGGGCCGACCGGGTCTGGGCGTAGACGAGCACCGACAAGCCGAGGATCTCGAACTCGGTGCCGAGGACGTACATCAGCTGACCAGCGAACAGCAGACGAAACTCGCCGACTCCGAACACGGATCGGTATGTCGTACGTACCGATGCCGGGGGTAGCTTCGTCGCGGCTGTCATACTCGCCATCCTGGGGAACGCGGGCTTGCCGGGATACTCTTTCGTCGTGGGACGAAAGGTGGGGTGAAAGGAGGCGGGCGTGCGTATCGCGGCTGGCAGCGAGGACATAACGACGAGCCGCTTCGCCCTCTCGCCGCTGTGGGAACTGCTGTCCGCGCTGCGCCTGCTGACCGGGCGGTCGTGGCAGGCGGATGAGCCGGCGCTGCGGCCGTGGCTGGTCCGGACGAGCGACCGGTACCGGCGACTGCGTCGCGAGGTGGACCTGGATATCGTGAACGCGCTGGAGCCGCAGGGGTGGGGCGCTGACTTCCTCGCGCCGATACCGGCCGACGTGTCCACCACGATCGATGACCTGCTAGCGCAGGTCCGGTCGACACCGCTCGCGCAAGCCCACCGGGAGGTCGCCGAGGCGCTGCGGCGGCAACCGGCAGTCCAGCCCCGGCTGCGGCAGATCCTGACCAGCGATCAGGTCACCGGCTACGTCGCGGACGTGCTGGCCGTCGCGTGGCAGGTGCTGCTCGAACCCGAGTGGCCGACGTTGCGCGCCATTCTCGAACGCGACGTGGTGTATCGCGCCGGGCAGCTCGCCGCCAAGGGCTGGGCCGCCGCGCTGGCCGGCCTGCATCCCCGGCTCAGCTGGCAGGGCGACGGAATCGAATGTAGTCAATGGCAGGAGGAGGACCAGGCGCTTGGCGGGCGGGGGCTGCTGTTCGTGCCTTCGGTGTTCATCTGGCCGAGGCTCGCGATGCGGCTGGAGCCCCCGTGGCCGCCGGCGCTGTTCTACCCGGCACGCGGGGTCGCGGCGCTGTGGGAGCGTCCGCGACGGCCGCTGTCCGTGGCCGGCCTTGACCGGCTGGTCGGCCCGTCTCGCGCCGCCATACTCCTGGCGCTCGAGAACCCGGCCAGCACCAGTCAGCTCGCCGCGACGCTAGGGCAGTCGCTGGGCGCGGTTGGCGACCATCTGGCGGTGCTGCGCGACGCCGGCCTGCTGAGCCGGGCGCGCTCGGGACGCTCGGTGCTGTATTCCCGCACGCCGGTGGGAGACGCCGTGGTCGCGGCCGCCGGCGTCCGTTCAGCGGAAGCGGCCGCGGGCGTAGGCTCGGAGTAGACGCGGCTGGCTTGCCGTCCGCTATTTCGCGATATATCGTGGGACGCACAGCTTGGCTCGCAACAGGGCGGTCTACGGAGGGCACCATGGCGGCATCTAACATTCGCGTGGGGGACGCGGAGCGGGAAGCGGTGGCCGCGCAACTGCGCGAACACTACGCGGACGGCAGGCTCACGCTCGATGAGCTCAATCAGCGGCTGGATCAGGCGTTCGCCGCTAAGACGCGCGCCGACCTGAACGCGGTGACGCGGGATCTTCCCCTTACCCCAGGGCAAGCCGTGAACAGCGGGACGAATGCCTGGCAGGACGCCACTTCCGGGCCTTCCGGCTACGCCGGCCGCTCCGGGTACTCGGGTTACTCGGGGTACACCGGTGGCGCGGGACGTGACCGGGGCCGGCCGTTTGCCGTGCTGGCGCCGCTGATGGCGTTGTTCTGGCTGTTCGTGATCCTGGGCGGCCTGTTCGCGTTCGGCTTGGGCGGGGAAAGGCCGCTGGCCATCGTGTTCTTCCTGGCCGCGCTGGCGTTCCTGCGGCGGATGTTCGGCCGTCGGCGCCGCCGCTTCGGCGGACCGCGCGGTCGGCGTTGCGGCCGCTACTGGTAGGCACTGGCACCAGCCATTGCCGGTAGCCGTCGGCTGGATCGACTGTCCTTCCGTTGCTCTGTCCCGGGGGACGCTTCCCGTGATGCCAGGGAACGATTTATCGTTGAATAAATCGGTCTCGCGGAACCGGGAACTCGATGACGATGCGATATGACGTCCGGACCGGCAAGGTCGTCCCCGACGATGGTCACGTCCGTGTGCCCGGATGGGGCACACCGTGGCAGCAGGGCCTGGGGCAGCAGAGATACAGCTATGACCTGCGGATCGGTGACGCCGAGCGCGATGCGGCCATGGCCCAGCTCCGGGAGCACTTCGCCGATGGACGGCTGTCTCTCGACGAGCTGACCGAACGCATTGACGGCGCCCTCCGGGCGAAGACGCAACGCCAGATCGACGCCCTGATGGTTGACCTGCCACGGCTCAGCAATCGCCAGCCGGGCAAACGTTCCGGCGACCCGGACAGCGAACTTACCGACACGGGCCGCTATCTCGTGCTGCTCCTGCTGCTGTTCGCGCTGGCCGCGTGGCTGCTGATGATGGCCTGGATGTACAGCCACGCATATCCGTACAACGGGCCCATAAAGTAATCCCGCTCAGGGGTTCTTAGGCGCTGGCCAGGGCACGCAACGGCACCACCAGGTACCGGAAATCCGGCGGCTCGTCGGCACGCTCACGCACCGTACCGGTGATGACGGCCGGCCTCGTCGGGCTGCTGAACTCAAGCCGGATCCGCGCCTCCTCACCTCCCTCCTCCCTGTCGACTTTCTCGCCGTCCTCAATGTTCTCTCCCTTCTCCCCCTTCTCCCCCTTCCCTGACGCTTCGGCCTCGGCCGCCGCGGTAAGGGCCGCGCCGAGCCCGTCTAGCAGGTAATCGGGCCGGAACGCGATCGTCGGCTCCTCGCCGCTGAACTCCGCGCTGACGGTTTCGCGCGCCCGTGCCTGTCCCTCGGTCCCGGCCTCGATGGTCACCTTTCCCTGGCCGAAGCTCAGCCGTACCGAGCTGCCGCGCTCGGCCACGAGCGCCACCCGCTTCACCGCCGCGGCGAAGGATGCGGCGGGCATGTCCGAACGGCAGCCGAACTCGGCGGGGAAACGCGACTTGTACTTGATGAACTCACCCGCGATCAGCCTCGTGGTCAGCCGGCGGCCGCCGCTCTCGAAACCGATCATCGCGTCAGCCGCTCGCAAGGAGGCGGCCGTGCCGCCCCTGGATGTGTCGTCACCGCCGGTGAGCCGAGGCCACGAAGCACCGTCGTGCTGCTCACTGCGGAGCATGATCTGCACCGGGACGCCGGGCGACATCATCCGCGCCGAGTCGGCCAGGGTCCTGGCCGGGATCAGCACGGTGACGTTCAGGTCGGGTCCCGAGGGCTGCCAGTCCAGCTCGCGCATGGCCAGGCGGTACCGGTCGGTGGCGGCGAGCGTCATCGTGTCGCCTACCAGCTCTATGTTTACCCCGGTCAGGATCGGCAGCGTATCGTCCCGGCTGGCGGCCGGAACTACCTGGCCTATCGCCGCGGCCAGCGCACCGCCGTCCACCGTCCCGGCCAGACCGGGCAGGTCGGGTAGTTCCGGGTACTCCTCAACCGGAAGCGTCACCAGCGTGAATGCCGCCGCGCCGCAGGTCAGCGTGACATCCTGGCCGCCGTCGTCGAACTCCACCGGAAAGCCCGGCAGGCTGCGGGTGATCTCGGCCAGCAGCCTGCCGGGCACGAGCACGGTGCCGGGCTCAGCCACGTCGGCCGGCACCCGGATCCGGGCCGACACCTCATAATCGAAGCAGGACAGCGTCAGCGAGCCGTCTTCCGTTGCCGCGAGCAGCAGCCCGGACAGGATCGGCAGCACCGGCCGGTTGGGCAGAGCACGCGCAACCCAGGCCACCGCCTCGGTCAACGTGTCCCGCTCGATACTGAACCGCATTCATGCCTCCGCGCCGCCTTGCCGTCTGCCCTCGCATACTCGCTTCCTTCGCATACTCGCACGAGGGTCTGACATTCTGGCGCACGTTTTCGGAGGGCCGAATAGGCGCGCCGCGGCGCCAGGGCGGACGAATCACATCAGACCGGGAGGAGCTGCCTCCAGCGTCGCCTCGATCGCCTTGACCAGAGCCCGCGCCGATTCCGCGGTGAGCTCGACCGCCACTCGCGCCGAAGGCCCCTCCGCTGGATCAAGGAAGTCGATGTTCAGCGTGTGCTCGGCCTGGGCGTGTACCGGGTGATCGAAGTAGACGCTGGCATCCGTCACGCGGAACCACCCGGTCGGCCCCTTGCCGCTGCCGCTGACGGTGATCCGCTCGGTGATATATGTGCACATTTGGCCTAATTCTTCCCTGTCAGGTACTTGCCGTACCAGTCCCAGATCCGCCGCCAGGCGTCCACCGCCGCTTCCGGCCGATAAGACGGCCGGTCCACCTGCATGAACGCATGCCCGGCGCCCTCATAGGAGTGGAACTCGTATGTCTTCCCGTTCGCCTTGAGGGCTTCTTCGAGCTGGGCCACGTCGGCCGGGGCCGGGCTCTGGTCGTCGGCGCCGAACAACCCGAGCAGCGGGCAGGCGAGGTCCGCCACCTTGTCGATGACCGGCGGCCAGCCGTACAACGGGTGTCCCTCGGGCGCGGTCCGGTTCACGTGGCCGCCGTAGCAGTCGACCGCCGCCTGCAGCGGCATGCTGCAGGCGGCGAGCAGGGCTTGCCGGCCGCCCGAGCAGTGGCCGATCACGCCGGCCTTGCCGTTGGAGTTGCTGAGCCCGCGCAGGTACGCGACGGCGCCGGCCACTTCCCCGATCAGGCGCTCGTCCGCGATCGGCAGCGCGCCCTTGGCCCGCGCGGCGGCCATCGCGTCGTCCGGATCCGCGGCCGGCGCCTCACGGTGGTAGAGGTTGGGCATGACGGCGTTGTACCCGCCGACGGCCAGATTCCGGGTGAACTCCTTGGTTTGCCGGTCGTAGCCCGGCAGATGGTGGATGACCACCACTCCCCCGACTGGCCCCGGCCGCATCGGCCGGGCCGAGTAGGCCTCGATCTGGTCGCCGCCATGACCGGCGATCGTGACGGTCTCGGCAAGTACCGCGTCGTACATCCGTAGCTGCCCTCCAGTTGTCGTATACAGCCGGCCACATTACTACTACAGTGCCGCAAGTGGGCACCATGACAGGATGGTGATCATGACCTACCTCGCCGCCGATGACCGTTACACCAAGCATCCATACCGTCGCTGCGGACGCAGCGGCATCAAGCTGCCCGAAGTGTCGCTGGGGCTGTGGCAGAACTTCGGCGACGGCAAGCCGATCGAGGACCAGCGGGCGATCCTCCGCCGCGCCTTCGACCTGGGCGTCACGCACTTCGACCTGGCCAATAACTACGGACCGCCCTATGGCCACGCGGAGATCAACTTCGGCCGGATCATGCGCGAGGATCTGCGCCCGTACCGGGATGAACTGATCATTTCCACCAAGGCTGGGTACGATATGTGGCCCGGTCCGTACGGCGAATGGGGCTCGCGCAAGTACCTGCTGGCCAGCCTCGATCAGTCGCTGCGCCGGATGGGCCTGGAGTACGTGGATATCTTCTATTCGCACCGTTTCGACCCGGAGACCCCGCTCGAGGAAACCATGGCCGCGCTCGATACCGCGGTGCGCCAAGGGAAGGCTTTGTACGCGGGTATTTCTTCTTATTCAGCCGAACGAACGGTGGAGGCTTGTTCCATACTCCGTGACCTCGGCACACGGTTGCTGATCCATCAGCCGTCGTACTCCATGCTGAACCGGTGGATCGAGGGTTCCGACAACGGATCCCCGAGCCTGCTTGACGTCCTGGAACGCGAAGGCGTGGGGTGCATCGCGTTCTCCCCGCTGGCCCAGGGCGTGCTCACCGGGAAGTACCTGGGCGGCGTGCCCGCCGGGTCGCGTGCGTCGATTTCCGGCGGCTCGCTGTCCGGGAATCAGTTGTCGGAGGCCACGCTGGCGCACGTCCGGGCACTGGCGTCGATAGCCGAGCGCCGGGGCCAGACGCTGGCCCAGATGGCGCTGTCCTGGGCGCTGCGCGATCCCCGGGTGACGTCGGTGCTGATCGGCGCCAGCAGCGTCGCGCAACTGGAGGAGAACCTGGCCGCCGGCGGCAACAGCACGTTCACCCGGGAAGAGCTGGACGCCATCGACCGCGACGCGGTGGAGTCCGGCATCAACATCTGGGAGGTGTCTTCCAGGGGGTAAACACCAACCCCCCGGACCGCGCCTGCGACGCTGTATTTTCTGGGGGATACAAACCAATCCCCACACCCCCGGTCGGCGACACTGCATTTTCATGGGGGATACAAACCAATCCCCCGCACCCCTCGGTCGGCGACGCTGCTCGCCGTTAGTTTCGCCTGGCCGGAAGGCCTAAAGGCCTTCCGGCCAGGCGACCCGCGAAGCTCGCTGGCGCTCGCCGCTGGCCACCCGATGCGGCCCGCCGGGGACGCGGAGCTGGCTGCGCTCGCCGCGGGGCCACCCGATGCGGCCCGCTGTGGCTACTTTCGCGCAGGATGTAAGCATTCTGGAATAACGTTCGTTTCCGGCGTTTCGGCCATATCGCCTTCGTTAAGATGCGGCACTCTGCTGGATAAGCTACGCGTATCACTACATAGCAGACGCATGGGTAAACCATTGCATGGAAGATAGACGCCCTCTGGAAAAAAGGGCGCCGGAAACCGGTGCCCTTTTTTCCCGCGAGGCCTTTTTATTCCGAGCCATCCAGCGCGACCACCGTGCCCATATCGGTTATATCGTGGCAAAGCGGTGGCGCTCCCGACATGCGCAACGCGATTTACTTCTGAGGGGGCCGGGACGCGGTAACGCGTCCCGGCTACCCGACCGGCGCGCCGGTATGCCGCCGCGACCATAAGGACAAGCAGCGACCCGGCTGGACAGTCGAGGGAACCGGAACACCAGGCTGGTTCCGCTGGACCACGCCAAGCGGCCGCACCTACACGAAGGGACCCAGCATCTACCCCGACTAGGGTCCCTGTCATACGGGTGAGCCGTCTCGGGCATGATGAGCGGTGACACAGGGAGCGGTGACACAGGAGGGAGTGTCTGATGATCGGCACGTTGCGCGCGGTGGTGCTCGACGCACCTGACGTCCGGCGGCTCGCCGCGTTCTATACCGCCCTCGGCGGGTGGACCGAGCTGTACGGCGACGACGAGTGGATCACGATGGGGACCGGGGACGGGTGGCGCATCGCCGTGCAGCTCAGCCCTGGCCACGTACCGCCGCGGTGGCCGGATCCGGCGTACCCGCAGCAGGCGCACCTCGACCTGCGCGTGCCGGATCTCGACGCCGGCTCGGCGAGGGCGGTGGAGCTGGGCGCCGATCTGCTGCGCAAGAACGAGAACTGGCACACGCTGGCCGACCCGGCCGGGCACCCGTTCGACCTGTGCCTGTTCCCGGCGAAGCAGGAGACCACGCTCATGGGCGTGATGCTCGACTGCCCGGACGCCAAGGAGCTGAGCACGTTCTACTCGGAACTCCTCGGCAAGCCCGTCACGTACGAGGGCGACGGCGTGGCGATGATCGGCGAGGACGGGGCGCAGCCGGTGATGTTCCAGCAGATCACCGAGTACCACGCGCCGCGGTGGCCCGACCCGGCGTATCCGCAGCAGTTCCATCTCGACGTCACGGTCGACGACGTCGACGCGGCCGAGGCGGCGGTGCTGAAGATCGGCGCCACCTCGCTGTCCTACGGCGGGGAGAACTGGCGGGTCTACGCCGACCCGGTCGGCAAGCCGTTCTGCCTCTGCTGGGATTAGAAACCTCAGCCGAAGTACGTACCGCTAGTTCAGGGCCTGCTAGCTCAGGGCAGTGCTAGCTCAGGGCAGTGCTAGCTCAGATACGTGCCGTACCAGTTCCAGATGCGCTGCCATCCGTCCATGGCGGCTTCGGGGCGGTAGGCCGGCCGGTTCACGTTGAAGAACGCGTGTCCGGCCCCCTCGTAGGAGTGGAACTCGTAGGTCTTCCCGTGCGCCTTGAGCTCGTCTTCGAGTTCGGCCACCTGATCCGGCGACGGGTACTGGTCGTCGGCGCCGAACAGGCCGAGCAACGGGCAGGTCAGGTCCTTGATGAGGTGCTTGATCGGCCCCACCTTGAGCGGCATGCCCTCGGGCGGAGTACCCACCACGAACGCGCCGTAGCAATCGACCGCCGCCTCCAGCGGCAGGCTGCACGCGGCCAGCACCGACTGCCGCCCGCCCGAGCAGTACCCGATGACGCCTACCTTGCCGTTCGACGAGGTGAGCCCGCGCAGGTAAGCCGCGGCGCCGGCCACGTCGCCGACCAGCCGTTCGTCCGGCACGCCGCCCTTGGCCCGGGCCGCCGCCGCGGCATCGTCGGGGTTGGCGCCCGGCGCGTCCCGGTGGTAAAGGTTCGGCAGGACCGCGTTGTACCCGTGCACCGCGAACGTGCGCGCGATCTCCTTGGTTGCCTCGTCATAACCCGGCATGTGATGGATCACCACGACACCGCCGAACGATCCGGGGCCCATCGGCCGCGCCGCGTAGGCTTCTATCTCGTCGCCTTCGTGGCCATGGATGGTGACCGTCTCGGCAAGCATCACGTCATACACCGGCACTCCTGAAGGGTTCGCTGCGGGCGCTCAGATCCTACTCGGGTTCGCCCGCCAGATCGGCCCAGTAGCGGACCATCACCCGCTCGTGCGCGAGGCCCGCCCGCAACGCCCGCAGTTCGCCGGATTCCGGGAAGCACTCGAGGTCCCGTTCCAGCTCCTCGTACTCGCGCAGCTTCGCCCGGTGCGCCGCCGCCTGACGGGTGGCGATCGGTTTCGGGTCGGCGCCGAAGTAGATCTTGAGCAGGCTGGTGTAGCGGATCTCCGGCAGGTCGTCGGCGGGCGCCGCGGACAGCCACGCGCTCAGCGCTTCGCGGCCGGCCGGGGTGATGCTGTACAGCTTGCGCCGTCGCCCGCTCTGCTCGCGGACCTCGCTGAGGTACCCGGCCCTCGCGAGCCGCTCCGGCTCGGCGTAGAGCTGGGTGTGCTGCAGCGACCAGAGGTTCCCGATCCCGGTGGCCACCTTGGCCTTCAGGTCATAGGGAGTGACCCCCTTCTCGCCCTCGCCCTCTGCATGAGCGATGAGGCCGAGCACGATGTAGGACGTCGGAGTCAGCCGGATGCCTGCCAATAGTTAATCCTGGATGATAATTTTGGAACGATTTTCGAGGAACCTTCCTGGTGGAATCGTAGCGCAGATCTTCCCGCGCGGATTTCTCCATGCCCGGTGACGACGCAGCGGCCGGCGTCTGGCACTATAGGTAGCAAATGAGCAGGTCAGATTCGCCCCAGTTCCCGGTGACCGTTACCCGGCTTCCCGTCACGCGCTGCGAGATCTGCGGGCGCACGGTGGCCTACCGGCCCGGTCAAGCAAGCACAGTGCTGACCGAGCACTACACCAAGATGCACCCGGATGCCATCGCCGACGCCGAACCGGAACCGTCTCCTTAAGCCCCGGACGTGACGCATGAGTATCGCCACGCTGGCGGCCTGGCTGATAACCGCGAGCATCGGCGGCTACATGCTGCACACGTGGATCGCCCGCGGCGGCCTCAGCCACCAGCGTGCCACCGGGGTCGGAGTGCCGCCACCGGTGGTGTTCGGCCACGCGGGCGTGGCGCTGACCGGATTGGCGGTCTGGGCCTGTTACGTGGCCACGCGCTGGGTGGCGCTGGCGTGGCTCGGCGTCGGGCTCATCGGGACCGCGATAACCCTGGGCATCTGTACGGTGACCATGTGGACTCCGTACCCGGTCCGGGTGCCGAGCGCGGAGCCCGAGCCGGCCCCGGCGGCGACCGCGCTCGGCGGCGACCTCGGCAACGACCTCGGTTCGGGCGAGCACGCGTTCACGATCACCGATGAGATGATCGCGGAGCTGTTGTCCGATCCGTTCCCGGCCGGGCGATCCCCGCTCCCCGGCCGACGGCGGCCGGAGGTCCATCTGCTGCCGCTGATCCCTGTCTGTCATGGCTTCGCGGCCCTCGCCACGTTCATGCTCGCCACGGTCACCGCCGCCAGCGCAAGGTAGCGGAAGATAGCGAAGGTAGCGGAAGATAGCGAAGGTAGCGGAAGGTAGCGGAGGTAAAGCACACCGGGCAGCCGGCCCCGATTGGGCGAACCCATGACACATCAGGCACGCTTGAACCATGGCAGAAACGCTGACAATGATGGCTGTGCATGCTCACCCGGACGACGAAGCCTCGAGCACCGGGGGCGTGCTCGCGACCTACTCCGCGCAGGGCATCAGGACCGTGGTCGTGACCTGCACCAACGGTGAATTCGGAGACGCGCCCGGCGGTATCAAGCCGGGCCAGGACGGCCACGACGAGCAGGCCGTCGCCCAGCAACGGCTCGCCGAGCTGCGCAAATCCTGCGAGATCCTCGGCGTCACCCATCTGGAACTGCTCGGCTACCACGACTCCGGTATGCCGGACTGGGATTACAAGGACCGGCCCGACGCCTTCTGCAACATCCCGCTCGCCGACGTGGCAGCCAGGATCGTAGGCCTCATCAACCAGTACCAGCCTCAGGTGCTCATCACCTATGACGACCGCGGTCCCTACCAGCATCCCGATCATGTGCACGCGAGCCGCTCGGCTCAGCAAGCGTTCGCGGAGAGCGGAATTCCGGCCAAGCTGTACCTCAGCGCCATGCGCGGCAGCGATTTTGTGAAGGTCTGGGAGGCGCTGCGCGAGCAGGGCGTCCAGGTGCCGGAATGGGAGCGGGACCCGGAGCGGGAGCGGCAGGCCGCCGAGTCCGAGGCGCGGATCACCACCAACGTGGACATCCGGCCGATGCTGCAGCGCAAGCGCGACGCGCTGTTCGCGCACAGCAGCCAGATCGAGGACTCCTGGTTCAGCCAGCTACCTCCCGAGATCACGGAGATGACCTTCGGCCACGAGCACTTCATCCGGGCCGCCGACAGCACCGGCACCCCGGTGCCGGAAGACGATCTGTTCACGGGTCTGCGCTGATGACCGCTGGCCAGGGGGCGCGGGGGATGGAGTCCCGCACACCAGACAGCGTCGCCGGCGCGGAGGATCTTATCGAGCGCTCAGCCAAGGCCTTCATCGCGGCGATCCCGCAGCAGCCCGAAGACGATGGCTACTTCGGCCCGGCCAGCATCACCTGGCGGCTGGCGGCGGACCTTTCCGCTCCGGTGGCAGGCCTGCGCGGGCTTCTGATGCAGGCCCTGCACCCGCTGGCTATGGCCGGCGTGGACCAGCACAGCGGCTGGCGCCGGGACCCGGCCGGGCGGCTCGCCGCGACGTCGGCCTACCTCGCCACGCTCACCTTCGGCGACCGGGCCACCGCCGATCGAGCCGCGGCCCAGGTCCGCCGCATCCACGATCACGTCCGCGGCACCGACCCGGTGACGGGCCGCCCGTACGCGGCCGGGGATCCCGCCCTGCTGCTGTGGGTGCATGTCACGTTCGTCGACTCCGGCCTCGCCGCGGCCCGCGCGTTCGGAACCCCGCCCAGCAATGCGGAAGCCGATGCCTATATACGCGAAACGCGTATATACGCGGAACTGCTCGGCGTCCCTCGCGACATCATCCCCGCGGACCAGCGGGGCCTGGCGGAGTATGTGAGGTCGGTCGTGCCGGAATTGATGAACACGCCCGCGGCCGAGGAGGCCGCCGGCTACCTGCTTGATCCCCCCAACATGGATCCCGCCGTCGCCGACCTGTGGCAGGAGCTGCGAGACGCGGTGCTCGCGGTGCTGCCGGACTGGGCGCTGGACCGCTACGGCTACCGACCGCCGCCCCCGCTCACCGCGGAACGCCGTGACGAGATACGCGGCGCGCTCGGCATGTTCGACGCGGTCCTCCTCGGCGAGCCCGGAGTGCTGGAGGCCCGGCAGCGGATCACCCTGCGCCAACGTGACGTCCATTGAGGCGCAAGATCATGATCGCCGCGGGCGCCGCCGCCGCCGGGACGGCCGGGCTGGTTCTGTTGCGCCGACGAGGCAATCTCCGGATCGCGCGCGGCCTGGCCGCGCTCCGGCTGGCCGCCCGCGGCGGGGCCCGTTACGCGAGCAACGCGCCGAAACTGTTCGCCGCGGCCGGCGAACACCGTCAGCAGCTGCGCAACGACCTGGCGCTGCGCACCGCCGAGGACGTGACCGCCACGCTCGGCACGATGAAGGGCGTGCTGATGAAGCTCGGCCAGATGGCCAGCTACATCGACGACGGCTTGTCCCCCGCCGCGCGCCGCACCCTCAGCAGGCTTCAGGACAGCGTGCCGCCGATGAGCGCCGACCTGGCCGCCCAGGTCATCGAGGAGGAACTGGGCCAGCCGCCGGACCGCCTGTTCGCCGCCTGGGACCCGGAGCCCATCGCAGCCGCTTCCATAGGTCAAGTTCATAGAGCCATTACCACGAACGGCGTCGCTATCGCGGTCAAGGTCCAGTACCCGGGTATCGCCGAGACGATCGAGGCCGATCTCGGCAACGTGGCGCTGCTTCGCAAGATGCTGCGGATAATGGCGCCGAGCCAGGACGTCCCCGCGCTGCTCGCGGAGTTGCGTGACCGCGTCACCGAGGAGCTCGACTACCGGAAGGAGGCGCGCAACCAGCAGCTTTTCGCCGACTACTACGACGGCCATCCCACGATCGGAGTGCCGCGGATCCTGGGCGAGTATTCCTCCCGGCGGGTGGTGACCAGCGAGCTCGCGGACGGCGCGCGGTTCGCCGAGCTGGCCGGCTGGTCGCAGGCCGAGCGGGACCTGGTCGCCGAGACCATCTACCGGTTCGTGTTCCGCAGCCTGTACCAGGCGCACGCGTTCAACGGGGACCCGCACCCCGGCAACTACCTGTTCCATGGCGGCGGCCGGGTCACGTTCCTGGACTTCGGGCTGGTCAAGTACTTCACCGCCGACGAGCTGAGCCCGCTGGAGGCGATGGTGCGGTACCTGTGCGTCGAGCACAAGCCGGAGTCGTTCCGCGCCGCGATGGTGGACGCCGGGTTCCTGCTGCGGGAGACCCCGCTCCCCACCGATCAGATCGTCGAGCACATGGCGGTGTTCTACGACACGGTGCGCGAACGCGGGCGGCGGACGATGACCGGAGACTACGCGTCCGCGGTCACCCGGCGGTTCTTCGACTTCCGCAGCCCGCTGGCTCCGTACGCGCGGATCCCGCGGTCCTACGTGATCCTCCAGCGCATCAACCTCGGCCTGTTCGCGCTCCTCGGCGAGCTGAACGCCACCGCCGACTGGCGGCTCATCGCCGAGGAGATCTGGCCGTTCGTCCAGGCGCCCCCGTCCACCCCGATGGGCGAGGCGGAGGCGGCCTGGCTCGCGGCCCGCGGCGAGCGCCAGCGAGCTTCGCGGTCGCCTGGCCGTGAAGGCCTGGAAGGCCTTCCGGGCAGGCGAAACTAACGGCGAGAAGCGTCGCGGGAGGGGGGCCTGGGGGGTTGGTGTGTACCCCCCAGAAAAAACACCCGCAGGTACGGGGCTGGGCGGTACCGGATGAACTGGGGCGGGGTCGCCACCACGTTCCCGCCGACGACGAACAGGTTGTAGCCGGGACCGAGGTCCGCCGCCGCGCTGTTCATCTGGGCCGGGCTCGGCACATGCCACGAGCCGCTGCTGAGCCGGTCGAGCAGCGTCTGCACCGCGGTGATCGTCTCGGCCGGGGTGAACGCGCAATGCCCGGCGCGGTTCACGTACACCTGGCGAAGCAGGCTGCCGTTCCCCGCCCGGTCGACGACGGACTGGTAGGCCTGCTCGTTCTCCGGCACGACGAGGCCGTCGCCGGTGGTGTGCATGGTCAGCACCGGAATCGAGATGTCGCCGTTGAAGGCGATGTTGTTCTCCAGGTACTTCACCGCGCTGGGATCGGCGCTCACCCGCGGCGCCTTGGACAGCTTCAGCAGGTCGGAGAACAGGCTCAGCCCGGCCGCGTGGTACAGCGCGACGACTTCACGGAGATCAACCGACCTGGCCAGATCGGCGAAGTAGTCGACCCCGGTGTTCCACGAGGGATTGCCGCCCGCGCGCCCCTCCAGCTCGGACCGGAAGTCGAAGGCGAACGGGAACGTCACCTGCGAACCCCACTCGTACTGGTTGGCCTCCTGCGCGACGTAGTCGTTAGCCGCCGGTTCCGGCGACGTCGGGGTGAACCAGCCCGGGGTGTCGCCGAGCGCGGCGACCAGCGCTAGCCGGGCCCGGCCCTGCGGCGTCTGCTGCGCCTTGGCCCCGGCCGCCTCCGCGGCGGCCAGGTTCGCGCCCCCGTTGGATATGTTGACGACCTGCACGGACGGGGCGAGGAGCTGCTTGAACGCGAACTCCGCGTCGAGCGCGGTGTTCCAGGTCGCCACGCCGCCGGACAGCACACCGCACATCGGCAGCGCCGCGTTGAACCGGTTCGGGTAATCCTGGATCAGCCCGGCCGTGATGATGCCGCCGAGCGAGTGTCCCCAGGCGACGGTCCGGCTCGGCGCGCCGTACGTGCTGGCGAAGACGTTCAGCGTGCTGATCTGGTCCGGCAGCGCCTGCTCGATCGCCCAGCCCGTGGTCGCGTAGGAGGAACCGGCCAGCGCGAAGCCGTGGCCGAGCATCCAGCCGCCGGTGACCGGGTCGCCGACGTCCTGGGCCGGGTTGCTGCCGCCGGGCACCACGTAACCGTGGCTGTACAAGAACAGCGTGCCGTTCCAGGCGCCGGACGGGCACTGGATCTCGTACTTCGCGCCGTCGGCGAGCGCCCCGTTCACGGTGGTCACCGAGCCGGTCCCGCCACAGGACTGGGCGGCGCGCGCCGAGCCCGTTATGACCGTCACTCCGGCGACCACCAGCCCGGCGGCGACCCCAATTCGGGCAAACTTGAACGCGCGCACCATCGCACCTCGCTCCCGCGGTAACGTCAACCAAACGCAACTTAACGCGCCGGTAGCTTCCTCCGAAAGGCCCAAAGCAGGCGGGCCGCGTCTTTCTCCGGGAGGCGGCGGATCGCCTCGCGGAACGTGACGCCGGACATCACCCGGATATGCTGCTCGGTCCACGCGGTGACGTATCCTGGGTCGGACTTGCTGATCTCCCGCAGCACCCAGCCGATCGCCTTGCGGATGAAGAACTCCCGCTCGCCGAGCATCGGCGTCGCGTACCGGTCGAACCGGGCCAGGTCCGGCTGGCCGGCCCGGACCGCGGGCAGCAGCGCGAGCAGCGCGGCCCGGCGCACCCAGAAGTCCTCGTCGAGCGCCCACGCGTCGATCCGCTGCCCCGCGTCCGGATGCTCCAGCGCGATCCGCCCAGCGACGCCAGCCAGCGGATCGACGAGCGCCCAGCCGGCTCCCGCGCGGATGAGCCCCTCCACCATAGGCAGGTCAGCCGCGCTGAGGGCACGCACCCGCAGGCTCAGCAGCTCAACCGCGGCGATCCGGCGTTCCCAGAGGGCATCGTCCCAGAGCGCGAGCGCCCACGCGACGATCTCGTCCCGGGTGAGCTCCGGATGGCGCCGGGCGGCCGCGGTCACCATGCGCCTGATATCGGGCAGCGTCACGCCGAGGAAGTCCAGTTCGCTCTTCAGGTAGCGCTTCTCCTGCGCCGCCCGTTCCGGCGTTCCCAGCGGGCGGAGCGCCTCGACGACTTCGTCTGCCGCCGGCCGCGGATCGAAGGTCATCAGAGTGTGTTACCACAGCCGTTCTGCGAAGATGGGGTTTATGCCGCGCCGGAACCGGGTTACACCCTATGGGGAGCTGATCGCGGTCGCGGACCGCGGGATGTTCTGGGGTAACCGCGGGCCGCTGATCGACGACGACGGGCAGCTGGCGCGGTACTCCCGCGGGAAAGTCTGGATGATCTGCGTGCTGTCGTACAAGGGCATCCGGCGGGTTCAGTGGTCGCCGCGGCGGCTGACCGAGCTGTACTTCCTGGACGAGGCGACCGCGCTGGCCGCCGGGCACCGGCCGTGCGGCGAGTGCCGGTACCGGGACTATCAGGAGTTCAAGCGGTGCTGGGGTTCGGTGTTCGGCGGGGTGCCGCGGGTGCAGGACATCGACGGCCGGCTGCACTCGGATCGGCTGGTCGGCGGGCTGCGGCGGGACAAGTTCGGGAGTGCCTCGGTGCGCCGCACGTTTGCCGCGTCGGCGTCGTCGCTGCCCGCCGGGGCGATGGTGTCGCTGGACGGTGAGACGTGGCTGGTCCATGGCGATGAGCTGCTGCGCTGGACGCCCGGCGGGTACCGGGAGCGGCGTCCGGTGTCGTCGGTTCCGGGCGACGTCACGGTGATCACGCCGCGCGCCACGGTGTCGGTCCTGGCGGCCGGATACCGGCCAGTGTTGCATCCCACGGTGTTGAATTGGCCTGGGCCTCCGGCCGCGGCGTTAAACGCCATGGCGTCAGGCGCCGAACCAGCCGGGGACGTCCAGGCGGAACGTCGGTCCGGGAACCATCGTCCTTAGGTCAGCCTCGAGCTGCGCGAGCTGGGAGGCGCCCAGTTCGGCCGCCCAGCGGGCCCTGATGTCCTCGAAGATCATCGCGGACAGGGTGAGCGCTTCCATGCCCCGCGGGGTGATGCGGATCAGCTTGCGCCGGTGGTCGGTGTCGTCGCCGGCCTTCTCGACGTAGCCGAGATCCTCCAGCCGGTCCACGGTCTTGCCCGCGGCCTGCTTGGAAACGCCCAGCCGCCGGCCCACCTCGGTCGCGGTGGCGCCGCTAGGCCCGATGGCCTGGAGCGCGAAGCCGTGCGCCGACCGCATGTCCGGGTGGCCGCGGCGGGCGAGTTCGGCGTGCAGTTCGTCGATGATCGACCGGAATCCGGCGAACAGCAGCAGCGGCAGCTCGAAGCCATACGTGCTTGACACTGATCGACAACCTCGTTTACTGTTTTAGACAACCTGGTTGTCTACCTTACATCTTCTTCGGAGGTCTCGGGCATGTCCGCTTTCCCTTCTCACACCATCGAGTCCGCGCCGCCGGCCGCCCGGCGAACCATGGCCGCGACCCGGGACCACTGGGGTTACCTGCCGTCAGCTGTCGGGAAGCTGGCCACCTCGCCGCATACCCTCGACGGCTTCATGAAGCTCAACGGCATCTTCGAGAGCTGCACGCTCGACGCGCTGGCCCGCGAGGTTCTGGTCATGACCGTGGCGACCCGGAACGGCTGTCACGTCTGCGTGGCCATCCACACCCAGCGCCTGACCGCGATGGAGGCCAGCCCGTCGCTGATCGCCGCGTTGCGAGACTCCGCGCCGCTGGCCGATCCTCGCCTTGAGGCCGTGCGCGTGTTCACGCTGCGGGTCCTGGACACCACGGGCGACGTGGGCGAGCCGACGCCGCGGCCGGAGGCCCAGGCCAATTCAGCGCCGCGGCCGGAGGCCCAGGCCAATTCGGCACTGCGGGCGTTCCTCGCAGCCGGGTTCACGCCGCAGAACGCCCTGGAGGTCGTGCTCGGCATCGGCACCTACACCCTGTCCACCCTGGCCAACCGCCTGGTCGGGGCGGCACTGGACGAGCCACTCGCCCCCTTCGCCTGGACCGCGAAGGGGTACGTTGCGCCAACCATCCCCACCTGAGGGGTACGTTGCGCCAGTCATCCCCTTCGAGGGGGCGGGAAAGCTATTTGGGGAACCAGCCTACGTAGAAGATGCCCAGGCCCAGGGCTACGAACATGCCGGCGATCAGCCAGAAGCGGACGACGATCGTGGTTTCGGCCCAGCCGGCCAGTTCGAAGTGGTGCTGCAGGGGCGCCATGCGGAACACCCGTTTACCGGTCAGCTTGAATGAGCCGACCTGGATCACCACGGACAGCGTGATGATCACGAACAGCCCGCCCAGGACGAGCAGCAGGAACTCGGTCCGGGACACGATGGCCAGGCCGGCCAGCACGCCGCCCAGGGCCAGTGAGCCGGTATCGCCCATGAAGATCTTGGCTGGCGGCGCGTTCCACCACAGGAACCCGAAACACGCGCCCATGACGGCCGCGGCGACGACGGCGATGTCCAGCGGGTCGCGCACGTTGTAGCAGTTCTGCGCGAGTGCGGTGGTGCAGTCGTTGCGGAGCTGCCAGTTGCCGATGATCACGTATGCCGCGAGGACCAGGATCGCCGCCCCGGTGGCCAGCCCGTCAAGTCCGTCGGTGAGGTTCACGCCGTTGGACGTGCCACCCACCATGATGATGACCCACACGACGAAGAACACCGGGCCGATGGAGATCCCGAAGTCGTACAGGAACGACAGGTGCAGCGACGCCGGGGTGATGTCAACGTGGTCCGGGTAATGGATGGCCAGGAGCGCGAAGATCGCGCCGACGATCGACTGGCCGGCGAACTTGGCCCCGGTGCGCAGGCCGAGGCTGCGTCGCATGTACAGCTTGATGAAGTCGTCGGCGAAGCCGACCAGGCCGAGCCCGGTCATCAGGAACAGCACCATCAGCCCGGATGCCGACAGCGGCGAGCTGCTGAGGGTGAACAGGTGCCCCACGAAGTACCCGGCCAGCGTGGCGACGATGATAACCGTGCCGCCCATGGTCGGCGTGCCGCGCTTGCTGAGGTGCCCGGCCGGGCCATCCGACCGGATCTCCTGGCCGTAGCCGCGCCGGGTGAACAGCCGGATCGCGATCGGCGTGCCGAACAACCCGACCGCCATGGATACGGCGGCGGCCAGCAGCATGGTTCTCATCGCTCCGCCTCCGCAAGCAACTCGGCCGCGACGCTCTCGAGGGAGGCGGCCCTCGATGCCTTCACCAGCACAATATCTCCCGGTTTCAGCCGATCGCGGAGCACCGCGAGCGCGGCTTGCCCGGATGGGACCGCGAAAGCCTCGCCGTGCCAGCCGGCCACCTGCCGCGCGCCGTCCAGCACCGGCAGCGCCTCGTCGCCGACCGCGATCAGGCCGGTCACCCCGGTCGACGCCGCGTAGGAACCGATCTCCTCGTGCGCGGCTCGCGACATCGAGCCCAGCTCAGCCATGTGGCCGAGGACCGCGAACGCACGCCCGTCACGAGCCAGATGACCGACCGCGTCCAGGGCGGCCCGCACCGACTCGGGGTTCGCGTTGTACGCGTCGTTGACGACGATCACGCCATCGGCGCGCGCGGTGACCTCCATCCGCCACCGGCTGCGCGCGACCGCCGTGGACAAGCCGTCCGCGATGTCGTCGAGCCCCAGGCCGAGCGAACGGGCCAGTGCGGCGGCGGCGAGCGCGTTCGGCACCTGGTGGGCGCCATGCAGCCGGAGCGTGACCGGCGCGGCGCCTTCCGGAGTCAGCAGGGTGAAACTTGCCCGTCCGAGCGCGTCGAGCCGCACGTCAGCCGCTGTGATATCAGCCGGGCCACCAGCGGCGGAGAACGTGATCACCCGAGCGGCGGTGCGTGAGGACATGGCCAGGACGCGGGGATCGTCGGCGTTCAGGATGGCGACGCCATCAGCCGGCAGCGCCTCGACCAGCTCGCCCTTCGCGGACGCGACCGCCTCCATGGACCCGAACTCCCCGGCGTGCGCCCGCCCCACGTTCAGCACGACGCCGAAGCGGGGCGGGGCGATGCCGCACAGGTAGGCGATGTGCCCCAGGCCGCGCGCGGACATCTCCAGGACCAGGTACCGGGTATCCAGGTCGCACCGCAGCACTGTCAGCGGCAAGCCGTATTCGGTGTTGAACGAGCCGGCCGGGGCCACGGTCGGGCCGAGCCGCGAGACCAGCGACGCGGCGAGGTCCTTCACCGACGTCTTCCCCGACGAACCCGTGATTCCCGCGATAGCCACCGAAGGCAGCCGGGAAAGCACGAACCGGGCCAGCGCCCCCAGCGCCGCCACCACGTCCTCGACCACCACGCACGGCACGCCAGGCACGACGCGGGTGCCGAGCACGCCGACCGCCCCGGCGCCGACCGCATCGGAGGCGAACGTGTGCCCATCGGCCCGCTCCCCCACGACGGCGACGAACAACCCGCCGGGTCCGGCCCGGCGCGAATCCACCACGAACTCGCCGCGAACAACGACCGACGCGTCCCCGTGCACCGCCCCGTTGGTCACACGGGCGATATCCCCCAAGGTCAGCGGGATCATGCGCCCACTCCCGCCGCGGCCGAAGGCCCAGGCCAATTCAGCACCGGTGCTCGCTGCTCCAACGCGGCCCTGGTGACCGCGCGATCGTCGAACGGCAGCACCGCGCCGCCGACGTACTGACCGGTCTCGTGTCCTTTGCCGGCCACCAGCACGACATCTCCGCGACGGGCCAGCGACACCGCATAGGAGATCGCCGCGGCCCGGTCGGGTTCCACCACGATCCGGGCCCGCTCACCGGCCGGCACATCGAGCACGCCGTCCAGCATCGCGTCCAGAATGACCAGAGGATCCTCAGATCGCGGATTATCGCTGGTGAGAATGGCCACATCGGCCAGCCGCGCGGCGGCCGCGCCCATCAGCGGCCGCTTGCCGCGGTCCCGGTCGCCGCCGCAACCCAGCACTATTATCAACCGCCCCGCCGTCACCGGTCGCAGCGCCAGCAACACCGCCTCGACCGCGCCGGGCTTGTGCGAGTAGTCGACAAACGCCGTGAAATCGTCGAGGCCCGGCACCGAGACCCGCTCCAGCCGCCCGGGCACCCCCGGGCACGAACCCACCCCGGCCACCGCGTCCTCCAGCCGCACCCCGGCCTCCACCAATGCCACCACCGCAGCCAGGGCGTTGGACACGTTGAACACGCCGACCAGCCCGATCGACCCGTCCGCCTCCACCCCGCCGGGGCCGATGATCCGGAACGCCGACCCGTCCGCCCCGGACCGCACATCCACACAGCGCCAGTCAGCGTCTTCGCGGCCAGCCGCGGAGAAGGTGGTGATCGGCACCGGCGCCATCGAGGCCAGCCGCCGCCCGTGCTTGTCGTCCACGTTCACCACGCCGATCACCGGGGGCGTGAACAGCGAGGCCTTGACCTGGAAGTACTCCTCGAGCGAAGCGTGGAAGTCCAGGTGGTCCTGCGACAGGTTGGTGAACACCGCGACGTCGAATGACGTCCCGGCCACCCGGCCGAGCGCGAGCGCGTGGCTGGACACCTCCATGGCGCACGCGGACACGCCCCGTTCCCGCATGACCGCGAACAGCGCCTGCAGTTCGGGCGCCTCCGGCGTGGTCAGCGAACTCTCGAACAGCTCACCGCCGATCCGGGTCTCCACGCCACCGATCAGCCCCGTCTGATGACCCGCCATCCGCAGCCCGGACTCCAGCAGGAACGACGTGGTTGACTTCCCGGCCGTTCCGGTGACGCCGATCAGTCCCAGCGAAGCCGACGGGTTCCCGTACACCCAGCACGCGATCTCGCCCAGCCGCGCGCGGGGCTCGGCGAGCACGAACACCGGCACGCCGCAGGCGGCGGCGCGGGTCCGCCCATCCGGATCGGTGAGCACCGCGACCGCTCCCGCGGCGACGGCATCCGCGCAGAACGCCGCCCCGTGCACCGTGGCACCGGGCAGCGCCACGTACAGATCGCCAGGTCGTACCGCGCGGGAGTCGAGGGTTATCCCGGAGATGAAACCCAGGTCGTTCGCGGAAAATTGGGGGTTTCCGGCGCGGACACCCAGCAGCGAGCCTAGGCCCGTCAGTGGCCTGGGCTGGACGACGGCAGGACGGATGGCCACGGGGTGAGGTTACCTCTCACTTTGCGGTCAGGCGGACCTTAGCCGGCATCGCGCCGTCCGGCGGGATCTTCAGCGTGTCAAGCGCGAAGCGCATGACCTGATAGAAGACCGGTCCGGCCACGATGTCGCCGTAGTAGCCGCCCTTACGCGGGTTCTGTACGTTGACGGCTACGATGAGCTGAGGGTTGTCACCCGGGGCCATCCCGATGTAGCTCGCGCCGTATTTGCACAGGCACGTGCCGTTCCACTCCTGGGATGTGCCGGTCTTGGCGGCGATCGCGTAGTTCTGCATCTCCCCCCACGGCTGGCCGCCGGCCGCGTCGAATCCGGGGACCTGCTGGAGAATCTGGATCAGCTCGTGCGCGGTCTGCGCGGAGATAACCCGGCGGGACGGCGACGGCGGGGCGGGCTTGTACGCGCCGCTGGCCGAGCTGGTGCCCTCGACCAGGGTGGGCTGCACCCGGACCCCGCCGTTCGCGATCGTCGCGTACACGCTGGCCATCTGCACCGCGTTCACCGACACTCCCTGGCCGTAGGACAGCGTGTACCGGGTGTCCGCCGACCACTTGGACGGCACGGGGAGCAGGCCGGACGCCTCGGCCAGGTTCAGCCCGGTCGGCTGGCCGAGGCCGAAGTCGCGCAGGTACTGGTACTGGATCTGCGGCGGGACGTGCTGGACCACCTGTGACATGCCGATGTTGGAGGAGTGCGCGATGATCCCGGCGATGGTGAACCGCTCTCCCGGCGACCACTCCGCGTCGTGGATGACCGTGCCGCCCCTGATGATGGAGTAGGGGATGTTGTAGGCGGACATCGGCGTCTGCCCGCCGTGCTCGAACGCGGCCGCCGCGGTGATCACCTTCGCGGTGGAGCCGGGGTCGAAGATGTTCTGCAAACCGATGTTGGTGGTCTGGTTGATGTCGGTGATGTTCGACGGGTCGTAGGTGGGCCACTGTGCCATGGCCAGGATCCGGCCGGTGCCCGGCTGCATGACCACGACGCTGCAGTTGTCGGCCTTGGTATGGGCGACCTCCTGCTTGCAGGCCTGCTGCGCCTCGTACTGGAGCGCCGGATAGATGGTGAGCTTGACGCTGCTGCCGTTCGTCGCGGGCGTGCCGGCGCCGCCCAGCGGAATGGGCGCGCCACCGGATGTAATCTGCTCCCGCTCGCTGCCGGGACGGCCGGCCAGCAGGGCGTTGTCCGCCTTCTCGATGCCGGCCTCACCGGTCAGGCTGCCGCCGGCCGTGCTGGTGAAGCCCAGGATGTTCGCCGCGATGCCACCGTCGGGATAGTCGCGGATGTCTTGAGCCTGCGTCACGGCGACGCCGGGCAGGTTCATCTGCGAGATCGCGTTCCCCGCCGCCGAGGAGACGCCCCGGGCCAGCACGACGTACTTCGGGGAGGTCGGATGCTGGATGAGGGTCAAGATGGCGGCGGCCGGCATGGCGAGCTGCGGGGCGAGCTGGTCCGCCACGGATTGCCGCTGGCTGACCGGCATCTGCGTGGGGTCCGCGTACACCACGTAGGTCTGGACGGTCATCGCCAGCACCGACCCGTCGGCGGCGGTGATCGAGCCGCGCGTCGCGGGCAGCGGGATCGTCGTCCAGTGCTTGCTGTTGACGAGATTGCGGTAATAGCCGGACTCCATGCCCTGGAGCTGCACCAGCCGACCGGCGAACAACGACAACACGAAGATGATGCATAGCAGCGTGATACCAAGGCGCCGTGCCGGGTTTCCGCGGGCGAGCAGCCGCCGCGCCCGCGCCGGCGCGGAACGTACAAATTTCGACGAACGGTCTGTGGTGCTTCTTCTGGGAGCCTCGTCTGTCCGTAGGGGCCGGACATGCGGGACGGGGCGAACCGCGCGATCACGGCGATCACGGCGATCCGTTCGGTCCGGGCGGTCCTGGCGGTCCTGGCGGCTTGTTCTGCGGCGGGTTTGCGGTCGCCGCGGCCCGCTGGGACCCCGGCCCGGGCCGTCCATGGTCATGGGCGGACCGGGGCCGACGAGCTGAGCTTGCCGGAGGTGGGGTTGAGGAACAGCAGGTTGCTGTCGTGTCGCATGCCGAGCCCGTAAGCTTCCTGGGCGATCGTCCCTGGATTGCTCGCGTCCGCCACCTGCTGGTTCAGGGCCTGGATCTCCTTGTTCAGGTCGGCGTTCTGGTTGGTGAGGTTGGTGATCCGGTACGCCCCCGCGTCGAGTGTGGTGCTGATCACCAGCAGCGAGACGAGCGCGCCGCCGAGCAGGCCCACCAGCAGCAGGATGAAGGGCATCCGCTGCTGGCGGTCCGGCCGCTGCGGCGGCTGCTGCCCTTCGGGTGAGCGCTGCCGTTCGCGGGGCGGACGCTGGGTGTCCAGGGCGGTGGTGCGGACCGGCTGGACCAGCGGCGCCGGGCGGGTGTGCCGCGGCGACGTGACCGGGCGTGCCGGAGCGGTACGTCTGGGCCTCGGCTTGGTTCGCTGTTGTGTCTGCTGCTGTTGTGGTTGTGGTTGTGGTGTTCGCGGGGGCTGGTGCGTTCGGGACGGTGGCTCGGTTCGGGACGGTGGCGGCGTCCGGGAGGGTGGCTGGGTTCGGGAGGGTGGCGGGGTTCGGGAGGGTGGCGGGGTTCGGGGTGGTTGCTGCTTGGGGGGCGCCGCGGCTGTGCGCGGCTTGGTGGTCACTGCCATGTCAGTTTCCCCCTCGGGTCATGCCGCTTCCTTGATTCGCTCCGCGGCGCGCAGCCGTGCGGATGCGGCCCGCGGATTGCTGGCGACCTCCGCATCGCTCGGGCGCTCGGCGCCCCTGGTGAGCAGGCGAAGCTCCGGGGGCGCGATCGGAACCGGCAGCCCAGGCGGGCTCTGGTCCTTCGATCGCGCGGTCAGTTCCCTCTTCACGATTCGGTCCTCGAGGGAGTGGTAGGCGAGGACGGCGACCCGGCCGCCGACGGCCAGCAGGTCCAGCGCCTCCGGCAGCGCCCGGCGCAGCGTGCCGAGTTCGTCGTTCACCTCGATGCGCAGCGCCTGGAAGGTGCGCTTCGCCGGATTGCCGCCGGTACGGCGAGTGGCGGCCGGGATCGCGTCCCGGACGATGGCGCTCAGCTTCATGGTGGACGCGATCGGCGCGCGGGCCCGCTCGCGGATGATCGCGGCGGCGATCCGCTGGGCGAATCGTTCCTCGCCGTACTCGCGGAGCACGCGAGCGAGTTCGGCGGCCGGATAGCCGTTGACAACGTCCGCGGCGGTTCGCTGCCGGGTCCGGTCCATCCGCATGTCGAGCGGGGCGTCCTGGGCGTAGGCGAAGCCGCGATCCGCCTCGTCGAGCTGTGGTGACGACACGCCGAGGTCGAACAGCAGGCCGTTTATGCGCTCGTGGCCCTGTCGGCTCGCGGGGGGACGACCCCCCGCACCCCCCGTGAGACCTAGGTAGTAGCTGGCCACGATGGCGGGGATCTCGTCGTAGCGGGCGTGCACCAGGGTCACCCGGGCGGCGTGCGGGCTCAGAATGTCGCGGGCCGCCTCGATGGCCGCGAGGTCGGCGTCGATGCCGATGAGCACCATGCCGGGGCAGGCGTCGAGCAGGGCACGGGCGTGCCCGGCGCGACCGAGGGTGGCGTCGACGAGCACCGCTCCGTCCCGCGCCAGCGCCGGCGCCAGCAGGTCAGTGACCCGCCCCGCCATCACCGGCACGTGCCGCCCGGCGTCCATCGTTCCCTCTTTCCTCCGCGCTGTGTTTCCCTCCGCGCCTAGACCTCGCTGCGCTCGGCCGGCTTGGGGCCCTTCACTTTCGAGCCGGTCCCCATCCGTGGCGCTGCCGGCTGGCACCGGGGAAGTGATGCCAGCAGGGAGCGACGGATGGGGACCAGGCACGCTTCCTTTAACCGGGGGATGCCATCCCCCGGACCCCCCTTGCCACGGTTACAGAATTCCGGGGAGCACCTCCTCGGCCGCGTCGGCGAAGGAATCCTCCTGGCCGGCCAGGTAGGTCTCCCAGGCTTCGGTGTCCCAGATCTCCAGGCGTGTGTTGGCGCCGATCACCACGCAGTCACGCTGCAGGCCGGCGTAGCTGCGCAAGGCCGGCGGTACCGTGATCCGGCCCTGTTTGTCGGGGATCTCGTCTGAGGCACTGGCGAAGAACACCCTGCTGTAGTCCCGTACCGCCTTGGCGGTCACCGGCGCGGTCCGGAGCGCCTCGGTGATGCGCGTGAACTCGTCCACGGGGAATACGTACAGGCAGCGTTCCTGCCCCTTGGTGATCACCACTCCCCCAGACAGCTCATCGCGGTACTTGGCGGGCAGGAACATGCGGCCCTTGTCGTCCAGCTTCGGCGCGTGAGTGCCGAGAAACACTGGCACTCACCTCCCGGGCCCTGCTGTGCAACCCCTGACGCTGGCAATTTCCGACTCTGCCTCTTCGACATGAGACCGCTTGCCCCTCCACTGCGCTCCACTGTACCCCACATTTCCCCACCGTCAACGCCCAAAACCCAGGGTTTCGCGCCCTCCCCTCCACAAACCCGCAGGTAGCAGCAGTGGAGCGAAGTGGAGCAAGCACCCGCCGCAGCACCTCCCGTCCTACAGGCCGAGCGAGCGAGCCCAACCGAGGGCGAGCGCAAGCGAGCGCCGCGGCGGTTGCCGTCCCAACGGGGCGGCAATTCCCGCCGCGGCCCCAAGCCGGCCGCGCGCAGCGAGGCCTTGGCGCGGAGGGAAACAGAGCCTTGGCGCGGCAGGGAAACACAGCGAGCGCAAGCGAGCGCCGCGGCGGTTGCCGTCCCAACGGGGCGGCAATTCCCGCCGCGGCCCCAAGCCGGCCGCGCGCCAGCGTGGCCTTGGCGCGGCAGGGAAACACAGCCTTGGCGCGGCAGGGAAACACAGCCTTGGCGCGGAGAGAAACAGAGAAAACGCACCCGTCGCGCATCGGCCGAAGAAGGACGTACTGTAGCGTTTGTCAACTAAGGCCTGGGGAGGCCACGTGGTACTGGACACCGGACGCGAGTCGGGGCGCCTGCTGGATGATCTGGTCCCAGCGGCTCGTAGGATCGGCGCTGCGATTGAGTCGGTGATCGAGGGCAAGCCGGGCGCGATCCGCCTGACTCTCGCGGTGCTGCTCGCCGAGGGACACCTGCTGATCGAAGACGTTCCCGGCGTGGGCAAGACGATGCTGGCCAAGGCGCTGGCGAGGGCCATCGACGGTAGCGTCCGGCGAGTCCAGTTCACACCCGACCTGTTGCCCAGCGATATCACCGGTGTGAGTGCCTACAACCAGGAACGGCGCGTATTCGAGTTCAAGCCCGGCCCGGTGTTCGCCAACATCGTGCTCGGCGACGAGATCAACCGGGCCTCACCGAAGACCCAGTCGGCTCTGCTGGAGTGCATGGAAGAGCGTCAGGTCACGGTGGACGGCACCACCTACTCGCTGCAGGCGCCGTTCATGGTGATCGCGACGCAGAACCCGGTGGAGATGGAGGGCACCTACCCGCTGCCGGAGGCGCAGCGGGACCGGTTCACCGCCCGCATCTCGCTCGGCTACCCGCCTGCCGTCGCCGAACGGGCCATGCTGGACTCGCACGGGCTGGTCTCGCCGCTGGACGCGCTCGAGCCGGTAGCCACCGCGCGTGACGTGCACGACCTGGTCCTCGCGGTGCGCCGTGTGCTGGTCTCCGATCAGGTGAAGGACTACATCATCAACCTCGCGGGCGCTACGCGGAACTCACCCGAGCTGCGGCTCGGCGCCTCGCCCCGGGCGACCTTGCACCTGCTGCGGGCCAGCCGGGCGTGGGCTGCGCTCGACGGGCGGGACTACGTGATCCCCGACGACGTACAGGCCCTGGCCGGCCCGGTGCTCGCGCACCGGCTGCTGCCCACGGCGGAGGCGATTGTGGAACGGCATCAGCCGGAGGAGGTAGTGGCACGGATCGTGGCGCAACTGCCGCTGCCGCGCCGGTAATTTTCGGGAGCGAGGCACGATGCGAGGCTTGTTCGGCTCGCTTACCACGCGAGGTAGGTCATTCGTGGCGGCCGGCGGCGCCGCCATGGTGTGCGGTCTCGCGATACCAGAACCAGATCTGGTTCGGGTTGGTGCGCTGCTCGCGGTGTTGCCGCTGGTCGCCGCGCTGGCCGCGCGCCGGTCGCGGTACCGGCTGTCCTGCACACGACGGATCGACCCGCCGCGGACCCCGGCCGGGCAGCCGACCACGGTTTCGGTGCGGCTGAAGAATGTCGCCCGGCTCCGGACCGGCGTGCTGCTCGCCGAGGACGCCGCACCGTATGCGCTCGGTACCCGGCCGCGGTTCGTGCTTGACGAGATCGAACCGGGCGGACACCGCCAGTTCAACTACACGCTCCGGTCCGACACCCGCGGCAAGTTCACCATCGGCCCGCTCCGCGTCCGGGTCGCGGACACCTTCGGCCTGGTCGAGATCAGCCGGTCGTTCAGCAGCACGAGCACGCTGGTGGTCACGCCGAAGATCGTCGCGCTGCCGCGCGCGGCGGCCTCGAGCAGCTGGCTCGGCGAGGGTGATGGCGGCATGCGCACGATCTCGGCCACCGGGGAGGATGACGCGGCGCCGCGCGCTTACCAGGACGGCGACGGCCTGCGCCGGGTCCACTGGCGCTCCACCGCCAGGTACGGCGAGCTGATGGTCCGGCGCGAGGAACACCAGTGGCGCAACAGCGCGTCGGTGTTCCTGGACACGCGGCGAGTCGCGCATTCCGGCAGCGGGCCATCGGCGACATTCGAGTTCGCGGTGAGCGCGGCGGCCTCGATCGGCGCCCACCTGACCGAGGAGGGTTTCCGCACCCGGTTGATCACCGACGACGGCGAGATCGCGCCGCACGGCACGTTCTCCGACACTCTGCTCGACATGCTCGCCGTCATCCGCCCCTCGCCGAACAGCGGTTTCCAGCAGGGCACCGGGGAACTCTCCCGCGCCGGAGGCCAGCTGATCGCCATCGTCGGACGGCTGAGCGCTGATGACGCGACCAAGCTCGCGGGCGCCCGGCGCGGCAACGCGCCCGCCATGGCCCTGGTACTGGCCACCTCAGCCTGGACTGAAACGGAGCGGGCGATGCCTTCCGACGTAATGAGGGCCACGCAGATCCTCACCGCCTCCGGCTGGCGCGCCGTGGTGGTGACCGCCGCCAGCCAGCTCACCGTCGCCTGGCAGCAGCTCCACCAGCCGGTCGACGCGCTCCTTCCGTCTCATCTAGTGCCCCCCGGGGGGTCGTCCCCCCAAGCTAACACCGCGCTGGCAGGCCCATCATGACCCAAGAGCGAAGGATGACCCTCAGCGCCGCGCTGGCGGTCGTACTGGTGTCCACGGCGATCTTCCCGCTGTTCGCCGGCTCGCTGTGGTTCTACGCCGGAATCGGCGCGGTCCTCGTCGTAGCGGTGTTCGGCACGCTCAGCCGGATCCGCACCCTGCCCGTCCTCCTCTGCCTGGCCATTACCTTCACTGGCCTGCTGCTGTATCTCAACGTGGCGTTCGAGGCGAGGCGCTCGTTCGCCGGGTTCATCCCGACTGGCGCTTCGCTGACCGCGCTGGGCAGCCTGGTCCGCACCGGGATGAATGAGGCGAGCAAGTACGCTCCCGGTGCCCCGGAGGTGGCGGGCCTGGTGCTGCTGGCCACCGGAGGCATCGGCATCACCGCCGTGTTCACCGACCTGATCGCCGTCCGGCTGCGTTCGGCCGCACTGGCTGGGCTGCCGCTGCTGGTCCTGTACACCGTGCCGGTCTCGATGAGCTCCGGGCGTACCTGGATCGCAACCACGATCATCTTCTGCGTGGCCACCACCGGCTACCTGGCGATGCTGAGCGTCGACGGGCGGGAGCGGATCAGGGTGTGGGGACGTCTGGTTTCGCTGTGGCGGAGCCATGATGGCGAGTACCGGGGCTTCGGCGCCCGTCCGATGGCCGCTCCGCCGTCACCGAACGGCCAGCGGACCGCGCCCGGTACCCCTGGTGTTCCACGTGCTCCCGGTGATCCGCGCATGCCTGCCTCCACCATGGGTTCCGCCACAGCTCGGGCGCTCCGCGGGCCGGACACCCGGCCGCTGGCCGCGGCGGGCAGACGAGTGGGGCTGGCCTCGATCGTGGTGGCGCTGTGCGCGCCGCTGCTCGTGCCGGGGCTCCACGCGAGCCGGCTGCTGTCTTCAGACTGGGGGTTCGGCAACGGCAACGGAAGCAGCGGCGCGGTTACGCTCCCGGATCCGCTGACGGCGACAGCGGCACAGTTGCGGGAGAACCACCCCACCAACGTGCTTACCTACACCACCACTGCCGCGTCTCCTGGGTACCTCCAGCAGTACGTCTACGACACGCTCACCGACTCGGACTCCAATCCCTGGCAGTTGTTCGCGAACCAGATGACGACGCAGCCGTTCGACACGAACATTCCGCTGGAACACGGCCTGTCCCCATCCGGACCGACGGTGACGACCTCGATAAAGTTCGAGCAGGGCACCGGTAGCTCCGGTAACACGCTCAGCTTCGCGCCGGTCCCCTTCCCTCCCGTCCGGGTCACCGGGGAGCGGGGCACCTGGCAGGTGGAACCCAACACGCTCATGCTCGTCACCAAGGACGGGCTGGCCGGCCAGTCCTACCGGGTGGTGAGCCGGAACGTGGATCCCACCGCGCTGCAGCTCCGCCAGGTGCCAGCCACCGAGCCGAGTAGTAGCGACACGCAGGTTCCTGCCGATTACGGACAGCAGGCGCTGCGCGAGATCGCCCGGCGGCACACGGCCAATGCCAAGACCGAATACGACAAGGCGATCGCGCTGCAGAACTGGCTCAGCGACGACCCTGGCTTCAGCTATAGCCTGACCGCCGTGCCGATCGGCAGCGCGGACGGCCTGGTCCGGTTCCTCACCAGGGCCAAGAGCGGCGACTGCGTGCAGTACGCGTTCGCGATGACCGTTCTGGCCCGGCTGCTTGGGATGCACGCGCGGCTGGTAACCGGATACACCCAGGGCTTTCCGACGACACCGAACACCTATGTGGTCAAGACCACCGACGCCCACGCGTGGCCGGAGATCTTCTTCCAGGGATACGGCTGGCTACGGTTCGAGCCGACTCCGCAGGGCCAGGGCAGCGCCCGGCCCGCCGACTACAGCGCCCCGGCGACCAGCACCGCACCTTTGCCGGTGTTGCCCGGCGGCCAGCCGGCCAGCGTGCCTACGGGCAGCACCGGCAATCGCTCGAAGTTGAACCAGATCAGCAACGCCGCCAACGCCGGCGTCGGCACGACGGCCGCTAAGCGCGGCGCGACCACTCCATGGACGGCCATTCTGCTGGCGGTTCTGGCAGCTATCGCACTCGCGTGCGGGGTGATCGCCATCGCGGCGCCGGCCGCGGCCCGGGCCATAGCGGCTCGCCCCGACGGGCACCGCCGACGCGGCGGGCTGGGCTTCACCACGGCTCTTTTCGCGGTGGCGGTGGCCGGCGTGGTGGCTCTCGCCCTTTACCGGCTGCTGTCCCGCACCGCTGGGCTGAACCTGGGAACCGGATGGGCCACCGTCGGCATCGCGTTCTGTGCCGCCTGCGTGGTGGCGCTCGCCATTCCCACGACCTCCCGGGTGCTGCTCAGGCGCTGGCGCTGGATGAGGGCTCGGGACGACGCCAGCCGCGCGCACGCCGCCTGGTATGAGCTACAGGCCGATCTGGCCGACTTCGGTGTCGGTTACCTGGCCAGCGAGTCGCCACGCGCGCTGGCCGGCCGGGTCACGACCAGACTCGCGCTGCCCGAACCCGCCGTCGAGGCGGTGGGCAGGATCGCGCTGGCGGAGGAGCGGGCGACTTACGCCGCGCGTCCGGCCAGTTCGGAGACCCTGCGGCGAGACGGCCTCACGGCCAAGCGCGGCATCGCGGCGGCATCCGGGCGCCGCGCGCGCTGGCGATCCCGTATTTTCCCCGCCTCGATGATGGGCGTGATTACCGAGACCGGGACGCGGATCGCGGAAACCTGGACCAGCCGGACGCGGCTGCGCTGGAGCCCCATGCGCGCCCGCTGGGACTCCGATCGCGGGTAAGGCTCGCCGGCAGCGCCCGGTTACATCCGTCGGTCGCCCTCCTGCCGTCGGCGCCAGCGCTCCTCGAGGCGTTCCATGAGGCTGCCCCGGCTGCCCCGGCTGCCCCGGCTCCCGCGAGCAGGGCGACGCCGATCGGTGCGGCGGTTGATCCGGGTGCGGGCTGCCCGAGTTCTCGCCAGGTGCTGCCGCCAGTTGATCACCGCCCACAGCAATGACAACGCCAGCACGACCGCCCCGGCCAGCTCCAGGTACACGTGCCGCGTTACAAGCCCCGCCGCGAGCAGGCCTGCGCCGATGAGCACACCGACGACGGACTGAACCAGCTTACGCTTGTAATGCACGCGCGGATCGCTAGAGCGCACGAGTCGCGTGAACTTCGGATCCTCCCTGTACAGTGCCTGCTCGATCTGCTCGAGCTGGCGCTGCTCATGCTCAGAGAGCGGCACGACGCCTCCCCTAACACCTTGCGACCGGCACGTGTGCGGTGGCCTTCACCTCACATACCCGGTTCATTTTCCAGAATACGAGCGTTGACACGCGCCTGGAAAGGTTGCACCCCCCTATGCGCCAGAAAGTCCACGACAGGGTGCTAGTCGTCCGGTATCGGATCATGGCCACGGCGCGGGTCCGGCCCCGGGCGATCAGCCGCTTGCTCGTCCACCAAGGCGGCTGGCCGGACCGCGTCGGTCCCGAAGCGCTTGGCGATGCGATCCATGGCCCGGTCGGCCTCTCGCCAGCCGATTGGCCGCTCGTCGAGTGTTGGCTGCGCGGTGGCTTTCGCCACCGGAATCAGACCAGACGCCCGGACACCGACCAGGCGCAGCCGCGCTCCGGAGGCCAGACCCGACGCCTCGTACAGCGCGCACGCTGTGGCATAAATCTCATGCGATACGTCGGTGGGATGGGTGAGGGTGCGAGATCGCGTCATCGTTTTGAAGTTCGCCAGCCGCAGCTTGACGGAGATCGTGCGGGCGACGTGACCGCCCGCCCGGAGTCCGTCCGCGGTTCGCCTCGACAGCCGCAGCAGTTCCCGCCGTATCCGGTCCGGGTCGGCCACGTCGACGTCGAACGTCTCCTCCGCGCCGATGCTCTTGTCCGGCGTGTGCGGCGTGACCCGCCGCTCGTCCCGGCCCCCGGCCAGCGCGGCCAGGTGGTTGCCGTGCGCGACGCCTAGCTCGCGCTGCAGCGCGCCGAGTGGCGTCTGGGCAATGTCGCCTACGGTGCGCAAGCCGAGCCGGCTGAGCGCCTCTCCGGTGCGCTCCCCGACCCCCCACAACGCCGATATCGGCAGCGGATGCAGGAAGTCCAGCACCCCGCCACGGGGCACCACCAGCATCCCGTCCGGCTTGCACGACGCGGATGCGATCTTGGCCACGAACTTCGTCGGCGCGATCCCCACCGAGCAGGTGATGCCCTGCTGTTCGACCACCATGGCCCGGACCCGCTCGGCGATCGCGGCGGGCGTGCCCAGTAGCCGGACCGCGCCGGACACGTCGAGGAACGCCTCGTCGAGGGCCAGCGGCTCCACAATCGGGGTGACCGAGCCGAATATGGCCATGACTTCCTTGGATACCGCGCTGTACATCCGGTGCCGCGGCGGGACGAATATCGCCTGTGGGCACAATCTGCGCGCCCTGGTCACCGGCATGGCCGACCGGACGCCGAACTCTCGCGCCTCGTAGGTGGCGGACAGCACGACCCCCCGGTTGCCGCCTCCACCCACCACGACCGGCTTGCCTGCGAGTTCCGGCCGGTCCCTGACTTCGACGCTGGCGTAGAAGGCGTCCATGTCGACGTGCAATATGTGACACCCGGTATCGTCCGGGTACGGGTCCGGGCTCATCGGGGTCATCCGGGCTTATCTGGGCTTATCTGGGCTTATCTGGGTCAGCGATGGCCGAGCACGTGCAACTGGGCGGCGATGTCGCGCAGCGCTGGATAGGTCGCGGCGGCGCGTTCCAGCGCCTGGAGTCCGGCGGCGGCGCCCGGGTCGCCGTCGACCAGCGCACCCGGCAGCAGGCCGACGAAGACCCGGAGTCCGTGCGCCTCCCCAGCCCGCAGCCCGCTCCCTTCGATCAGCGCGGTCAGCTCCGGGAGCGTGAACCGCCGGGGCACGCCAGCAGTGGATTCTCCCTCTAGGAGCATGCGCCTGGCCTCGGCAAACCGGCCCGCCAAGGCGCGATGCAGCACGGCGGCTACCGTGTTCGACGCGAGCACGCTCACCGTGCCGGATGGTCTGAGCACCCGGGCGATAGCGGCCATCGCGTCGCCGGGGGAGTCGACGTATTCGAGGACGTTGTGGCAGATGACCAGATCGGCCGCGGCCATCCCCGCGACGCTGTCGACGCTGGCCGCCTCCCCCTGGACCGCGGTCAGGGGCGCGGACACCTCGGCGGCGCGGCGCTGCGCGGCGGCCAGGGCGTCCGGGCTCGGATCGACGACGGTGACGTTGTGCCCGAGGGTGGCCAGCGGCACCGCGAGGCCGCCGGTCCCGCCGCCCACGTCGACGATGTCCAGCACTGCTCGGCCGGTCTTCGCGACGCTCGCGGCGATAACGCCACGCAAGACATCCCCCAGTTCCCCGAGCTGCGCGTCCCCGAGCACGGTGGAGCGCCCGCCGTCGCGCCTGGATTCTGCCGCCACGCCAGCCTCCCCTTACGCCCCTTACCGTGCTGCTACCCGGCCTGGGAATCACTTTAACGGTGAGAGCCGGCTACCGGCATTCCAGGTTGTTTTCCCGCGACACGCCCGGGTGACTACACAAAGTTGTGAGTGGTGAACTTCTGTAGCGGCTGGTCCGTTAGTAGAGGTATGCGGAACTCACACGTTCTTCATAGCTCGACCTCTGCTCATTTCCAGCGCGAGCGTGGCTTGACACCGTATTCTCTTCGCCATGGCTGAGCACCTAGAGCTGCCCCGCCCGTGGCGGCTGACGATGACAGCGGGATGGAACCTGGCCGAGTCCCTCGGCCTGCCGGTGGCCGGATACCTGATCGGCTCGAGACTGGGCGGACGGGACGCCGGCATGCTGGCCGCCACCGCCGTCGTCTGGCTCACCGTCGTCGGCCGCAAGGTCATCACCCACAGCGTGCCCGGCTTGCTCACCATCTCGGCCCTGGTGCTCACCCTTCAGACGGCCGTCGTGATCATCACCGGCAGCGTGCTGTTCTTCCTGCTCCAGTTCCCGCTGGCCAACCTGGGCCTGTGCCTGCTGTTCGCCCGCACCGCCCCGACCCGCCGCCCGCTGGTCGCCCAGCTCGCCGCCGAGGTAGTCGCGCTGCGCCACCCGTCACACCATCCGGGTCTGCATAAGTTCTTCCAGGGTGCCACCTGGCTATGGGCCGGGATCTTCGCCTTGACCACGATCGGAATGTCGGTCCTCATGGCGGTGGAGACACCCAAGGTCTTCCTGCTCCTGACTACCGCCGTAACCATAGGCGGCATCGTCGCCGGCACCGCGCTGTCCGCCCTCTGGTTCGTCCGCGTCCTGCGCCGCTTCGGCCTCCAAGTCCGCTTCGCCAAGCCCTGACATCCCTCTCCGCCCCGCGCCCCGCGCCCTGCCTGCGCCCGGCCGCCCCGCGCCCAGTCCCCTGCACACGCCCGGCCGCCCCGCGCCTGGTCGGCCCCGCGCCACTCCCCAGCCCCCGCCAGTCGCGCCGTTGCCCGACATTTCACGATTTGCGATGAATGGGCGTTGAAAAGTCCGGGGATTTGGCTGCTCCAGCAACCAGAACGCCGGACTTTTGAAGCGCCGAACGGACCCTTGAAGCGCCGCTAGCGGCCTTGGCGGCCCTGATATGTCCCCGTTAGTCACATGAGCCTCACCGACCACAGGAGACCGTTCCAGACATGGAAGATTAGAGCCCTGCGGAAGAATGGGCGCCGGAAACCGGCCCCTAAAGCTCCACGGAGCACCTTATCTTCCACGACATCCACCGCATCCTCCGGCCCAAATCATGAAATGTCGGATATGTGCGTGGCGCGGCCAAGGTGGGCGGGTGCAGTGGTCGGCGCGGGGGGCGTGGCGCGGACGGCGGAGTGGGCGGGCGCGGGGGGGCGTGGCGCGGACGGCGGAGTGGGC
>Ga0213881_10000279_pt1 | contig 38118 bp, 44 predicted proteins | sample BarmaccoBMER_R08_FD_160104 | JGI IMG/M metagenome (GOLD analysis project Ga0213881, IMG submission 160104) | Barbacenia macrantha exposed rock microbial communities from rupestrian grasslands, the National Park of Serra do Cipo, Brazil - ER_R08 ...
CACCGTCAAGGTGCTCCTCAACCTGGCAGAGATAACGGCGTCAACACCCTTATCGTCCCAGGTCAGGAGCACCTTTTACGGTCGACGCGCCGATCAGCTACATGCCCGGATGAAAAGCCAGGGCTAGTAGGGGTTTGCGTCGATTGACCCCGTTCTCACGTCCTCCGGCGACAGGGCGTTATGGCGAGGCGTGGTCCCTTGCTGCCGAGCGGAACCCGACGCAGCAGCTACGGGGTACCGAACCTCCTACAATAGTCCGGCAGCCCGCTCGATGAGCTCGGATGACCCAGGACCAGGGAGGGCCTTGCTCGGTGTGTCCAGATCTGCGAACGGGCTGTAGTCCTTGCTTCCCGATACTTCCCGATACGCCTGCATGATTGTGTCCACTGAGGCAGAAGCTAGATGTGTTGTAAGTTCTTGGGCGAGTAGCTGGAACGCCACCGGACTGGTGATGAGGCCACGGTGGGTGGTGCAGATCTCTCGATGTCGTGCTGCCGGGTCGAGGCTTACCTCCCAGGGGACTACCTCGTCTTGTCGTGAGAAGATGCTGAGGAAGGGCACGTGGTCGGGGAAGGTGCCCGTGAGGTCATCGCGCAACGGGCGACAGCAGTCGCCCCACAGACAGCTGGCCCGAAACAGTCTCGGAACGCCGAGTGATCCAACGACACCGAGCCCGACGACCTTGAGCAGGGCGACCGGGTAGACGCCGAGCATCCGGGTAAGTGGACTACCCAGAGTGATGAGGCCTCGGACGAGTTCAGGTCGGCGTACGGCGACAGCACGGGCGAACTGACCACCCCGGCTGTACGCAATGATCACGGCCTGCTCGCCTGTCGCGTTGACATGCCGGGACAGGGCATGTTCCACCGCGATCGCGGCGCGCTGCCCGCAGGCAACGCCGTACTGGGTGGGCGCGAGTAGCGTGCGGCAGCCGATGCGGTGTAACCAGTCCTGCAAAGCGCTCAGGACCTGAGGACCGGCCGCCAGTCCACCGACGACGAGGACAGGCAAGCCGCCAAGGTCGACAGTGGGATTCTGCCAAATGGGGTGCTGGTGCACGGCCTGGTCATCGGCAAGCACACGGGCCCGCCGGTACAACGGCAGGTGCCAGGAGGCGGACAGGTGTGTTAGCGGCCCCATGTCGGCCATGAGCCGTCCGACGAGGCCGCGAAGGGCTTCCATCTGGGTAACCAACATGGTCCCCGGTAGCATCCTGATCAGTTCGGGCGGTGCCAACTCATCCCTCCGCAAGGCGCAGCCTGTTGCGTCGGGGCCAGGAATCAGCGAGGGGCTTCAAGGTTCGGATACGCCGGCAGTACGACTCCTCACCTCGGCAGGCCACCCGTACCCCACCGCGCTGGTAGGAGCATCACGGTGCGGCACCTAATACACCCAGCCTGCTACCCACTGCCGGCTCAGGGGTGCGACGATGGGTGGGTGAGCCTGTACCGCGACACGGGGGTGGTGTTGCGGGTGCAGAAGTTGGGTGAAGCCGATCGCATCATCACGCTGCTGACCCGCCGCAACGGGCCGGTGCGGGCGGTGGCCAAGGGCGTGCGGCGCACCTCATCGAGGTTTGGTGCGCGGCTGGAGCCGTTCGGCCACGTCGACGTGCAATTCTACCGCGGGCGCACGCTGGACATCATCACCCAGGTCGAGACGGTGGAGGGCTTCGGTTCCCGACTGGTCGGCGACTACGGCCGGTACACTACCGGCTGCGCGGTGCTGGAGACCGCGGAACGGTTGGCGGGCGCCGAGGGTGAACCGGTGCTGCGGCTGTACCTGCTGGTGGTGGGTGCGCTGCGGGCGCTGGCCGAGGGGCAACGGCAACCCCCCTTGGTGCTCGACGCGTTCCTGCTGCGCGCGATGGCCGCCGCCGGATGGGCACCCGCGCTGACTGAATGCGCCCGGTGCGGGGCGCCAGGACCGCACCGGGCGTTCAGCATTCCCGCCGGGGGTGCGGTCTGCCCCCAGTGCCGTCCGGCCGGTGCCGCAACCCCCTCGGCGCAGACCCTGGAGCTGCTTGACGCCCTGGTGCGCGGCGACTGGCGGGCCGCCGAGGAGGCGCCGGGGGCGGTCTGCCGGGAGGGCAGCGGCCTGGTCGCCGCCCACCTGCAGTGGCACCTGGAACGCCAACTCCGTTCCCTGCCCCTCATCGAACGTTCCCCTCCGCTGCCGCGCTGCTGAACCTCTTCGCCAGCGCTCACCAGGAGTTGCACGAGGTGGTTGACGATCGTGGACTTCCCGGCGCCGCTTGGCCCGTCAAACTGAACAAAAAGCTTCTTATTATTTCTAGAAATAACACGAAAGAGCGAGGACGCGGGAAATCACTCGCCATCCTCGGGGGTTTCAGGGGCGAGGTCGCCAATGGCACGGTTGATGATCGCTCGGGCGGCACCCCCGTAACTCGCAACGACGGCAAGCCTCTCAAAGGTGCTGCTGTACAGCTCGATCTCATGCGGCTGACGGAGGTTCAGCTCTGCCGAGTAGGTCTCGACCCTCACGAGATCGGAGTTATACAACATGAAGCCGTGACGAGGATCAACCACATATTGCGTCTCGTGTCCGATGACACCAAGTCGAACGTTCCGCAGTGAGCTCAGCGAGATCAAGCGGTCAAGCTGGCCGAGCATGATGTCAAGCGAACACAGCCGATAGCGCAAGGTCGCTTCAGTGAGTACGAAATGGAAGCGCTTATCGGGCCGGTACAACATCTCTTGGCGCTGCATCCTCTTTCGTACTGCTTCATTGATGTCGTTGGGCACCTTATGAACTGCGACAACTTGCGAGAAGAGGGCGCGAGCGTACTCCGGTGTTTGCAGCAGTCCCGGAACGACGGCGGGTTCAAAACTTCGATAGAGCTTCGTTCGCTGGTCTGTTTCAGACAATTCGATCTGATGCGGTAGGAGACCGGCTTTAAGGACGCGTCGCCACTCGGCGTGTTGAACTTCGAGAGTGTGCAAAGAAGCGAGAAGGGCTTCCTTCTCGCCCTCGCTGCTGGTTGCCCTTGTCCAAGCTAGGATGTCTTGGTCGGTTGGTGTCTGCCGGCCATTCTCCAGCTTGGACACCTTAGAAGCTGGCCACGACAACGACTCTGCGAGCTGCTTTCCGGTGAGACCGGCTGAGGAACGCAGCTCGCGGAGTCGCTTACCTAGCGCGTTGCGGGCTTCATCAACGCTGGTTGAGCCACTAACCCTGCTCGGCGTCAAAGTCGTCCCGTCTCACAGCGCAGTGCCAGGCGGCGTCACGCCAGTAGTTGTGTTGCACGATCATGGTGGGGTCTTCGATAATCTCAGCACCAAGAAACCGGTCGTGCTCGCCGAAGTGCATCATGGCCAGCTTGCGGGAGTCGAACAACCAGTAGTCGTGATTCGGCAGTTGAGCATCATGTGCCACGTCGCGGTTGACGTACCGGATATCTTCACCTGCGGCGTTGGTGAACTGTGAAGCCCGGAGGCTGAATCGACTGTAGTCGCTGAGCGGGATGCTCACGACGCGCACACGCGAAAACCGGCGACCTGCCGCAGTCGCCTCGCGAACCATGCTGAGCCAGCTTTCGGCCCACTCAAGGTTGTCGGGCTCACCGTCGAGGAACTTTTTGAACGACTCAACCTCACGCGGCGCGTTGTAACGCTCCCGCACCTCCAAGCGAAAAGCCGTGTGCTCGAAGGTGCGGAACAGTGCGTTGAAGTCGTCCCCCACGAGCAGACTCAGCGCCCCTCCTCCAGGTAGCGGAGGGCGTACATCGTGAGCACGGCTTCCGGGATCTCGATCAGGGTCTCGTGGTCGGGCACTTCACCGATCTCCGTGAGTGCCTGGGGGTCGATCACCTTCCCCCCTGGGCGATGTAGGTCGTGCGGTCGGTGCGGTCGGTCGAACAGGGTAGGCGACTCGCCCCCGATGGAGTCCGGGTCTTTCCCGGAAACCGGACGTGCATAGTTCCTTCTTGCTCGAAGTTGGCGAAACCTTCTCGGCTAGAGTGGCGGACGGAAGCCTCACTGTCAATGGCGCAGGGCGCCAAGGCCACGCTGCCGCCTGCAGTCAAGACCGAGATCAAATCCTGCTGCCCGTCCATAGCCCCGCTGAGCCTGCCGGACGCGAGGGCGGCAGGATGTGGTGGTGCGCGCACCTGATCCGCATCCCTCCGGCGCGCGGCCACCGTTCATTCCCCCCGAGCGGGTGCCCCGGCACGTGGCCCTGGTGATGGATGGCAACGGGCGGTGGGCGCAGCGGCGCGGGCTGCCCCGTACCGAGGGTCATCGCCGTGGTGAGGCCGTGTTGCTAGACGTGGTGTCCGGCTGCATCGAGCTGGGTGTGCGGTGGCTGTCGGCGTATGCGTCCACCACCGAGAACTGGCGACGCAGCCCTGAAGAGGTGCGCTTTTTGATGGGCTTCAACCGCGACGTCATCCGCCGCCGCCGGGACCAGATGCACGAGCTGGGCGTGCGGGTGCGCTGGGCTGGGCGTCGCCCGCGGTTGTGGCCCAGCGTGGTCCGGGAGCTGGAGGTCGCTGAGCAGCTGACCGCGGACAACGACGTCATGACCCTGACCATGTGCGTGAACTACGGTGGTCGCGCTGAAATTGCCGACGCGGCGCGCGAGGTGGCCCGCCGCGCGGCCCGCGGCGAGATCGACCCGGAGCAGGTCGATGAGCGGATGCTGGCCCGCTATCTGGACGAGCCCGACATGCCCGACGTTGACCTGTTCCTGCGGCCCTCCGGCGAGCAGCGCATCTCCAACTTCCTCATCTGGCAGGCTGCCTACGCGGAGCTGGTGTTCCAGGATGTCCTGTTCCCCGACCTGGACCGCCGGGACCTCTGGCGGGCCTGCGAGGTCTACGCCGCCCGGGACCGCCGGTTCGGCAGTGCCCTGCAGACCGTGCCCGTCGATATCACAACCTCCAGGAGGACGATCCGGTGAGTCAGGATGAGGGCGCGATGAGCCTGAGCTCTGCCCGGAGGGTGCTCGAGGGCGCCCGGGTGGCGCTGGAGCGCTACCAGGACGTCACGGTGGACGACGACGGCTCGCTGACCTTCCAACACTCCGAGGTGCCCTGCGCGGTGCAGGCGGCCGAACTCGTCGAGGGCCTGGCGATGCTCAGCCTGACCTGTGTGGTCGCGTGGGACGTTCCGGACGACGGCGAACTCGCCGAGCGGGTCGCCACGCGGGCCGGGCAGGGCCTGTTCGGCACCCTGGGGCTGGTCCGCACCGAGCGCGGCTTCGACGTGACGCTCCGCTACGCATTCCCCGCCGCCGGCTTAGACACCGTGCCGCTGGGGACGCTGCTCATGCTGGTGGTGTCGGCGGCTTCCCAGGTACGTGGCGAGTTGCTCGCTGCGTGAGGGCCGGCGCTGTAGGGGGTTGTTATGAACACCGACCGGGGCACCGGTCCCAGGCCCGAAGCGGCGTCGGTGAGCAAATTACACTCCATCTTGTGCAGGCCGAGGCGAGCGCTGTGGCAGGTCCAGCAGATCTCCGCATGGCGATGGTGGACCAGCTGAGGGAGTGGAAGGTGGTGTGTTCGGAGACGATCGAGGACGCTCTGCGTGCTGTCCCTCGGCATGTCTTCGTCCCGGACGTACCCCTAGAGAAGGCGTACGGCTTCGATCCGGTCGTGACTCACCGAGACGCCGAGGGAATCGCGATCAGCTCGGTGTCGGCCCCAGGCGTGGTCGGTGGGATGCTGGAGCAGCTCAATATCCGGCCCGGTTGTCGTGTTCTGGAGATCGGGGCAGGCACGGGCTATAACGCGGCGCTGCTGGCGCACCTGGTCGGCTTCACCGGGGCGGTGACGACGGTCGAGTACGACGCGGCCGTGACCCAGTCGGCTAGGGAGGCGCTGACCAAAGCGGGCTACGGCGACGTGACGGTGGTCTGCGGCGATGGTGCGTTCGGCTGGGCGGACAACGCACCCTACGATCGAATCATCGTGACAGCGGGTGCGTGGGACATTCCACCGGCGTGGTGGGATCAACTCGCCGACGGTGGTCTGCTGTTAGTACCGCTGAGAATGCGCGGACTGACTCGAACCGTGGCTTTGGAGCGCGATGGCGCAATCTTGCGGAGCCGGTCGGTTAAGGAGTGCGGCTTCATCCCGATGCGAGGCGTCTGCGCTGTGGCCGAGCAGAACGTCTGGGTCGGCGGAAGGGACGGGGATCTGCTCCTGCGCGTTGATGACGGCCAGCCGATCGACGCCGAGGCTGTCGGCGGCGCGCTCGATCATCCGGGAACGGTGGTCTGGACAGGCGTCCCGTTCGCCATGCCCGAGATCCTTGACTTCTGGCTGGCCGGCATGGACGGGTTCTGCCGAGTTCTCGCGTCGAGGGATGCCGCCCAGAACGGACGGCTGGTGGCTCCGATGTTCTTCTGGGGCAGCATGGGTGTGTTTGACGGTGGGAGTGTTGCTTACCTGACCACCAATGCGGATATGTCCGAGCTGGGCGTGTGCGCCTACGGCCCGGACGGCCGGGAGTTGGCGAATCGAGTTGCCGGGCGCATTCGGGAGTGGGACAGCGTGGGCGGGCCTAGGATGAAGGTTCGGGTCGAAGTTCATCAGATTGATGCTGCCAGCTCATCTGATGGTTGGCTGGTTATCGACAAGAAACACAGCCGAGTCGTCGTTCGCACGGTCCCAACAGCTTGAGCGCGACAGCCCTGATGTCACGACAACAGGAGAAGGGCATCCCAGCGAGCCGGGACATCGCGAGCTGGCAGGTCGCCGTAGTCTGCGAGGGCGAGGGCGACGCTCGCCGCTCCGATCAGGAACCCCGGTTCGTCTTTCGCGACCTGGTTTCCGATGTTCTGGAACCCGAAACGCTGGCCGGGATCGAACAGGTCCATGACAGCCTTCGCGGCGCGATTCGTTGCGGTGGATTGGAGGGCTCCGGCGTAGCCGTGGCACAGCGTCGGTCCTTCGACGTCCCATTGGCAGCTCGGGCGGGCGGTGAGAGAGGCGATCGCGGTCTTGGCGGCTTCGGTGAGCGCGGGGTCGCCGATGGCCTGACCGGCTAACGCGACCGAACGGCTGATGCCGGGGATTCCGTAGCACCATGCATCCCTGCGTCCGGGCACCGGAGCGGCAACACCAGTGTCGAGTTCCTTTCCCGTGATGTGCGGAGGCCAGGACGCGATGCCGTCAGTGCGCCAGCGCAACAGCCAGTGGGCCGCTTCCCGGATCGCGGTGCTCTGTCCTGCGACAGAGTATCCAGCCAGATGAGCTAGCGAGAGGAGGGCGAGCGGTCCGGCGATGCCGTGGGCCATGCCGGTGTTCGCCGCACCGGACGGATCGACCTCTACGCCCTTTGGGTGCTGGTTCGCCGGTAACCACCAACCGGGACGTGCACCGTGTCGAGTGCGCACCATCGTGGTGAGGGCATCGAGTGCGGCGAGGAGCCCTGGTTCGGCATCGTGCCCAGCTTGGACGGCCGCGAGCAGGACTCTGCCGATCCCCGACAGCCCGGTGAGGGCGTCGTACACGCGCCACGGCGTGCCGACACCGCCCGCAGCGAGGTATTCGCGGTGTCGCTCGGCGAGCTTGACGGCACAAGCTGACATCCATCGTGCGGCCCGTGCGGTCGCGTTGTTCTGGGTCTCCGGGTCGGGCAGGTAAGGGGTTCCGATGATCAGCGACGCTGCCAGCCCACCTGGGCTTTGGTAGGTCCCGACGCCGTCATGCCCGACTCGTTTCGCTTGGACAGCGGCCTCGGACCAATGCGCGGCGGCGGCCTCTGCGAACACCTGATCTGTTGCGGACAGCCGCGCGTGAAGCAGTGCCGTGCCCGCCAGCCCGTGGGCCAGGGAACCAGCGGCGGAGGCGCGAACAGCGGTGATCACATCATCGGGCTTCAGCAGCCGTTCGGCTACGGTGAGCACCTGCTGCGCGCTGTCGGCGTTCATCGTCTTGCCTCCCGGGCAAGGATGTCGGCGGCGAGCGCTCTTGCTATTCGCTCGGAGTCAAGGTCGCCGAGAAGCCGGTTGGTGTGCATGTGGATCAACGATGACGCGCAATCGGCACGCCGCGAATCGCGCAGCCTTTCCCGGTGGTCCACCAGTGCCGAATCACGGTCGATCCATGCCGGACGGATCGGCGAGATGGCTGTGGAGCCGGTCTCGGCCGCTGTTCGGACCAGCGGGCGCAGCTCGGACATTCGTCGGCGGGCAGCCCGATCAACTTTCCGGCCGTCCAGGGCGGCCAGGTCGCAGTCGGCGACGGCGCGGGCGATGGTTGCAGCGGACAAGGCCGCAACGACGAACCGGTGATCGGTGTCGGGCAACGCAGTGAGTGCGGCGAGCACAAGGCGGCTGTCGGCATCGAAAACGCGTTCGGCCGCTCCGATCGCCTTATGGCCACCGTAGCGTTCGATCTCCTGATCGTACGGTTCAACGGTGAAACCATTGACGAGGCGCTGGGCGATGAGATCCGAGCACCACGCCGACAACGTTGGCAGGACCTTGCTACCGAGCGTGGCTGGGTCGCCGTGGAAGCGGACTCGCACGTGCGGCCCGTGAACGGTGTTGTTGTAGCGAAGCCAGAACCATCGGTCGAAATGGTCCGACATATCTATGACCAGTTCGGCCAGCCAACGAAGGATTTCGTCATGGCACGAGCTGGGCGATGGGATCGCGAGAGACAACCATTCGCTGCCCGGCAGGTAGAGGCCGTCTCCGAGCGGACGTGCGCGCACCGTTAAACATGGCATTTTGGAAGGAGTCGTGACCTGGTTTACCAGGGGTATGACGAGCTCAAGAACGTGACGCCCCGTTGGGCCGGCTACAACGGCTTGAACCACGTCCGGGCCGCCGGGCTGCTCCGTCACCGTTTCGAGTCCGCGGCAGACATAGCGGCGCAGCAGTTCCCGATCGCTGTCTCGTCGCAGGTCGAGGGGCAGTTGTCGGTCGGCGCCTTCTACCACGACGATTTCCGGCGGACGCGGGATAGTCTTCGTCTGCCACGACCCCAGCGCTGGACCCCACGTTGAGCGGTCACGAGCTGCGGTAGTCAGGGCGATTGGGAGTCGCCATCGGGCGGGGGAAAGGACCGTGCGCTTGTATCGGATTCGTGGCTGAAATGGGCTGTGATGCAGCGGCTCCCAAGACCAGCCATGCCAAGGGCGGCAGCCTTGCATCCCGAGTTCTTGCAGCAATCGCGCGAGCGGTGGAACGTAGCGGGGTCCGATCCGTGAATAGAAGGCGGGTACGACCTGCCGGCCATGCTCGGCAGACCACAGCATCAGCCGCTCGCCGTTAGATACCAACAGCAGATCGCGGAGATCCAAGTCATCGTCTCTGGCGGGCGCGCCGACCGGTATCCGGGTCGGAACGAAGCCAGTCGGTGGAGCAACCCCGGCAAGCTCGGGGGTACGCGGACGTACGGCGAGTTCTGCAACCAGCGCCGAGCCATCAGCGGTCAGATCGATCCCGGGGTCGGGCAGCAGCGTAGCGAATCTGCCGATGGTCGAGCCGGCCTGTTGCGTACCACCGCCATAGATCGCCAACGATAGCCGGCCGACCCCAAGGTCCTTCTCAGAGGCCGCCAGAACCCTGGCGTAGACTTCGGCAGTCGGAGGCGGCGGCATGTCCGTACAGTGCTTATCCAGCGCGTCTACGGTTGTCTCATCCAGCTCGACTTCCATTCGGCCGTGTGTGATAGCCCCGTGAAGCAACGCCGCCAAGATCGTCCCGCGCTTTGATGGCAGCGTGACGGCCTCGCTCTTGGTCTCGGCCTCGATGTCTCCCAGGCCGATCGACGGATCGGCAACGTCGAGCAGCGGCACGAACCTGTTCAGCCCGTACCGTTCGAGAAAACGCCGGTGGTAGTCGGCCAGCGCGTCGCGAGCCTGACTCACGCGCCACAGGACTCCGACAGCCTCGGCCGCCTCCTCCTCGGCCAACGAGGCAGGGACCGTGATATGCGCGTCCGCTACAACGTCGACGGACAATGGCCGTTCAACGTAGGCGAGTTCGTCGCACACGGTTCGGGCCGCCATCAGCTCGGCCAGCCGTTCCGGTGTTCCGGGTGGGGTCCAGTCGGCGTCGCGAAGATGACCGCGCAGCCGCTTCAAAGGCTGTCGTAGGGCGCAGGAATCGGGGAGCTTGGCGAGCACATGTCCGAGCGCGTCATAATGATTGCTCTCGGGCACCAGGTCGGTCAACAGGAACCCACCGCGCACCATCTTGAGCACGGTGCTCCGGATCAGCCCCTCCGGGGCATTCGGCCACTTTCGGACGGCCTCGGCAACGACCGTCTGATAGGACGCGTCCCGTTCGCAGACCCGAAGGATAAGCGCGCAGGCATCGGTCGCACGTATCGACACGCGCTGTGGAGCCGCTACGCCTGGCGTGGCTTGCTGCTCGTGCTCCAACCGACGCCCGCGACGGGCGATCAAGTTATTCGTCGTCAATCTCAGCAGCCAAAGCACCTCGGGCATGTTCAAAACCCGATCCGAGAGCGCGGCCAGCCACGCTGGACTCGGACAGGTACGAACCCGATGCTCACCGCCCAGACACAGACCCGCGTCGCTATCGGTGACTCGGGCGACCGCGACGCCTGGAAATACCCCGTGTGGCGTCGGCCGGAACCGTCCTCTGAGCTCGTACGCGCGGACTGTCGCAGCCAACCGGACCTGCTCGGCGTGACACGCGGCCACTCTAGCCATCCCGGCCTGACGGGAGGCAATGAAGATTCCCTCAACCAACAGCGGGTCCACGGCAGCCAACTGGCTTCCGCGCTCGGCTGCGGGCAGCAGCGGAATCCGGGCCAGCACCGTGGATCCGCTCAGGATAACGAACGGACCCCGTCGGGTCACTTACAGTTTGTGGTGCAGCCGACACTCGTGCAAGTCGCCGAACATCCGTTGTCGGTGCAATCGGTCGTCGTGTTGGATCCCGTCATGTCCAACACGGGCACCGCCCGAGCGTCGAGGTTGAACAGATCGGCGGCGATGTCGTAAAGGACTGGGCTCTGCTCCACAGAGTTCACGATGACTAGCGACATGTGGTCGGGACTCTGGAGCCGTTCTACGAGCGTTTCTGTATTCATGATCCTCTTCGTCCCCTCGGGGAGAGTCGAGCGCCAGAGTGGAGCCGGGGTTTACCGAAGTGAGGGGTCCCGGTCCATGCTGGGACCTGACACGTAGTCAACCCGCAACGGCCGACCAGCGACACGGTGGCCAGGGGGTCAATCGGTATATCGGGTATACCGGCAGGTGGTCATGACCAGGCGCGCGCCAAACGACCAGCTCGGCGACCTCGTCGCCGAGTCGGGCCTCACCTATGAAGCCCTAGCCAAGGCGGTCCGCGCGGTGGCCGCCGAATGCGGTGTCGGCCTACGGACCAACAAGTCCACCGTCGAGCACTGGATCTCCGGCGTCACTCCCCAGAGCGACACGGGCCGCTACCTCGCCGTGACCCTGTCCAGGCGCCTTGGCCGCCTCCTCACCCCCGCCGACCTAGGGCTGGCAACTGGTGGTGTGGAGGAGGATGACACGATCGGGCTGGCCCTCGGGGCTGATCCGTTCGATGCCCTGCTGCTGATGTGGAGGTTCGAGCTGGACCGGCGCCGCTTCCTCACGAGGTCCGCCTACTCCGTGGCCGCTGCCGCACTGCCCCTGTCCTACGTTCAGGAGATCGCCGACCGAGCCAACGCCTGCCGCACCGGCCGCACCGTCGGCATGGCCGATGTCGAGGGCGTGCGCGACATGGTGCGCGTCTTCACCGAAATGGACGAACGCTACGGCGGACGACACGGCCGCAGCGCCCTGGTCACCTTCTTACGCGACGACGTCGCCCCGCTGTGCCGCCTCGGCTACTTCCGCACCGAGGAAATCCGCCGACAGATGCTCTCCGCCGCCAGCCGCGGTGTCCACCTCCTGGGCTGGAAAAGCTACGACGCAGGGCAACAAGGACTCGCCCAGCGTTACTACCTCCAGTCCTACGCGCTCGCCGTCGAGTCCGGCATCACCGGACACGACGGGTTCGTGATGCGCACCATGGCCATGCAGGGCCTCAGACTCCACCGTCCCGAGTACTGCCAAGGACTCGCCGAGACGGGATTGAACCGAGCGAAAGGCAAAGTGGACAACCAGACCGAGGCCCTGTTCCGGATCGTGCACGCCCACACCCTGGCCAAGACCGGAGACCGCCACGCCGCCCTCGCCGAGGCTGAACGGGCCCGCGTCCTCATCGCCACCGACCGCGGCGATGAACCGCCATTCTGGGCACTGACCTGGGGACCTCCCGCGGCATCGGTCTACTCGCGAGCCGCCAAGGTCTATGAAACCCTCGGCGATCACCGGACTGCCGCCGAGCAGTACGCCCACGCAGCCGCCTCCCGCCCCACGGGCGCCTACGCCCGCATCATCGCTCTCGACCTCGTGGCCAGCGCCGAGATGCACTTCAGACGCGGCGGCATCGAGCAGGCGTGCGCCATCTGGATGCGAGCACTGGACCACATGGACGGCGTCCGCTCCACCCGCACCCGCAAGGCCGTCACCCGCTTGCGCGGCGACCTCGCCCGCTTCCGGGCCCGAGGCCCGCGCTGCGTGACTGAACTCGGCGAACGAGCCCGAGACCTCCTCGCCAGCACATGACACCGTCCGCGGCTCAGGAATCCCGCCGCGCCAGTGCCTCCGCGAATCTCCAAGCGTATCGGTGGTCTCAGGAGGTCGCGCAGTCGGCGCAGCGGCCGGAGATCTCGATGGTGTGGTCAATGTCGGTGAAGCCGTGGTCATCGGCGACTTCCTCGGCCCAGCGCTCCACGGTGGGCCCCTCGACCTCCACCGTGTGCCCACAGTGCCGGCAGACCAGGTGATGATGGTGATGCGTCGAGCAACGCCGGTAGAGCGCCTCGCCGCTGGGGGTGCGCAGCACGTCGATCTCACCGGCTTCGGCCAACGTCTGGAGGGTGCGGTACACCGTGGTCAAGCCGATGCCCTCGCCGCGGTGTCGCAACTTCTCGTGGATCTCCTGGGCGGACCGGAAGCCGCCAGTGTCATCGAGCAGCTTGGACACTGCGGTCCGCTGCCGGGTCGAGCGCAGCCGGGGTACCGGCGCGGCTGGACGTGGGGCGTTCATTCCTCCTCCACGTGCGTGACGGCGTCCACCACGATGTGCGACAGGTGCTCGTCGGCCAGCCGGTAGACGACCTCCCGACCGTGCCGTTCGCCGTCCACCACCCCGGCGGATTTGAGGACCCGCAGGTGCTGGCTGATCAAAGGCTGGGTGACGCCCAGCGCGTCGACCAGCTCGTGAACGCAGCGCTCACTGTCGCGCAGCTGCAGCACGATGGCGATGCGCACCGGCGCGGACAGTGCTCGCAGCAGCTCACCGGCCGCCACCAGAGTCGCTCGCGGACGGGTCGCAGCCGGACCGGGAGGCGGTCGACCGGGCGAGTGTTCGTCGTCGAGCGCCGGGTCCGGTACCGCGTTTGCGGTGACACCCGCCATGCCGTCTGCCTCGCTTCCCTGGCTCGATCCTGGTGATCCGCCGGCCATGGTAGGCGCTGGCGTGCCTGCCACGACGCCACCTGCCCGGCACGTCGCTCACGTCATTCTCCTACCGCCTCCTACCACCGGGGAATGCCTGTGATCCTCTAGCCGTCTCCTCCTCGTGGACCCTGCCCTGGGAGGAATCTGGCGATCGCTACTGTGGGCACGACAGGCGCCACAACCCACCAGGAGCTGCCCAGTGTCCGCGGACCGCATCGAGACCATCGTCAGCCTGTGCAAGCGCCGTGGCTTCGTGTTCCCGAGCGGGGAGATCTACGGTGGAACCCGCTCAGCCTGGGACTATGGCCCGCTCGGCGTGGAGCTCAAGGAGAACATCAAGCGTCAGTGGTGGCGTGCGATGGTCATCGGCCGGGACGACGTCGTCGGCTTGGACTCGTCGGTGATCCTGCCCCGCCAGGTCTGGGTCGCCTCGGGTCACGTGCAGGCTTTTCATGACCCGCTGGTGGAGTGCCAAAGCTGTCACAAACGATTCCGGGCCGATCAGCTCGTCGAGGACTACGCCGAACGCACCGGAAGGGACGTCCTAGAAGGTGATCTGTCGGACGTTCCGTGCCCGAACTGCGGTACCCGCGGCAAGTACACCGAGCCGCGCGAGTTCAACATGATGCTCAAGACCTACCTCGGCCCCGTGGAGTCCGAGGAAGGGCTGCATTACCTGCGCCCAGAGACCGCGCAGGGCATCTTCATCAACTTCCAGAATGTTCTGATGTCGACCCGGAAGAAGCCGCCGTTCGGTATCGCGCAGATCGGCAAGAGCTTCCGCAACGAGATCACCCCGGGCAACTTCATTTTCCGCACCCGCGAGTTCGAACAGATGGAGATGGAGTTCTTCGTCGAGCCGGGCACCGACGAACAGTGGCACCAGTATTGGATCGATACTCGCACCCAATGGTATGTTGACTTGGGGATCGACCAAAATAACTTGCGGCACTACGAGCATCCCAAGGCGAAGCTCTCGCACTACTCCAAGCGGACCGTGGACGTGGAATACCGATTCGGCTTCTCCTCGGGCCAGGAGTGGGGCGAGCTGGAGGGCATCGCTAACCGCACCGACTTCGACCTCACCACACACTCCAACCACTCCGGAGTCGACCTGTCCTATTACGACCAGGCCACCGACTCCCGCTACCGGCCCTATGTGATCGAGCCGGCCGCTGGCGTCGGCCGTCCGATGATGGCGTTCCTGCTGGAGGCCTACGCGGAGGACGAGGCACCCAACGCCCAAGGCGGGATGGACCGGCGGGTGGTGCTCAGGTTGGACCAGCGGCTCGCCCCGGTGAAGGTCGCGGTGCTGCCGCTGTCACGCAACCCCGAGCTTTCCCCCAAGGCCCGGGACCTCGCTGCGGTATTGCGACGGCAGTGGAGTGTCGACTTTGATGACGCGGGCGCCATCGGCCGCCGGTACCGCCGGCAGGACGAGACCGGCACCCCGTTCTGCGTGACGGTGGACTTCGACTCGTTGACCGATCATGCAGTGACGGTGCGGGAGCGCGACTCCATGGCTCAGGACCGGGTCGCGATGGATCAACTCGCGTCATATCTCGCGACTCGCCTGGTCGGCTGCTGAATCGCCGTCCATCCTGGAAGCATGGCAGGTATGGACATCGTGAACACCGAGGAAACGCGTCACCGCCGGCAAACCGGTGACGCCCTGCGCCGCTGGGCCGAGCAGGGCCGTCCCGCTGGGGTGGTGCGGGTGCTGGAGCGTCATGGTTTCGGCACGGTCGCCACCGGGCAACTGCTAGCCGGCACCGCCGACGGGGAGCGAGCAGGTGCGGTCTTCCAGGGCACCATGGACGCGGTGGTGCTGCCGTTGCTGACCTCCGCGGTTTCCGCGCCCGGCACCGCGAAGGGGCACGTCACCGAGCCGGACGCGGTGGCCGCCGGGCTGGCTTGCAGCGGCGGTGCCCAGCTGCTGGGCCACCCGCTGCCCGTGCGGGCCGCCACCGCGTTGGGTGCGGCGCTGGCCGAAGGCCAACCCTGCGCGCTGGCCTCCCCGGTCGATGGGTCGACGGTGCTGGTGGCGGCGGGGCCTGGACTGACCGAGGTGGTCGGCACGCTCGGCGGCCCGGACGTGGACCGGGCGGTGCTGGCCAGGCTGCGGGAACTGGCCCGGATCGGCGCAACAGCCACCGAGCAGGGCGAGGCCGCCGGCACCCCGGTACTGCTCGACGTGTGGGTGCCGGTGCCCACGATGCTCCTCGTGGGGCGCGGGGCGATCGGGGAGGCCCTGGCGGTGCAGTGTGAGCTGCTGGGCTGGGCGGTGCGCACCGAGACCGACGTGGAGCATGCGGTCCTGGCCGCCAAGGAGTTCACCGCCGTCGACGTGCTGGTGCTGCTCGACCACGGGCCGGCCTTCGACGCTGTGCTGGTGGAGCTGCTGCGGTCGGGACGCGGTTTCTGCGGTGCGCTGGGATCGCGGCACACCCAGGAGCTCCGGCGCCGGAGGCTGCGGGCCGCCGGGATCACCGACGAGGAACTGGCCCGGCTGCACGGACCGGTGGGTCTCGATCTGGGCGCGGCCCGACCGGCGGAGACGGCGGTGTCCGTGGTCGCGGAGGTCCTCGCGGTGCGGCGGGGGCGTTCCGGTGGCCCGCTGGCCACCACGGCGGGTCGCATTGGTGGGTGAGCGGCGTGCGCCCTTCGTGCTGTCCCTCGCGCTGATCCGGCTGATCCTCGGTGCGGTGCTGGTGGGTGTCCTGCTTGTCGGTGGCACGCTGTTCCGAGTGTGGCAGGTGGCTCGCCTCGATGACCGGAAGCATGCCGACGTCGTGGTGGTGCTGGGCGCGGCCCAGTACGACGGAACACCGTCGGCGGTGCTGGGTGCGCGGCTGGACCATGCCGCGCGGCTGTGGCGCGAACGGGTCGCACCGGTGATCGTCACGGTGGGTGGTCGGCGGGCCGGTGACACCTACACCGAGGCCGAGGCTGGTCGCAATTACCTGACGTCTTACGGGATCCCCGGTGGCGCCGTGGTGCCGATCGGGCAGGGCCGGGACACCCTGGAGAGCCTGCGCGCGGTAGCCCGTCGGGCACTGGCCGCGGGTTGGCACACCGCGGTGATCGTCAGCGATCCCTGGCATTCGTTGCGGGCTCGAACGATGGCTGATGACCTTGGGCTGGTCGCTTGGACCTCGCCCACCCGAAGCGGCCCGATCGTGCAGACCCGAAGTATCCAGGCCCGCTATCTCATCCGGGAGAGCGCCGCGCTGTTGCACTACCGGTTCACCCACGCCCCAGCCGAGTCGTTCGGCACCGACCTAGGGTGAGCCCGTAACGGTCGCAATAGACAACCTTAGGTTGACGACCATATTTCGACAACCTATAGTTGTCGCATGAGCAGCTTCCCGGTGTCATTGGACGACTTGATCGCCTATGTGCGGAGCCTGCACCCCGACGGGGGGCCACTGGACAATGTTGCCGACGCTGTAACCGTGTCAGCTCGGCTCGATGAGCAGTCAGACGCTCTGCTGGGCCATTTTGTTGATCAAGCTCGGCGGTCGGGGGCGTCCTGGACTCAGATCGGCTCCCACCTGGGGGTGTCCAAACAGGCTGCGCGGAAACGGTTTGTCCTGCGCTGGGATGGCTCGGACCCGATTCCGGACGGGCAGATGTTCTCTCGGTTCACCCCGTGTGCTCGTAACACGCTCGTTGCCGCCGGCCGGGTCGCTGAGCGCGCGGGAGCGCAGGTGATTGATGCGGCACATCTTGCGGTGGCTCTGCTCAACGAACCGGAGGGCCTGGCAGCGAAGATCATCCATGGTGCTGGGCTCAGCGACGAGCAAGTCTGCGTTGCGTTCGAGCTTGTCCCGGTCCAGGGCCAGGATGAACAGGATGAAGCGGCCGCGGCCGCTTTGGGCGCGTTGCGATTCACCGACGCTGGCGAGGCCGCACTACAGGGTTCGGTGAAGGCGGCGCTTCGACTGGGTCATCACTACATCGGTACCGAGCACCTGCTGCTCGGACTCCTCGGCGCCGACGGTCCCGACGCCGAGACCCTCATGGCGATCGGACTCAGCGTCGAGTCCGTGGAGAGGGCACTCGCTGACGAAATCGCCAAGATCCAGGCGCAACGACGCGTCGGATGAGCAGTCGGGATGGGCTTGGGCATACGCCAAGGCCAGATCATCGGGGGGTGGGTGTGTCGTTTCCGGCGAGCGCGGGGAGTAGCTCGGCGGCGAAGTCGGCGGGTTCGGTGGCGTAGCCGACGTGTCCGCCGGGCAGCTGGAGCACCGGTCGTTTCAGCAGCTTGGCCAGCTCGACGCCTGTCGCGTAGGTCGGGTAGCCCCGTGATGCCCGCCCGACTGCGGGGATAACCCGCTCGGCGTGGCGGATCAGCAGGTCGTGGTCTAGGTGCGCGGCGGAGTATTGACCGCAGTTCACGCTCAAACCAGTACGTCGCGTTGGCGGTCACATGCGGCCCGTTTGCGGGGTCGGTGGCACGGTCCATCGGCGCGTGATCGACCTCGGCGAAGGTGTGTTCCCGGAACTTGGCTCGCGCTGGCGCCGGCCCGCATCGACGGTAGAGGTTGTAGACCTCGTCGAGGAAACCCAGCCAGTGCGATGCGTCGGGCAGGAGACGCAGGACCGCAGGCTCGTACGGGATGACCGTCTTCACCGCGTTGGGGTGGTCGGTGAGCAGCTGCAGCGCGACGACCCCGCCGGAGCTGGTGCCAAAGACAGTGGCCGGTTCGTCGGTGAGGCGTTCGATCAGCCGGCGGGCGTCGTCGGCGTCGGTAGCTAGTCGATGCGCGTAGTCCTGCGCCCCGTCCAGAAGGCTGCGGGAAAAACCGCGGCGATCATAGGTGAGCACGGTGTAGCGCGGGGATAGCTGCTCGGCCAGCGCAGCAAACACACGGGCATCCCCGTTCGCGCCGGGAATCAGCAGCATCAGCGGGCCCTCACCCCGGGTCTCGTAGTAGAGGCGAGCGCCGGGAACGGCCAGGAGGCTCATCTGCTGGCTCCTTTCGCAAGTGACTGGACCCATGTCAGGGTTGTCCGCAGGGCCAGCCCGATGTTGCCAATCTGGCAGTGGTTGTGGGCTTGTTCGGCCATGGTGAAGATCCTGGTGGTGACCGAGCGCGCATGGGTCACCAAGCTCGCCGCGCTCACCGTCGCCGCCGCCCTGGCCCACTGTCCGACGCGAGTTCTGGACCTCTCGCTTCGAACTCGCGGCTGTGATCGTTCAACGTGGCATCGAGCGCGGTGAACTACCCAAGACCACCGACGCGTCGCCCTTGAGGACGATCTTCCAGAGCGGCTGGTCGACCTCATCTGCTACGGCATGACATGAACTGCTGAATGTCCGACTGGGGTAAAACCCACGCCGCTCGCGGTGAGCTCGCACACCGTTCCCCTTAGTAAGTTTCGCTGATGGGATCATGTCGAATCCGCTCAGGAAGTCGCAGGTCAGGTGGGATATAGGCCCTACCGGTGATCGCGTCCAACACGGTGAGCATGTCTCGGGTCGCGGCCACATCATGTACTCGCAGTATCTGACGAGGAACGTGTCGCAATGCGGCGATTGCTCCGAGCGACCCGGCACCTCGCGCGCTCGGTGGTCGAGAGGTCAATGCACCTATAAAATCTTTACGAGACAGCGCCAACAAGATCGGATTAGCCAGTTCGATGATATCTCGAATGCTGGCCAGGAGTTCGATGGTTTGCGCCGGAGTTTTCGTAAAATCAGGACCTGGGTCGAGGACTATCGAGTCTGACCGCACCCCTCTTTCTAGTGCCACCGCGCGTGCTCTCTCTAAATAACTGACAACTTCCACGGAGATATCCCGGTATAGGCCTGGATCCTGGAGTCGCGTGAGGGGCGGCGCGCTCGTGTGCATAATCACTAGGCCCGCCTGATGGGCAGCGCATAACGAAGCGATTTGCGGAGTACGTAGACCGGATACGTCGTTGATGAGGTGTGCTCCTTTTTCGAGCACTGCCCGAGCGACAGGCAACTTGAACGTGTCGACCGATATGATCGCCTCAGGGCAGGCCTGAAGAACCTCGTCGACTACGAGCCCGACCTCCGCGACTTCGCGCTCGACCGGGACGGGCTTACGCAACGTGATGCTCGATTGAGCTCCGATGTCGATGATAGCCGCGCCCTCTTCTCCCATCTTGAGCGCTTTCTCTACCGCCTGATCGACCGTCCGCGGTCCAGGATCGGAAAAGGAATCGGTGTTGACGTTGAGGATGCCCATGATCGCGGGACGATCTACGTATAGGATTCTGTCCCGGAGCCGTAGTTCGCTCATGTGCCGCCCTTTTCGTCGGTGAACTGCCGCTTGGCGAGCGGGTCGTCAAAGCGTGCGGAAGACGCGGTGGGGTGCTCGGTGGAGCCGTAGCAGCGGAAGGCGGCGATGCCAGCGCGGTCGGCATGGGCAACCCGAGGGATCGCACCGCGCGCCCGGTGCCAGTAGCAGTCGGCCATCAGATCAGTCTCCCGCACCTGCCACCTTCCTGCGCCCGGAAATCCCTTCCATCGTGGGGAACTCCGGGCATCGGGCCACGGACGTGACCACCCAGTTCGAAATCCCATCAGTTTTCTCCAGTCTCAGTCTCAGGAGGTGGCGCGCCCACGCATGGTGTTCGGCTTGCAGGACGACACCCCGCTCGGCGTAAAGGCATGCCAGCCTTCCCAACGCAGCGTCCCCGTCACCCGCACCGTGGCGCGCATACCGAAGGGCTACTCAACGCATACTGGCGCGTCGACTCGGGGGTAGCAGCAGATGTCTGCACCCGAGCCGAATCGGCAACAAGAACTGGGCCAGGACGGTGACATAAGCGGGTACGACCAGGACAGCATCGCGGTTACCGACCGATGCGGACCGACATCGTCTACGCCTATGCCGCCGGTGGTGTCCGGGACCAGGTCCTGGCTCTGCGGTGCCTGCGCCATGGTGTGCCTGCTGTGCGGGGCCGAGGCATCGATCTTCTTCCGGTCGCAAGCACGGCCCCGCTCGCCGGAGCGCTGGTCTGTTCGCTTGACATCAACGAGCTCAGGCGCGCCTTCAGGCTGGTCGGCGAGACGCTGCTCGCTGAGATCGAACGGGTCGATGCTGGCCTGGCAACTCGCCTGGCCGGTCCATTCACCGAGCTGCTGGCGAGCTGATCATCGTTGTGAGTGCGAGCCGGAAGACCTGGTCGCTTTTTGGACGCTGATGAACGTCGGCCGGTTTTCCTGCTGGGTGGTGCGGTCAGCCGAACTGGTCTTGACAGCACGGGAGGCTCGGCGCTTCCCCATGCCGAGGCCACACCCTAATTTACAGCGCTGTCATTAAGACTTCGACCACTTAGTGTTCCGGGTGTCCAGTTACTATGGTGGGTGCAACGCAAGGTTTAGGTAGTGGATGCATGTTCCAGTAGATCCTCCGTCTTGCTATGGTATCGATCGATCGGCGTGGCGGAGTCACAGTAGGGGCTAAGCGCCGGTGTCTACCCATAGGTTTTGCCGTTGAAAAGGGGGTATCGATGGTGATTCCGGGGATTGGCAACTACGGGTGGTATATCGCACTGGCGGCTTGGGTGTGCTCGCTTTGGGCGTGGGGGACCGCGTGGCCAGGCAGGTCACGGAACTCGTTCGGCAGTGGGCTCCGGGTCTGGGCTGCGCCCAGCGCAGCTACTGGCCGAAGTGGACACGGTGCCGCTTGGCGTGGAGGGCCCGTGGCGGTTGCGGGCCGATCAAGCAGCTGCCTGAGCTGGCTAGGACTCAATACAACGATGGGCGCCCTCCGACAGGGCCGACCACGAAGACGAGCCAATGCAAGCGGCGATCGTGGCTTGCGATGTGGATGACCTCAGCGACCTGCTGCCTAGGGCGGCGGCCAGCGAGCACAGCCAATCGCAGGCGCTGGTTAGCGCTGTCCGTTTTAGTGGTCGGAGCGTTCATGGACCTGCTGGACGCGACGATCACCGGCGTCGCGATACCCAGCATCCAGAAGGACTTGGCCGTCGGCTACTCCGCCATCCAGTGGATCAGCGCCGCATACTCGCTGGCGTTCGCCCTGCCGCTGATCACCGGCGGGCGGCTCGGCGACATCCTCGGTCGCAAACAGCTGTTCCTCATCGGCATGGCCGGCTTCACGGCGGCCTCCGCTCTGTGCGGACTCACGCAAAGCCCCGAGATGCTTATCGGCGCCCGGGTCCTGCAAGGCGCGCTGGCCGCTCTCATGGTTCCCCAAGTCCTCGCGACTATCCATGTCACCTTTCCGCCGAGCGAGCGCGGCAAGGTTTTCGGCATGTATAGCGCGATAGCTGGCCTGGCCATCGTCTTCGGCCCAATCCTGGGCGGACTGCTGGTCCAATGGAACCTGTTCAGCCTCAAGTGGCGGCCGATCTTCCTGATCAACCTTCCGGTCGGACTGATCGGTCTGGCGATGGGCTGGCGCTTCATCGACGAGTCGAAGTCCCCGAACGCGCAGCGTCTTGACCTGGCTGGCCTGGTCCTGAGCACCCTGAGCCTGCTCATGCTGGTCTACCCGCTGATGCAAGGCCGGGATCTGGGCTGGCCGGGCTGGAGCTTTGTCTCGATGGCGCTGTCCCTTCCGGTACTGGCCTGCTTCATCGCTCACCAGCGCTGCAGGACGCGCAAGAACGGCTCGCCACTGGTCGCGCTGAGCCTGTTCAAGACCAAGAGCTTCGCTTCTGGGCTGAGCGTGCTGCTGCTTTTCAGCCTCGCCATCGGCATCCTCTCCCTCGGCCAGTCCCTCTACCTGCAGCTCGGACTGAGGTGGACACCCGTTCACGCCGGAGCCACCGGCATCCCGTTCTCCATCGGCCTAGTTATGGCGGCAGGCGTATCCGTGCAGGTCCTGGTGCCCAAGTTCGGCTGCAAGGTCCTCCAGGCGGGTACCGTATTGATGATCGCCGGAGTCGGCAGTTACGCATGGCAGATCCACCACACCGGGGCATCCATCACCTCCTGGCAGATGCTGCCGTGGCTGTTCGCTACCGGCCTAGGCATGGGACTGATCGTCGCCCCGATCACCGACATCATCCTCAGCGAGGTACCCCTGGCCGATGCCGGGTCGGCCTCAGGACTGACCAACACCACCTATCACCTCGGCACCGCCGTCGGTATTGCCCTGGCTTCGGTAGTCCTCTTCGGCGTGATGGGCGGCCAGGCTGGCCACGCCGCCGACACCGTCACCCCTGCTCTCCGCCAGCAGCTGGCCGCCGCCCAAGTCCCAGCCGACCAGACCGAGACGATCATCGGCGGTTTCTGGGCCTGCGCGGTCGACCGGGCGGCAGAGGCAGACCCCACCCACGCACCCCCGAGTTGCCGGCAGGCACCCGGCACCCCGTCCAACCTCGCCGTCGAACATGCAATGGCCCTGGCCGAAGGGCAGGTCACCACCCTCACGTTCATCCGCTCGTTCCAGCATGCGAGCTACTGGGTCATGGGTCTGCTCGCCGCTGCCCTCGCCCTGATGCCAGGATTCGGGACGAAGCCGCTGCTGTTCACACCTTCGGACGAATTCACCCCTACCACGACCGATCGGCACAATCTCCCCGCATAGCTGGGAATCTGCAGAATCTGATGCTGCACAGGCCGCGGGGAGCCCACACAGTTGGCAGTCAGAGCAGGTAAAATGGGTCGTATGTGATAACCGTTCCGAGTCCGGCCACGGTGAGCACGGCACCAAACCGTGCGGCCAGAGGGGTGGCAACGTCCGCCGCGAGACTGGGGGTGTAGTTAGGTCCTCCCTGCGCCGGCCGACTGCCCGCACAGTGTGGCCCGCTGTGGGTCACCGCCGAAGCAAGCGATGTTCTGCCGCACCCAATGCAGGGCAGCGACTTGGTCCAGCAGGCCCCGGTTAGCAGTGCACCGACCGGCGGCTGCGCGAACGGGATGCCCCGAAAAACCGCGAGCCCGTCCACCGCACTCCGTCCGCGAACTACGCCACTGGCGATGCGTACCTCCGGACCGGCAACGGTCACCAGTGGCTCCCCTCAGAGCGCGCCAACACGGAACTCGTTGCCAGGCTCTGGAACATCGTTATCACCGCCCTCCGCCAAACCTGGTACTGCACCCTGCGCAAATACGCGCAGTTCATCACGCACCCGGGGGTACACGGTGGGTAGGGCCAAAAGCGACAAGGCCACAGATTGACATTCAAGCTCCTGGGTCCTGGGGCTGCTCTCAGAAAACGCTTAACTGCCATTCAGCATCATAGCTGTCGTTGTATCCTTGGACGTACCAACATTGTTTTTCCCCGCGGTACTTTTTGGTCAGGTTCTTCCTCCTTCCGCTTTCCTTGTCTTCTCGACCATTATCCCTACCTTCGAAGTATGCCTCTTCGTTTTCATTGGGCGGCAGCACAGTAGGCCAACCTTTCGCATGTACGATAGGAATAGGCAATACTTTCAACCAGCATCAGGTCATCCTTCATTTTTATAGATCCAAGCGGCCTGCCTCGGAACCGCATTTTCCGGCTCGCGCACTCGCCAAAACCGGCGTGATATTCTTTGAGTTTTGACCCGTCTGCGTCGTTAGGTCCCGGTCCCGTGAGCACTCAGGTTTCTCGTGCTTTGGAGTGACAGCAACGCATGTGTGGGGCATGGGCCCTGTTGTTCTGTCGAGGGGGGCCTTGGCAACCCAAGCCAGGTCGCGGCGATCGCGGGTGACAGTTGGGTCGATGGCCGGAAAGATTCGGATCTTGATCACGAGGCCGCGAATACGCAGTACGCGACGAAACATGCTCGTCGCGGGCTCGTTATAGGTGAACCAGCAGCCCTGCGCGGTGGGTGTGCCATCGCGTAGCATGCAGCGGGTCAAGACGGGCTGCACGGGGGCATTGGCCGTGATCGCGCACTGCAGCACCGCCGGTGGAAATGGACCACCGGGCGCCCTGCAACGGGGGGTGCCTTCGGGATAGGCGAGCACCACATGCCCTGTGCGCAAAACAGTAGTTACGTCCCGGACCATCGCGGGAATCGCTGTGGGCGTGGTCCCGTTCACGAATATCGCTCCGGCATTTCTGCACATTCGGCCAATGATGGGGCTACGCGCTACTTGGTGCGTCGCGAGGGGAACGATCTGCGAAGACCGTGACAGCACTGCCAGTGCGTCAAAGAACGAGACGTGGTTCGCAACCACCAGCATGGGTCCAGACCGAGGAAAATCCCCGTCAATCTCGACTTTGATTCCGGCGACCCTAATAACTGACCGTGCCCAGACCTGCAACAACCTTCGGGTCGCCCGCTGGGTGAGAAAAACGGAAAGAAATCCGAAAACGATGGCGAACCCGTGCGTAACCAGAAGACCAACCTGGCGCACGGCGTAACGTGGCCAGCTCACCCGGGGTACGACGTCATCGGCTGCGATGCATTCGGATCGGCATGCATGGTTGACGACACAGGAATTCGGGCTCACGAGTTCACCTCGACCATGTCGGACGGCCGGTTGGCCTGACACGTGACTGGACTGTGTAGTACAGCAGCGACAATTGACTGCCTGGCCATGCGCGCCAACTCGCCTCGGTTGCCCACATCGTCCGGCTCGATATCCGGAAGCACGTGCACTTTCAGAACGAGACCTCGGATCCGTTGTATACGCTGCAATGACTGCCGCAAAGGTTCGGTACCCAGCCAGGAGGCGCGGGATGTCGGCCGACCGTCGGCAAGTTCGCACCACATCAGCACCGGCCGAACCGGTACCCGGGCGTCGATCGCAGCCTGCATTACCGAGGAGCTGAACTGTCCACCTGGCGGTGAGCAGCGGATTGTTCCCTCCGGAAAGGCAAGAACACTGTCACCGCGCTGCAATCCTGTGGTGATGGAGGTGATAAGGTCCCGCAACGACGCGAGGCTCCCTTGTCGGACGAAAATCATGCCAGCATTGCGTAGCAGCCGGCCTACAATAGGGTGCCTACTCAACTCATCCCTCGCGACCACGACGAAGGGGTGCTCGGCCACCAGTACCATTCCATCCAGAGACGACATGTGGTTAGAGACGACTAGCGCCGGCTTCGACAATGTCAGCTCCCCGCTAATCTCGACACACACGCCCGTGGACTTAACGTATGCCCGAGCCCATACTTGTAGCAGGCGCGCACCGACACGCCGTGAGCACAGGGTGGAAACGACACCCAGTAACCATGCCAGGCCATGCGTGCCCGCCATCGCAGTACGTCGCCAAGCATACCGAGGCCAACTGACACGGGGCGCAACATCAGTTTCGGCGATGCAGCTCAGATCACATTGGTTTTCGGGGAAATATTGATTCATGGTTGCGCCACCTCGATGCCCGCCACGCTCGCTTCGAGCAGGTCGGTGGGCTGGATGCTAATGCAGGTGGCCGGGAAATGATCACTGGCTGCGGCAAGCGAAGCTCTCGCCAGGCGCGCCAGATCGTTTCGATTACTCACGCCTGCCGGATCGATGTCGGGGAACACGCGAAGCTTGACGGTGAGTCCCCGAATCCGTTGCAACCTTTGCAGCGAGTGCCGTAGAGGTTCGGTACCCAGCCAGGAGGCGCGGGATGTCGGCCGACCGTCGGCAAGTTCGCACCACATCAGCACCGGCCGAACCGGTACACCGGTATCGATAGCGGCCTGCATGACAGCCGGGGCAAACGGCCCGCCAGGAGCGGAGCAGCGGATCCTGCCTTCCGGGAAGACGACAACGCTGTTACCGCGCCCCAAGGCAGCGCTCACGTCCGCGACGAAATCCCGAAGGCTCGAGAGGCTCTCGCGTGTCACGAAAATTGCACCGGTGTTGCGCAATATACGACCAAGGAGCGGATGTTTCCGCATCTCTTGCGCATTGACCATAACGAAAGGATGAGCGGTCATCATGATTATCATATCGAAATAAGACATGTGGTTGGCAACGAGTAATATCGGTGTATTCGATGAGAGATCGCCGCTGATCTCGACGCGGGCACCTGTCGTTTTCATCCATAGCCGCGACCACACTTGGAAGAGTCGGGTACTGGCGCGCTGCGAACAGAAAATCGAGAGGAGCCCAAAACACCAAATCAGACTGTAAGCCGCGGCCATACCCAGACGTCTCAAAGAATGCTGAAACCATCCGACGTATTCGTATTCAGCGGTATCAGTTTTCGGAATGCAACGTAGATCACATGGGTGCTCCGGAAAGAACTGATTTGCCTTCGCTTTTGTCATGGCCTTTGTCGCAATCCGCTTGAAATCTTTATTCCACAACGATCTGTCGATCTTGGTCGTGAGTGAGTTCCTAGGGCCTGCCTGGCTGCGGTCCCCCACACCCAAAGCGAGCATACCCAAGTCGCCAGCGCGACGTACCGTCGTAACCAGCCGCGCGTTGGGCTCGCCAAATCAACTCGCGCTGATGACAGGCTCACGCTAATTCCCGTACCGCCATCGATACCCCCCTTTTCAACGCAAAACCTATGTGTAGACCCCCGCGCTTAGCCCCTACTGCGACTCTGCCTCGCCAAGACCCTGCCTCACCAAAACTCCGCCTCACCAACCGATACCATAGCAAGAAGGAGGATCTACTGGAACACGTATCCGCTACCTAAATCTTGCACTACACCCCACTATGGCAACTCGATACTGTACGCACAACCTAAAGCGGTCGACCGTAAGATTTTTCCGTCACTACCTACCTAAGGATGCCCGTCTACCAACGGGATTCCTGGTCACTACTAAGATCGCTGTCCTCGCAGCCTCATACGTGTCCACCCAACCCACGACGATCTAGGAGAGCGTGCGCGGCAGCGCGCGGTCTATATCGCGGAGCTCTTGCCCCTGCAGGTGTCGGGTCAGACGCCGGTTAGGTCGTGGTGAGCCCCGCGACGTGCTCGCAGCGCCCAGGCGCGGCGGGGTCATCGGTTGGTGGTGTGCGGGCTTGGTGGTCGGCCACTCAGTACATCATGACGGGATCGTCGTAGTGCTTGAACTCCAGCAGGTTGTTGGAAGGATCCCGGAGGACGAACGCGTGGTGTCCTTCGGGCTGACCCTCAAAGCGGCGGAATGGGTCGATGAAAAATGGCAGGTTGTGCGCCCTGGCCAGGTTGAGTAACCGCTCCCAGTCCTGCCAAGCCCGGAATGTGACCCCAAAGTGCCGGGGATAGAACTGGGGAGCGGCGTCAACGCGGCCGCACAGATGGCAGACGACTTGGTCGCCGAAAAAGTTCAGGGTGATGCGGTCTGCGTACCGCCGGGCCAGCGTGCAGCCAAGGCCCTCGACGTAGAACCGTCGTGCGCCATCCAGATCCAGGACCGGGATCGCCAGGTGGAACACATTCAATGGGCTGCGCATCACGACACTTCCAGCAAGGTGTCCGACCGCAGACCCCGCCGCAGTGTCTCGAGCGCGATCACGTCGTCGGCTCGCACGTTGCCCAAATTGACTGAAGTGCCCATCCGGCGAAGGAAGTAGGTTTGCAAGTCTTTGTTCGGCGCTTCAAACAGCAATCGGTCGAGGTCGATACCGGAGCCGAGGATTTCGTCGATCAACTCGTGGCGCGGTTGGCCGTCGGCCCGGCACATCCCGCTGCGACCGCTTTCCCGGGCCTCGGCGGTGACCAGGTGGGCTCCCGCGGCCAGGTCCTCCTCGATGAAAGAGATCCAGTTCATGGGTGCCAGGGAATCGGAACGCCTGATGTCCTTGAAGCCGACCTCGCTGATGACGAGGAACTCGCCGGTGAGCCGAGCCACCCAGCGGGCTTTCTCGGTGTTGTTGAGGGGGATCGTTCCATTGGACACCTCGACGTGAGTGGTGCCCAGGACACGGCACAGGGTCAACCATTCCGACACGAGCCCGTCCAGCGCATAACGCTCAAAGAGGGTGCCGCCGAAGTAGAAGCCGATGCCAGCCCCACGCAGGATGTCGATCTTCCGTTTGATGTCTTTGGTGACCAGGCAGGTTCCCCAGCCGAACTTCACGAGATCCACGAACTCCCCGACGCTGTCTATTGCGTCCTCGAAGTGGCCGGTGAACAACCCGGGATCGATGACCACGGTGAGCCCACGCCGCCGCGGTCTGGGGTCACGGTCTCCTAAACGTAGTTGAGTGTCGATCACGATCTCCTCCTCACGTCCGCCCCGCGTCCAGCCTGACCGGCGGAGCTGGGGCGGAAGACTCGGATCTGCTGGAACAAACAGCGCGGGGACGCAACGAGCAGGGTTTTCCGGTGAGCACCAGGCTGAGCGGACTGTGCCGCAGCACCTCGACCACCAGCAGCGACACTACGACGGTGGCGGCGAGGATGATGACGTTCGCCCCCAATGCGGACACGTGCCTGGACAGCCACTCCGACGGTCCGTGCGTCAGCGCCCACACCACCATCGGATGCACTAGGAACACTCCGAATGAGTGTTCAGAGCCAATCTCGACGGCCCGCGAGCCCGGACCGGTTCCCCGCCGCGCCGCCCACGTGACGCCGAGCGCGAACAACGCCGTCATGACGGCCACGCACCACGGCACCATCACCGGTTGGAACACGGCAGAGGCGCGCAGAGGAGGGACGTGGCCCGGGGAGCCGGGCCCAAGGGAGCCGCCGAGCACCGAGCGCAGGTAGTATCCCTCGGCCGCGGCACCGGTGAGGACAAACGCCACGAGCACGATCGCCGGATGCCCGCGAACCCAGGACTGCACCTGCTCGGCGTGCAGCGCGGCTACCCCGCCAAGCACGAGGTAGAAGACGTAGCTGCCGACAAACGACCCGCTGTAGTGCGCCAGCTCTGCGGCTATCCCGCTCGGGTGCGCGAAGTGCACCCCGGCGTCGATGCCCACCTGCAGGACCGCGCTGATCGCCAGCAGCCACCCGTGCCGGCCTCGATGTTCCGCCGATCCTCCCAGCAAGCGCAGGAACAGCGGAAACAGCAGGTAGAACTGCATCGCTACGACCAGGAAGTACAGGTGGTACCACGCCGTGCCGGTGAGCAGGTTGCGTATGAGCTGGGCCAGTGCCGCGCTAGATGGCAGCGGTGCCGTGATCAGTGCCAGCCCGCTGTAGAGCACGGACCAGGCCACGTAGGGCGGGCCAACCAGCAAGAACCGGCGCCGCCAGAACGGCCCGGCGCGCAGCCCATTACGGTAGCGGTGCACGAGCACGAACGCGGTGAGCGCGAAGAACACCTCCCGGGTGAAGTGCAGCAGCATCAAGGCGCCGCCCGCCGGGATGCTGCCCGACGGATTGACGGCCGCCACGACGTGCACCGCGATGACCGCAGTGAAGGTCAGCACCCGGACTAGGTCCACCGCGCCGATGTGGCCCGGGCGGCTGGCGCGCGCCGGGGGCGCGGGCAGGGCCGTCACCGGGTGGCCACTGCGAGACACCTGGTGTCGGGGATGAGCAGCTCCCGCAGCTGGCGGCGCAGCACCTTGCCGGTGGCGCTGCGGGGCAGTCCCGCGACGATCCGGAACTCCACCGGGCGTTTCACCTGGCTCAGGTGCCGCTCGCACCGCACCCGCAGCCGGTGCACGAGTTCGTCGGTTTGCTCATCGTCCAACGTCTGCACCGGCTGGATCCATGCCACCGGCACTGCCCCGAGCACCTCATCGGGACGCGAGGCCACGGCGGCCATGGCCACCGTGGCCTCGCCGAGGAGGACTTCCTCGACCTCCTGCGGGTGCACCAGCTCGCCGCCGCGGTTCACCACGTCATCAGCCCGCCCTGCGAGGTAGAGGTACCCGTGGGCGTCGAGTCGCCCGAGGTCACCGGTGTCCAGCCAACCTGCCGCGTCGAACCGCTCCGCGGCCACGCCCTCGGCGTACGCGCTGATCACGCTCTCGCCGCGGATGCGGACCCGCCCCACCACGTCCGGCGCACAATGCCGGCCGTCTGGCCCAACCACGTCGAGCTCCACCCCCACCGGCCGGCCGACCGATCCCGGTGGGTGCCCACCGTGCAGCGGGGTAGCGGTGATCTGGCTGGCCGCCTCGGTCATGCCGTAGCTCTCCACCACGGTGACCCCGCTGCGCGCAGCCACCCGCTCCCGGGCCGTCACCGGCAGCGACGCCGATGCCGAACGGATGAACCGCAATCCCGGCGGCACGACAGGAATGTCCCCCAGAGCAATGTCCTCTAGGGCCAGGATCGAGAGGATGGCCGGCACCGCGTTTACCCAGGTGATACCGCGCTCCACCAGGAGCTGCCAGAACCCGGTGCGGTGGAACCGCCGGTCGAGCACCAGCGTGCCACCGGCGAGAAGGGTAGCGAGCAGTGCGACAACCTGAGCGTTGATGTGGAACAACGGCAGCGGGTTGAAACCGCGGTCGGTGGCGGACAGGGTGTGGTGGTCAACGACGCACTGGGCAGCATGCAGCAGCTGGTGCTCGGTGAGCACGACCGTTTTGGGGGTCCCGGTCGAGCCGGAGGTGAGCAGCGCGACCAAGCCCGGCCCCCGGTCAGCGGGCTCCGCTCCCGGGATGGGGGCTGCCGGGCTGGCGGGCCGGCCGGTGGCGGGGTTCACCTGCATCCCTGGGATAGTCGCCCGATCACTCACCACGAGCCAGGGCCGCAGGGCGCGTCGCGTGCGTTCCGTCTCGGCGGGGGGAGCCGCCGGGTCAATGGGCGTGGAGCATCGCCCGGCGGCGATCACGGCGAGGTGCACGGCGCAGAACGCGAGCGGGTCCTCGACCTCGACGAGCACCCGGGCGCCTGGTGGCACCCCTGCGGCGTCGAGTTCCCGGCGCCACGCCTCTGCGGCGGTGTGCAGCATGGCGAAGTCGAACGATCGCTCACTGCGCGCGTCGGCCAGGAAACACCGGTGTGGGCAGCGTGCGGCGCGCTCGGCGACAAGCTCGCGAAGGGTGGTCACAGCCGCATCCTGACCGGGCCACCTGAAGATTAGCTGGGGACGACCTGGGCATACGCGGTGAGCTCAACAGCGAGCTTGTCGCACCAGGTGCCGGGTTCCCCAGAACTGACCCTACACTCACCGCCTGTGGCTGGACGGATCCGGGACGCGGACATCGTGGAGGTCCGGGCGCGCAACCGGATCGAGGAAGTGGTCGGTGAGTATGTCGCGCTGCGTCGGGCCGGGGCGGATTCGCTGAAGGGGCTGTGCCCGTTTCATGAGGAGAAATCCCCGTCGTTTCACGTCCGCCCCGCTCATGGTACTTTTCATTGTTTCGGCTGTGGTGAAGGCGGATCCGTTTTCGACTTTGTGATGAAGATCGAGCACCTGGGTTTCGTCGAGGCCGTGGAACGGTTGGCCCACCGGGTGGGATTCGCCTTGACCTACACCGGTGGTGGTTCCTCGGTGGCGCGTGAGCGGGGCACCCGATCCCGGTTGGTCGAGGTGAACAAGCTGGCGCAGGAGTTTTACGCCGAGCAGGTGAGCACCGCCGAGGCACGGGTGGCCCGGGAGTTCCTCACCCAGCGCGACTTCAGCTCTGAGGTGGCGACCAGGTTTGGCTGCGGCTTCGCCCCCTCGGGCTGGGATGCGCTCACCAAGCACCTGTTGGGCCGCGGGTTTTCGGTCGAGGAGCTGGTGGCGGCCGGGGTGTCCCGGGAGGGCCAGCGCGGGCCGATTGACCGCTTCCACCGCCGGTTGCTGTGGCCGATCCGGAACCTCGGCGGTGATGTGGTGGGTTTCGGTGCTCGGCGACTGTTCGACGACGATCGCATCGAGGCGAAGTACCTCAACACCTCTGAGACGCCGTTGTACCGGAAGTCGCAGGTGCTCTTTGGGCTGGACCTGGCCAAGCGGGAGATCGCCCGGTGCCGCCAGGTGGTGGTGGTCGAGGGCTACACCGACGTGATGGCGATGCATCTGGCTGGGGTGCCCACCGCCGTGGCGTCCTGCGGCACGGCGTTCGGTGCGGAGCACATTTCGGTCCTGCGCAGGCTGTTGATGGACGACGATGCCCTGCGTGGTGAAGTGATTTTCACTTTCGACGGTGATGAGGCGGGAAAGAAAGCGGCGCTGAAGGCGTTCGACGGCGACCAGAGTTTCGCCGCACAGACGTTTATCGCGATCGCATCGGACGGGATGGACCCCTGTGAGCTGCGTCAGGCCAAGGGCGACGCTGCGGTGCGAGATTTGGTGGCCCGCCGTGAACCGCTGTTCACCTTCGCAGTGCGGACCCTGCTCGCCGAGTATGACTTGGACACTGCGGAGGGCCAGGTTGCAGCCCTCCGGCGGGCTGTGCCGCTCGTTGCGCGGATCAAGGACGTGTCACTTCGAGATCGGTACGCGACGCAGCTGGCCTATCGGAGTGGTTGGAGTGACGAAGCCACGGTGGTCCGCCGAGTTCGGGAAGCCGCCGGTGAGGAGCCTCGACGACGTAGTGGGCGCGCTCGGAGCAGGCCTTCGACGGAGAACGGCACAGGCCTTCCCCCGCGGGACGATCCGCGGCTGCAGGCTCAACGCGAGGTGCTCAAGGCGGTGCTGCAGCAGCCGGCGATGACCGGCCCGGTGTACGACACCCTGCCCGTCGAGGCCTTCACCCACCCCGCCTACGCGCAGCTCCACGCGGCGGTGCTGGCGGCAGGCGGTACCACTGCGGGAATCTCCCCGCCGGAGTGGATCGATGCCATCGCCGTGCACTGCCCTCAGCGCTCCCTGGTCACCGAGCTTGCCGTCGAGGCATTGCACGCCACCGGCAGCGCCGAAGACGACGCGCACTACATCAGCAGCTTGCTGGCCCGCTTGCAGGCCAGTGTCGTCGGACGGCAGGTCGCTGAGATCAAGTCCCGGCTGCAACGCCTCTCACCGCTGGACGACGCGGACTCCTACCACCAGCTCTTCGGTGACCTCGTAGCCCTAGAGCAGTACTACCGGGTACTGCGGGAACGGGCAGCAGGCGCACAGGAATGAGCGTGGGGGATGGTTGTCGTGGCTGGCCCCCTCGGACTAGTTTCGATTGCTGACGGCGAGGAGGTCGTGGCGGTGTGGGACCCGGAGACCTACCTCGCGTTCGGTGACCACCGAGCCCGGCCCTTCCACGACCTGTTAGCCCGGGTCGGTGCCCGCGACCCGGGCCTGATAGTGGACCTAGGCTGCGGGCCGGGTACCCTCACGCGGTTGTTGGCCAAGCGCTGGCCGGCGGCCAGCGTGATGGCGCTGGACAGCTCGCCGGAGATGGTGCAGGCCGCGCGCGAGCGCGGTATCCACGCCGAGCTGTGCGACATTCGTTGTTGGTCGCCTCCTCCCGGCACCGGTCTTGTCGTCTGTAACGCCGTCTTGCAGTGGGTACCCGAGCACGCGGAGCTGCTGCGCCAGTGGATGCGTCAGCTGCCGCCGGGGGGATGGTTGGCTTTGCAGGTGCCGGGGAACTTCAGCGCACCGTCCCACGCCGAGACCGCGCGGCTTGCCGCCGAGCCTCGCTGGCGTGGCCTGTTCGAGTTCAGAGGTGACCACCGGGTACTCGAGCCTGCCGGGTACGCCGCAGTGCTCGCCCCGGGCGCCGCGGAGTTGGACGTCTGGGAGACCACCTACCTGCACCGGCTGACCGGATCCGACCCGGTACTCGAATGGATCAGCGGGACCGCCCTGCGCCCGGTCCGGGCGGCACTGTCCGTGACGGAGTGGGAGGAGTTCCGGCAGGAACTTGCCCCGCGACTGCGGGCTGCCTACCCGGCGGGAGCCGACGGGGTGACCTGGTTCCCGTTCCGCCGGATCTTCGCCGTCGCGCAGGCCGGTTAGCCGGCTGCGGCGGGGCGTCCGTCACTAGCCTGTTGGGTGCGCTAAGGTGGTCCGCAGCCGGCCCACCAGACGGATCGGGCGCCGACGCACTTTCCCCGATAGCTCAATTGGCAGAGCATGCGACTGTTAATCGCAGGGTTGTTGGTTCAAGTCCAACTCGGGGAGCAAAAGGCCAGGTAGAGCATGGTACGACAGCTTTAAGGCGGCCAGCCTGATATGATCGGCCCGCATGCAGGCCTATGATCACCTCGTAGATTGGCCTCTGAGGACCGTGCCGAACGAACGACTCAAGCCCGGAGAACCCCCACGTACGGTCAACTTCGACGAGCGCACCCGCACCCTGGCCGATGGGTCCACGAAGACGGTCATCCGCGCCCGGGCTTACATCTGTGATCTTCAAGGGCACCGCCGGGAGGTCTCCGCTAGCGGAACGACCCGCAAGCAAGCTGAGCGCGCCCTGCGGCATCGGATCGCTACCACATTCACCACCCGGGAGCCGATCATTACCCGCCAAGCGCGCTTGCGGGTCTTCGCCCAGATCATGCTGGCTGAGAAGCGGGCCAGGATGACCGAGGGCCAGCTATCCCCAGGAACCCTCCGGAACTACGAGGCCATTTGGCGTAGGCACATCGAACCCGCGCTGGGGGACATGGCGATCGAATGGGTCGGCGTCGCCAAGTGCGACGAGTTCCTGAAAACCCTGCGCGCCACCAAGGGCTACGCCACTGTCAAGGGCGCCCGCTCGGTCATTGCGGAGATCCTTGCTGTGGCGATCCGCAAAGAAGCGATCCCGCTACCCAACCCCATCGAGGGATGCGCAGACATCGTTGGCAAGGGCGCTCATGTGGTGAAAGCGCTGGACTCCTCCGAGGCGGTGCACATCTGGTACCGGTTGCAGGAACTCGCGGCCACACCCGGACCCCTCGTCAACAACCGCCGCTACCGGCCGACGATGTGCGATTCCCTGCTACCCGACCTGTGGCTGTGGATGCTCGGCACCGGTGACCGGATCGGTAATGCCTTGGCGGCACGTTGGTCATGGATCGACATGGAAGCCGGCACCGCTCGACTCGGTCCGAACGTGATCCGGGTTCCCGGCGAAGGATTGCGGATCAATGAGGGCACCTCCAAGAGTCAAGAGATGGAAGACATCGATCTGCCCGAGCAGGTCATCGCGATGCTACTGGCTCGTCGGGAACACGTAGCTCCTAGTCCGCTGGGATTGGTGTTCCCCAACGACATCGGGGGCCTACTCGACCCCAGCAACGTCAGCAGCAAAAAGCTGCGGCCAGCGCTGAAGACCATCGGCTATGGGCATGTGTCCTCGCACTGGTGCCGACGCACCCTGGGCAGTGAACTGGACTCGGCGGGGATGACCCTCACGGAGATCGCCGGCCGACTGCGACACTCTGACTCCCGCACCACGGAGCGCTATTACGTGCGCAAACGTGGCGGCAACCCCCGCGTCAAGGCGGCCATCGAAGCGATGCTGGCCACAGAACCCCGACGCCATTGATCGAGTGGGGGGACTGACCGACATGGGTAACGGGATGAGCGGATCGAGCTCGTTGGCCGTGCCAGCGTGTTGTTAACTTCATGCTCGTGAGTCTGGTGGTGTGATGGGTCCGAGTGGTTGGGAGGGGTCATCGAGCCAGGCGCGCTGACCAGTCGCACCGATGGTGAGTCCGAATTGGGTGTAAGTTGGGTGTCCGTGGTGTTCCCACCAGGTGTAGGCGGCCTCGATCTCGTCCCAGAGTCTGCGTTGGCCGTGTTGGCGTACCAGGTAGATGTCGGTGTGCAGGGCGGCGGGGGTGACGGTGATAGTCGCCCATGAGCGGCTGGTCGCCTCGAACAGCAGCACTTCGTAGGTGTGTTGGTCGTGGGGGTCGGGGAAGGCGATGCTCTTCTCGAGGTCGGGGACGAGCAGGCTGACGGTGAACGCGCAGCCGTCATAGTCACTGACCGGTTCATAGGGGTGCAGCGCGGTGGCACTCTCGGCGGCGTCGGGTTCGGTGTCCGGGTCGGGGATCCAGTCGCCGCCCCGTTGCGCGCGGAGTGGCATAAACGAGGCGTGTTCGATGAACCGGCCGGAGGCCATAGCGTCGGTGGTGGTGGAGTGGGTGACGGTCAGTTGGAGGAGCGCTGAGCCTAAATAGGGGGTCTGCCACGGGGTGACGATGATCCCGCCTGGTTTGCATTGCTGTACCCAGGTGTAGGGCACTCGGTGGCAAGCGGCGGTGGAGATCACCCGGTCGTAGAGCGCGTGGTCGTGGTCGCTTGCGGGCGGGGCTTGTTCGCCATCCCCGGTGATCACGGTGACCGGGTAGCCCGTGGATGCCAGAGCAGCCCGGGCGTGGTCGGCGATCTGGGGGTCAATCTCGATACTGGTCACGTTGCCGACGCCGAGGCGGTGGGCGAGCAGGGCGGTGTTCCAGCCGGTGCCCGTGCCGATCTCCAGCACCCGCAGTCCTGGCCCGTTTCGGCGGTGAAGGTCGGTAGGGAGGTTCAGGGTGTGCAGCATGACGGCCATCATGGTGGGCATCGAGGTTGAGCTGGTGACCGCCCGTCCAATGCCGCCTGGCAGTGTGGGGTGGCCGTCATCGACCTGGGTGACCACGAAGTCGTCGGTGGCGACCAGCTCTGCCCACGTCTCGGGCTCCATGTTCCGGTTCACCGGCAGCCAGCCCCGCCCTGTGGGGTTCTTTCGCCACACCAGATCGGGGACGAACCACTCCCGCGGGGCGGCCTCAAACGCCTCCACCCATCCCGGCGCTGCTGCGCGCACCGAGCCTAACCACGGGGCAGGCTTCGGCGGGGCCACCGCTGTTGCCCGTACAGGCTCAGTGGTCACTTCTTCTCGTTCTCACCGTCGTCCTTCTTCTCGTGCTTACCGCCCTTGGGTTCCCGCGGGCTGATCGGAGTGCCCGGCGGCAGCTGGGCATCACCCGTAGCTGGGTCGGGTTTCTCATGCTTACTCATCGGGGTTAGCTCCCGTTGTGCGCGTCGGACTCGCGTCGGACTACTGAGGCTATCGGCTTGGCCGCTGACCTGGTACCGCCTTGAGGTTTCCCGTAGCACGGACACCTCCGGTGCGGCGGAGTCGCCCCACCCAATCAACCGAGGAGCACCGTCACTGATGGGATGACCAGCACCTAGTGTAGTGTCTCGCAATCGATTTTACACTTTCTGGAGTGCGACGCGTCCGCGGGCGACCTTGGCCAGGGTTTGCTCGGCGGATCCGCCGCCAGCGCCCGGCACCAGCCGGTGAACACCACCCGCACCGCCTCGATGCGCCCCGCGAACCGACGCAACCAGCCGCGCACCGTCTCCGCCGAGCGCCCCAGCTCCACCGCGATCCGCCGATGCCCCCAACCCCTCGCTTTGGCCACCAAAGCCGTGCCGATCACCGACGCCACGTCCGCACGACGGGCCAGCACCAACACCGGCAACAACACATGCGTCGCCCCACAGCCGGTGCAGCGAGCACGACGAGGGACTGCTCCTGTCACACAGCTGTTACTTTGTGTGCTGCCGAATACCCCTCTATGGGATCAAGCACGCCGCCTCCGGCGGCGCGGACGTGGCTGAGTTCGTCGTCCGTCTCGCGTGCCCGCCGGGCCGGTCCCGCGTGCTGCGCGCGGCCTGGCGGCCGTGCTCGCGCGGGCCGGCCCGGCGGGCTGCGGACGCGTCCTGTCCCGTTTTATGGCTTCCATCGACTTCGCCAATGTCCTCATAATGCGAGGGTTGGGTCTGCCGAGGCGGGAAGCTTGGTCCCTGTATCGGCGCTGTCCCCGGCTCTCATCGCGAGATCACCCAGGTTGTTGTGGCTGACGCTCAGGTCGCGTTGGGCTTGGGCGTTGCCCGGATCGGCCGCCGCCAACCGCTGATCGATCTCCAGACCGGCCTGGTAGTGCTCCTGGGCACCGGCACTATCCCCGACCGCCATCGCGAGATCACCCAGGTTGTTGTGGCTGACGCTCAGGTCGCGTTGGGCTTGGGCGTTGCCCGGATCGGCCGCCGCGCGG
>Ga0213881_10000280_pt1 | contig 38117 bp, 30 predicted proteins | sample BarmaccoBMER_R08_FD_160104 | JGI IMG/M metagenome (GOLD analysis project Ga0213881, IMG submission 160104) | Barbacenia macrantha exposed rock microbial communities from rupestrian grasslands, the National Park of Serra do Cipo, Brazil - ER_R08 ...
CGCACCGGCTCGTCCGGCACGGTGGTGGGGGACAGCTCGACCCTGCGCAGGACTTCCCGCAGCACGGTGCGCATCTCGACTTGGGCGAAGGTAGCGCCGAGGCAGCGGCGTACCCCGCCGCCGAAGGGCAGCCAGACGGTTGGATCGGGCCGCTGATCGAGGAATCGCTGCGGCCGGAACTCGTCCGGGTCGGAGTAGTGCCGACTGCTGTGGTGCACCAGATTGATACTGGGAGTCAGGATGATGCCGGCCGGAATCTGGTAGCCGCCCAGCTGCACCGGTGCGGTCAATTTACGACCGAACTCGAAGACCACCGGTCGCACTCGCAGGCTTTCCCTGCACACTGCATCGAGCCAGGCGTCGTCGCTGTCCGCGGCGGCCTGCGCGGTGCGGTGCAGCAGCGCGGGATGGCGGGTTAGTCGCTCAAAGGCCCAGGACAGGGCAGTGGCAGTGGTGTCGTGCCCGGCCAGGAGCAGCGTGACGAGCTGGTCGACGAGCTCGTCATCGGCCATCGGCGTCCCCGCGCCGTCGACGCTCCGCACCAGCATCGCCAGCGCGTCGGTACGCTGCGCCAGCTGCGGGTCGGCGCGGCAGCGGGTGATCTCATCGGTGAGCAGCGCCAGCGCCGCAGCCCTGCGTTGCGCGCGGCGACGCCATATACCGAACCGTAACAGCACCTGCGGCGGCGGAATCAGCTCCAGTGGAGAGCCGATCTCCAGCATCGGCGGCAACGCCGCCCGCAGCGCAGCGAGCCGACTCTCGTCATGCACCCCGATGACGGTGCGCAGAATGACTTCGAGGGTGAGCCGCTGCATCCGGGGAAACAAGGGGAACCGCTCGCCCACCGGCCACCGTGCGACTTCATCGGCGGTGATGGCGACCATCTCGGCGACCTGCCTGCGCGCTGAGTCGCCGGAAAACGCCGGCAGCATCATCCCGCGGCTGCGCCGATGCTTGTCGTCGTCAAGTATGATCAGCGACTGCGTCCCCGTGACCTGACACAGCGGGGCAGCCGCCTCCCCTGCATGGAAGATCGCCGGGTCACCACGGGTCACTGATCTGATGTCATCCGGGTTAGTCAGGTAGACGAGCGTGCCTATCCGGGGAATCCGGATAGTGAACAGATCGCCGTAGCGCCGATGGCAGGTGTGCACGAAGCGGGTCGGATCTAGCCAGATCAGCCCGGCCTGCAGCAGCGCCGGCAGCGGCGGACCGGGAGGCAGGATGCGCACCATACCCTGGCAATATACATACGTTTGTCTAAACCCGGTAGGATCTTCGGTCATGGGACACCGGGAGGCGCTGCTTGACGGCGCGCGGCGCTGCCTGATGGAACGGGGCTACGCGCGCACCACGGCACGGGACCTGGTGGCCGCGTCGGGCACCAACCTCGCCTCGATCGGCTACCACTTCGGTTCCAAGGAGGCCCTGCTCAACGAGGCCCTGCAGCAATGCTTCGACGAGTACATCGAGCAGATCACCCGGATCGTGTTCGCCGATCCCAGCGCGACACCATTGCAGCGGGTCCGGGCCTCCTGGGAGGCGCTGGTGAGCATGGTCGAACAGCACCGCCCGCTGAAGGTGGCCTTCGTCGAGGCACTGGCCCAAGCCGAGCGGGTACCGGAACTGCGGGCCCAGCTCGCCGAGTGCTACGAGCGGGCCCGCACCACGGTGGCCACCGTGGTGCGGGCCTCGGTCGACGGTCTGTCTGATTCCACCGCGCGGCAGGTTGCCTCATTCCTCATCGCGGTGTGCCACGGCCTGCAGATGCAATGGCTGCTCGACCCCCAACGCGCCCCCACCCCCCACGACCTCATGGCCGCCCTCGAGGTAGCCCTCCCCGCCGCCCTGTCCACCCGGCCAGCATCGCCATGAGCGGGCTGAGCGGGGCTGTCACAGCCCCGCTCAGCCCGCGCAATGGGCTCACGAGACGGTGACGTCGGCCGGGAACAGGCCGGGGGCGTCGGCGGTCAGGGACCGCTCACCAGTGCCGGAGTGGTGCAGGGCTCGGATGGTCCAGGTGCCGGGGGCGGCGAAGAAACGGAACTGCCCGGAGGCGGAGGACACCACCTCGGCGGTGAACTCCCCGGTGCCGTCGAGCAACCGCACGAAGGCACCTCCGAGGGGTTCCCCGGCCGTTCGCCCGGTGCCGATCAACACCGTGCCGGCCAGTACGGTGTGCTTGCCCAGATCCGTCCCCGGCGGCAGTTCCTGGGTCTGTTCTGGTGCTCCGCACACGGCGATCAGCCCTTGCTGCCGAGCTCGATCGGGGCACCGACCAGCGAGCCGTATTCTGTCCAGGAACCGTCGTAGTTCTTGACGTCGGAGAGCCCCAGCAGTTCGTGCAACACGAACCAGGTGTGGCTGGAGCGCTCACCGATTCGGCAGTAGGCGATGGTCGGGCGGCTCTCGTCCAGCCCGGCCGCCCCGTAAAGTGCCCGCAGCTCGTCGTCGGATTTGAAGGTGCCGTCCTCGTTGGCCGCTTTGGACCAGGGCACGTTCAGCGCGGTAGGGATGTGTCCCGGACGTTGTGCGGACTCCTGCGGCAGGTGCGCCGGCGCCAGGATCTTGCCGGAGAACTCGTCGGGCGAGCGGACGTCGATCAGGTTCTTGGTGCCGATCGCGTCGAGTGTCTCCTGGCGGAACGCCCGGATTGAGGTGTCCTGCTCCTGGGCGGTGTAGCTGGTGGCCGGCCGGCTCACCGCGTCGGTGCTCAGGGTGCGCCCGTCGAGCTCCCACTTCTTGCGCCCGCCGTCGAGCAGTCGGACGTCACGGTGCCCGTAGAGCGTGAAATACCAGTAGGCGTAGGCCGCGAACCAGTTGTTGTTGCCGCCGTAGAGCACCACGGTGTCATCGTTGCTGATGCCCTTGTCCGACAGCAGTTTTTCAAATGCTCCCCGGTCTACGAAGTCGCGGATCACCGGGTCCTGCAGCTCGGTCTTCCAGTTGATCTTCACTGCGCCGGGGATGTGCCCCGTGTCGTAGGCGGTGGTGTCCTCGTCGACCTCGATGAAGACGATGCCAGGGGTGTTCAGGTTCTGCTCTGCCCAGTCCGGCGTGACCAGGACGTCTTGACGGCTCATGTGACAGCTCCTCGTTCGGTGTTGACGTTGTTCATCGCAGTGGTCCCCGGCCGCATAGTGGCGCCACCAGCCGCCAGGCAGGGTTGGGTCATGGCTGCTCCTGACCGAGGGAGGGGTATCCGGAGGTCAGGGCGGTGGCCCGGCTGCTCATCAGCGCTCGCGCGGGAGTCACCGCCCGGTCAAGGCATCTGACAGAGACTGCTGTGCAAGCGGCAGAAATCAACCGCTCGGCGCTTGGTCAGCAGCGAGTGCACGAAGGCGACGTTACCGGAGACGCCCGGTCTGCGGGACCGTCGTTCCATAAACTGGGTGAGTCTACCTGCGCCCGAAGTTGACCAGGCGGGTTACCTGGTTGCCAATGATCGCCGGTGAGAAGTCGTTGGTGTCGCATGCGGGTGGGTTACGGGAGTGGCATAAGATACGCCGGTGACGCTTGTTTCGCTTGATATCGTGCTTGTCCTACCGCAAAGTCTTCGCAGGCGAGCTATCGCCTGTAGCGAGCTCGTGGCCGAGAAGATGAGAGCGGGCGGGTCGGCATCGCACTTCCAGCTCGGTAAGCCGTTCCCGGGGAAGGGCGGAGACTGTGAGCCGCATGTGTCGCTGTTTATGCTCACCGTAACGGACGCGGAGGTGAACGGAGTCGTACGCGTTGTCGAGCTGCTGGCAGCAACGCTGCCAGCCCTCGATGCGGAGGGAGTGGAGTACCGTCATAACCCGCACGGCGCGGTAGAGGTGTACTTCACAAAATCGTCGGCGTGGTGCGATCTGCAACGCGCTGTGATCAGGTCAGTCGAACCACTCCGCCGAGGACGTTTGCGCGAGGTGGACCCGTCCGGCACTCGGATTCGCAACCTGGTAGGTGACGCGTCACAGGAGGACTCGAGACGGCAACAGCTGGTGAGGTATGGTTACGATGAGGTTGCCGATGAGGAGAATGGCGGGCAGGATCGCTTCAACCCGCACGTTACCCTGGCATGGCCACGTGATCATGATCATCGCGTTGCCCTTGATGGTCTCCCAGCCCCTCGTTCGTTCAGCGGCCTGCTGATGGAACTGGCCGTGTTCGGCATGAGTTCCTATGGCACCTGCACAAAAAATTATGGCGTATTCTCACTCAGCTCGATTTCTCACGCAGCTCGGTGCGCACACGGCGCTCAGTCGACCCGCACCACCGGACCGGAGGCGGAGCCTTGGCCACGGCGAATGCTCTGCGAATGAATCCGCAATGATGCCTCGTTGCGATGAGTCTCGCGCGATGAGTCTCGCGCGATGGGACGTGTCAGCGGGGGATGGGGCTGACGAAGATGCGTACAGGATCCTGAGCACTCCTGGTCACGCTATCTCGGGCGTTGATGATCAGGTTGTTCTCGCCTTTCTCGCCGCTCACGCTTCTCGTCATCGTGGCCGGGTGGGCGACGGGATCTCGTGCTACCTGATGGGCGGCTCGGGAACCACGGATGTCGGCGGACTCGGCCTGTGAGCCTGATGTCTTGTCGTGGTGGTGATCAGGTCGAGCTGGCGTGTGGTTTCGGCACCGGGCCGAACCGGTAACCGGAGTCGCCAACGCGGTGGAGCCGGGCCGGGGACAGTGGGCTGGGCTGGAGTCGACGGCGTAACCGGTGTATCAGCCGGTCCAGAGCGCGGTGCTGTGGCTGGTCGGCCGTCCCGGCCGCATCTGCTAGCGCGGCCCGGTAGACGACCTGGCCAGCGCGGGCCATGAGCACGCCGAGCAGCGCGGCCTCGCGGGCAGGAAAGTGCACGAGGTAGCCGTCAACGTACGCGCGCCGCCGCGCGACGTCGAGCACAACACCGTCGGCCTCGATCACTTGTGCGCTGGTCTTCGCCAGGGCGCGCGGCCTGGTCGGCCGGGTGAGCATCATCGCCGGCCGGTCCGGATCAGGTGGGGCCGATCCAGTTGCGGGATTGGGGTATTCGCCGGTGACCAGGTAGCAGACCTGGCCTGCGAGGGACACCGCGTGATCGGCGAAACGTTCATAGTAGCGGCCGATCAGGGCGGCATCGACGGCGGGTTCCACGCCGTAGGGCCAGTCGGGGGCGACCAGGACGCCGAGCAGGTGATCACGCAGCGCGTCCACCTCATCGTCGGCCTGCGCCAGCCGATCCGCCGACAGCGGGTCCCGGGCTTCGATCGTGCCCGCGGCATCGTGCGCCAGCCGAGCAGCCAGCACGCTCATCCGTACCGACACCGGTGCGATGCCATCGGGAATCGGCGTCCTCGGGTGCTTCAACCGCACGATCTTCGCGACGTGCTGGGCCAGGGCAGACATCCGCTCCAGCTCACCCACCGCACGCAGGGCCACAATCAGCATCCGGAAGTCAGTGGCGACGGGCGCCTGCAACGTGAGCAAGAGGACGCAACGCTGCTCGACCTCGCGCAGCGTCACTGTCATTCGATCATCGCTGGCGATGACCCCTTCGGCGAGCGTCAGATCGCCGTGGTGCAGCGCGCTGGACGCATCGGTCATCATCTGAGCGGCCACCCGGACGATCCGCGCGAGGTCGCTGATCAGCTCATCCAGCTCGGCGCGGAACACGGCCCGCATGACCCCTGCCCGGTGTCCATCCCACGGGTCGATACACCGTGGCACTCACGCAGGCCAACTCATCAGTTCCTCAGCCACGACACTCACCTCAGTATCGCCTCATCGCCTCGCGATCGCCTCGCGTGTGCGGAAGTGAAAAGCCAGGATACCCCCGCACCGGCGGAAGTGGGGAGCGTGTAGCGCAGCCACCAGCCTGGTGCCCTCGGGCAGCATTGGGCGCAGGGCGGCACCATTCTTCGGTGGGCCCAGGCTCAGAAGGGGGTTTCGAGCGCCAGCTGGCAGACCTCCGGTAGGTAGGAATCCAGTTCGCCGGTCTCGAACCGGCACATGTTGATCACGTTCCAGAACTGTCCGCCGACATTGCCGTCGAGCTTGTAGCGGCCGTCCGGCGCCAGGGCTGCCCACCCCTCGGGGAGCCCGAGCAGGGTCAGTCGCGCGGCTGGCTCGTCGCTGGTGATGGACCACAGTCGGGCGGTCCCATCGTCGCTACCAGTTGCCAGGAGGTCCCCTGACGGGCTGAACGTCACCGACCACACGCTGCGGGTGTGCCCTGTCAGGGTGTGCAGGTTTTGCCCGGACCGCGGATCCCACAGCCGGACAACGAGATCGTCCCCAGCCGTGGCCAGCAGGTGTCCGGAGGGGCTGAACGCGGCCGTCCACAGCCGCTGGCTGTGCTGCTTCAGCTCATGCAGCATCTCTCCGGATCCTACGTCCCAGATACGGGCCGTTTTGTCCCAGGAAGCGCTGGCGAGCATGCCGTCACCGAAGTCGACGGCGTAGACCCGGTCACTATGGCCCCGCATCGTCCGGATCAGTTGTCCCGACTCCGCATCCCACAGCCGGACCGCCGAGTCGTCGCACCCGGTGGCAATCAGGGCACCGTCAGCGCTGAACGCGATCGACCGTACCCGTCCACGATGCTCGGCCAGGGTGTGCACCAGCCGCCCGGTGGTGCGATACCACAGCCGGACCGTATCATCGTCGTTCGCCGTGGCCAGTTCTTCCCCGGAGGGGCTGAAAGCCACCGCCCAGATGGGGGCGGACACGACGTCGAGATGCCGTTCGTAGCGAACAGTGTCCAGGTTCAGCAGATTGAGCCGCCCATCATTGCTCACCGTGACCAGGCGGTGTTCAGACGGGCTGAAGATTGCGGCCTGCAGCATGGCCAGTCGGTCGTCCGTGTCCGGGAGCCGCCGCAGCTGCCGACCGGTCCTCGGATCCCAGAGCCGGACCACGCCGTCGTTACTGGTGGTGGCGAGCATCGAGCTATCCGCACTGAACCGTACCAAGGTCACCTGCCGCCCATGCCCGGTCAGAGTGCGCCGGCACTGACCCGTAGCAGGGTCCCACAACCGGGTGGTGAACTGATCGTCACTGATGGCGAGCTGGGCGCCGTCGTGGCGAAAGACGAACGGCCAGACCGACCCGGTGTGTCCGATCAGCGCGTGGCGGAGCCGGCCGGTCGCGCTATCCCACAGGTGTACCGCTCCCGCCCTGTCACCGGTGGCCACCAGATCCCCGGACGGGCTGAAGGTGACCCAGTAAATCGCGGCGTCGTGTCCGCTGAGCGAGTAGCGGAGCTGGCCGGTCGTGGTGTTCCACACCCGCACACCCCCGTCGGTGTCACCGCTGATGAGCAGGGGCGCGCTCGGATGAAACGCCAGCGTATAGACCCCTCCGGTATGGCCCTGGAGCTGGAAGAGCGGACAGAATGTCGACGGGTCCCACAGACGTACCGCCCCACCTTGCTCGCCGGTGGCCAGCAGGTCTCCGCTGGGGCTGAAGGCGATCCGGTACACCGAACCCGCCGCGCTGGTGAGCTCACCCTGCAAGACACCAGTCGAGGCGTTCCAGCAGCGGAGACTCCCGTCCCGGTAGGCGACCGCGATCAGGTGACCGCTGTAGGCCAGGCTGAAGATGAAGCCAGGCCCGGCGGCGAACTCATGCCGCAGTGAGCCGCTCGTGATGTCCCATAGCCGCAATACTCCGTCAGCGTCGCCGGTGGCTAGCTCCTTCCCGGACGGGCTGATCACCACCGGCCAGGACCACTGCCCGTGCCCCGGGAGGACATGCCGGCAGCGACTGGTGGTCGCATCCCAGATGCGCACGGTGCCATCGGTCGACCCGGTGACCAGGATGTCCTCGCCATAGACCACCGAGAAGACGCGTCCACGATGTCCCTGCAGGGTACGTAGCGGCTGACCGGTCGTGGTGTCGCAGATAAGGACGCCGCCGTCGTCGCTGCCGATCGCCAGCATGTCGCCGTCCCGGCTGTAGTCGAGGACCTGGGGGAGCCGGCCCATCACGGCATGGAAGCCATGCCGCACCCCGATCGAGGCCGGCGAGAACTCCGTTTCGACCGGCTGACCGGGCGCCACCGCCGCGCCGCGCAGCTCCGGGGCGTCGGGAACGCCCGTCGCGTCGATGAGCGCCGCCCGGGTCCACCGGCTCCCGGTCACGGTCACGCCGCTGAGGTCGGCGCGCGAGCACCGGGCGCGGCTGAGGTCGGCGCCGGTGAGGTCGGCGCCGGTCAGCTGCGCCTCGTCCAGCCGGGCCCCCGCCAGACGAGCATGGCGCAAGATCGCGTGCTTGAGATTGGCTCCCACCAGGCGAGCGCCGGTGAGGTCGGCGCCGGTGAGGTCGACCTCTCGGAGCTCACGGTAGGAGAGGTCCTCGCCCCTCAACGACGCGCCGCGCAGGTCGACTGTCGGCGGAGTGCGCAGCCGGGTGCTCACCTTGAGGGCGTTGGTCCGGTCCACCTCGGTGGCGCCGGCGTTCGTGAGTACGGAGTCCGCCCACGTTTGGCAGGCCCGGGTGTCGGCAAGATCGCAGAGGAAGTCGATGGTCAATTTGGACAGAGCACGCCGTTGCAGTTCCGGGGGCGCGAGGGCGCCCGAATTGAGCTGCCTGGCGATCCTGTTGGCAACCAACCACTCCGCCACCGAGCCGTGGATGAAACCGAACAGGCCCTCCTCGGTGCGCACCAGCAGACTGCCCCGGCCCATAGCATGGGCCCTCTGGTCGGGGGACAGCCGGCCTTCGGCAAGGCCGGACAGCGTCTGTGCCACCTCGGTGAGTTGGGCGAGCCGCAGGTAGGGCTCGCCGGCCTCCCACAGGTGCAGGGCGAGCGTGGTCACGGCCTGCCACAGGTCATCAAGGCGCAGGGTGACCGCGGCGCCGCCCATGCGGGTCGCCTCGTAGCGCAGCCAGGATACCAAGATCTCCCGATACAGCCCGGCCGCGCTGATCGTGTGCCGTGCGTCAGCGGCCGCGCGCAGCCGATCCTCGTCCAGGTCGGCGATGAAGCTGAGCATACGCGGATTCTGAGACAGGCCGAGCAGATCCTGGATATCTTTGATCATCTTCAGGCGGCTATCGGCCTTCCGCTCGTCGCCCCCATAGCGCTTGAGTAGGTACTCGCGGATCTGGGTCTGGGTGAAGTCCTCGACGCTGAAGACCCACCGGTTGGGCAGAGTATCTACTCGTTCACCCAGTGCGGTAAACACCTGGGTATCGGACTTGAAGTGCTGCGTGCGGCTGGCCACCACGATCTTCGCCCGGTCCTGGACGGCCTCCAGCAGCGTGTCAAGGTGCTCGGCGGCGCGGTCGTACGTGAGCCGGGTGACCAGCTCATCGAAGCCGTCGAACAGCAGGACGGCTCGGCCCTCCCGCAGCATGTAGTCGAAGGCCTTCAGGTCGATCAGTTCCTCGCCGTGGTTGGCCAGGTGGGCGGCAACCAGACCGTGGACCGAGTGCGCCTTGTCCAGCCCCCGCAGCTCGATCAGCACCGGGATCAGGTGCGGGGTTGTCTCGGCGATGCGCCGGGCCACCTCGCGCAGCACGAATGTTTTGCCGCGTCCGAAGTCACCCAGCAGGAGCACGAACCGTGCGTAATCGGACGTGACCAGACGTATGAGTTCGTCCGCGAGGTCGTCGCGGATCGTCTGGTCGCTGCGATGCAACTCCCGGAAGCGCTGCGGTACGTACAGGGCCGGGGGGTAGAGAGGATCGGTGCGGAGCCGGGTCGTCTGCCTGCTGAGGTAGCCGCTCAGGTCGAGTAGGCCCTGGAACTCGAGGAAGCTGCGCAGCCGCACTCCCCGGCGCAACGCCTCCTCCCGGAGCGTGTGCGTGGGTGCGGGGCCCTGGTAGACCAGTTCCGAACCGGGACTGGGCTCATGCCGGAGGAAACTTTCGACCACCTCCCGGTTCAGTTCGCCCACGTGCGCACCCACCCGCCACTGGGGGTTGAAGCCCTCCTCCTGGTAGGTGACCAGCAGGTGGGGCGGATCCGCCTCGATACGACGGATCTTGACGCGCTCATACCGGGTCTTGCAGACCTCCTCGATGCGGTCCAGCAGCAGGCTCTGCGGGTCGGCGGTGGGAGTCGGCGCGAGATGCTCCGGGACGGTGTCACCGTTGCCCGCTTCGAGTTTCTCCGCCGTGGTCGTGGGGAAGGTGGCGCCGATAGCGTGCCATTTCTGTCTGAGAAGTGCCGGTTGGTTCCCGTCGCCGTATGCTGAGAAGCGCCGGAAACCGTCGGCGGTCACTTGGATGATCTCTTCCTGACCGGGGCCGGTCGCGGGCACCACCGGCAGGCCGGAGCCAAGGAAGCCAATGCTCGTGCCACCCGGACCCGGGCCGTGCAGGAGCACGTTGAGGCGGGATCCGAGCAACCGGTCGAGCGTCCCGGTGTCACGCAGCAAGGCTGGGTCGGAAGCGGCCGATCCACCGCCTGGGTCGGGATCGTGGCGGATGATCCCGACCCGCAGCCAGGCGGAGTCTTCGAATGGTCGCAGCCGCTTGGCGAACCAGGCGGCCTGTTCCTCGCCGATCCAGCCGTAATCGTCCTCCGGCCGGTGCGTGACGGACATCGTGGAGTTCAGGCCCGCGATGGCCACCCGGAGCCCCGGCACGGCGAACAGCGTCCATGGTTGCGCCGTGTCAAAAAGCGGCCCATCGAGGCCCTGGTAGAGCTCATCGAACAATTGGGTGTAGTGCTCCAGCTTGGGAAAGTAGGGTCGCTGAGGTTGAATGTCCCTGGCCTCGCACTGGAGGAAGTAGCTGTGGCAGGCGGCCCTGGATACGTCGTGGTTGCCGGGGACGATGAGCAACCGGTCGGGTTCCAGCCCGAGTAGCACCCGCAGTCCGGTGAGAAACGTCAGCGCGTCGTCCCTCTCGCGCGGTCGACCGGACTCCATGAGGTCGCCGGTGACGAGAATCAGATCGGGAGCGGGTGCGCCGGCATCGGTCAGCTGGGTCACATTGGCCCAGATCCGTGACTGCAGGTCACGTGCAGTAAGAGGCTCGGCGATGCCCCGTCCGAACCGGGGCCCAGGCACGTGCAGCAGCGCGATCGCCTCGCGCGGGGCCGCTACAGTGGGGCCGGCGCGCGGATAGGCAGGGGGCGTCTGCGGGATCCGGCGGATGCGCAGCGGCTCGGGCGACTGCGCGGGTGCGGGCGCGGAGCCAGCTTCCGGCTGGTGCTGAAAAGCCTCGTCCGCATCGGGGGGCGGTACCTCGATCAGTGTGGCCGGACGTGCCGGGAACATCGGCTCCCGGGCGGGCTTGGCCCGCCCCTCCAGTGCATGACGCAGACGGGTCAGCAACCGTTCCCGGGCCATGTCGGGGTCGGTGATCTCCACCAAATCCAGGTAGGTAATCGTGGCGAGCAGACCCTCCAGCGGGCAGTCATCGATGCGAATCGTGACGAGCTTTGCCTGGTCGGTACGCAGTGCGGCTTGCCATTCCATGCGCCCGTAGTGCGACTTGAGATAGTTGCGGGACAACACGGCCACGACGACGGCGGAATCGCGCACGCCCCGATCCATAAAGTCGATGAAGTTAGTACCAGGAACGAAGTTCCATGCTTGCAGGAGTGTACGGTGCCCAGTGGCCTCCAACTGCCAGGCGATCCAGGTGGCCCAGCGCTCGTCGGCCGGTGAGTAGCTGATGAAGAAGTCAATCGGAGAGTCCGAGTCCCACCGCATACCATCAGTATGACCTGCGCGCCGAGTCCTTGCGCTGACGAAAGTGACCCAAGATCATGTCGTGTGTGCCCGGCCGTGTTGCGCCGATCCAGGGGGATGCTGCTCAGCGAGGGCGGGGCCTGCGCGCAATGCTGCACAAGCCCAGCGTGCTGGACTGGATCAGGATCGGGCTGTTCGTCGCTGGGATCGTGTGCGTCCTCACCGGGCTGTTGCCGGCCGCGCAGGGCGAGGGCAACCTACGGCGAATCGCGCCGCTGCTGTTGTTCCTGGGCAGCGTGATCGTGCTGGCCAAGCTCGCCAGGCAGGCGCAGGTCTTTGACGTCATCGCGGCCAGGATGGCGATCGTGGGGCGGGGCAACTACCTGGCGCTGTTCTTGTTCTGTGTGGCCTTCGCCTCCCTGACAACGATGTTCCTCAACCTGGACACGACGGCCGTGTTGCTCACTCCGGTGATGCTGGCCCTGGCGCCCAAGGCACGGATTGCCGCCCTCCCGCTCGCGATGACCACGCTCTGGCTGGCCAATACCGCGAGTCTGCTCCTTCCCGTCTCGAACCTCACCAACCTGCTCGCCGCTGATCGGGTGACGCTCGCGGCACCCGCGTTCGCTGCCCGGATGTGGCTCCCGCAACTGGCCGCGGTCGTGGTAACCATGTTCTTTCTCTGGGCTTTCTACTGGCGCCGGGGAGAGCGGGGCGTCGATCGTTACGTGCCACCACCACCGCTGAAGTTTGATCAACCCAGACAGCGTATCCTCTTCGGGGTCGCGGGGGCGGCCTGCTTGTTGTTCATCCTCGCCATCCCTTTCGTCCACGATCAGATCGGCTATTCCGCCGCCGCCGCCGCGCTGATCGTCGTGATCGCCTTCTTTATCTTCGATCGTGAGAAGCTGCGGCTGAACCTGTTTCCCTGGCAACTATTGGTCTTCGTCACCGGGCTGTTCCTGGTGGTTCCGACGCTGAGCCGGTATGGCCTGGCTGAGGTGATGACCGCGCTCATCGGCACCGATCACAACGGGATCGGTTCGTATCGGGCCGCGGTGGCTGGCGCCGGATTATCCAACGTGCTCAACAATCTGCCCGCCTATACCGCGGGAGAGGCGGTCGTCCCCGCGGCAAACAACGATCAGTTGTTGGCTCTGCTCATTGGCACTAACGTGGGTCCGATCGTCACCCCTTGGGCGTCATTGGCGACATTGCTGTGCCTGGAATCCTGCCGCGATCATGGTCTTCGTGTCCCGCTGCGCAAGTTCATGTTCACTGGTCTCGGCCTGGCGATAGTGGCGTTGGCGCTGAGCGTCGGGGCCTTGCTGCTCATCCGGTGACTCCACTGATGGTGACCCGCTGCGCGGTGCGGACCAAGGCAAGCAAGTCGAGGATGGCCTCCGGGCGTCCGGCCACGAAGCTGCGGTCTTTTTCGGGAAGGTCGATACGCTCGTCGAAAACAGAACCGTCCAGGCCGCATACCATGATTCCGGCCTCCTGCGCGATCAGGCTGCCGGCGGGGAGGTCAACCGCCTCGGGTCGGTAGCCCACGAACCCGTCAATATCCCCGCGCGCCAGCATGACCCAAGACAGCAACGGCGCCCACAGCTGCAGCACCCTTCTCGCGCCCGACTCGAGGACTATCCGCATCGCCCTGGCCGTATCGTCGGTCCGCGCTACGCTGTGGCCCTGTGTCCACGCCAGCACTGGCCCGCAAGAAGCACGCTGGTAAGGCGGGCATACCGTCGTGCCACCCGGGCCGCATGTCCCGCGACCGCGGACCGCGGACCAGGTTTGACCGGCCACCGGGTCATGGACGACGCCCAGCACCGGCACCTTGTTCTCGCACAAGGCGATGCCCACGACGAACGCACTCAAGCCGATGACCACGTTGTTGGTGCCGTCCAGAGGGTCCACCAGCCACGCCCAGGAGCTGTCCTCGGCGTCGAAAAGACCGGATTCCTCGGCGATGATCCGGTGACGGGGAAAGGCGTCGCGGATATGCCCGACGATCAGGCGCTCCGCGGCCAAGTCAAGCTCGGTCACGACATCGCCGCTGACGCCCTTGGTGCGGACGTTGAGGTCCTTGGTGGCTGCCTCACGCAGCAGCGCTCCCGCCGCTTCGGCTGCCCTCACCGCGACGCTACGGGCCCGTTCGATGTCCACCGTGGTCACGGTCTTCGCAGGTCCCCTCGGTTCTCCTGGTTAATGGTGCGGATCCTCGCGAGCCATTCGGTGACCACACGGGCTGCGGCGGCGGTTTCGCCGCGATCACAGCGCTGCCGCCGTATCCAATGGGTCTTCCTGGTGATCTCGCCGAGCGAGAGATCCCTCATTCCCCGACGACTGCTGCCCAGCGCCACTGTAGCCGCCTCGCCGTGGACCACTGTGGTGTGGAAGACCCCTGCGGCCAGGGAGTAAATGTCACCGGGGCCCTTGAGCTCGGTAGTCCTGATCTCGCTGCGAACCAGCCGTGGGGTCTCGCGCAACTCGTCGATGTCTCCGCTGCTTCGTACCTCGAAAACGCGATACGCGGCATCGTCCGATGCATCGATAACGTCGATGACCTCGTTGCGCACGCTGCCATACAGCACGTAGCTGATCAGGTCCCAGCTGTGGGCATGCATCGTTGACGTAGTCGGGCTCTCGCGCGCGAGGCTGTCGCTCCATACGTGCACACAGACCCCTGCCTCGCCCGTTCGCTCGACGGGAAGGCACACAAATCCTAGCGGGTGCCGCACACCGGCGATGCTGGTGCGGTGCAGGGCGACCTCATCGAGAACAGCGGATGCCCACCGCGGTATGTCCCGCCGGCCCGTGTCGTTCAGCATGGCGTGATAGCAGCTCTCGTAGGTTGTCATGACAATCACCGGTAGGGGTTTTTGGCTCGGATGGCCTTAGTGATGACATCGGAAATATCGTGGTCGGTGAACGAGCGCGGCAGATCCAACCCCAGCGTGGCGAACAGTGTGCGGGTCTCCTCGATGGTGAGTTCGTCGCTGAGCTGTAGTTCGCTGGCCTTCTCAATGTCGACCCGTCGCGCCTGCCGGAAGCTGGCTTCCAGTTCCCGGCTGTAAGCCCGGTAGTAAGGCTTGCCCCTCGCGAACATCAGCGCCGGGCCGGACTGGTCATCTTGCGTCATGATCACATTGTCGGAGGAGAGGTCCCAGCGGAACGTGGTCATCATCTCGGACAGGCCAACTTCAATCGTGAGGAAGGTGAAGCGCTGACGATACCAACAGGCGGCCAGGATCGTGGCGAAAGCTTCCTTGCGGGTGCGCTCAAAGGTCCAGGTTTCCCCGGTGCCGTCCGGACCGGGCGTCAGTGACGAACGAAACTGGGCATACGCCGTGCACAATGCATCATTCGTCGGATCGATGATCTCCAGCTGCATGCGTAGCGGACGGTGTTCTCGCCGGGCGTGCTTGATGCACTCCTTGAGCGTGACCGCGCGCAGGTAGGTTCCCGTGCCCCCTTTGAAGATCCACTGTTCGGTATGGCGATGCGCCTCGGCGTGTTCCTGGCTGACCTCGGCGCTGCTGAGCTGACGCACGGCAGAGGCCTCGGCCAGCAACTTCGAGGCCGACTGCCGATCCTTGAGCAGTGCCGCTGCGAGTAGCGCCAGCACGATCAGGATGGCTGCGTTGACCCTTTCAGCGCCCAGCAGACGAAGAAATCCGAGGTTGCCTACTGTCACCGCGACCAACAGTGCAATGACGGCGTCGGCATTGGCTCTGAGCCACTTCGTGAATCGCATCATGCCCACGTCTCCGGTTGCCGGGTGGAGCGGCCCTCGCAACTTGAGGGCGGCTGAGAGCTACCGAGAACCTCCAGCACAGCACTTTAACCTAAAGTGGAGTCGAGTATTCGGTGCGATTGCACATCAGATATGGCTGAAGCAAGAGCCAAACTGAGCCCTTCGTCACGCCAAAGGTGCGGTTGCCAGGCGCTGAGCACCTCGTCGCGACGCGTGCCCCCGGGCACCAGACCCGTCAGCCGGCGACGGGGGCGCTCTGGCGCAGGGTGACGTTGGTGGCGGTACCCTCCACGACCACCGATCCGGTCTCCACCCGGACCCTGGTGGGGGTGACGGCGAACGGGAGACCGCCGGGTTTGACGTCGACGCTCAGCCTCTTGAGCAGGGATTGGCGGATTCCCCGCGGCAGGGTCACCGCGCCGACGCCGTCCGGGGACAGCCGCACATCGCTGGTGGTGATCCGCACCAGGCCACCGGTGAGCTCGATCACTCCAAGCCCGATGACCTCGGTGCGCTGACCGGCGAAGTTGATGGTCGCCACCATCCGGACCGGTGCGCGGTTGTCCCGTGCGGAATTGACCGCGGACGTGCCGCGCGAGGCCGTAACCGGCAGCAGCAGTTCCTTGAGCTCCTGCTCAGAGGGCTGCTGGATCCGGAGGTTTTCGATCCCGATCGCCTGCCCGAGGTCGGCCTCCTTGATCCGGACCCCACCGTCCACCTGCGCCACCCGTACCGACTGGAGGTTGCCCGAGGTCACCTCGGACAGCGGTGCATCGACGTCGTGCAGCGTCGCCTCCACGTCGAGGTCGTGCAGCGAGCCCACGGACAGGCCACTCGCCTGCACGTTGATGGCGGAATACCGGCCGGCCAGCGCCTGGGTGAGGAACGGGAAGCCGTTGATCCGCACGGATGGGTCGCTGGGCAGTCTGAGCTGCTGGCGCAGTTGCGTGGCCACCGTGTGCTCGGCGAGGGACGCGGCACCGAAATCCACCGCTACGGCCAAGACCACGACGACCAACACCGTGATGATCAGCTTGCGCACGCGCCTCTACCATCCTGTCCGTTTCATGGTGACCCCGGGCGGGGGCACGGTATTCTCCGCAGAACATGTGGTAGGTCGCAGCCCCACCCTAAGGCTTCGACCTGGTGATGACACCGCCAGCCTCCAACCAGAGGGGAGCGGGCATGGAGCTGCTATTGCTCACTGCGGACTCTGGCCCGCACTCGGTACTGCCTGCGCTGGCCTTGTTGGGGCACGGCGTGCGGTCGGCCGCTCCGGAGGTCGCCGCCCTGCTGGACGCCGGCCCGTACGACGCGGTACTGGTCGATGCCCGCTCGGACCTGGCTGGTTCGCGCAGCCTGTGCCGCTTGCTGGGATCTACCGGGCTGGATGTGCCGGTGGTAGTCGTGATCAATGAGGGCGGGTTGGTGGCGCTGTCCGCCGACTGGGGTTCTGATGAGATCCTGTTGCCCACTGCGGGCCCGGCCGAGGTCGATGCCCGGCTTCGGTTGCTGGTTGCTCGGCGCGTCACCGAGTCCGCCACGGGTCGCGGCAGCTCACTGGTGCTCGGTGAGCTGGTGATCGATGAGACCACCTATACCGCCCGGTTGCGCGGCCGGCCGCTGGACCTCACCTACAAGGAGTTCGAGCTGATCAAGTACCTGGCGCAGCACGCCGGCCGGGTATTCACCCGTGCGCAGTTGCTGCAGGAGGTATGGGGTTATGACTTTTTCGGTGGCACTCGCACGGTTGACGTCCATGTGCGGCGGCTGCGGGCCAAGCTCGGCCCGGAGCACGAGCAGCTCATCGGCACGGTGCGCAACGTCGGCTACAAGTTCGTCCGACCGGTACGCACCATGGGTTCCCGGGAGCGGGCCGAACAGAACCACGTCGCCGAGCATGACACCGAGACCGCGGACAGTACTGATCCAGAATGGGCTGATCGGGAGCGGGCTGATCGGGAGCGGGCCGACCCGGACCAGGCTGGCCCAGAGCGGGCCGAGCCCCCGGTGACTGAGCCGGAATCACTGCCTGTGCAGCGGAGTTGACCAGGGGGTGACCCTGGCGCTGAGCTGGATCGTTCAGCCGTCCGACGGACAGGTCGCTGCCGCAGCGGAACTGCTGGACGCCGTAGCGACCGCCGACGGCGTCGATCCCATCTCCGAAGCGGCCGCGTTGCGCCTGCACCATCCCGGTGCCGAGGTGGTGCACCTGCTGGCCTACGACTCCGCGGGCACGCTGGTCGGCTACGCGGGATTGGACGAACGCGTCGAGCGGCGCACTGCTGAGTTCGTGGTGCATCCCGGGCACCGGCGCCGCGGCGTGGGCGGCGCGCTGCTCGCAGCGCTGCTCGATCGGGTGCACGGGCCGCTATGGGTGTGGGCGCACGGTGAGCACCCCGCGGCACTCCGGCTGGCTCGTCGGGCCGGGTTGGCTCGTCGGCGCGAACTGTTTCAGTTGCGTCGCAGGCTGGCCGAGCCGATCCCGCTGCAAGTCCTTCCCGATGGGGTGGCGCTGCGTGCCTTTGTGCCCGGTGAGGACGAGGCCGCAGTGGTGCGGGTGAACAATCGCGCCTTTGCCTGGCATCCCGAGCAACACCGATGGGATGCCAGCGAGCTCGAGATGCGCAAGGCACAGCCGTGGTTCGACCCCAAGGGGTTCCTGCTGGCGGTGGACCCGGCGGACCGGCTGCTCGGTTTCCACTGGACCAAGGTGCACCCCGACGGTGTGGGCGAGGTCTATGTGCTCGCGGTCGACCCCGACGCCCAGGGCACCGGCCTGGGTGGCGCGCTGACCGTGGCGGGGCTCGCGTATCTCCGTGAGCGGGGGGTGTCGGAGGCGATGCTCTACGTCGAATCCGACAACGCCGCCGCCCTGCACACCTACCAGAAGCTGGGCTTCGTTTACCATCACACCGACGCAGCATTCCTGCGCCCCTGACCGGGCCGCCGCGCCGGACGGGGGATGGTGTTTCGCCGAGGCACGCGGTGATCAGACCGACGTTCGCTGGGCGGCGAGTCAAGCCAGATTTCGGCTGTCCGGGCGGGTAAATCAGCGCTCGGGTGGGAGGCCGGTGACGAGGAAGCTGACTTGGCGCGCGATCGCCACCGCGTGATCGGCGAAGCGCTCGTAGTAACGGCTAATCAGCGCGGCGTCGACCGCCGGTTCCACCCCGTGCGACCAGTCCTCGGCGAACAGGATCCGGAAGATTTGCCGGCGCAGCGCGTCTACCTCCTCGTCGGCCTGGGCCAGCCGGTGGGCGGACAGCGGGTCCTGGTTCTCGATCGCTGTCGCGGCGTCCCGCGCCAGGGTGGTGGCGAGCAGGCCCATCCGCGCGAAGACCGGGCGGACGTCACCCGGGATCGGCACCGTCGGGTGCTTCATCCGGGCAATCTTGGCGATGTGCTGGGCCAGATTGCACATCCGCTCCAGGTCACCCACCGCGTGCATGGCTGCGATCACCATTCGCAAGTCGGTGGCCACCGGTGCCTGCAGGACGAGCAGCTTGACGCAGCGCTGGTCCATGTCGTCGCACAGCGCCCTCAGCTCGCCCCCGCCGGAGATGACCAGTTCGGCGAGCCCCAGGTCGGCTTGGTTCAGCGCGGTCGAGGCGTTGGTCATCATCTGCCCGGTCAGCCGAGCGGCCCTGGCCAGGCTGTCGATCAAACCGTCCAGCTCGGCCCGAAAGGTCTCCCGCATTGTCAGAGGGTACGGGCGGAAGACTGCCGGAACCCTGGTGGTCATGTGAATCTGAGGTGAATGCGCGGTTCCGGCGGGACGGCGGCGTGGTTCTTGGCGAAGGGACCTGCTCACCCGCCGGAATGGAGCAGCTCAGCGCCCGCCGGAACCGCGAGGTCCATCGGGTCGTCCAGCCAGCCCTGCGGTAGCGCGACCCGGCCGGGCGAGCCCTGCCGGCCCCGGGGACCGTCAGCGCCGGGCGGGAAGGGGACATCGGGGTCCAACCGGGCCAGCGCCTCGTCCAGCTCAGCGAAGCTGGACACCATCCCCAGCGTGCGCCGCACGTCCCCGCCGACCGGGAAGCCGTGCAGATACCAGGAGATGTGCTTGCGCAGGTCACGCAGGCCCTTGTCGAAGCCGAGGGTGTGGGTGAGTAGCCCGGCGTGGCGGCGCAGGATTGCCGCCACCTGTCCCAGCGTCGGTGGGATCGGGGCACTGTGTTGTCCTCGGAAGGCCGCCTCTAGTTCGGCGAACAGCCACGGCCGTCCGAGGCAGCCGCGGCCCACCACGACCCCGTCGCAGCCGGTGTGCTCGACCATCCGGATCGCGTCCACAGCGGCGAAGATATCCCCATTGCCCAGCACCGGGATCGACGTGACGGCCTGCTTGAGTGCGGCGATGGCGTCCCAGTCGGCGCTGCCCGAGTAACGCTGCGCGGCGGTGCGCGCGTGCAGCGCCACGGCGGCCACTCCGGCGTCCTGCGCGATCCGCCCGGCGTCGAGAAACGTCCGGTGCTCGTCGTCGATGCCGATCCGGAACTTCACCGTGACGGGGATGTGCCCGGCGGCTTCGACGGCGCAGCGAACGATCTCGCCGAACAGGGCCCGCTTGTAGGGCAGCGCGGCACCGCCCCCTCGGCGGGTGACCTTCGGGACCGGGCAGCCGAAGTTGAGGTCGATGTGATCAGCGAGATCCTCGCCGCGAACCATTTCCACGGCCTTGCGGATCGTCGCCGGATCGACTCCGTAGAGCTGCATCGAGCGGGGCCACTCCGCGGCGTCGAAGCTGATCATCCGCAGCGTGCCGGGGTGCCGTTCCACCAGGGCCCGGCTGGTGATCATCTCGCAGATGTACAACCCGGCGCCGTGTTCGCGACACAACTGCCGGAACGCCACATTGGTGATCCCGGCCATCGGCGCGAGCACGACCGGCGGGTCGACCTGGTAAGGGCCGATTCGCAGCGACCGTCGCACAGCAGGCACGTGCTCATCATCCTCCCCGCGTAGGCCAGCCAGCAGCGCGGGCGACGACGAGTACCTCGGGCAGCCACCGTAACGGTGCCCTTCCACGGTGATTGTGGAAAACCTCCCGGGCTACCTCAGCTGATGTAGCGAGACTGCCTGAACCGGGGTACGCGCAAGGTTATCCGTGGGATGACTGATGTGAGCGAGACTGCCTGAACCGGGGTACACGCAAAACCATCCCAGGGATGACGCGCGTTACGCGGACGTCGGGCATTGTCAGGGAAGGACGCGGCAGCACCGCTGGCGGTGGTGCATCTGGGGCGTGTTTGAGCGAGTCGTGGGTGGAGTGTGCGCAGCCTATTCGCGCGACTTCATATATCTGCGACTGAAGAGAAGGGCGTGGCATGACGCAACGCATGATGGATCTTGCGCGGCCGGGAGGCGACCGCTCCCCAGTGCTCAGTGGCTTGGAAACTCTGCTGCGGGAGATGAATTTTGCCTGGTCTCTCGTCCTCATCGGTGAAGACCAGGCAGGTAAGCTTGAGACACTGGCCCGCGATCTCCGGCGCGGGTTCTCCACGACTGGGGACAGCAAGCGTATCACGTCCGGATTTTCGTATCTGGGCACCGAACCGGCGATAGCCTGGGCAAGCGCCTGTCGGGATCCTCTCTACTCAGTGATGAAGAAGAGCATCGAGTCTTTCGGTCTGCGCTGGAGCAGCATCCGAGAAAGCTTGGATGGAAAGCCCTACCACTATGTCAGCCTTGGGCCGGGGGATGGTCAGAAAGACAAGGTCATCCTCCAAGACTTGAGCCGCCACAACGCGCAGCTGTGCTACGTCGCTGTTGACATGAGTACAGAGATGCTGCGCCTAGGAGTCCCTTCGCTGATTCGTGAACTCGAGCTCTCCCGCAGTCGGGTCCTCCCGGTGCAGCTCGATTTTTCGTCGCCGGACAACGTCACCGAGCTCCGCCGCGTGCTCAATGTTTTCTTTGGCGAGGAAGCAGTACTGTTCTCGCTTTTGGGTAACACGATGACGAATTATGAGAAAGATACTGAGCTGCTCAGGATGTTGGGGGAGCGGTTGCTCCGTCAGCAGGACCGATTCGTCTTGGAGATCGCGACCACGGAACAGCTCAATGGGGCACTGGCCCAACAGGCCGCCGATGAGTACGGGAGCAGTCGTACTTTCCGTGAGTTCATCACCAGCGCACTCATGCACTATACTGACCTGCACATAGATATGGAAAGCGTTCTCTTTCAGGGCGGCGTTGAGAGTGACCGGGCTCTCTTGACCAAGGTCATATATCGGAACCGGACAGGGCAGGATATCCGCATTACGCTTCCAGGTCGTGACCATGTTTCTTTTCCTCAGCAGGACACGATTCTCCTTGGCGTGAGCCGGAAGTATGTGCGGGACCACCTGGAATCGCTGCTGGCCGAGAGCGGCGTACGCATGTTGCGCAGCAGCCACTCTGACTTCGGTGGTAGCGCGGACTTCGGTGGCAGCGCGCACAACGGGCTGGGGTTCGGCATGGACCTGCTGGTTCTTGCGGCGAGTCCGGAGGTCACCCTCCCGGAGCCGAACAACGCTGACAACGTCTGGCGCCTCCCGAGGAGGTGACGGTTCGCATGTCCCGGTCGTCGCTCATTGCGGTGGTCACGTTTAGTAGTGTGGCCTTCTCGGCGGTGATGAGCATCGTCTGGTTCTTCGCCATGTCCGGTGCAGCGAGGTTCGCGCCCGCAGTCCATTTATTTGGGTTGCTTGGCGGTCTGACCGGTGTTCTCGTCGGACGCCGGGCCTCCGCGCGAGAGCGCCGTCATCTTGCGTTGACGACCCTGATTGACGAGCTTCGAAGGGACGCATCCATCCTTGCTGACCCGCAGTACGCGCCAAGCAAGGAGACGCCGAGACCGCGTGTTTATCCTCGGTTGCCGGTGTCGGCTACGGATGCCGCACTGGCTTTGGGCGCGCTGGCCGAGCGAGGCGACGACGAACTACTCCGGCGTCTGCATAACTGGCGAGACGAAGTCAACGGATTCAATCGGCGACTTGAATTGACCGAGTTTCTCGGCTTCAGCTCCGGGAACCCTACAGAGATAGCGGATTTCGAACGCGCCCTGCACCGCGGTGACGGCTATTTACACCAGATCCGCCGCGATCTCCGAGAGCTGTGGGATTACCTCGCTGTGAATTACCAGGTCACATCGGAAAATCAGGTCACATCGGAAAGCTAGCAAAGTGCGGCATGTTGTCCGCACGGTCACGCAGCGCAGCTTGGGGCCTGCCCGGGCCAGTGCGCATCGAGGCGGGTCTCGTCCGCCCCACCGGGCCATCCCTGCTTCCCTGCTGCCTGGATCAACCCGCCGTCCCGCGCCTTGTTCAGGTTGACAGGTGCCGCGGTGCGGACGAGCGACAGCTACTCTCGCGGTCGGCATTCCACAGATCGTCGTCCACGTACCCCAGGCCATGCAGCCTCACTACATCAGATGAGGTATCCCGGGATGGTTTCTACATCTGTGGTTTATTGTCGTCCATGGGGGTTGTCTCCGAGCGGGACAAGAGTAACATTACCGACGAATCGATTGGGACTGCAACATGCGTTGCCGCTGAGGTATGGGAGACCGCGATGATCTTCTGTGAGGAGCCTTCCGTATGTGAGGCTCAGAGGAGCACCCATGTGCAGTCACTGCCCAGGCGTACTATAATAGCTGCCATGACACTTCTTGTGGCCATTGCCGCTGCAGCTCTAGTGCCCGCGAGCAACCATACCTCATCCCCCTCGGATCGCTTTGTCCTCGCCTGTGGTAGCACGCCGGGTCCCTGTATAAATCATCTCTCCGGGGCTGCCCTGTCGGACCTGCGGACGTAACGTTGATGTCTAGGACGGCAGACGTAACGGTGAAACTGTCCGTCAGTGTGGTTCGCCGTGCTAGCGATTTCCTGTCGCAGTATAAGGGAATCCGATGAGAACTCCTGGTTGGATACCGAAAAGGTTCTGCATGCCACCGCCGTTGACGCAACGGGATACGTTGCTGTTCTCGGCGCTCATCATCTTCAACATCTTCGTTTTTTCTGCCTGGCTTGAGTTAGGTCAGGTGGCGACCAGACCATGGTTGCTCCTCGCGTGGTTGTACGGGCTGGTCGCGCTCGTACCGTTGGCCTGGCGGGACCAGGCACCGGTGGCTGTCTTCATCACGCAGTGGGTGCTTACCGTGGTCGCCTGGCCGTTCATGCCTCACTACCTCCCTATGGTCGGTATCTCGGTCGCTCTGTACTCGGTTGCCGTCCATCAGGACAGGAGGGTGTCGCTGCTGGCGTTGCTGGCGTCCTCCGTTCCCATCGGGCTTGAAGTCGCCGCAGCATTATTCATCAATAACCCTGGCCATGCCTCGTACGAGGCATTCGTCACCAATGGGGTACTTATTATTGTCGCGGCTGGCTGGGCGTGGGGTCTGGGCCGGGTGACCCAGGCCAACCAGCGGCGTCTCCATGACCTGGAACGCGAGCAAGAGTCGGCCCGAGAAGCGGAAGTGCTGGCCACCGAGCGCAGAAGAATCGCCCGAGAGCTCCACGACATCGTCTCCCACGCGGTCACCGTGATCGTTTTGCAGGCCGCTGGCGCGGCCCGCGTCGCTAAGACTGACTTCACCCAGGTCACCCGATCACTGACGCACATCGAGACCACCGGCAAACAGGCGATGGCCGAACTCCGCCGCCTTCTCGGTGTACTCGAGGACAGTACCCCCGCCAGCACCAGCGGATTCAAGCCGCAACCCGGACTAGCGGATCTGCCCGAGCTTCTCATCTCACTCAAAGACGCCGGAATGCCCGTCACCGTCCACACCGAGGGCACAGTAGTGGACCTGGACCCGAGCATCGATCTGACCGCGTACCGGATCGTGCAGGAAGGCCTGGTTAACGTCCTCAAACACGCTGGCAAAGACGCCAACCCCCGCCTGCGACTCGTCTGGGGAGCCCAGGGCCTGCTCATCCAGATCGACAACGGCACCACCCTCGCGCAGGCATACCGCGCTCAGACACTCTCCGGCGGCCGCGGGCTCGTCGGCCTTCGCGAACGAGCCCACGCCGCCGGTGGCAGCCTGTCCGCAGGACCCCACGGCGAGGGCGGCTACCGACTGACCGCCACCATCCCTCTCGCTGATCCTGGGGTCTCGCCAGTTCCCGGTGCCTCCGGCCAGGACCGCGTGGATCAAGGGAAAGTGCCAGCGTGATCCGAGTCGTGGTAGTCGATGACCAGCCGCTCGTCCGAGCCGGCATCGCCATGCTGGTCAACGCCGAGGACGACATCGACGTCGTCGCCGAAGCCGCCGACGGCCAGGAAGCCCTTATCCAGATCCGCGCCCAGCGTCCGGATGTGGTCCTCATGGATGTTCGCATGCCGGGCATCGACGGCGTCGCCGCGACCCGCGCGGTGACCGATGAGGGGCTGACTGCGCAAAATGGTCAGCCTATCAGGGTGATTATCCTCACGGTCTTCCACGACGACGAGGCCGTCCACGCCGCCTTGCACGCCGGCGCCAAGGGCTTCCTCCTCAAAGACGCCGCACCCACCGAGATCGTCGCCGCGATCCGGGCGGTCGTTGCCGGCAACGCATGGCTGGGTCCCGCCGTCACCCGCCGGCTCATCGACGAATTCGCCGCCCGACCTGATCAGAACACACCCACACCAGCGGAAATGGCCCAGCTGACCCGCCGCGAGCGGGAAGTCCTCACCTTGCTGGCCCAAGGCCTGTCCAACGCCGACGTCGCCGCACAGCTCTTCATCAGCGAAGCCACCGTGAAAACGCACCTTGCCCGGGTGATGGCAAAACTCAACGTCCGGGAAAAATCCCAAGCCGTGGCCGCCGCCTACCAAACCGGGCTCGTCCAGCCCTCGACCCCTCGACCACGTCCCTCGCAGTAACGTTGGCATCCGGGTCGGGAGGTACTCGACGAGGCAGGTCAGTCCCTCGGTGGAGTCCGGATTGGTGATCACGTGGTAGTCGCGTGACGCTGGCCGCGCTTATTGGCCGCGCCGTCCGCGCGGCCGCTTCCGATACCACGCCGCTGCGCGAGTCCGCCGCCTTCCGGTGGTTGTTCACCGGCCAGGCGGTCTCGCAGGTCGGCACGCAGGTAACGCGGGTCGCGGTGCCGCTGCAGGTGTACGCGATTACCCGCTCGTCGCTGGACGTCGGTCTCATCGGGCTCGCCGGTTTCCTGCCGTTGGTCGTCTGCGGGCTCTACGGCGGCTCGATTGCCGACGCGGTCGATCGCCGCAAGCTGGTGTTGGTCACCTCCACCACGGCGATGGTGGTCAGCGTGATACTGCTGGTGCAGGCGGTGTTGCAGACCAACCGGGTCAGTGTGCTGTTCGCCTGCGTTGCTGTGCAGGCGGCGTTCGCGGCGGTTGATTCGCCGGCCCGGCGGGCGATCATCCCGCAGTTGGTGCCGGCCGAGCAGCTGCCGACGGCCAATACGCTGGCCTACGGCAGCATGCAGCTCGCGCTCATCGTCGGGCCGCTGCTGGCCGGGATGGTGGTAGGCGCCGGCGGCTTCGGGTGGGCCTACGCGATCGACGTGGCGTCGTTCGTCGGCGCCTTCTGCACCGCGGTGCGGCTGCCGTCGTTGCCGCCTGGTGCGGGTGCCCGCCGGGCCGGGCTGGCCTCCGTCGTCGAGGGGCTGCGGTTCCTGGCGGCCCGCCCGGTGGTGCTGATGACGTTCGTTGCCGACCTCATCGCGATGATCTTCGGGGCTCCGACTGCGCTGTTCCCCGCGTTGGCCTACGGGCAGTACGGCGGCGGTGCCGAGACCGTCGGTCTGCTCTACGCCGCGTTCGCGGTGGGGGCGGTCGCCGCGACGTTGCTGGGCGGGGCTATCGGCCGGGTACACCGCCACGGGCTCGGGGTGATGCTGTCGATCGCGGCGTGGGGTGTGGCGATCACGCTGTTTGGGCTGGCTTCGACGTTATGGCTGGGGCTGCTCCTGCTCGCGCTCGCTGGCGCGGCCGACGCCGTCAGCGCGGTCTACCGCTCGACGATCCTGCAGGTCGCTACCCCACCCGGATTGCAGGGCCGGCTGCAAGGCGTGTTCATCGTCGTGGTCGCGGGCGGCCCGCGTCTCGGGGACCTCGAATCTGGCGCGGTGGCGGCCGCCTTCACCCCCCGGATGTCGGTGGTCTCCGGCGGGCTGGCTTGCCTCGCCGGCATCGGGCTGCTCGCGCTCGCCGTACCGGCCTTCCTGCGCTACGATGCCCGGACCGCCGCAGCCCGCCATGCGGCTGCGGGCGAGTAGGGCTCGCAGCCCGCTTCACCACCCGCTGACCTGCCCGACTCTGGACGGGTATGCGACTAGCCAGCAGGAATCGGTCCGGCAACAATCGCCGAACCTTCACCCAGTCATAGTCAGGAATTCTTCTGTGGCTGCGGACACGAACCGATGCGTTGGGCGTGATTGCGCACTGCTTGCGACCCTCTGCCACTCTGATGAAGGGGTTTAACGGGATGAAGGGTTTTAACGGTCGCCGTTTTCGCTCTATTAGCTGAGGAGATGGCGTTGCCTGATGGCGCCAACTATGCCAGCGCAAGCATGTCGATGTTCTCTGCAATGGCTACACATGAGGCTGGTAGCACAGAGAGTGGGCTGGTTGCACTCATGACTATCGCTATACAGACGCAAGCCCTGGCCAAGTCATTTGGACGTACTCGGGCGCTCGACGGGATCGACTTGGAGGTTGCCCTTGGGTACTGTGCTGGGCCTGCTCGGGCCAAACGGATCGGGCAAGACCACGGCCGTCCGCATCCTCGCCACGCTGCTCGCACCCACGTCCGGTCGGGCGAGCGTGGGCGGCGACGACGTCGTCCGTCAGGCAGCGCAGGTACGGACGGTGATCGGGCTAACCGGCCAGTACGCCGCCGTTGATGACAATCTTACGGGCGTGGAGAACCTCGAGCTGATCGGCCAGCTGCTCGATCTGAGGCGCTCCACGGCACGGCGCCGCGCAGCCGAGTTACTCGAATGCTTCGACCTCACCGACGCTGGCCGGCGGGTGGCCAAGACGTACTCGGGCGGCATGCGACGCCGTCTCGACCTTGCCGCCAGCCTGGTAGGGCGACCCCGGGTGCTGTTCCTGGATGAGCCGACCACCGGCCTCGACCCGCGCAGCCGGATCGAGATGTGGGCAATCATCCGCAAGTTGGTGGTGGAGGGCACCGCTGTGCTGCTCACCACCCAGTACCTGGATGAGGCCGACCAGCTCGCAGATGAGATCGTTGTTCTCGACCGTGGACGGGTGATCGCCCTCGGCACGTCCGACGAACTCAAGCGCCAGACCGGTGGGCAGGTACTCGAGGTGCGGTCCACCGACCCCGCTGATCTGGACACCGTGGCCGCCGAGTTGGCCGCGCTCACCAGTGGTTTCCCCAGCATCGACCGTGGCACGAGGCTCGTCGGGGTTCCTGTCGAGGACACCGCGCTGGTTGCCGTGGCGGTCCGCCGGCTCGACGAGGTGGGGATTGCGATCGCCGATCTGGCGCTGCGCCGCCCCAGCCTGGACGATGTCTTTCTTCAGCTCACCGGCCACCGGGCTGAGAGGAACGAGTCAGGAAAGAGCGCCGCATGAGTGCCCTCACGATGGAGTGCACCGAGGCTGTCCGACCTGAACCACTCCTGCGCTCCGGCGGGCGACGGACGATGGCGCACGCGCTGGTGCTCACCCACCGTCACCTGTTGCATGTCGTCCGGGTCCCGGGGCTGGCCCTGTGGTCCACCGTCCAGCCGATCCTGTTCCTGCTCTTATTCAACTTCATGTTCGGTGGAGTGATCAGCCGCGACACGGGTGACTACATCAACTTCGTGGTCCCCGGAATCGTCGTCCAGTTCCTCGCGTTGATCGTTTTCGAGACCGCTCTTGGGGTGCACGCCGACATCTCTACCGGCATTGTCGATCGGTTCCGATCGTTGCCGATCGCCCGTTCCGCGGTGCTGTCCGGTCGCATCTTCTCAGACGCTATCCGCAGCGCGGTCAATGTCGTGTCGATCGTCACCGTGGGCGCACTGCTGGGGTTCCGCTTTTCGACCGGTGTTATGCCGGCAGTGGGCGCATTTCTGCTCGCGATCGGGTTCGGGGTGGCATTGTCGTGGGTCGGGGCCTGGATCGGGCTGAGGGTGCGCAGCCTCGAGATGGTGCAGTCCGTGGGAACCATCTGGGTGGTGCCCCTGACGTTCCTCAGCTCCCTGTTCGTACCCACCCAGACCGTACCCGGCTGGCTGCAGGCAGTCGTCAGGGCCAACCCGCTGACCAATGTCGCCGACGCACTGCGCGCGCTGACCCTCGGCGGACCGACCACGGGGCCCGTGCTGGCATCGCTGGCCTGGACGATCGGGATCCTGGTCACCTTCTCCGCGCTGGCCGTGCGCCAATACCGACGGATCGAGTAGCTCGCCCCGCAGCAGGCCTGGGAGTTAGCTGACCAGCACAGCCTTCATCACGGAGCCGTTCGCAACGTCCCGCATCGCGGAAGCACTGTCCGCGAGCGGGTATGTGGTGACCAGCCGGGCTAAATCGAAACGATCCACCAGCGTGGGCAGCAAATGGACGTACTCGACAAGGTGGGCACCGGTAAACGCCCAGGAACCCCTCACGTCGAGCTGCCGGTAGACGATCTGGTGGGGATTGATCGTCGTATCCCCGCTATCGGTGTACTGGCCGATGATCAGATACGATCCGCCTCTGCGGGCCAGCCGCAGACCTTGCCCCACTGCCGCGGGCACGCCCGTACACTCGATGACCAGGTCGGCACCCCGACCACCGGTCAGCTCGACGACGTGCGCCAGCGTCTGAACGGTGTCGCCGGACTGGGTGATGTTCACGTGATGATCGCCGATGCCCACCTCAGCAGCGCGGCGCAGCCGCTGCTCGGGTCCACCAACCAGGATGATCGGGAAGGCCCCCGCGAGCTGCGCGAGCGCGGCAGCAGCCAGACCGACCGGTCCGCTGCCCTGGACTATCACGGTCTCGCCAACCCGGACCGGCCTGCGCTCGAACAGGGCATGCACCATGGTCGGGCCGGCACACGCCAGCGACATCGCGGCCAACGGATCAATGCCTTCGGCAAGCTTGACCACCGTGGTGCCCTCCCGCAGGCAGATGTACTCAGCCCACGATCCGGACAGCGCCGGCTCACTGGTCACCGGCCGGTTCACGCCGTAGGTCTGGCGATGGTCGCACAGTGTCGGCTCGCGGTGCAGGCGGCATGGTATGCACCGGCCGCAGGAGATGGAGGACGCCCACATGACCTTGTCGCCGACGTGCAACGCCGCACCGTTGGCATCCCGGTCGGTCCCGGGACCAAGGTCATGGACGGTGCCGAGCCCTTCGTGACCCAGCACCAGCGGTGTCGGGACGTTCAAGTGCCCCTGCTGCAGATGAAGATCGGTGCCGCAGACGCCCCCGTAGTCGCTCGACACGATCAGTCCACGCTCGGGGGCGGGTGGAATTCCGAACTCACATGCCAGCACCGGTTTGCCGAACTCGCTTAGCACCATGGCCAGGCTCGATGCCGGTGCGCGTTTCTTCGCAGCGCTCACCCTCAGACACCCCCAGGAGATCGCACCAGCGGCACCTCGACCATCTCCAACGCCTCGGTGTCCCGGCCGACGAGATACTCAGGTCTCGGCAAGCTGAGTGGCCTGGGCTCGTTTCGGACATCGTTGTACGTGGCGATGAGCAGCCGTCGATGAAACGGCGACATATTTGATGCCGACCCGTGCACGATCTCGGGATGAAACAATACGACGGAGCCGGCCTTTCCTTTAGGACTCTCCATGCCGTACTGATCGACGAGCGCGGTCATCTGCGTCGGCGTCAACGCGATATCCTCGGGGTCAAGATGCTGCGCGGACTCCGCATTACCCGGTCGGCGAGTCTCCCTGACCAGCCCTTGCCGGTGCGATCCGGGCACGAAGATGATTGGACCGTTGAACTCGTTGATGTCGTCCAGGAAGAAGGCGGCGTTGATGAGCCTCGGCGCCGGGAGATTGTCCGCGATCTTCCAGGCCGCGTAGTCCTGATGCCACGACCAACCCTCGCCAGCGAAGGCGGGTTTAGCGTTGATTTTGAACTGATAGACGTACACATCGTCGCCCAGTAACTGCTGTACCGGACCGAGCAGCCGCGGAGAACGCACAAGCATGCTGAACTCGGGCTGCCGCTGATGGGACCCGTAGACGGCGCGAACCTCGTCTCGGTCACGCTCAGCAATCCGATGCTCACCGAGAATCTTGCTGTCCCGACGAAAGGTGTCCAGGAGACCCTGAACCTCATGGGCATCAAACAACTGATCTAATAACAGACACCCTTTTTCTCGGTATCTGCGAACCTGGTCCTGGCTGAGATGCATATCTTCGCTCCGCATCGAGGTATTTTGCGTACCACCGTGTACGGACCTAGGCGAACACCCCGTCCAGCCACACGCGCCACGTCAACTCGGTCTTCTCCCGATCGACGTCGTCGGGAAACAAGTGATGGCTCAAGCTGATCGGCCACCCCCAAGCGTTCCTGCCGAAGAAGCGGTACAGCCCGTCGGCGGTGCGAAGGCCGATGAAATAGGGGCTCAGGTAGTCCACCACCGCGTCCAGCGGGTCAAGCCCCACCACAGTGAGCCGTACCGCATCACCTTGGGCGATGTCATCGGAAAGCCCGAGCCCTCGACGAAGTACCGTGAACGCATTGGCGTGGGTGGAAGCCGCCGGCCCGTGCGCTTCCACGTAGGTCGCGCGCTGGCCGCTGAAGTATCGCAAGTACTGCCCGAGGGTGTGGTGGTAGAAGTCCGTATGCTTATCGGCAGCGTCGATGTGAGTTTTCCAGTCATCGCCGACGATGCCGTTGTGCACTCGGTGGATGAGCGTGTGCAGTATGGTACTATCGTTGGTTTGCGCCTCAATGTGGTACTCCAGACTGACCGACAAGCCGTCGTCGCTGTCGTGGCGGAGGGCAAACGTCCGCGGCGGGTCCCAGGCCGTCACCGTAGCGGGGCCGCGGGAGACCGTCCCGCCTTTCCGCGGCTCGATCTCCATCGGAAACAGCCAGCCAAGGGCGCCGGAGCTGGTAGCGACCGCATCCCAGACCTGCTCGGGGGTCACCGGCAACTCGTCCTGTCGGCAGATCTCGAATCTCTCAGCCATGGTTAGTACTCCTCTGTTGTTTATTGCTTGCATGATCAGTAGGCGAGGGGCAGGCAAGCGGGGCCGCGCAGCATCGGGTTCGGTTGCCATTGCACGGTCTCAGTGTCCAGGCGCAATGTCTGCAGGCGACGCACGAGCGTGTCGATCACGACCTCGCCTTGCAGCCGGGCCAGCGGCGCGCCCAGGCAGAAGCGCGGTCCGTTGCCGAAGCTCAGATGTCGGTTGTTGGCGCGACCCAAGTCGAGCCGGTCTGGATCCGGGAACCGGTCTGGGTCACGGTTGGCCGCGGCGAGCACGAGATACACCAAGTCACCTTCAGCCAGTGTCTGTCCGCCCATCTGGACCGCTTCTGCGACAACCCGGATGATCATGTGGGAGGGACTGTCGTAGCGGGCCAGCTCGTGAATCCCCGAGCGGATCAGCGTCGGCTCCTGCCGCAGCCTGTGCAGCTGGTCGGGGTGGTGAAGCAGCGCGAGCGTGCTGTTGCCGATCAGGTTGGTGGTCGTCTCGTCCCCGGCAGTGACCAGCACGAAGCAGGTGCCGAGCCGCCAACGCGCGGGTCATCCGCTCCCGGTCGTTCGACAGCCGCAGATCGTGCACGGCGGCGTCGACGTCGACGTAGCGGGTCAGATACCAGGTCCCCTGGGTGCTGCGGTAGACGGGGTGCTCGCGACGCATCCGCGCATACAGCGGGTAGGGATCCTGACGCCACTCCGGCGTTGTCAACGCCTGGATGATCTCGTCAACGCCGCTGTCGTGCTCGACGGCTTCGGGTACCTCGGTGGCGCTGGACATGGCTATCCCCGTCCTACGGCTGGCTGTTCATGGCCTCGATGAGACTTCGCGGCCGCATGTCGGTCCAGTGCTGATTGATGTAGTCCAGGCAGGCCTGGCGGGTGCCTTCGGGATGCGCGATGGTCCACCCGGCTGGCACGTCAATGAAGGCTGGCCACAGGGAGTACTGGCCTTCGTCGTTAATCAGCACGAGATAGGTGCCGTCAGGGTCCTCGAAAGGATTCGTCATGGTTTCAGCCCCTCCAGTGAGACGGTGATGTGCTGCTCGCGATTTCTTCGAGTTTGGCCGCCAGGATCGGCCCGATCTGAGCCAGCGATCCTGGCTGCGTCATACGATCGTGTTCACTGACGATGTCGTGGCTTTCAATGTCGCCGTCGATATATGGTTTCCACGTTTCAGACGCGGCCCTGTCTTTGTCATGGTTGAGTGTTGAGTTGAACACCAGTAGGTCTCCATGGAATCGAGCCGGAGTGAAGCCAAGCGCGATATTAGCGTTGTTGATCATGATTTCCACGATGGCTGAGATGTGAAACTCCTCCAGGCTTGCCAACGCGCTGCCCCGGTTGCGGAGAACCTCCACAACCTGCGCGTATGTCACCGGTTCGCCGTCCAGAATTTCCGGGTCGCAATTCACGTCGAATGCATCGGTGGGATCGTTCGTGTCGAGGTGGGTGGCTAGTGTGGCTGTGGTGGGGTTTTCGAAGAGGGTGCGGAGTCCTAGTTCGATGCCGAGGGTGGTGCGGATGCGGGCGATGAGGCGGGTGGCGAGGAGTGAGTGGCCGCCGAGGTCGAAGAAGTTGTCGTCGATGCTGATTCGGGGGAGGTGAAGGACGTCGGCGAATAGTTCGGTGAGGAGTTGCTCGCGGGGGGTGCGGGGGACTCGCCCGGTGCCGGTGGAGCCGGGCTCGGGGGCGGGTAGCGCGTCGCGGTTGAGTTCGCCATTCGGCGTCAAGGGCAGCGCGTCGAGCGGGACGATCGCGGCGGGCAACATGTAATCGGGTAGGCGCTGGCGCAGATATTCGCGCAGCAGGTCGGGCTGGACCGCGGTGCCGGGTGCCGGCACCACGTAGGCGAGCAGTCGGGTGCCGCCAGACTGCTCGTGGCGGGCGATCACCGTGGTCTGCGCGAGGTCGGGATGTGCGCCGAGCACGGTGGCGATCTCCCCGGGCTCAATACGGAATCCCCGGAGTTTGATCTGATCGTCGGCGCGACCGGCGAATTCCAGGTTCCCCTCGGTGTTCCAGCGGGCCAGATCCCCGGTGCGGTACATCCGGGCTCCCGGCGCTCCGAAGGGATCCGCCACGAACCGTTGCGCGGTCAGACCGGGCTGATGCAGATAGCCTCGGGCCAATCCCGCCCCGGCAAGATACAACTCGCCCGGTACTCTCACCGGCACCGGCTGCAAACCGGCATCGAGCACGTAGGCACGGGTATTGGCCATCGGCCGACCAATCGGCACGGTGGGTCCAGGGTCATAGGGGGCGCGTATCAGGTGGTGGGTGGCGAATGTGGTGGTTTCGGTGGGTCCGTATCCGTTGACGATGGTGGTGGTTGGGCAGGTGTTCAGCACGTGGCTAATCGCTGTGGCGGAGACGGTCTCACCGCCGGTCCACACCTGCCGCATACCGGTGAAACAACCAGGACACTGCTCGGCCATCAGATTGAACAACGCCGTTGTCACAAACAGGCTTGTGATTCCGTGCTGGGTGATGGTCTGTGCCAGGGTGGGGATGTCGAGCTCGCCGGCGGGGGCAATCACGATCTGTCCACCGGAGAGCAATGGCACCCATAGCTCGTAGGTGGAGGCGTCGAAGGCGTGGGGGGAATGCGCTAAGACTCGCTGGTGGTCACCACCACGCCAACAGGGGTCGACCGCTAACTCCGCTACGTCACGATGGGTGACCGCGATTCCTTTCGGGGATCCTGTCGAGCCCGAGGTGTACATCACATACGCGAGCTGTTCAGGATCGCAGACCACCTCCGGATCACCGGGATCCTGCTCGGCGCGGTAGGGGTCAGCGTCGAGCACGATGAGTTGCGCGCACTCGGGAAGCCCGCGGGCCTGCATCACCTGATCGGTCACCAACACCGACGCGGCGGTCTCGGCTAGTATCAGCCCCCTCCGCGCCAGCGGGTACCGGGCGTCTAACGGTACGTAGACTCCGCCGGCCTTGACTACGGCCAGGATCGTCACTACTAGCTCAACCGAGCGCTCCAGCAGCACCGCTACCGCGCTTTCGGGTCCTACCCCTCGGGCGATTAACTCATGTGCTAGGCAGTTGGCTTGGGTGTTGAGCTGGGCGTAGGTCAGCGCAACATCGCCACAGACCACTGCCACCGCCCCGGGGGTGGCCCGTACTTGAGCCTCAAACAACGCCGCCAGACCGGCGGCGGGGATCGGGGCAGCGGTGTCGTTGTAGTCCACCACCACCCGCCGACGCTCCGCCGCGGTGAGGATGTCGATGCGGCTAATCGGCCGGTCTGGGTCGGCCACCGCTGACTGGAGCAGCCGTACCCAGCGCGCCACGATCTCTTCGACCGTGTCCGGGTCGAACAGATCGCTGGCGTATTCCACGACCCCGTCGATGCCTTCGGGACCGCCGTCGGGGCCGCGTCGTTCGGTCAGGCTGATCGACAGGTCGACTCTGGCGGTACTGGTCGGTGCCGACATGAAGCTGGTGTCCAGTCCGGGCAGCTCGAAAGTAGTTTCGGGAGCGTTTTGCAACGCCAGCATGATCTGGAACAGGGGATGGCGGGCCAATGACCGCACGGGGTTGAGGATCTCGACCAGATACTCAAATGGCACGTCCTGATGGGCGTATGCCGCCAGGGCGGTCTCCCGTACCCGGGCCAACAGCTCCGCGAAGCTGGGGTTTCCTGAGACATCGGTACGCAGCACCAGGGTGTTGACGAAAAACCCCACGAGGTCGTCCAACGCCTGATCGGTGCGCCCGGCGATCGGGCTGCCCACCGCAATGTCCTCACCAGCACCCAGCCGGGACAGCAGCGCCGCCAGCCCGGCTTGCAAGACCATGAACACACTCGCCCCAGCTCGGCGAGCCAGGCGTAGCAGCCCTCGGTGCAACTGCGCGTCCAAGGTCACCTCGAGCTGGTCGCCGCGGTAGGAGGCCACCGGCGGACGTGGCCGGTCAGTGGGCAGATCCTGGTGCTCGGGCAGCCCGGCTAATGCCTGGGTCCAGTAGGTCAGCTGGGCGGCGAACAGGCTGTCCGAATCAGCCTGGTCGCCCAACAGTCTGTGCTGCCACAGTGTGTAATCGACGTACTGCACCGGCAACGGTGCCCACCCCGGTGCTTCACCCCGGCAGCGGGCGGTATACGTGGCGGCCAGATCAGCCGACAAGGGGACCATCGACCAGCCGTCACCCGCGATGTGGTGTACCAAGACCAGCAACAGCGGGCTGGCCGTTTGTGCGTCCAGGACTTGCTGGTATGGCACACCATCGATTTGCGGGAAGACTGTGCGCAGGCTCTCATGACGGACCACCACATCGCCCACCGCAGCCTGCAACGCCTGATGGTTCAACGCGCCCGACAGACGCAGCGCCAATGGCATGTTGTAGGTGGCGCTGGGGCCTTCCATCTGGTATAGGAACCACAGCCGGCGTTGCGCGAACGACAACGGCACCACATCAGGGCGCTCCTGCCGCGTCAGTGCCAGCCGGGCCGGTGCGGCCTGATCCAGCCATCCGGCTAACCCAGCAACGGTGGGGCTCTCAAACAGGGCCCTCAGCGGCAGCTCCACCCCGAACGTGGCCCGGATCCGGGCCACCAGACGAGTCGCCAGCAGCGAGCGCCCCCCCAGGTCGAAAAAGTCCTCGTCCAGACCCACCCCACCCAGACCCAACACCTCAGCGAACAACTCACCCAACAGCTGCTCCTGAGGCGTCCGAGGCACCCGCCCCACACCGACCCGCTCAAGCTCAGGTACCGGCAACGCCCGACGATCCAATTTGCCCTGACGCGTCAACGGCAACGCATCGAGCACCACCACCGCAGGCACCATGTACCCCGGCAACCGCTCCCCCACAAACTTCCGCAGTGCGCCGATCAACGCGCCCGTCTCCCGCGCAGCTGTCGGGTTGTTCGTCAACGACGGCAGCGGCGGCTGCGCGACACTGGCTGGCAGATACAGACCCACGGGCACTGTTGATGCCAGCTGGGCGGGGTGGGCGAACACGGCGTCCACGGCGTCGGAGGCGGTAGCCGACCAGGTAACGCCCACCCAGTAGCCGCATTGCTCAGCCAGATCGTGCAACATCTCGGGGTCGACAGCGCCGGACACGTCGACGGGGTCGTTCAGCACGTCGGCCAGCGGGTGACCGGATTGGAGTGCTCGCACGGCGGCGGCCTCGTGCGCGACGCGTTTGTTGGGCACGTCGGTGACGCGCACCACATCCGGACCCTGAGCGGTCAAATAATCAATTAATTTTTGTAGATCGCTGATCTGGCGGCCCCAGCGCAGTTGGGGTGCGTAGGTGAGTGGTATCGCGGCAATAGGGTTTTTGTGCACCACAACGTCGTAGCGGTAGCGGGTCAGCTCGTTGTGGTGGCGACCGCGTTTGACCTGAATGTTCACCCCACCAATGTCGGTGATGCGGTCTTGCAGAGCGGTGAAGAATTCTGGGTCGATCAGTAGTTCTTTTTCCGCCGCGACGGCGCGTTCGACCGCCCGGTGCACCGTCGCCGGCTCGGTTGAGGCACTGGCGTGGTGCAGTTGCACGGTGGTGGCCAAGGACCGCTGGAGCCGCAGGTTGCGTACGTCGCCGAGGAACACTGCACCGCCGGGGGCGAGTAGGCGCAGTGCTGCCTCGAGCACCTCGACCAGGTATTCAACGCTGGGGAAGTATTGGATGACAGAATTGAGGATCACGGTGTCGAACACCCCGACCGGCAATCCGTCGGTGTTGTGCGCGGGTTGGGCGCGGAGTACTACCCGCTTGGCCAGTTCAGGCCGCTGGTCGACATGGCCGGCGAGGACGTCGATCGCTGGGCCGGAAAAGTCGGTGGCCCAATACGCCTCACACTGGGGTGCGAGCTGAGACAGCAACAGCCCGGTGCCCGCCCCGATCTCCAATACCTGCCGAGGTTGCAGTGACAGGATGCGCGCGACGGTCTGTTCGCGCCATTCGCACATCTGCACCAGCGGGATCGGTTGGCCGTCGTAGCTGCTGTTCCACCCAGTGAAGTCGTGCCCGAACGCTGTCGAGTTCGACGTGGTGTGCAGCGATTCGTACAGCTGCCGCCATTCACCGATCTGGTCTTGTTCTCGGTGTTCGTTCCGGGTTTGGCCGTGGCCGCCAGCGGCCACGACGTAGGCGACCAGCCGTTGGTCCCCGGGTCGGTCCTGTCGGGCGATGACCGCAACCTGCACCAGGTCGGGGTGTGCCGCGAGGACGGTTTCGATTTCGCCTGTCTCGATCCGGTACCCGCGGAGTTTGACCTGGTCATCCGCACGGCCGACGAATTCCAGGTTCCCGTCAGCACGCCAGCGGACCAGATCGCCGGTGCGGTACATGCGAGTTCCTGGCGTACCGAACGGGTCGGCGACGAACCGTTGCGCGCTCAGGCCGGGACGGCGCAGATAACCACGGGCCAGCCCGGCCCCGGCGATATGCAATTCGCCCACCACCCCGGCCGGTACCGGCTGGAGGCCAGCATCGAGCACATACCCGCGGGTGTTGGTGATGGGCCTTGTGAACATGAACACGGAACTGAGCGAGAAATAGCTCGGTGTTCGCGGTGCTGTACGAGTAGATGGAGGAAATTCTGGACCTCCGAAGTCGTCTTGCGGGAGGGGGCTTCAAACCACCCACCGGGG
>Ga0213881_10000282_pt1 | contig 38101 bp, 31 predicted proteins | sample BarmaccoBMER_R08_FD_160104 | JGI IMG/M metagenome (GOLD analysis project Ga0213881, IMG submission 160104) | Barbacenia macrantha exposed rock microbial communities from rupestrian grasslands, the National Park of Serra do Cipo, Brazil - ER_R08 ...
CCAGCCCGCAGGCCCCGCCACCACCCGGCCGGGGCCTGCCGCCATTCACACCCAGACCCACTCACCACCCAAGGTCCATACAGGGCAACCGCGAGGTTGGGGGCGAAATGGGGCGGGCGGGAGCCGGGACGGGGAGGTATGCCCGGAATGTTGCGGTTGGGTGGGGGGTCGCGGATCGTGTGAAAGCAGGTTGTGGGATGAGGAACCACCGACGTTCGGGATAAAGGATCCTTGACTGTTATTGTCGGGGCGTGAGTGAACTCGATATCGTGCCGGGCGGGTCTGCCTCGGTGTTCGTGCTGCACGAGGGGTACGTCGGCCGGGACGGCGACGACGGGCGGGTGGCCGGGACCGTTACGCTGATCGCCGACGGCGATGCGGTGATCGTGGTGGATCCGGGCATGGTGGCGTCACGGGACAGCCTGCTCGACGCGCTCAGCGCGCACGGGTTCACGGCCCAGAGCGTGACCGATGTGGTGTTCAGCCACCACCATCCCGATCACACCGTCAACGCCGCGCTGTTCCCAGCGGCGCGGATCCATGATCACTGGGCGATCTACATCGGCGACCGCTGGGTGGACCGGGACGCCGACGGATTCGAACTGACCCCGTCGGTCCGGCTCCTGCGCACCCCGGGCCACACCGGGCAGGACATCTCGACGGTGGCGTCCACAGCTGATGACGTGTACGTCTGCACCCACGCATGGTGGGGGCCCGAAGGGCCAGCCGAGGATCCTCTCGGCGACTCAGCCGCCGACCTGCACGCAAGCCGGGAGAAGCTGCTGTCGTTCGCCACCGTGATCGTGCCAGGTCACGGGCCTGCCTTCCACCCCGATCCGAACACGCCGCGCTAGCGGTGGATCACCCAGCGAATAAATGCTCACCATGTGTCAGACCCCGATTACCGGGTAGGGCTGATCACCGCACAGCCTCGCGGCACAGGCCGCGCAAGGCGCGATGAACTACTGGGAGGGCATGATGAGTGAGTTCGGCGATCTAGAGAAGGACGCGGAGAAGTTCGCACAAGAGCACCCGCAGCAGGTCCAGGATGCCGAGCAGGCGGCCGAGCGCAAGGTTGGTCTCGGTGGCCAGCAGGGCCAGGGCGGCCAGCAGGGCCAAGGTGGCCAGCAGGGCCAAGGTGGCCAGCAGCAGTACGGCGGCGATCAGCAGCAGTACGGCGGCGATCAGCAGCAGTACGGCGGCGATCAGCAGCAGTACGGGGGAGAGCAGCAGCAATCCGGCGATGACCAGCAGCAGTACGGCGGCGATCAGCAGCAGTATGGCGGCGATCAGCAGCAGTACGGCGAGGATCAGCAGCAGTACGGCGGAGAGCAGCAGCAATCCGGATATTAAGCCGTCCGTCACTGAACAGGGCCCCTCGCCTGAGGGTCCTGTTCAGCCGGCTTTGCCTTCGCGCAACCTCGGCAGTGCGCCGTCGGGGTGACCGGCGCCAGTGTTACCCGGTGTTGCCAGCCCGGCGGAGTCTGGCGGCGGGCGGGCCCCGCGGTTCGCGAGCCGGAAAGGGTGGCCCAGCGCCGCGCTGGCCGCGGTCCGTCGATACCGCGCAACCCTGGCGTCAGAGGAACCACAGCCGTTCGTAGTTATGGGTTGTGACTTTTATCGCATGGCGTGACACGTCCAGCCCACTACCTGACCGGCGCTCCCTAGGCTTCGTCGGCGTCATGCGCGAGCAGGGCGATCTGGACGCGGTTGTTGAACTGGAGCTTCTCGAGCAGGCGCGAGACGTGCGCCTTCACGGTGGCGATGCTCATGTAGAGGTCGCGGCTGATCTCGGCGTTGGACTTGCCGCGTCCGATCGCGACGGCGACCTCGCGTTCGCGTTCGGTGAGGCGGTCGAGTTGCTCGCGGGCGTGCCGGCGGCGGTCGCCGCCGTCGCCTCCCGTCAGGTGCCCGATCAGCCGGCGGGTGATCGTCGGGGACAGGATCGGCTCGCCGGCCGCGACGGCCCGGATGGCGCCGACGATCCCGGCGGGCGGCGTGTCCTTGAGAAGGAAGCCGCTGGCGCCTGCGCGCAGGGCGCGCAGGACATGGTCGTCGGCGTCGAAGGTGGTGAGGACGATGACCTCAGGCGGGCGGTCGCGCCCGCGCAGGATTTCGGTGGCCGCCAGGCCGTCCATCCCCGGCATGCGGATGTCCATCAGCACGACGTCAGGCTGGCGTTCGGCAATGGCGTGCTCGACCTCGCCGCCGTCAGCTGCCTCGCCGACGATCTCGATGTCGTCGGCGCCCGTGAGGAGCATGGTGAGCCCGGCGCGGACCAGTGCGTCGTCATCGACGATCAGCACCCGGATCGGCGCGCTCACTGCGCTTCCCGCTGCCACGGCAGCCACGCGTGCAGCCGGAACTGGCCATGCTCGTCGAGCCCGTGCTCGAGGCGCCCGCCGGACAGCGTCGCCCGCTCGGCGAGGCCGAGCAGCCCCGCACCCGTGCCGGGGATCTTGGATTCCGCGGTGGCGAGCGCGAGCGTCGGGTTGCGCACCTCGATGGTGAGGCCGTCCCCCGGGGCGCCGTCGAGGCGCAACTCCACCGGGGCCGCGGTGGCGTGCTTGCGCGCGTTGGTCAGCGCCTCCTGCACGATCCGCAGCGCGTGCCGTCCGATTGCATCCGGCACGGCGGCCAGGTCCGGCAGACCGACCTCGGCCTGGATGCCCATGCCCGCGGCGCGTGATTCCTCGAGCAGGCCCGGCAGCGCCACGAGCGTCGGCTGGGGTGGCTCCGGTCCCGGGCCGTCGGGCCCGTCTCGCAGCACGCCGATCACGGCGCGGAGATCTTCCAGCGCCTGGTGCGCGCTGGCGCGGATCACGGCAGCGGCTCGCGCGACCTCGGCCGCCGGCGCGTCCGGCCGGAACTCGAGCGCGCCGGCGTGCAGGCTGAGCAGCGAGATCCGGTGCGCGAGCACGTCGTGCATCTCACGCGCGATCCGGGTGCGCTCGGCGTAGCGGACCTGCTCGATGCGCAACTGCTCCTGCGCCTCAACGCGGCGGGAGCGTTCGCGCTGCGCCTGCATGCGGGTGCGGCGGAACATGCCCCAGGCGACGACCACCGCCGGGCCGAGCGTGCCGCCGAGGTAGTACACAGCCAGCGAGCTGCCCTGGGGCTCGATCGCACGCGCCAGCGGCAGCAGCGCGAACTGTGCCGCGGCGACCAGGAACGCCAGCTGCCAGCGGCGGTATGCGGCGACGGTATAAAGCGTGACGACTCCGGCCACCCCGGCCGCCTGCGAGACCGTCAGGACCGCCACCACGGCGAGCCCGACCCCCAGCGGCCAGCGCCGCCGCCACCACAGGGCGAGGCAGGCCATCGCCGCGCCGGTCGCGTCGATGGCGAGCAGCGGGCCGTGCAGCCCTTTCGTGGCGCTGGTCATTGCGGCGGCGAAGGCGAGCAGGGCCGCGAGGAGGAAAAGGACGCTGTCGACGATCCAGTCGCGCCGGGACCGCGGCGCGACCGGTGCGTCGTCGTCCTCTTGGCGGAAGGCTTGGCCAAGTACGGCACGCACTGCGGACATACCGGCAGCCTAGGCGGCGCCGGACGCGGCGCAACAGCCGTCCGAAGTCGATCGGATCACCGACTTTAGTCGCTGCGCGATCACCCGGCGGCCAATAGCCCGCAGTGCCGCTCGGCGCCAATCCTGGTGCTCGTGAGCGATAAACGGCACCAAGGAGATGTCCCCATGATGCACAGGTTCTTTGCCGCCACCGGGCGGTTCGCGGTCCGGTTCCGCTGGGCCGTCGTCGCCGCCTGGGTGGTGGCGGCCGTCCTGGCCACCTTGTTCCTTCCGTCGCTGGCCAGCGTCAGCAAGGAGAGCAACACCGCCCAACTGCCCGCCAGCAGCCCTAGCCTGTACGCCGCCCGACTCGCCGCCCCGTTCCATGACCCGGACCAGACCCCGGTCCTGGTCGTCATCGCCCGCGGCGACGGCACGGTCACCAGCGCGGACATCACCGCCATCGGGCGGCTGGCCGCCCGGCTGGGCAAGGTCGCCAGCGTGCAGCAGGTCAAGGACCTCGGCGACAGCGCCGACCGTCAGGCGGTGCAGCTGGAGGTGCTAGCGCACATCGACGTCGCCACCGCCGCTCCCGCTCAGCAGCTGGTCGCGGGCCTGCGCGAGGCGATCGCCGCCAGCGCGCTGCCCCGGGACCTGAGCGCCCACCTGGCGGGCCCGGTGGCCGTCCAGGCCGACGCCAGCCAGGCCGGCCAGACAGCGGTCAAACTGGGCGAGGTCCTGTCCATCGTGTTCATCGTGGCCTTGCTGCTCGTGGTGTTCCGCGCGCTGCTGGCGCCGCTGCTGACCCTCGCCCCCGCCCTGCTGGTCACCAAGCTCGCCGGACCGCTGATCGGCCTGGCGAGCAAGGCCGGCCTGCCGGTGTCGCCGCTGGACCAGTTCCTGATGCTCATCCTGACCATCGGCGCGGGCACTGACTACGGCCTGTTCCTGGTCTTCCGGGTCCGCGAGGAACTGCGGGCCGGCCACGCCCCGCACGACGCGGTCACCCGCGCCCTGGCCCGGGTCGGGGAGTCGATCACGTTCTCCGCCGCCACCGTCATTGCCGCACTGCTCACCATGCTGCTGGCCACCTTCGAGCTGTACTCCAGCATCGGCGCCCCGCTGGCCATCGCGCTCGCGCTCATGCTGGCGGCCGACCTCACCCTGCTGCCGGCGCTGCTGGCCATCGTCGGCCGGGCCGCGTTCTGGCCATCCCGCACCGCTCGCGGCACCGAGCGCACCGGCTGGTGGGGACGCACCGCGGGCCGCGCCGTCGCCCATCCCGCCGCCACGCTCGCCTTCGGCCTGGTCGCCTTCGGTGCGCTGGCCACGGCCGTGCTCGGCTACCGGCCAGCTGGCATGCCCGCCGCCCCGGCCGCCCCCGGCAGCTCGGATTCTGCCGCGGGCAACGCGGTGCTCGCCGCCCATTTCCCCGCCGCCACCAGCAACCCCACCACGGTGGTGCTGCGGTTCCGCGGGCCGGCCTGGGACGACCCGGCACCGGTCGCCGCCGCGCAGCGACGGCTCGCCGCGCTGCCCCAGTTCGACAGCCTGGCCGGTCCGTTCGGCGCCCTGACCCCCGGCCAGCTCACGACGCTGCACGCCACGCTCGGCGGCCCTGCCGCTATACCTCCGGTACCACCGCCGGGGAGCCGCATCCCGCCCGCCACGTGGGCGGCGTACCAGGCGGACAGCCAGTTCGTCAGCCCCGACGGGCGGACCGTCCTGTTCGACGCCAGGCTGGTCCACGAGGACCCAGGCTCGAACGCCGCGCTCGGCCAGGTGCCGGTCATCCGGGCGGCCGTCGCCGCCATCGCCCGCGCCGCCGGCGCCAGCGCCTACGGCGTCACCGGCGACGTGCCAGCCGCGTACGACGTGGGCCAGGTCTCCGACGCCGACCTGCTGCGCATCTTCCCGGTCGCGATCTTTCTTATCGGGCTACTCCTCGCGCTCGTCATGCGCAGCCTCATCGCCCCGCTGTACCTCATCGCCTCCGTGATGCTCAGCTACCTGGCGGCGTGGGGCCTGTCGGTCCTGCTCTTCCAGGACGCAGCCCGGGCCGGCGGGCTCTTCACCGGTATCCCGTTCCTGATGTTCATCTTCTTGCTGGCACTCGGTGAGGACTACAACATCCTGGTGATGACCCGGATCCGGGAGGAGGCCAGCCGGATCCCGCTGCGGCAGGCCGTGACCCGGGCCCTGGAGCGCACCGGCCCGACGGTCAGCTCAGCCGGGCTCATCCTGGCCGGCACCTTCGGAGTCTTCGCCCTGGCAGTAAGCAGGCAGCCCGGCGGCGCCGCCGACGCCGGCATCCTCGCCTCCATCGCGATCGGTATCATGATGGACGCCTTCATCGTCCGCACCCTGCTCGTCCCCGCCACCGTCGCACTGCTCGGCCGCTGGAACTGGTGGCCGTCAAGCCACGGCACGCCCGGCCAGCCTGACCCGGAACCCGAGCCGGCACCAGCACACTGCTGCTGACCACAGCTCCAGGCGGGATGGAGGCATGCCTCCATCCCGCCTGTTCCGGTCCGGATTTGTTACGGTGATAACCGCTGTGGAGTCCGCGACGTGACCGCGATGCGATGGTGGTATCGCACGCCGCCGCGTTGCTTGGCCGAGGCCGTAGACGAATGGCGCTTCATCATCGGCTGGATGGAAGAGCGCGGGGACACCGTCCACGTCGACTGGCCCAGGAGCATCCTCCAGCACCTTGAGACTCAGCAGACGGGCGACTGACCTGCCTGAACAGGTCACGGTGCCAGGCCGACGATCCTACATATCCGCTCCGCACCGACGTTCATAGCTTTCTGCTAGTATACGACTACTCAGTGTTACCAACGCGAGAGCAGGGGGATCCATGTTCCTACGCAAGTCCATCCTCACCGCTACAGCTGTCAGCTTCACAGTCGCGGGAGCGGTGGGTCAGCCGGCCATCGCGGCCTCACGCGTCTCACAGGCGGACACTGCGACACCGGTTCGGATCGTCAGCGACAGCGGAGGCCAGCGCATGTCGATCTACGACGCATCCATGTCACCCGGCGCACAGCTCGTTGCCGATGCCAGCAACGTCTGGTACCCACGCAAGACCGAGGTATGGGTGATCAGCCAAGACCCCAACGGATACTTCGTGATCAAGAACAACGCCAGCGGACAGTGCCTGGAGCCTGCTGACCCCAACGCCCCGGCGATCGGGATGAATATCGTCCAGCAGCCATGCAACAGCTCCTTGGGCCAGCAGTGGAAGTTTAGCGACTACGCTGCGCCGTCGAAGAACTCGGGCGCCCGCAGCGGCGAGTACACGATCACGCCCCGCAGAAACCTGAACACGGCGCTCACCGTTAACGACTGGGGCAACACCAACTGGTCATACATCGTGCTCGACCATTCCTACGCGGCCAGCAACCGGCTATGGATGTTCTACAACGAGTAGGCGGTTATGGCGGGGGATCGTCAGCTTCGGCACCGTCCAGGCTGTAGCGGATAAGCCGTTTGCCCCACGGTGAGGCCCGCGCCGGGCGGATGGCGTACCTGGCGGCTCCTGGCCGCTGCCAGGCCAGGGGCCGCCAGGAAGCTTCAGCGGCCTCCGCCATCTTCAGGCGGATACGCGATACAGGGAGGGATAACACTGTGCGGCGGCACGGTCGGGAGCATCAGGCGGATCTGACCTGCCGAGCACAGCTGCGGTGCCGCGCGGCAGGCCGGCGACTCGCAGCGGGCTCTTACGCGGCCTGCCGTCCCGGGCCGCAGTACTCGCAGACCCCCCTGCGGTACGCGCGGATTTCGTGGCGGATGACATGGTGACTCCCTCCGTCCTGGGGGAGCTACCGAGACTTTCAAGCAGGAAAGCTATGTCTGTAGCGCCGAGATGCTTGACCAGTCCGGCTCTGACGGAGGGCGGCGGACGCTCGTCCGCCCCGGTAAGCTAAGGCCTGAAGCTGGCCCCGATAGCTCAGCGGATAGAGCGACTGCCTCCTAAGCAGTAGGTCCCGCGTTCGAGTCGCGGTCGGGGCGCTTACCTGAACTACCAGGTCAGACACTGTGTAGTTGACTGTGGTGGGTCTGGCTACGAGACTCGCTAGCGGCTCTGGGCCAGGTTCGCGCTTGCTGTGGTCATGGAGCATGGTTTTGTCGTGCCCGGTCTGCACTGGCATTACAACCCGTGCCTACAAGTCGCTGTGAGTTAGGCCGATATCTCTATCTTATCGTCTCCGGGGATGAATCATCGGAATGGTTTGATGATCCATTCATAGGCGGAACTTTGCGATCATGATCCTGAAACCAAGAGTCCGTAAGCCAGTCGGAGCCACTACCTGAACTGGTTTCTCTCTCATCATGCTTCCGCCGGGCTTCAAATTTCTTGCGCCAAAGCTCGTTGACGGCCTCCTCTCTACCTTGGTGGTTAGCGGGCATAAGGAAAATCCTGGTCCTCCAGGCGGACCCAGCGGGTGGCGCCGGTCATCACACCTGCCTCTGATCAAGCTGCCCGGCCTTGCGGAACACGATCGTCCCCTCACTCGTCGAGCAGGCCCGCGGCCACGAAGGCCCTGTGGTAGATCTCCCGGATGACCTGCTCTTTGCGGGCGTTGTATTGCATGACGTGCTCTCCGCGCGCGTTGGCCTCGGACGCGGCTTGGCGCTTGGCGGCGGCGTAGCGGTCGCGGTCGCCGGGGTTGCCGCGCAGCCAGTCACGGAAGATCCGGTGCCTGATCAGCTCGGGACTGTCGAACCCGAAGACATGGAGATTGCACAGGGGATCGTCCGCCCGCAGCGCCCGGTGGCCATACCACCAGGGCTCGCGGATCTTCAGCCGGAACCCGATCGTCTCCAGCGCCGGGATGTAGTCCTGCTCGCGCTCGGGATCGGCCACCGTCAGGTCGATATCGATGATGGGCTTGGCGGGCAGCCCGGGCACCGAGGTGGACCCCACGTGCTCAAGCTGCAGCGCCCGCCAGCCGAGGGCTTCCCGGATCCGGCCGGCCAGGCGGTCGTACCGTCGCGGCCAGTCAGGGTCGGGGGCGGTTATCTCAACGCCGGCCTGCGGGGCGGCGCCAGGCACCCACGGATCGGCACCAGCGGGCGGCGGGGAGTCATCAAATGACACGATCTCGGCTCGGCTGGGCATCAGTGCAGTTTATTACCGGCCAATCGGCACGCTGGCGAAGCAGGCGACGGGCTGAGGACACCACCGCCGTTCGTTCAAAATGATTAAAGATCTTTTCTCGCGAACGGCTGTGGTTCCACCCCTGAAGCACATCATCCGGCGAGCTAATGGTCGGGGAGATCGGCGGCTGTCTTGATCAGCAGGTCGAGGCTCTCGTCCGGTGGCAGCGCCGCGTCTCGCAGCCGGCCATAGAGCTCGGTGTATGGCGACACCTGCTCGGGGTCGGTGAGGATCACGTCCGAAGTCACGGTGTCGATGGCGACCAGGGCCGGATCGCCGGGGTCGGGATATGAGAACACCATGAAGGTGCATCTGGGCACGGTGAAGCTCTCGATCCTCGCCTCGACCGGTAGCACCCGCACGGTGACCTTCGGATCGCCGTTCACCGCGGTGGCCAGGTGGTAGAGCTGCTTCTTCACGATCTCGGGCGGCGCGGTCAGCCGGCGGACCGCCACTTCGTCCAGGATCACCTCCAGCGTCGGGCCGCCGGGCCGGCGGAACATCCGCTGCCGCCCGGCGTTGCCGGAAAGCACGCCGTCGATGGTGATCGATGCCATCGGCTCCAGCGTGGCGTCCGCCTCGGCCCGGGCCCGCACGAACTCCGGTATTTGCAACAGCCCGGGCATGAACCGGTGCTCGTACATCCGGATGGTGGTGGCGCCCGCCTCCAGGTTGGCGTACAGCGCCTGGCGGTCTCCCATCGTCTTGTACGATTCCCACCAGCCCCGTTCGCCCGCCTCCCGGGCGATGGTGACGATCTGGGTCCAGCGGTCGCCGTCCACCGCCAGCGCGTCGAGAATGCTGATCACGTCGGCCTGGTCCACTACGTGACCGTTCTCCAGCCGGGAGATGTCGGCTCTGGAGCGGCCGATGCGCTTTCCCAGCTGATCGGCCGTCAGCCCTGCTTGTGCCCGCAGCGCCCGGATTTCGGCGCCCAAGCGCAACCGCCGTACGTAAGGGCTGATCACCCGCATCCTCCTTGAGCAGCGTGAGACTCACGGTGGGCTGGCCGGAAGCCGCACAGGTAACACCGCAACGGGCCTCGTCCAGCTGTCTCAGTCGACGACGGCCCGTTGCTTATGCACCGCTCAAGCTGGCCAGATGTCGTTAAACCGCAAGCTTCTCGCCCGTTGGCACACATGTCGCGCGGGGTCACCACGACCGCACAGCATCATTCAGGCGGGCAACATTATGACTCACGCCAGTAGGTTATAGGCCGGGCCCGCCGTCCTTGAAGGCGGTAAGGAAAACGCGCCACGCGGCCGCGGTGGTCTCGAGAACGGGGCCTGCGCCATCCTGCTTGGAATCGCGCACCGCGACGACGTTCTCGCGCGCTGATACCTCGACACAGTTGCCGCTGTTCGCGCTGTAGCTGGACTTGTGCCAGGTCAGGGGGGTGTCATCGGTCATTTCGGTTACTCCTTTGATTGTCATCGGCTGGTGCCGATGCTTGGCGGGGAGTTCGGCGGAAAGCCCTGTGAGCAAGTCGAGGCTGTTGGCCGTAACAGCACTGCACATAACGGCCCATCATCCCCGCTCGTTGGACAACCGCCAAGTTTGAACTGTGCGAAACTTTGCACGTTCACCATACTCGCGGATGCGTCCTTTGTGTACCTGGTTTCCCGCATGGACGCGATGCCGCGGAGTTAGGGCATAACAGGACGTCGGCCTGAAGCCCGGCGACGAGTGTAATCAGGCTGTTTTCTCGGGCCCTTGATCGCCTTGTCGAAACGGCTGGATACTAAGGACGTTTACGGATTTCGTACCGTACGACGCACGGGGAACAGATTTGCGGAGGTGCTGTGAAGAACAACGGGGTCGTGGCCGGGACCGAACGGGAACCAGCCGAGATCGACACCTCCGTGGCGCACGTGGCTCGGGTCTATGATTACCTGCTCGGCGGCAAGGCGAATTTCCAGGTGGACAGGGATGCGGCTGATCGCGCCTACGCGGCGTGGCCGGGCGGCATCGACGGCGTGCGGGCCGATGCCCGCGCCCACCGGGCGGTTCTCGGCCGTGTCGTCAGGTATCTCGTGCGTGACGCCGGGATCAGGCAGCTCCTCGACATCGGCACGGGCATTCCCAAGGAGAACAATGTCCACGAGGTCGCGCAGCGGGAGGCGCCCGAATCCCGGATCGTCTACGTGGACAGAGACCCCATCGTGCTCGCGCACGCACACAAGTTGCTGCGTAGCACACCGCAGGGAGCTACCAGGTACATTTACGGCGACCTGAACGAGCCGGAAGCGATACTGATCGAGGCCCAGCAGACGCTCGATTTCTCCCAGCCGATCGCTGTGGTCATTTTCGGCGTGTTCCACTTCTTCGCCGAATCCGGCGACCCGGGCGGCATCGTGAACCGGATAGCGGCCGCCCTGGCTCCAGGCAGCTACCTGGCCGTTACCCATCTGGCGCGTGACGTCGAGGGCAAGGACCTGACCGAGACCTTCAACCGGCTGAACAAGATGATGGACCAGTCGGTGATCCTGCGTTCCCGCGACGAAGTCACCGCGTTGTTCGGCGGGCTGGAAATCGTCCAGCCAGGGGTGGTGCAGTTGCCGGAGTGGCGGCCGGAACCCGGAACGGCTCCGCCCGGCCCGCTGCCCATGTGGGTGGGACTCGCGCGCAAGGCGTGAGCTCCGGTCCGGGTTCCTCAGATTCGGCTGCCTCAACAATGGACACGGATGTGGTTGAGCCAGTTGCGACGGGCCCCGTACTGATTCATACTTAGGATGTTTCTAGATTCTGTGCTGATCTAGACTCAATACTGCTCAATTAACAGGTCAGTTTCGGTAACGTCGCGAAGGGCAGGAGAGTGCCCGGACCGCTGGTGAGCACGGCGCATAGCGCTCGTACTCCGGCACCCACCGTCTGGACGGCCGGGTATCTGACGGCACAGCGCAAGGTCATCGCCGGCGAACCGGGGCAGGTATCAGCCGCCCGCGCGTTCGTCAGCCAGGTATTGGAAGGTCATCGCGATACCGCGGCGACCGTCGCCCTGCTGACCTCTGAGCTGGTCACCAACAGCATTAAGCACAGCCATTCGCGTAACCCGGGAGGGACCGTCGCGGTCACCGTGGTGCTCTCCGCGGATCGCGTACACGTCGAGGTGCACGATGGTGGCGCGGACACCGTGCCGAGGGTGCGATCCGGTGACCAGCTGGCCGAGTGCGGACGCGGTCTGCGCCTGGTCGAAGCGTGCTCGCTGGCCTGGGACTACGTCCAGTCCGACACCGGTACGATCACCTGGTTCGAGTGCCACTTGGACCAGGAGTCCTGATGCGGTAGCGGGCTTCACCGTGGTCACCCTGCGGACCTGGCGATCGAGCACGTGGCCGAATTCGGTGACAAGGCCGTCCCCACCATGCTGGCCATCCGCGCCCGCAAACAAGCGCCGGTGCGTGGCGTCTTACTCGGTGCTCAGCTGATCGAGAATCTCGCGCATGTATTCAAGCGCCTCGCGATCGCCGAAGGTATGCGTCTGCCCGGGATCCTGGTGGAGCGGATCCTCGGTGTCGATCTGCTCCCTGGCCTCCGCGACGAGCGTTGCCCAGTACGGGAATGCCTTGTCCAGGTGGTCCAGCATCAGCGCGGCCTCCGTCGTCCGGCCGATCTTCGCCATCATGTTGATGAACTCGACGCAGGTGACGCAGATTGCCTGCATGTTGCCGGTGTAGAGCAGTTCGGTGATGTGCGAGCTCAATATCTCGAAGGCCTGGATCTGGTCCCCGCGCCGGAACGCGGCGCGTGCCTCGATGGGCCTGCTCGGCGACTGGGTACGCTCGGGTACCGCCACGCCGACGGCCTCGTCGAACAGGCGGTACGCGAGATCATGTTTGCCCTGGAGCATCGCGGAATAGCCGAGTAGCACCAGGGACAGGTGCAGCAGGGTCGGCGGTCCGTAGGCCCGGTACCGCTCGGCCAGCGCCGCGATCCGGGCGTCTCCTGCCGTGAACTGCCCGCCGAACACCAGGGCCGCCCCCACATCGAGCTCGAACTGCTCAGCCAGGTCATCGTCGCCTTGCTGGCGCAGCTCCGCGATGGCGGGCGGCGCCAGCCTGGCCAGCGACGCGAAACCCTCGTGGACCGAGGCCCGGGCATGGTGGATCAAGGGATGGTCCAGCTCAGCGAAGCGGCTGGCGAGACGGTCGTAGGCCTCGGGATTCTGGCCTACCTTGTACCGCTGAGCAATCCAGGTGAGTGAGAAAACGATGAGTTCGGTGTCGTCGGATGGCGTGATGGCAAGAATCCGCTCGAGCCAGTCACCGAGCTCGCCTCGACTGCGAAGGACGACCTCGGCCACGATAGGCCGGACGAATGCGAAAGCCAGGCGGCGATCGTCGCGGGCGCAGGCCCAGTCGAACGCGGCCCGGAGGTTGGGCCAGAGCTCATCGAGCCGGGCGACGCCTTCGACCTCGCCTTGACCGGCCAGGAGTGGCTGGATGTTCGTGACCCGGCCGAGGCACCACCGGGCGTGGCGCGCGGCCACCAGGTCCGTGACGCCGGCCCTGGCCAGTCGCTCGGCGGCGAACTGCCGCATGGTTTCCAGCAACCGGAAGCGCCGCCCGAACGGACCGGATTCGACCACCAGCATCGATCGCGTGACCAGGTCACCCAGCAGGTCGTCGACATCAGCGGCGCCGAGCTCACCCTCGTTCGCGATCGTTTCGGCCGCGGCGAGGTCGAACGGTCCGGTGAAGACCGACAGTACCTCGAACAGCCGCCGCTGCCGCACGCTGAGCAGGTCGTATGACCAGCCGATGGTGGCCCGCAGCGTCCGGTGCCGCACGGAGCCGGTCCGTCCGCCGCCGATCAGCAATCGCAGCTGGTCATCGAGCCGCTTCAGCAAATCCGCGGGGGTGAAGCTCGCGGTCCTGGCCGCGGCCAGCTCGATGGCCAGCGGGACGCCGTCGAGACGACGGCAGATCTCCTCGATGACCTTGCGCTCGGCGCACGGGTCGAAAGCGGGTGAGATCGCGCACGCGCGTTCGCTGAACAGTTCGGCACCCGGGCCGGACGGTTCCAGCGGGGTGACGGTTACCAGGCGCTCCTGACCATGGCGCAGCGCCAGACCCTCCCGGGACGTGGCGAGAATGTGCACGCCCGGGCAGTTGTCGGCGATGGCCTGGGCCAGTTCTGCGGCGGCATCTATGACGTGCTCGCAATTGTCCAGGACCAGCACCGCCCGCCGGGACCGCAACGCCGTGACGATGGACTGCGTCAGATCTTGTCCCGGTACCTCCTTGATCGCCAGAGGGCCGGCGACGGCGCGGGGGACGGCACCGGGCGAAGCGATCTCGGCCAGTTCGATCAGCCAGACCCCGTCGACGTCGCCACGCCGGGCGGCCGCCGCCACTGCGAGCCGGGTTTTGCCTATTCCGCCCGGCCCGACCAGCGTCACGACCGGCGCGACGGCCAGCGCGTCGTCGATGGCGGTGAGCGCGTCATCGCGTCCGATGAGGCGACCGGGTCGCCTGGGCAGGTTCCCGTGACGGCTCCGCGCGGTCCGTAGCGGCGGGTGCTCTTCGTCGCCGATCTGGAAGACGCGCTGCTCGGCAACGACGCCGTCGAGACGATAGGTTCCGAGATCACGCAGGCCGGTTTCGTCCAGCAGCCCGGCGGTGGTAGCCGAGACGAGCGTCTGGCCGCCGTGCCCGGCGGCCGCGAGGCGCGCCGCCAGGTTGACCGCGGGACCGAAGTACCCGGGCCCCTTCCCGTCGTCCTCCCCGGTGTGCAGGCCGATCTTGATTCCGATACCGCCGCTCACCGCGGCGTGTATGCCGGCGGCCCACGCGACGGCGTCGGCGGCGCGCCCGAACGCCACTCCGAACGAATCGCCGCCGACAGCGAAGACATAGCCGCCGTGGCCATCCGCCGCACCGCGCACGATCCCGTCGAGGCTCGTCACCGCCGTCGCCATTTCCGGTCGGTGCCTGGCCCACCACAGCCCGGAGTCGGCTATCTCGCAGAAGCCGAACGTGACCGTCCCCGTCGGCCGGGCATCCGGCCGGGTCGGCGGCCTGGCCCCCCGGCCATCGAGCAGCCGCTCGTCATGGCTGAGGATCAGCGTTTCGATCTCGCGCAGCGCCGGACCGGGTTCGACCCCTAGGTGCTCGGTGAGGTTGTGCCGGGCCACGCGGTACGCGGCGAGGGCATCGGCCTGGCGGCCCGCCCGGTACAGGGCCCTCATCAGCAGCACCCACAGTCCCTCGCGGTACGGGTGGGTGGTCGTCAGCTCGGTGAGCCGGCCGATGACCACCGGCGCGTCGGCGTCGACAAGACGCGCTAGCTCGGTCTCCACCGCGGTCAGCCACTGCTCGACCAGCCCGTTCACCGTCGCGGTCAGCCCCGGGACGTCCAGCCCGGCCAACGGAACGCCGGTCCACTCGGCCAGGGCCGCGTCGATGTCCCCGGCGTCGAGATGACGCTGGAACCTGATGACATCCACCGCGTCGGCCGCCACGTCCAACCGGTACGCCGCCCCGGTCCGGACGATCGAGTCAGGCCCGAGCCCTTTTCGCAGCCGGGTGGCGTATGACTGCAGGGTCCGGTCGGCCGTCCGCGGCGGCTCCTCACCCCACACCAGATCGGCCAGGCGCCATACCGGTACTGCCTTCCCGGCTGATAGCGCGAGGGCGGCAAGCAGCGCCTGGCATTTCGCGGGACCGATATCGGCCTGTTCTCCCCCATCGGTGATGGCGCTGACCCCGCCCAGAAGACGCACCTGCCGCACCATCAGGTCGCTCCTTGCCTAGCCGCGAACCGGTTTATAGCCCCAGTATGACCGACCAGGCGCTCAACAGCCCCTCCAGCGATTCACCGCATTGTCACAACACCCCGGCGCCACCGTGGACGCATGAAAGCGATTGCACAAGAGCGGTTCGGTCCTCCCGACGTCATGCGGCTGTCGGACCTCGACCTGCCCGAAGTCGGCCCCAACGACGTCCTGATCCGGGTGTGCGCCGCCGCGCTGAACCCGTACGACTGGCACATGCTGCGCGGTAACCCCGTCATCGCCCGCTTGATACCCGGCGGCCTTGGCCTGACCAGGCCGGCGCACCCGGTGGCGGGGCTCGATGCGGCGGGCGTAGTGGAGACGGTCGGCGCATCCGTGCGCGGACTCCAGCCCGGCGACGAGGTCTTCGGCTTCTGCCCGGGCGCTTTCTCCGAGTACGCCGCGGGAGCGGCGGACAGGCTCGCGCCAAAACCGGCGAACCTGACGTTCGAGCAGGCCGCGACGCTCCCCGTGGCGGCGACCACGGCCCTGCGCGGAATCCGGGATGCCGGGAAGGTCCAGGCCGGCCAGCGGGTGCTCATCAACGGTGCGGCGGGCGGCGTCGGCACGTTCGCCGTGCAGATCGCCGTTGCACTGGGCGCGGAGGTCACCGGCGTGTGCCGCACGTCCAACGTGGAACTGGTGCGCTCGCTCGGCGCCTCGCGGGTGATCGACTACACGTCAGAAGACTTCACCGCCCGGCGTGAGGCGTATGACCTGATCCTCGACAACGTCGGCAACCGGCCGCTGAGATCGCTGCGACGGGCGCTGACCCGCACCGGGACGCTTGTGATCAACGCGGGCGGCTCACCCGGCGAATTCTTCGGACCGGTGGGTGCCATGGTCAAGGCGGCCCTGGCTGACCGTTTCGTCCGGCAGCACCTCAGGATCCTCCCGGTCCGGCAGGAGCGAGCCGAACTGACGGCGGTCAGCGAATTCGTCGAGAGCGGCACGCTCACGCCGGTCATCGACCGGACCTACCCGCTGGCTGACACGGCGGCGGCCCTCCGCTACGTCGAGCAGGGGCATGTGCGCGGCAAGGTCGTCATCACCGTGCCGTGAAGCGGCGCAGACCGCGGATCTTGACCCGTACATGGAATACCTCGCTCACGTCCGACACCTTATCCGCGACGATCACAGGCAACCTCATGCGAGCGGTGATCCGTAGTCAGGATGAGGAGGTGTTCATGTCACGACCATCGCGCGACGAGGAGTTCTCGGCTTTCGTCCGCGCTCGCCGCGTCGACCTGCTGCGGTCCACCTGCCTGCTCACGGCCGGAGACACGCATCTCGCCGAGGATCTTGTCCAGACCGCCCTCGCCCGGCTCTATGTGGCCTGGCCCAGGGTCCGGCGGTCTGGCACGTACTTCGGCTATGTGTGGCGGATCATCGTCAACGCGCATATCGACGAGATCCGCCGGCCGAGCAGGCGGCGGGAGCGGAATGTGCCCGAACCGCCCGATGCCCTGGCCCCGTTGCCCCCGGACTCGCTTCGGTCCGGGATAGACGGGCACGACGTCCGGGCGGCGCTCGCCGGCCTGCCGCCCGGCATGCGGGCGGCCGTGGTGTTGCGGTACTGGCTTGACCTCAGCGTCGAGCAGACCGCTGAGCTGCTGCACTGTAGCGAGGGCACGGTGAAGAGCCAGACGGCCAAGGGTGCGGCGAGGCTGCGTGAGCTGCTCGCTGACCCGCAGGTGAGCGAAGGGAGTACCCGGTGAACGATGTAAAGGAATTGCTTAACCTGGCGCTGGACAAGGCCCCTGCCGATACCGTGTCCGACCCGAGGGCAGACCTGGAGCGGGGTCGCAGGCTGCTGCGCCGTCGGCGCCTGCTGGGCGGCGCGGGGGTGACCGCGGCGATAGCCGCCGGAGCGCTGGTGCCCGTGGCGCTCCACGGCGGTGGCCCGGTCGGCCAGCCAGGTGGTTCCGCGGCTGGGAGCGCCAGCGGACAGGCGGCCAGGACGCGGCACGCCTCCTCGGCTCCAAGGCCTTCCAAGGCTCCCGCGGGCCCCGGGTCGATCGCGCTTGTGGCGTGGACCGGCACTCAGCCGCCCGGATACCGGGTGAGCTGGATGCCCCGCGACTGGGTGGTGCAGGGCAGCACCCCGTTCGCGCTCACCATCGCGCCGCCCGGTGACAAGGACACCAACCCCGACAGTTTCCTCGGGAAGCTGGTCGTCATGCTCCAGTCCGCGGACGCCACCTCGCCGTCGGCCGGGACCCCTCAGCCGGTGAACGGGCGGCCGGGCTTCTTCGAGTCCGCCGCGCAGGCTGGCGGGGACACCGAGATCCTGACGTTCCAGGTCGCGGGCGGTCACTGGGCCCAGGTCCAGGCCCCCATGTCACTCGGCTGGGACAGCGCGGAGCTGGCCAGGTTCGCCGGCGGTGTGCGGGTACTGAGCACCGCCCAGGCCGGGCGCGGCTAGGCGGTCGTCGAGCACGACGCCGCGCCCACGGTGACGGTGACCCGGTTGCCCGCGGCGGCCCGCAGGAACACGTCGGCGTAGCCGGAACCGTTGGTGTGGTAGCTGTGTGACGCTCCGTTGCTGGCGGTGGCCGTCACCGTCCGGTCCGGCTGGTTGGAGTGCACGTAGACGTCGTAGTCGTGGTACGTCGAGTTGTACGAGGCGGCGGCGGTGCACCACGCGCCGCCGCCATGTCCGCCGGTGAGGCCCAGCCGCGCCAGCGCGGTCAGCCAGTTGGACGCGATCGCGTTCTGCGCCGCGGCCAGGCTGACCTTCCCCTGGCAAACGGCCCGGTTCAGCGCGTACTCGACCTTGTCCTTCGGGTTCGGCACCCGGCCGACCTCGGGCCACAGGTTCGTGATGTCGTTGCTGCCGCCCAGCTCCAGCGGCACGAGGTGGTCCAGCTCGCTGACCGCGCCGTGCGAAATGTGATACGCCGGATACGCGACGTTGTATTTGGCCCGCTCGGTCTGCGCTTCCGGTGGCCGTACCTTCGTGGTCCATCCCGCCCGGCAGATCGTTGAGTGGATATCCGCCGCGGTGACGGCCGGATCGATGCTTCCCGGCGTGCACGAAGGATCGGGCAGCTGGCCGCGATCACGCGCGTGACATGAGGTGAGGTGGACCGAGTAGGTGACCCGCCCGGGATCGTGAATGCGCTTCAAGCCGGTACCGGCAAATGACGGAAATGCCTGCCCAGCGAATGCGGCGCCCGTCAGCGCCAGCACGCAGACCGCGCGCATGATCCGAACACGTTCCAAGTCCCTCAACCCCTCCCCAGAGTTCCCACCAATGTGACGCGTGCCCCCCACCCCCGGTTTACCAGCCCGCGAAACATCACGGACCTTATCCCCCAACGGAAACATCCCCGAATAGCGCACATTCCCGACATTTCGCCGTATCGCCATCACTGAAGCGCCCGCACCGCCCCCGGCCAACTACAGTACGTGTATCACCACATAACGGTCACATGCCCCAGCACCTCATGGAAGTTAAAAGCCCTCTGGAAGAAAAGGCGCCGGAAACCGGTACCCTTTCTTCCGCAGGGCCCTTTCCTTCCGCGTAGCCCACCACGCCACCGCCCACATAACGGCCATATGCCAGCAAACCGCAGCCGTCCACAACGCGTATCGGGTAAACGCCCACGACAATTCCGATCCCCTCTCCGCCCAAACGCGAAGCGTGCCGACCAATGCTTAAATATCCCAATATGGGAGCCTGCCCACGGGCCACCGGTTCCGGCGGCCTACCTCGCACTGAGGCAAAATCGTCTTGGGCTGCTGCCCCAATATCAGGCAAGCGGTACCAGGCAGCTTGCCTCGGTGCGGGGTACAGCGGTACCCGGCAGCCTGCCCCAGTAGCGGCGCAATGCGGTTCCAGCAGCCTGCCTCGGTGCGGGGTCTAGCGGTACCCGGCGTCCTGCCCAGTACCGGTGCAATGCGGTTCCAGCAGCTTGCCTCGGTGCCAGGGTTTAGCGGTTCCCGAGCGCTCTGCCCCAGTACCGGGCAATGCGTTCCAGGCAGCTTGCCTCGGTGCCGGGTTTAGCGGTACCCGACGTCCTGCCGCGGTACCGGCGCAAAGCGGTACCGGCGCAATCAAGTTCCAGGCAGCCTGCCTCGGTGCTGGGATCTACCGGGCCCGGGCGACATCCGCGGTACCGGGGCAGAGCGGTCCCGCACGCTCTGCCCCGGTACCGGGGCATAACGGTCCCGGACGGTCTTCCGCGTTTCCGCGGAAACGGCCCGGCGCAATTGCGCGGGACGTCTCCGCGGAAACGTTGGTGCCCCCTGCTTGACGGTCACGCGGAGTGACCGTCCCGCCGGTACCAGACGTGTCTCACCAGAAACTAACAAACCGAATGCGCAATTACGGCGCACGCAATTCGCACCTATTGCGCACCGCTTCCATCGCTCACCGTGTCACCGCGCCACGGCCGCGCCTCTGGCTACCCGAGGGTCAACGGGGATAACGTCGGGATCATGACTGCCAACTCTGCTTACGTGATCGTGGGAGCGAGCCTGGCGGGGGCCAAGGCGGCGGAGACACTGCGGGCGGAAGGTTTCGACGGGCCCGTCGTCCTCATCGGCGCCGAATCGGAACGCCCGTACGAGCGGCCGCCGCTGTCCAAGGAATACCTGCTGGGCAAGGCGGAGCGGGACAGCATCTACGTTCATCCGCCGGAGTGGTACGAGCAGAACAACGTCGAGTTGCGCCTGAATACCACGGTCACGGGCATCGACCGCGCCGCGCACCAGCTCACCCTGGCCGACGGCGGCACGCAGTCCTATGCCAAGCTCCTGCTTACCACCGGTTCCTCACCGCGCCGCATCCAGGTGCCAGGCGCCGGTCTCGAAGGCGTCTATTACCTCCGCACGGCCACCGACAGCGACCGGATCAAGGCGGCCTTCCAGAGCGCCAAGCGCGTGGTGGTCATCGGCGCGGGCTGGATCGGGCTGGAGACGGCCGCCGCCGCGAGGACCGCCGGAGCTGACGTCACCGTCGCCGAGATGGCCGAGCTCCCCCTGCTCCGGGTTCTGGGTCCCGAGGTGGCGCAGGTCTTCGCCGACCTGCATCGTGACCACGGGGTTGACCTGAAGCTCGGGGTCGGAGTGGACGACATCACCGGCACCGGCCGGGTCAACGGTGTCCGGCTGGTCGACGGCACCCACATCCCGGCCGAAGCGGTCGTCGTCGGCGTCGGGGTCATGCCGAACACCCAGCTGGCCGAGGCCGCCGGCCTGGAGATCGAGGACGGCATCGAGGTCGACGCCAGCTTGCGGACCTCCGACCCCGACATCTACGCCGCCGGGGACGTGGCCTGTGCCTATCACCCGCTGCTGCGGACCAGCGTCCGGGTCGAGCACTGGGCCAACGCGCTGAACCAGCCGCAGGTCGCGGCCAAGGCGATGCTCGGCCAGGATGTCACCTACGACCGGCTGCCGTACTTCTTCACCGACCAGTACGACCTGGGCATGGAGTACTCCGGCTACGTCGCGCCCGGCGGTTACGACGAGGTGGTGTTCCGCGGGGACAAGCAGCGGCGCGAATTCGTCGTCTTCTGGCTGAAGCAGGGACGCGTGCTGGCTGGCATGAACGTGAATGTCTGGGACGTGAACGACGCAGTTCAGCAGCTCATCCGCCGTGGCGAGGTGGTCGATACGGCGCGGCTAGCCGATGTGAGCGTCCCACTCGGCGAGCAGGGATGAAGCGACGTCGCCCAGATCGGCGCCCGTTACGTCGGGTGGCAGGAACAGCGGACTATAGTGCGGGGGGTCCGGGGGGTCGTCCCCCCGACCAGCAGGGCCGTTCGATTCGCGGCTGATCCAGCCGGTGATCAGCCCGGCGGCCTTCGCGCCGTGACAGTCCCAGTCGTGCGCGGCGACCAGGGCCATCTGCCGCGGCGGCACGTCCAGCATCTCGGCGGCGTAGCGGTACACGATCGTGGCGGGTTTCCAGCGGCCGACTTCGGCCACGGAAACCACCCGCTCTACGTAACGCCGCAGCCCGGCCCGGTCGAGGAACGCCCCGGTGGCGGTCGCGGTGCCGTTGGTCAGGCAGATGACCCGCACGCCCGCCACATGCAACTGCTGCATGGCCGGCAGCGCGTCGGGGAAGGCGGGCAGTTCGTCGAACCCGGCCATCACGCGCGCCACCTGCGTGTCGTTGATCGTGTAGCCGGTGACCGCGCGCAGCGCCGCGGCGGCCACGTCGGGGAAGTCCGCGTATCCGCCACTGGCGGACAGCGCAGCGCCGTCCCGGAGGGTGCGGATGTACCAGGCCTCCAGCAGGTCCGGGCGGGGCAGCCGATCGCGCAGCGGCTCCAGCGACATCAACGTGCCGATCACGTCGAACGCGACCGCTGCCGGACGCTGTGACACTACTCCGTCAGATCTCCTTCAGGTCCTTCAAGGCTTCTTCGATCGCGCGGTAGAAAGTGGGGTAAGCGTATGCCATATTCCGCAACGTCGGCACCGGAACCTCGCCGCGGATCGCGACTTGCAGGGCGCTGAGGACTTCGCCGCCGGCCGGACCAGCGGAACTGGCTCCTATGACCACCGACCGTTCGTTGTCCTCAATGATCTTTATAAAACCCTCGTTGCCGACCTTGTGAATCCAGCCCCGAGCGGAATATGGCACCTCCGTACACCCCACCCGTATGTTTATGCCCGCCTCGCGGGCCTGGGCCTCGGTCATGCCGACCGAGCCGATCTCCGGATCGGTGAACGTTACCCGGGGTACCGCGCGGTAGTCGGCCGGGCCCTGTTTGCCGGATTTGGCGCTCGTGCCTTCCGAGAGGATGTCGCGAACCGCGATATCCGCCTGGTACATCGACACGTGGGTGAACTGTCCCTTGCCGGTGATGTCGCCGATCGCCCACAGGCCCTCGGCGGCTCGCATCCACCCGTCGGTCTCGATGAACCGGGCCTTCTCATCCAGGCCGACCGAGCCGACGCCGATCGCGGCGAGGTCCACCTTGCGGCCGGTGGCGACCAGCAGGCGCTCGGCGGTGAGCGCGGCCTGGCCCACGTGCACGGTGAAGTGCGTCTCGTGGTGAGAGACCCGCTCGGCGGGGGCGTTGGTGCACACCTTGATGCCCTCGCCGGTGAAGATCCGCTCGATCAGCGTGCTGGCCTGCGGCTCCTCCAGCGGGAGCAGACGGGGGGCGGCCTCCACGACGGTTACGTCGGCGCCGAACCGGGCGAAGACCTGGGCCAGCTCGACGCCGATCGCGCCGCCACCCAGGATGAGCAGCGATGCCGGCACCCGCTCGGCCTGCACGATGTCCCGGTTGGTCCAGTACGGGGTGCCGGCCAGGCCGTCGATCGGCGGGATGGCGGGGTTTGTGCCGGTGTTGAGGATGACCCCCTTACGGGCCTGGAGTTCGAGGGTGTCGCCGTCCGGCGTGGTGACGGCGACCGTTCGGGGGCCGGTGAGCTTGCCGGCGCCGCGGACGAAGTGGCCGCCCTTGCCGGTGAACCGGTCGACGGCTGCCTTGTCGTTCCAGTAGTCGGTGGCTTCCTCGCGGATCCGCCGTGCGACCGGCGACCAGTCGGGGGTGACCGTATCGGTACCGGCCATGCCGGGCACCCGCCTGGCCTCGGCCAGCAGGTTGGACGCGCGGATCATCATCTTGGTCGGCACGCAGCCGAAGTACGGGCATTCACCCCCCATCAGCCGCGGCTCGACGGCGGTGACGTGCAGACCGGCCTCGGCCAGTGTCTCCGCCGCGTATTCACCACCGGGACCCGTGCCAAGCACGATGACGTCGGTCTGCTCCATGGTCCGCTCCTTCTCAGCAGGACGGGACGGGCTTGCCTGCCTTGATGGCTTCCAGGTCCTGCACGGCCTGGTTCAACGTGCCCACCTTGACCACCTGCAGGCCGGCCGGTACCGCGCCCTTAGTATCGCCGCAGTTCGCGGCGGGCGCGAGGAACACGGTCGCCCCGGCGTTGCGGGCGCCGACCATCTTCTGCTGGATTCCGCCGATCGCGTCGACCGTCCCGGATGGCTCGATCTGGCCGGTGCCGGCGATGAACTTGCCGCCGGTGAGGTTGTCCGTGGTCAGCTTGTCGATGATGCCAAGCGCGAACATCAGGCCGGCGCTCGGGCCGCCGATGTCGCCGATGCTGATCTTCACGTTGAACGGGAACGTGTAGTTGTCGATTACGCCGACACCGATTACCGGATGACCTTGGAATTGCACCGTGGTAATGCCCGCCTGCTGGATCTTGCCGTTCCGCTTGATGGTGAACTCAAGCGTGGTGCCGGCCGGATGCGAGCGGATCAGCGTGGTCAGGCTGGTATCGCCGGTCACCGGCTCGCCGTCCACGGCGGTGATGATGTCGCCCGGCTTCAGCACGCTGGCCGCGGGCATGCCCTTACTGGTCTGGTCGATGGTGACCAGCGTGGTGAAGGGGATGTGCAGTTCGGTGAACGCGGCGGCGGTGGCGATCTGCTGCGAGCTTGCCATCTGCGCGGTGTCCTGCTGCTGCACCTGCTGCTGGGTCGACCCGGACGGGAACAGTTCCTGCTCCGGGACAACGGCCTCGTCCGGGTTGAGCCAGGCCTCCAGCGCCGAGAAGATGTTGATGTTGCTGCCCGGCCCGCCCGCGTAGCTGACCGTCACCATGTTGAGGTTCCCGCTGGTGGGATGGGTCGGGTGCCCCTGGATGGAGATGAGCTCCTGCCCGGACGAGTCCTTGCCCAGCGTGTTCAGCGTGGGACCCGGCCCGAGGATGACGTAGGGGACCGGGATCAGCACGGTGACCGCGATGGCCGCGGCGGTGCCGATAGACGCGATGAGCAGCGTCAGCGAACGGCGGGACATGCCGCGCACACGCCGCGGCCGGAGGCCCAGGCCAATTCGGCTAGGCACTGCCGACCCATTCACTGGAGCCGTCGGCGAACCGCTGGTGTTTCCAGATCGGCACCGTGGCCTTCAGCTCGTCGATCAGCGCGTGGCAGGCGTCGAACGCCTCCGCCCGGTGCGGGCAGGCCACGGCGACGACCACCGCGAGATCGCCGATCTCCAGGTCTCCGGTCCGGTGCACCGCGGCGACCGCCGTGACCGGGAACTTGGCCGCGATCTGCTCGGCGACCCGGCGCAGTTCGGCCTCCGCGGTGGGGTGCGCACTGTAGGAAAGGCCGGTCACCTGCTGATCATGGTCAACATCCCGGACCGCTCCCGCGAACAGCACGATGCCGCCGGCCGTTGAGTCGGCCACCGCGGCGCGGACCTCGTCAACCGACAGCGCGGACTCCCGTATCCCGATCAGCCGTACGACGTTCACGGAGTAAAAGGTACCCGGCTTGAGTCGCCGCGGGAGTCCTGGGGACGGCTCCCGACGATCAAGACTTCTGGCGGCGACGGGCGCGACGGACTATCGCGGCGGTGCCGATCGCCGCCACCGTGGCCCCCGCAACGGTGATCGTCGCCTCTTTCCGCGCGATCCGGCGGCCGGCCACCGCGTGCCGGCCGCGGCGCTGGCCGAGCAGGACGCTAAGCGCGTCGGCGTTGCTGTAGGCGGGCCGCCAACCGGCGTCGCGTAGTGTCGCGCCGTCCACCACCAGCGGGTACGCGACATACCGTAGGTCTATGGCCGGCGCGGGAGTGACTCCCATCTGGTGCAGCCGCTGAGCGGTGCCGAACGTCAGCCGGGCCGGCAGTTCGATGCTCTTCAGGCCGCTGATCCGCTCGACCTCTTCCTGCTCCAGCCAGCCTTCGCTGCCTACCGCCAGTTCGCCCTCGATGCCGTTGACGACCGTGAATTCCAGCGCGGAGACCAGGTCGTCGACGTGGCAGAACTGCCAGCGCGGCACGCAGCCCTTAACGGTCAGCAGCCGGGGCGCCTCGAAGTGGCGTGTCACCAGGGTGTCTATGCCTTCCCCGGCCAGCGCCGCCGGGCGGACCACGGTCACGCCCATACCCGGATTGGTGCGCGGTGAGCGGCGTGCGAGCTGCTCTATCTCCAGCATGTCCCCGGCCACGCTGCTGTCCACCTGTGCCGCCAGCGGGGCCCTTTCCGGTAGCGGCACCGGGTTGTCGGGACCGGCGCCGTAGACCATCGCGCTGGTCACCAGCACCATGCGGCTGATCCGTGCCGCCGCGGCGGAGGTCAGGACGGTTTGCGCGCCGCGCACGTTGAAGGCCCGCCGCTTCCTGGCGTCCGCGTCCGGCGTCAGGTCGATGTCGGCATGCACCACGACGTCCACACCCGCCAGGCGGCCGGCCAGCGCCGGGTCCCGCACGTCAGCCACCCGCCATGTCACGCCGTTGCTGTCACCGCGATGGTCATCGATCGCGACCACCTTCTTGACCTGTGAAGATTCGGCGAGTGCGCGGGTCAGCGCCTGTCCTATGCCACGCGCCGCACCGGTGATGGCCACCACGGGCCTTGGTTTATCCAGGGGGTCTGGGAGATCGGCATCCCCCAGCTTGGAGGGTGTGTCGCTTCGCTCGTGGCGATCAGACCCCCGGGCGTTTGTCACAGTGCGCGTCTCCCGAGATAACGTGGCGGTCATGACCCTTCTATCCTGCCGCAGAGGCCGTGATGGCTAACCGGCCGTTCGGCTTCAGTCTGCCCGACAAGCCGGACGACGAGGGCTCCGGGTCCGGCGGTCAGGGCGGCGTGCCCACCGGCGGCCTCGGTGACGCCGCCGGAAATCCGCTGGGCGGACCGCAGCAGTTCGCGGACGCACTGCGCCAGGTCGCGGACATGCTGTCCTGGACCGGCGGCCCGGTCAACTGGGACCTGGCCAAGAACGTGGCCCGGCACGTGATCTCGGCGGCTGGCGATCCGTCCGTGCTCGACGCGCAGCGGCGGGAGGTCACCGAGGCGGTCCGGCTCGCCGACCTGTGGCTGGATGAAGCGGTCGAGTTCCCTTCCGGCGTCCACAAGATCGAAGCCTGGAGCCGGTCGGAGTGGCTGGAGGCGACGTTCCCGGTCTGGGCCAAACTGTGCGATCCGATCGCGGCCAAGGGCGTCGAGGCGATGAGCAGCATGATCCCCACGGATCCCGCCCAGCTCGGCGACGACGTGCCCGAGGAGATGAAGTCCATGCTGGGTGCCCTGGGCGGGGGTCCCGGCGGCATGGGAGGTCTGGGCGGGCTGACCGCGATGTTCCGGCAGATCGGCGGGGCCATGATCGGCAGCCAGACCGGCACCGCGGTCGGCGAGCTGGCCCGTGAGGTCATCGGCTCCGCCGACATCGGACTGCCGCTCGGTCCGGAGGGCACCGCCGCTCTCCTCCCGGCGGGCGTGGCCGCGTTCGGGCAGGGACTGTCGGTCGACGCGGGCGAGGTCCGGCTGTACGTCGCGCTGCGGGAAGCCGCTCACCAGCGGCTGTTCGCGCACGTGCCCTGGCTGCGTGCGCGCCTGCTCGGCGCGGTGGAGCAATACGCCAGCGGCATCACGATGGACATGGCCAAACTCCAGGAAGCGATGCCGGACGTCGACCTGACCAACCCCGAGATCCTGGGCAACCCGGAAGCGCTTCAGCAGGCGCTGCAGGGCGAGGGGCTGTTCCGGCCCGAGGACACCCCCGCGCAGAAGGCGGCGCTCAGCCGGCTCGAGACGCTCCTGGCGCTGGTCGAAGGGTGGGTGTCCACGGTCGTCGCCGCCGCGGCGAAGGACCGGCTGACCCATGCCGACGCGCTGGCCGAGGCCTTCCGGCGGCGTCGCGCCACCGGTGGTCCGGCCGAGCGGACCTTCGCCACGCTGGTCGGCCTGGAGCTGCGCCCGCGCCGGCTGCGCGAGGCGGCGACGATCTGGCACGGACTGACGCAGGCCCGCGGCATCGGTGGCCGGGATGCGCTGTGGGCTCACCCGGACCTGCTGCCGGTGGCCGACGACCTGGAGGATCCTGAAAGCTTCGTCAATCCGGCCGGGCCCGACCTCGACATCTCCGACTTCCAGGACGACGGCGACGGCGACGAGACCGCCTGACCGGGGCAGGCACCACAGCCCGTTCGTTTTAATTGGGTGTTATGAAAGTTGCGGATGCGGTTGCCTTCGCCGGCCATGAGGTGCATGTCTGCCGGTACCGGGAGGCGCGGACGCTGCTGCGGTGGCTTGGCGGTGCTGAATCGGCCGGGGCCTTCGGCCGCGGCGACCTGCGCGGACTGCGGGTACTCGACGTGGCGGGTGGCGACGGTTACTGGGCGGCCCGGGCGCGGCGCCGTGGCGCGCGGGCGGTGGCGCTGGACATCTCCCAGGCCAAGCTGCTGCGCGGCGGCGCGCTGAGCGTGGCGCCGGGGCTCGTCCGCGGCGACGCGCTGCGGCTGCCGTTCCCGGACGCCAGCTTCGACCGCGTGATGTCGATCTGCGCGATCGAGCATTTCGAGGACGGCGCCCGGGCGCTGGACGAGATGGCGCGAGTGCTGCGGCCAGGTGGCGAACTGGTGATGTCCGCCGACGCGTTGACGCTGGCCAGCCGCTGGCCCCGGTTGTACGCCGCGCATTGCGAGCGGTACCAGGTGCGGCGGACGTATTCACATGATCAGCTGGCCGCGCTGCTCGGTGAACGCGGTCTCGCCGTGATCACGTATGCGTATCAGTTCCGGACCCGCTGGGCGCAGCGGCTGTACCTGAGCCTGTCCGCCTACGGCGGGAAGTTCGGGTTCAACGCGGCCGCGCCGGTCCTTCCGCTCGTCGCCGTCGCGGACCTGGCGGCGGGTGGTGTGGCCAACGGCGGCTCCGATAGCGGCGCGATCGTGCTCGTGCATGCTCGACGCGAGGAGGTTAACGCGCCGTTATCGCGGGACCAAGTGTTCGTCCGCCGCCTTTGACAGGGCGTAGGCTGCATAGTTGACGGGACATCCCACGCAGGCGGCGCGTACCCGGCGCTGCCGGACCTCCCGGGTGGCCCAGGAAGGGAGCAAGTGCGGTCGTGGCACCTCGCGTACTTATCGATGCGACCGACGTGCCAGCCGACCGAGGGGCGCTCGGTCGGTACGTCGACGGGCTGATAGGCGCGCTTGACACGGCGGGCGCGGACCTGGCCGTGGTCTGTCAGCGTGCAGACGAGGAACGTTACGGGCGGCTGGCCCCGGGCGCGCGCGTCGTCACCGGCCCGACGGCGATCTCGCACCGGTCGGCTCGGCTGGCCTGGGAGCAGAGCGGACTGCCGGTGGTGGCGCAGCAGGTCAATGCCGACGTGATCCACGTGCCGTTCTACTCGATGCCGCTGCGGCCTGGCCGACCGACCGTGGTAACCGTACACGACGTGACCTACTTCACAGAGCCTGAGCTGTACAGCCAGGTCAGCGCCATGTTCTTCAAGTCGGCCATCCGGACTGCCGCGCGCCGGGCGGCCCGGCTGATCGTGCCGTCCAAGGCGACGCGGGACGAACTGGTCCGGGTGCTGCAAGCGGACCCGACCAGGATCGACGTGGCTTACCACGGCGTCGACCACCGGCTCTTCCACCGGCCCGACCAGCGGCAGGTCTCCGCCGTGTCGGATCGGCTCGGGTTGCACGGCAAGCCGTACATCGCGTTCCTCGGCTCACTGGAGCCGCGCAAGAACATCGCCGCGTTGATCAAGGGCTGGGCCGACGCGGTAGAGGACATCGACGATCCGCCGGCCCTGGTGCTCGGCGGCGGGGGCGGCTGGAGCGAGGAGGTGGACGCGGCGGTGGCCGCGCTGCCGCCGCACCTGCGCCTGATCCGGCCGGGTTACCTGCGCTTCTCTGATCTGCCGGGCTTCCTCGGCGGGGCGCTCGTGGTGGCGTTCCCGTCCCGCGGTGAGGGATTCGGGCTGCCGGTCCTCGAGGCGATGGCGTGCGGCGCGCCCGTGCTGACCACACATTGCACGTCGCTGCCCGAAGTCGGCGGCGAAGCGGTCGCGTACACCGAGCAGGACTCCGACAGCGTCCGGGACGCGCTGCGCGCGCTGCTCGACGACCCCTCGCGGCGCGACGCCCTGGCCGTGGCCGGCCACGACCGGGCCCAGGAGTTCACCTGGGCGGCGTCGGCGGAGGCGCATCTCGCCTGCTACCGGCGTGCCGCGGAACAGCACGCCGCGGATATCAGCGCGGTGTAACGTAACGGCATGCCTTCTGCTACAGCTGGTCGTGCTGAACGTTCCGCTGGTCGCGAGCCACTCGAGGCCATCGTGCTCGTCGGCGGTCAGGGGACCCGGCTGCGGCCGCTGACGTTGTCCGCGCCGAAGCCGCTGCTGCCCACCGCCGGCGTGCCGTTCCTGTCGCACCTGCTGGCCCGGGCGGCCGCGAGCGGTGTCACGCACGTGGTGCTGGCGACGTGCTACAAGGCTTCGATGTTCAGCGAAGTGTTCGGCGACGGGTCCGCGTTCGGACTGACCATGTCCTACGTCACCGAGGATGAGCCGCTGGACACGGGCGGCGGGATCAGGAACGCGGCCCGGTCGCTGCGCGGTTCCGGCGCGGCGGACCCGGTCGTGGTGATGAACTGCGACATCCTCTCCGGGCACGATCTCTGCGCGCAACTTGACCTCCACGTGAAGTCGGACGCCGCGGTGACGTTGCATCTGGTGGAGGTGGCGGATCCGTCGCGGTTCGGCTGCGTGCCGACCGATGCGGCCGGGCGTGTAACGGCTTTTCTGGAAAAAACGCCAAATCCTGTGACAAATCGGATTAATGCCGGTTGCTATGTCTTCCGTCGCGACGTGATCGACTCGATCCCGGCCGGGCGGCGCGTGTCAGTGGAGCGGGAGACGTTCCCCGGGCTGATCGCGGCGGGCGAGATCGTGATGGGGTATCACGAGTCCGCGTACTGGCTGGATGTGGGGACTCCCCAGGCGTTCGTGCGCGGATCGTGCGACCTCGTGCTCGGACGGCTGCCGGCCCCGGCGGTGCCCGGCCAGCCTGGCCCCAGCGAGCGGCTGGTCCTGGGTGACGCAGTCGTGGCCCAGGACGCGTCGGTCACCGGCGGCACCACGGTGGGGGCGGGCGGCTTCATCGCCGCGGGCGCCACCGTGGCGGGCAGCGTCCTGTTCGACGGCGCCCGGGTCGGTGAGGGCGCGGTCGTCAGGGATTCCATCCTCGGGCGGGGCGCGGTCGTGTCCGCGGGCGCGGTGGTGGACGACGCGGTGATCGGGGACGATGCGGTCATCGGCGCCGGCAACGAACTGACCCGTGGCGTGCGGATCTGGCCCGGCACCCGCCTCGAGCCGACTTCGGTCCGGTTCTCCTCCGACGTCTGAAGACTTTGCCGTGGCCGAACTGGCGCTTGACTGGCAGGCGCCGTTCACGGTCAACGTCCTGCTGAGCATGTCGGTCCACCGGCGTGGCGGCGGCGATCCGACGTTCCGTCTCGACCGCCGCGGGGCGCTGTGGCGCACGACGCTCACTCCCGAAGGGCCGGCGACGATCCGCGTCATCACCCGTTCTGCCGGCCCAGGAGCTGGCGTCGTCGAGGGCGGCGTTGACGGTGGCGGGGACGGCGGCGAAGGTGATGGCGCTGACGGCGGCCGGGGCGACGGCGGCGTCGGTACGGGCGGCGGTACGGTGGTCTTCGCGCAGGCCTGGGGCCCGGGTGCCCGCTGGCTGCTCGATGTGCTCCCCGCCCAGCTCGGTGCGTATGACGAGGGCGTACTGCCGCATGGTTCGGGCCCGGGCGCGGCGCTGCTGCGCGACATCGCCCGCCGCTACGCGAGCCTGCGCATCGGCCAGACCCGTCGCGTCTTCGAGTCACTGGTCCCCGCCGTGCTGGAACAGAAGGTCGTCGGCAAAGAGGCCTGGCGAGCGTGGCGCTCCCTGTTGTACAAGTTCGGCACGCCCGCGCCCGGGCCCGCTCCCGAAGGCATGCGGGTCTTCCCTCCGCCCGCTGTCTGGATCCGCATCCCGTCGTGGGACTGGCACCGGGCCGGTGTCGAGGGTATCCGCGCTCAGACCATCATGAACGCGGCGCGGGTGGCGAGCCGCCTGGAAGAGATCGCCACCCTCAGCCACGCCGAAGCCGATTCTGTTCTCCGCTCGCTCCCCGGCATCGGCCCGTGGACATCCGCTGAGGTGCGCCAGCGCGCCTGTGGTGACCCCGACGCGGTCTCGGTCGGTGATTACCATCTGCCCAAGGCGGTCGGGTGGACGCTGGCCGGTGAACGAGGCACCGACGACGTCGGCATGCTCACGCTCCTCGCTCCGTACCAGGGCCAGCGCTACCGGGTCCAGCGCCTGATCGAACTGGGCGGCAGCCCCCCGCCTCGGCGCGGCCCACGGAACTCCGTCCGCGACTATCGCACGTTCTGATCGCGGGACCAGGTGCCCGGGCGGGAGCGGGTGAGCATTGGCACGTAAAGTGCAAGGATGAGCGGTTCCCGCGGCGACTCGGATGTCACTCCCGCTGCTATGCGTCGCGCGCTGGCCAGAGCGCGCGACGGCAAGCTGCTGGATCACGACGAGGCAACCACCCTGCTGCACGCCCACGGCGATGATCTCGCGACGCTGCTGAGCTACGCGAGCCGGGTCCGCGATGCCGGCCTGGAAGCCGCGCGACGCCCCGGTGTGATCACCTACTCGCGCAAGGTATTCATCCCGCTCACCCGCCTGTGCCGCGACCGCTGCGCCTACTGCACATTCGCCACCGTGCCGCACCGCCTGCACAACCTGTACCTGGAGCCGGACGAGGTCCTGGCCATCGCGCGACAGGGCGCCGCTCTCGGCTGCAAGGAAGCCCTGTTCACCCTCGGCGACAAGCCAGAGGACCGATGGCATCAGGCCCGGGACTGGCTCGACTCACACGGCTACGACGACACGTTGTCCTACGTCCGGGCGATGGCGATCCGGGTTCTGGAGGAGACCGGCCTGCTGCCGCACCTGAATCCCGGCGTGCTGAGCTGGCAGGATTTCCAGCGCCTCAAGCCGGTGGCCCCGTCCATGGGAATGATGCTGGAGACGACCGCTTCCCGCCTGTTCTCCGAGAAGGGCGGCCCGCACTTCGGTAGCCCCGACAAGGATCCCGCCGTCCGTCTCCGCGTGCTGGAGGACGCCGGCCGCTGCAACGTCCCGTTCACCACCGGGATCCTTATCGGAATCGGTGAGACACCGGCCGAACGCGCGGAGTCGATCTTCGCGATCCGCGCGGTCGCGCGCCGGTACAGCGGCATCCAGGAAGTGATCGTGCAGAATTTCCGGGCCAAGCCCGACACGAAGATGCGCGACGTCCCCGACGCCGAACTCAACGACCTGGCCGCCACGATCGCCGTAACCAGGCTGGTTATGGGGTCCAAGGCGCGTATCCAGGCTCCGCCGAACCTGGTCGGCGAGCAGTATGACCTGATCCTGCGGGCCGGTATCGACGACTGGGGCGGTGTGTCCCCGCTGACCCCGGACCACGTCAACCCCGAACGTCCGTGGCCTGCCATCGACGAGCTGGCCGCCCGCACCGCCGCGGCGGGTTTCACCCTGCGTGAGCGTCTGACCATCTATCCTCCCTACCTTCGTGAGCCATGGCTGGACCCTCGGCTGGCGCGGCACGTGGCGGCGCTCGCCGATCCCGCCACCGGCCTGGCCCGGGACGGGGCGCTCCCGCGCGGCCTGCCCTGGCAGGAACCCGACGGCGGCTGGGCCGCCTCCGGCCCGCAGGGCTCCGGCCGCACCGACCTGCACGTGACCATCGACACCGCCGGCCGCACGCATGACCGCCGCGACGACTTCGCCGAGGTCTACGGCGACTGGCAAGAATTGACCGAACGTACGGTGGTGCTTCCTCCCTCGCCCTCGCACCTTCCGTCGGTCGCCCGGTCCGGAGAGGTCGCCGCGGCGCTCCGGCAGGCCGAGCGCGACCCCGCCGCCCTCACCGACGACCAGGCGATCGCCCTGCTGTCCGCCGACGGCGTCGATCTGGAGGCCCTGGCTGGCATCGCCGACGGGCTCCGACGCGAGGTACGCGGCGACGGAGTGACCTACATCGTCACCCGGAACATCAACTTTACGAACGTCTGTTACACCGGCTGCCGGTTCTGCGCCTTCGCCCAGCGTCGCACCGATGCGGACGCCTACACCCTCTCCCTGGAGCAGATCGGCGACCGTGCGGACGAGGCTTGGGCCGCGGGCGCCACCGAGGTCTGCATGCAGGGCGGTATCCATCCCGACCTACCAGGCACAGCATATTTCGAAATCGCTGCCGAAGTCAAGCGGCGTCAGCCTGATCTCCACGTGCACGCGTTCTCCCCGATGGAGGTCGTAAACGGCGCCTCCCGTACCGGCCTGCCGATCAGGGAATGGCTGATCCGCGCGAAGGATGCGGGCGTCGGCTCGCTGCCCGGCACCGCCGCGGAGATCCTGGACGACGACGTCCGCTGGATCCTGACCAAGGGGAAGCTGCCGGCCTCGGTGTGGATCGAGGTCATCACCACCGCGCACGAGCTCGGCATCCCGACCTCGGCGACGATGATGTACGGCCACGTCGACACCCCGGCGCACTGGGTCGGTCACCTGCGGGTTATCCGCTCCATCCAGGAACGCACCGGCGGCTTCACCGAGTTCGTGCTGCTCCCGTTCATCCACGAGAACGCCCCGATCTACCTGGCCGGCCTGGCTCGCCCCGGCCCCACCCGGCGCGAGAACCGGGCCGTGCACGCGGTCTCGCGCCTGCTACTGCACGGCGCGATCGACTCGATCCAGTGTTCCTGGGTCAAACTGGGCGACGAAGGCTGCCGCGACGTCCTCCAAGGCGGCGTCAACGACCTGGGCGGAACGCTGATGGAAGAGACCATCAGCCGCATGGCCGGGGCCGGCCACGGCTCCTACAAGACCATCAGCCAGCTGCGCGCCATCACCGACCCGCTCGGCCGCCCGCTCCGCCAGCGCACCACCACCTACGGCGACCCCGCCCCCGAACGCCAGACCACCGCCGCCGCCAGCGACGGCGTAACCCCCGCCGTCCGTCGCCCGCTTCCCCTCCTGACCCCATAATCGGTCTGTTCCTCCTGCCCCATTAGTTGCGGAACCGCATCTCTGGTGATCGTGGATCATTTAGTCCGGAAATCCGGACCCTACGATCCACGATCAGTTTTCCACAGATTTCAAGCCTGGGTGGCGACGCGCCTATGGCCCCGCGAAGTTGGATGTGTGACCAAACCACTTACCCGAGAACTGCATACCTTGGCCTATTACCAGCAGGGCATAATTTCTCGCAGGCAGGCCATCGCCGCAGGTATGAAGCCTGGTGCCTTGAAACGACGGGTCCGGTCAGGTGACTGGCAGGTGCCCGGCCGAGCCACCTACGCTACTTTCACCGGGAAGTCAACACGCGAAGCAGATCTGTGGACAGCGATCTTGCGGGCGGGGCCGGGTGCAGTGCTGAGCCACCAGACCGCCGCCGAGTTGCACGGCTTCGCGGGTAAGCCCAGCCGGCAGATCCACATAACCGTCCCGGCAAGTCGGCGTCCGGCTCAGCGTCGTCCCATCCCCGGCGTGGTCGTTCACCGATCCCGGATCGTCGTGGCCGAACCGCAAGCTCCGTGGCGACTGCCGCGGACGACGGTTGAAGACACGGTTCTGGACCTGATGGCCGCGGCCGTGACCTTTGATGACGCATACGGCTGGCTGTGTCGCGCGCTCGGTCGCCGCATAACCTTGCCGATGCTTCTGCGTGAAGCAATGGCCAGCCGATCGCGGATTCGCTGGCGCGCCTGGATTACCGAGGCACTTGCCGACGCCGAAGAGGGCATCAACTCCCCGCTGGAACGCCGCTACGTGCGCGACGTCGAACGCGCTCACGGCCTTCCGGCCGCGCGGCGGCAGGCCAAGCGTCGCGCGGGGTCCCGCACCATCTACTTGGACAACCTGTACGAGGAGTACAGCCTCTGCGTCGAATTGGACGGCGCGGCGACTCACCCGGACGAAGGCCGATGGAAAGATACCGATCGCGACAACGCGAACATCGCCAGTGAGGACGCTAGAACCCTGCGCTACGGCTGGGTCGCCGTCACAGAGAATCGTTGCCACTCGGCTCAGCAGGTCGCCGATGTGCTGCGTCGCCGCGGTTGGACGGGCAAACCTTGCCCTTGCGGCGCGGGCTGCCCGGTTCGCTGAGCAACATCGTGGATCAAAGAGTCCGGGTTTCCGGACCATATGATCCACGATGTTCGTGGGCGGGGTCGCCGGGGCGGTGGGGCCGTGGGGTTAGCGGACCACGAGGAAGTCGTCGGGGTCGCGGGGCGGGCGCGGGGCGGGGGACTGGGCCGGGTGGCCTACGGCTATGGCGCCCATGGGGAGCCAGCCGGCTGGGAGGTCCAGTGCGCGCAGGGTCACGTCCTGGCAGAACAGAGTGCTGGAGATCCAGGCGGAGCCCAGGCCTTCGACGGCCAGGGCGATGAGCAGGTTCTGCACCGCGGCGCCCATCGCGACGGTGAACATGGCCTGCTCGGAGTGGTTACGGCGGTCGTCGGGGTAGGTGTGCGCGGCGTCCATGACCAGGCACGGGACGACGATCAGCGGCGCGCGGCGGAGCGGTTCGCCGCGGCGGACGCGGCGGGCGATCTGGTCTTCGGTGAAACCGTCACCGCGCAGGTCGGCGATCCACGCATCCAGCATCGCGTCCAGCAGCGTCGTGCGCGCTGCCGCTGACTCGACCAGCACGAAACGCCAGGGCTGGCTGTGGTGCGGGGCCGGCGCGGTGATCGCGGTGGCGACCGCGCGCCGTACCGCGGCGCCGTCCACCGGCTCAGCGGTGAACTCGCGAACGGTCCGGCGGGCCAGCGGCACTTCCGCCGAACCGAACCGGAACATGTCCTCGTCGGCGGGCCGGACCAGCGCCCGCGCGCCCGGCCCGTCCGCCTCGGTCACGAACTCCGGCAGCCCGCGCACGATGGCGAGCGGAATCCCGAGAGCCTTGCCTTTCACCAGGTCGGCGGCCGCCGCGAGCTCGTCGGCGACCGCGGTGACGGTGACCTCCAGGATGTTGCCGAAGCTGTCCGGCGTACCGCGGTAGTCGCGGGCGACGACGATGCCGGCCGCGCCGATAGCGGTGTCGGTCTGCCCGTTGCGCCAGGGTCTGCCCATCGTGTCGGTGACGACCACGCCCACCGAGACGCCCGCCCGCTCCTGCAGGCCCTTACGCAGCCGCCGCGCCGACTCGTCCGGGTCGGCGGGAAGCAGCACCACGGTGCCAGGCGCGGTGTTGGAGGCGTCCACGCCGGCCGCCGCCAGCACGAAACCGTGCCGGGTCTGCGCGATGGTCGTGGCCTCGCGGCGCGCGACCACTCGCACGGTTTCCGCCTCGATCGCGTCCTCGCGGGCCATCCCGGCCACCCGGCCCTCGGCCTTGCTGATGATCTTCGACGTGACCACGAGGATGTCGCCGTCGCGCAGATCGCCGCCGGACGCTTCCTCGATAAGCGAGGACAGGTCGGCGCCGGCCGTCACCTCGGGGAGGCCGGCCACCCCCATCACGGTGATCATGCTAGCTCCTGGGCCAGATCGAGCGCGGCCCGGGCCATCGCCCCGGTAGCGGGCAGGTCGCGCATGAGCAGCGGCATCGCGCGTACCTCGATGCCGAGCGGCGCCAGGTCTTCGGCCGAGGACTTGTCCTGGTCGTCAACCAGCCAGCCGTTCAGCAGATCGGGCCCGTAGTGCGCGGCCACCGCGGCGGCCGTCGTCGGAACCCCGATCGCGGTCAGGCACGCATCGGCCATGCCGCGCACCGGTGCTCCACCGATGATCGGGGACACGCCCACCACCGTCTTGGCCGCCACCGCATCCCTGATGCCGGGCACGGACAAGATGGTGCCAATGCTGACCACCGGATTGGACGGCGGGAACAGCACGACATCCGCCGTGGCGATGGCGTCGAGCACGCCGGGCGCCGGCGAAGCCGAGTCCGCCCCCACCGCGATGATCTGTGCGGCTGGCGTCTTGGCCTGGTGGCGAACCCACCATTCCTGGAAGTGCACCACCGTACGTTCGTTCAAATGATCTTCGAGCACCACATGGGTCTCGATGGGATCGTCGGACATGGGCAGCAGCCGGACGCCGGGCCGCCACCGGCGGCACAGCCTTTCGGTGATGGCGGACAGCGGCTGGCCGTCAGCCAGCAGCTGGCTGCGCAGGATGTGGGTGGCGAAGTCGCGGTCGCCGAGCGTGAACCAGTCCGGGGTGGCGCCATACGCGGCTAGTTCCTCGCGGACGCTGAAAGTCTCCGCCGCGCGGCCCCATCCCTGATCGGGATTGATGCCCCCGCCCAGGGTGTACATCACGGTGTCCAGGTCGGGACACACTCGCAGGCCGTACAGCGTGATGTCGTCACCGGTGTTCCCGATGACCGTAATCTCGTCGTCCGGGGCGGCTGCCTTCAGCCCGCGCAGGAAGCGAGCGGCGCCCACGCCCCCGGCAAGCACGGTGATGCGCATAAGCCAAGTGTGACAGCTTGCGCTGAATCCTCCGCGCCAAGGCCTCGCTGTGCTCGGCCGGTTTGGGGCCGCGGCGGGAATTGCCGCCCCTGCGGGACGGCAACCGCCGCGGCGCTCGCTTCCGCTCGCTGTGTTTTCCTCCGCGCCTAGGCCTCGCTGTGCTCGGCCGGCTTGGGGCCGCGGCGGGAATTGCCGCCCCTGCGGGACGGCAACCGCCGCGGCGCTCGCTTCCGCTCGCTGTGTTTTCCTCCGCGCCTAGGCCTCGCTGTGCTCGGCCGGCTTGGGGCCGCGGCGGGAATTGCCGCCCCTGCGGGACGGCAACCGCCGCGGCGCTCGCTTCCGCTCGCCTTCGGCTGGGCCTCC